>Ga0247757_10001734_pt1 | contig 13255 bp, 9 predicted proteins | sample UWRJL126311R4_FD_180929 | JGI IMG/M metagenome (GOLD analysis project Ga0247757, IMG submission 180929) | Plant litter microbial communities from Arlington Agricultural Research Station in Wisconsin, United States - UWRJ-L126-311R-4 | ecosystem: Environmental > Terrestrial > Plant litter >...
ACCTCGATCGGATCAGTCATCTCATCGTTTGATCACGTGTCACAGCGCGTTGGAAGTCTCAAATCTCAGGTGAAACGGCGTTATTTCCACGCTGTAATCCGCCCTGCCTGCGCTGAACGATGAGTGTAAACACAGTCCCGTTCGCGTCGGACAGGTACTGTGTAAACACAGTCCCGTTCGCGTCGGTGCTAGGTACTGTGTAAACACAGTACCGTTCGCGTCACGATCACCCTCGCGGGGCCGCCTGCCATCACCGCTATTTGCGGATTTGTACGGTCTTGCCGTCGACCATGTCGGCGCTGGAGAGCTTGACGACACGCGCTTCGGCATCGATGCCACTCGAGATCTGCACGGTGGCGCCCGTATCCCGCTCGATCACGACCGGCACCAAGCGCAGCTTGTTTTCGGGATCGACCGTGGCCACGCGCAGGCCGCGCGCGTCGTTCAGCAGCGCCGTGGCGGGGACCTCGAACACCCGATGTGACGCGGGCAGCGTGAGCGAAACTTCGGCGTACATGCCGGCCAATAGCTCGTTCTTGGGGTTGGGCACGCGCACTTCGACCAACATCGTGCGCGTGTTTTGGTCCAGCGCGCCTGTGGAGCGAGCGACCTTGCCGTCGAAGATCCGGCCCGGGTACTCGCGCGTCGTGACCTTGGCCACGAGATCGTTTTGGATGCTCGAAGCGGCGTCCTGCGGCACTTGAATGAACACGCGTACCGGGTCGAGGATGGCGACCTTGAACAACGGCGTCGCGTTGCCGGAACTCACCAGCGAACCGCGCTCGATGTTACGCGCGGTCACGGTGCCGGCGAAGGGCGCCATCACGCGGGCGAATGATTTGAGCTGCAGCAAGCGTCGGATATTCGCAGATTGCACCGCGACGCCGGACTTGGCCACCTTCACGCTCGCCGAGTCGACGACCGATTGAGCTTGGGTTTTGTCCAGATCTTGCTGGCTTGCCACGCCCGCCGGCACGAGTTGCTGGAAGCGCTGCAAGTTAGCTTCCGAGAACTCGCGATTCGCGTCCGCCTGAGTGACGCCCGCCGCGGCCTGCGCCAGCTGTGCCCGCGCTTGATCGAGCTCTTGGTCGAGTTCGGGCGTCTCGATCTCGGCCATGAGTTGGCCTTCTTTGACCTTGTCGCCGATGTCCACCAGCCATTTGCCGATGTAGCCGTTGGCACGCGGGTAGATCACCGTTTCTTCCAGTGCACGCACGCTGCCGCTGAGCACGATCGAGTGGTCACTGTTGGTGATTTTGGGGGTCACCACTTCCACGCGCGGCGCGGCCTCCGAATCCTCACGGGCGCCGGCCACGAGCTCGGTCTTGGCGTGGTGCCGCGGGAGGTAGCCGAACAGGAATGCAACGGCGAGCAACCCGACGGCCACCCCACCGAAGAGGAACGTTCGGCTGCGGCTGAGCGTCGCGGCTTCGGGCAAATCGAACCCTAGGTCATCCGCAGCGGGATGCACGGATTCCGGGGGAACGGGCGTGCGCGAGTCTTCGGGCGAAGTCACAGGTCCTCCAACAGCGGGTCGGTCGTGGGTGCTTTACGGCGTAGCGCGCTGTACATCACAGGCACGAAAAATAGCGTAGTCAACGTGGCCAGCAAGAGACCTCCGATCACCGCGCGGCCGAGCGGCGCGTTCTGCTCCCCGCCCTCGCCGAGCCCGAGCGACATGGGCAGCATGCCGATGATCATGGCCATTGCGGTCATCAACACCGGGCGCAGGCGCGTCATGCCGGCGGCCAGCGCGGCGTGCTTCGCGTCACGCCCGACTTTGCGCTGATCATTGGCGAAGGTCACGACCAAGATGCTGTTCGCGGTGGCTACGCCAACGCACATGATCGAGCCCATCAGCGCGGGCACGCTGAGCGTGGTGCGAGACAAGAACAACAGCCAAACGATGCCCGCGATGGCTCCGGGCAAGGCCATCAGAATGACCAACGGGTCGAGCCACGACTGGAAGTTCACTACCATCAGCAAGTACACGAGCACCACGGAGAAGATCAGCCCATAGCCGAGACCGGCGAAGGACGACTCCATGCTCTCCACCTGGCCCTTGACCTTGATCGTCGTGCCACGCGGTAGGCTGGGTTTGATACGTTCCACGATCTGAGTGATCGCGCTCGATACCGAGCCCAAGTCGGTGCCGTCCACGTTGGCTTGCACGTCGAAGGTGCGGGCCGCGTTGTAGTGCGTGATGTTCGCAGGTGCGACCGAGCGCGAGATCGCGGCGACGTTGGACAGGAGCTGCGGGCCGTACGTGCCCGGCGTGGACAGCGGCGTACGCGCCACCGCGTCGAAGCTATTGTTTTGGTACTGCGGCGTCTGAACCGCGACCAGGTACTGCACGCCGCGTTTGGCATCGAGCCAATAGCTCGGCGACACCTGCGAGCTCGAAGAGAGCGAAACCAACAGATCGCTCGCGACGTCACGTTGCGTCATGCCGGCCTGGGAGGCCATCGTTCGGTCGACGTCGATGCGCAGCTGCGGTTTGCTCACGACCTGCGCCAAGTGCACGTCGACCGCGCCCGGAATCGCCTTCATTTCGGCCATGATCTGCCGGGCGACCTTGAGCGTCTCTTCTTCTTTCCCTGGCACGCCGATCAGCTGCACGTCGATCGGCGCCGCCAAACCGAAGTTCAACACCTGCGTCGAGATGTCGGGCGCCAAGAAGAAGAACGTCGACTCGGGATACTCGTAGTTGAGCTTCTTGCGGATCTTGCGCACGTACTCGGCGGTCGGCGCGTGGTCCTCTTTCAACGCGATCATGATCTGCCCGTCGGAGGGCGAGATCAGCGCGCCCTCACTCAAGGACAAATTGAGCCCGCTGTTCGGGATGCCCATGTTGTCGAGCATGGTCGCGATCTCTTCGGGCGGAATCACGGTGCGGATCGTCTTTTCGATCTCCGCGAAGCGGCGCTCGGTCTCTTCGATGCGTAAGCCAGGCGCGCCGCGCACATGCAGCTTGATCAAGCCGGCATCGACACTCGGGAAGAAATCCCGACCCAAGAGCGGGACCAGCACCACCACGCTCACGATCACGAAGCCCAGGAACCCGGTCACGAACGTGCCGCGGTTCTCGAGCGCCCAGGCTAACCACCGGCCGTAGCCCGTGCGCAAATGCACGAAGCCGCGATCGAACGCCGCGAAGAAGCGCCGCGCCAGGCCCGGCTTGCTGGGTTGCTCGTGCCCATGCTCGTGCTCTTTGGCTTCTTTCTCGAGCAGGAAGCGCACCAGAGTCGGCACCAACGTGCGCGAGAGCACGTACGAGGTAAGCATCGCGAACACCACCGCGAGCGCGAGCGGCACGAACAGTGATTTGGCCGCGCCGGCGATGAACGTCACCGGCACGAACACGATACAGATACAGAGCGTGGAGACCAACGCGGGCACCGAGATCTCTTGCGCGCCATCCACGATCGCGCGAATGAACGGCTTCTTCTGGCCCATGTTGCGGTGAATGTTCTCGATCGCGACCGTCGCGTCGTCGACCAAGATGCCGACCGCGAGCGCCATGCCGCCCAAGGTCATCACGTTCAACGTGTGGCCCAGCGCGCGCAGCACGATGATCGATACCAAAATCGAGAGCGGAATCGAGACCACGACGATCAACGTGCTGCGCCAGCTACCGAGGAACAGCAGAATCATCAACGCGGTGAGCGCGGCGGCGATCGCGGCTTCTTTGACCACGCCGCTGACGGCCGCGCGCACGAACAGCGACTGATCGAACAGCAGCGAGGCCTTGAGCTCTTTGGGCACTTTGGCCAGCGCTCCGGGCATCACCTCGCGGATGTGATTCACGACATCGAGCGTGCTCGCACTGCCGTTCTTCAAGATCGACATCAGCACGGAACGGCCGCCAGAGACGTGCACGATGCTCGTCTGCGGTGCGTAGCCGTCGCGCACGTTGGCCACGTCCCGCACGTAAACCGTCGTGCCGTTGACGCTTTTGATCGGAATGTCGCCCAATTCACTGATCACTTCGGGGCTCGAATTGATCACGATCGGGTACTCTTCCACCCCCATTTTGGCGGTACCGGTGGGCAAAATCACGTTTTGCAGGCCCAGCGCGTTATTCACGTCCCGGGGCGAAAGCCCCCAGGCGTACAGCCGCTGCGGATCGATATCGATCATGATCTGGCGCTGCTTGCCGCCGTATGGGTACGGCACCTGCGCGCCCGGCACGGTCACGACCTCGGCGCGAATCGAATTCATGCCGTAGTCGAAGATCTGCTGCTCGCTGAGCGAATCACTTTCCAGCGCGACTTGCAAAATGGGCACGTTCGACGCGCTGTAACGGATCACCAGCGGGGGCGTCGCGCCTGGCGGCAACGAACGCAACACCGATTGCGACACGGCCGTCACCTGCGCGGTCGCTCCGTCGATGTTGGCGCCCGGCTGGAAGAAGATCTTCACCACCGCGACGCCGCTGAGCGTCTGGCTCTCGACGTGCTCGATGTCGTTCACCGTGGTCGTGAGCACGCGCTCGTAGTTGGTGACGATGCGCTTCTCCATCTCCTCAGGCGGCAGACCGCTGTAGTTCCAGATCACCGAGATCACGGGGATGTCGATGTCCGGGAAGATGTCCGTCGGCATGCGGAGGATGGTGAACACCCCCAAGATGACGATCAGCATCGACATCACGACGAACGTGTAAGGGCGTTGGAGCGCTACTCGTACGAGCCACATGGGAAAAATGGGGCGTTTTCCTACAGCCCGACACGATTCGGGCTAGTCGGGAAAACGAGCAAAGTACGTCCTAGGGTCGGCATCAGTGATCGTCCAATAGATTGTTCCGTATCGTGTGATACCTTCTGAGTATCGAACCGCTGCAAACGCATTGAGAAACGCATGGAACTCCGGCATTTGAGGTACTTCGTGGCCGTGGCCGAGGAGCTGCACTTCGGTCGCGCCGCTCAGCGCCTACACATTCAGCAACCTCCGCTCAGCCGCCAAATCCAAGATCTGGAGGCCGACTTGGGCTTTCCGCTGTTCGAACGCTCCCGCCGGCGGGTCGAACTCACCCCGGCCGGTACGGCCCTGCTCGGCCGGGCACGCCAAGTGTTCGACGCCCTCGACGTCGCCATCCACGACGCGCGCAGCGCGAGTGAAGGTGACAGCGGCCGGCTGGTCATCGGCTACCCGTCATCGCTCGCGTACAGCGGGCTCACCGAACTGCTGCGCGCGTTCCGCACCCGCTTCCCGTCCGTCGAACTCTCCCTGCGCGAGCTCCCACCCGGCGATCAGATCGACGGCCTCAAAGCCGGCAGCCTCGACGTCGGCTTCGTGCGCAGCTCGCTCGACGACCCCGCGCTGGTGGCCGAGCTTGTGCGCCGCGAATCCCTCATGGTCGTGCTGCCCGACGATCACCGCCTCGCTACGCGCCGCAGCATCCCGCTCAGCGCGCTGGCCCATGAACCGTTCGTGATGTTCCCGCGCGCCCGCGGCCCGGCCTTCTTCGATCAACTCATGGCCCTGTGCCACGCCGCCGGCTTCACCCCGCGCATCGTGCAAGAAGCCCCGCAGCTCGACATCGTGAGCATGGTCGCGGCCGGCTTCGGCATCTCGATCATGCCCTCGTCGATGCGCAACTTCCGCCGCCCCGGGCTCGCCTTTCGCGCCATCGTCGGCGCGCCCCAAGTCGAACTCATGATCGTCTGGCGCCACCAGAATGTCTCCCCCGCCTTGCATAAATTCGTCGACCTGGTGCGTGTCCTCGGCGTCGATCGCCGCCGCCCCCGCGTTCACCGCGCCCGTAAATAGCACTCACCGCAGGATTTTTATGGTCACGCTCGAGGGCGCGGCACGCTCAGCCTTCGGCGGCGCGGTGCGATCGTCATCGCGCTGCGTCTCGATTCGATTCGCTTCGTTGTCGCGTTCGAAAATCACACCGCGCGCACGACGCCTACCGCGTTCGAAATCATACTGTGTGCACACAGTACCGTTCGCGCGCACGACGCCCACCGCGCGCACGACGCCCACCGCGTTCGAAATCATACTGTGTGCACACAGTACCGTTCGCGCGCACGACGCCCATCGCGATCGAAACCATACTGTGTGCACACAGTTCCCTTTTGCCGCCTCGAACGCGTTGAAGGCCGGCGCCTCCGCAATTGTGCGGGCGGCGATGGGGTGCGGGCGGCGATGGGGTGCGGACGCAGCGCGCCGCGTGCGGACGGCGATGGGGTGCGGACGCAGCGCGCCGGGTGCGGACGGCGATGGGGTGCGGACGCAGCGCGCCGGGTGCCAGCGGGCCCGTAGCTTTCGGGGATTTACGGATATTTAGGCCGAGAAGCGTGCTTTCAAGATCGGCGGGGTCGGGACTAGAGTGACCCGCCATGTCGCACCTCGTCAGCTCATTCGTTTTGCTCGGTTTGGTCACGTTGCTCGCCGCGTGCGACGATCCCCCGAAGCCGGAGGCCGCGGAGAAGACGGCGGCGTCCGCCGCTGCTGCGTCCGCCGCGCCCCCGCCCGCGGTGGCGCCGATCGTGCCGCCCGTGCCCGCGCCGGTCGAGCCGGTGCAGCCGCAGAAGAAGCTTTCGGAATGCAAGGGCACGACGGTCGTGTTCGATCAACCGGGCCTCGAAGACGAGGTTCGGAAGAAGCTGCAGAAGCCGGACGGGGCGGTCACGGTTGGCGACTTGGCCAAGGTGCACTCCCTCAATTTGTCGCAGGCCAAGCGCACGGCGCGACTCGACACGTGCACGCTCGCGCGCCTCACGGGCGTGAAAGACTTGTTCCTCGCGCCCGGCGAGTACGATGATTTGTCGCCGCTCGCGGAGCTCAAGAATCTGGAATCACTCTCGGCCGCGCATAGCCAAGTGAAGGACACGGCCCCGCTGGCCAAGCTGAAGAAGCTGGACCGCTTGGACTTGGCGCACACTCAAGTCGCGGATCTGAGCACCATCTCTACGCTGACGAATTTGACCGAGCTCACCCTCGACAACACGCAGATCACGGACGTAACGCCGCTCGCCAAGCTGACCAAGCTGGAGAAGCTCGGTTTTCAGCACACGCAGGTGAAGGATGCTTCACCGCTCAAGGCATTGAAGAAGCTGAAGACCCTGTATGTCGCCGGCACCCCCGCCGACGAAGACGCGGTGACGCTGGCCGGCGTGCGCGGCAACGGGACGAAGGTGATCGACTAACCCGAACCGCGAGGCGCGGGCGGCGCCGGCTTGCCCTTACCAGGTTGCCCTTAGGTGTGCAGCCCGCACTCGCGCTTGGTGGATTCTTCCCACCACCAGCGTCCCGCGCGTTCGTGCTCGCCCGGCCGTGGCACGCGCGTGCAGGGCTCGCAACCGATCGAGACGAAGCCTTGGTCGTGGAGCGCGTTGTACGGCACGTCGTTGGCGCGAATGTAGCTCCACACTTTTTGCAGAGTCCAGGCGGCGAGCGGATTCATTTTGACGAGCGGCTCGTCATTCAGGCCGCGATGCGAGTCGAATTGCAGCACCGGCACGTCCGTGCGCGTTGGGCTTTGGTCTCGGCGCTGGCCGGTGATCCACGCGCGTTGCTTGGCAAGAGCGCGACGCATCGGTTCCAGCTTGCGGATGCCGCAACATTCCCCGTGACCGTCGTCGTAGAAGCTAAACAGGCCTTTTTCTTTGACGAAGGCCTGCAACGGTTCGGCCGCGGGCGACATCAAGTCGATGCGCACGCCGTAGTGGGCGCGCACGCGCTCGATGAAGCGATACGTTTCGGGGTGCAGCCGCCCCGTGTCGAGCGTGAACACGTTCAGCGGCAAGTCGGTCTTGGCCGCGATGTCGATCACAACTACGTCTTCGGCACCGCTGAACGCGATCGTCGCGTCGGTGCCGTAGCGCTCGAGTAGCCAGCGGATGGTGCGCTCGGGCGGCGCTTTGTCGAACTCCACTGCGAGCCGGGCGATCTCGTCGGCGCTGAGAGCCGCGGCGCTGGGGGGCGGCGCGGCGACCGGCGCTGTGCTGTCGCCGAGCGCTTTGATGAACTGCAGCGTGCTCGTGTAAACCTGCGTCTGACCGTTGTCTTGGCGGATGATGAAGAACGGCGCCAAGTCGACTTGGTACTGAGCCGCGAGCACCATCCCCGGGGAGTCCGCGTGTCCTTCGATCGCCCACGCGATTTCATCGATGCGCGACCACAGACCGCGGTTCCTGAGCAGCGTCTCGGCGTCCACACACTTTTTGCAGTCTTCGCCGTTGATCAGGCGTTTCTTCACCATCGTGACGTGCATCGATTATCCGTTCTGGGTCGGGGGGATCGGCTCGAAGACCGGGATTTCTGCGGTCCGTTCAACGCGATCGCGCGACCAGACATCGAGTTTTTGCAGATCTTCCCAGACCTGGAGGGCCGAGGTGTATCGGTATTGCTCTTGGCGGCGCAGCATCACACTCACGATGTCGCCGATCGGCGTGCCCAGCGCTTCGGCCTTGGCGCGCGGCACGCCATCGCGAATTTGCGCGATGATTCCGTCGTAGCCGAGGGTCGTGTCGATCGGGTACACGCCGGTGTGCATCTGATAAATCAACAGGCCGAGCTGATAGAGATCGCTCTGCTTGGTGGAATAGCCGCCGGCCGCGACCTCCGGCGACATCAGACGATGCTGCACGATCGACGGCTTGGCGCCGCCGTAGCCGTACAACTCTTGAGCAATGCCTAGATCGCTGAGCTTGGCCGTCAAGCGCTCGCCCTGCACCACCAGCACGTTGCCCGCGTGCAAATCGTTGTGCACGAACTCATTGTCGGCCAAGTACTGAACGGCAAACAGTAGCTGCCGCGCCATGTCGACCACGAGACGATCGGTGAATGGCGCCTGTAGCATCTCGTCCAGACTGTGGTCACAGCGCTCGAGCACGAGGTAGAACAAACCCTGAGCTTCGAAGTAGTCGTGCACGTACACGATGTTTGGATGGCGCAGCCGGTACAGCCGTTCGGCTTCTTTCAGCCACTCCGCGCGCACTTCTTGGTAGGGGCGATTGCCCGGCAAAAATACTTTGAGCGCGAAGGATTGGTCGAACGGGCCGAGGCAATCGAACACGGCTCCGAACGCGCCGCTGCCCAGGCGCTTGCCGAGTAGGTAGCTGGGGCCACGCGGGGAGCGGACGGCGCCGCCGCTGACCGGAATGGCGGCCGGAATCGCTGGGTGAGGGCTGGTCATCTCGGGATGCGGCTTAGTTTGGGGACGAGGCGCGGGTTTTTGCCATAAGTTTTCGATTTTCTCGAGGTATTTGCGAGCTTGCGGCGGACCGCCCGGCTCAAACCGGTCGCCGCGCGCGATTTCTCGGCCCCTTGGTCTTGCACAGATGCGCAAGGTCGGGTAATTGAGCCGCCCACATGTCGAACCGTGCACTCTGGAACGTCCGTCGCCGCCACGAATGGCTCACCACTCCCCTCAAGACCAAGCGCCCGAAGCTGCGTGCTCGCAACCGCGTCGGCCTCGAAGCCGCTCTCGTGCGCAAAGCCGCCGGCGCCGGCGCTGGCACTGACTCCGCGCAATCCTGAGTGCTGTCCGGCGTGAGCCGGAATTTGGCCCTCCTCGCGGCCAACTGTTAGCAGATCGCGCATGCGACTCAGCGTCGTGTGCGCGTTGTTGCTTTTGTCTGTGTCGATCTCGGCGGGCGGGTGTGTGGGCAAAGGCCAAGACGCGCACGAGCCGGGCGACCGCTTGGGCACGTATCACGCGACCGGCAAACTGGTCAGCGACAGCTGCCAGGCCGCGGTTTTAGGGGTGGGCAGCGATTGGCAGTTCGATGTCAAACTGTCGCGCCAGACTCACACACTGTACTGGCTGAATGGGCAAGAGGCGATCCCTGGAACGATCGCGAACGACGGCGTGTCGTTCGGTTTCCAGAGTGGCGTAGAAGTGGTGTTGCAGGCCGGCCAAGGCGCGCAGCCGGGCTGCGTGATTCAACGCACCGACAGCGCGAACGGCGAGCTGAGCTCGAGCAGCACCACCGACGTCCCGAGCTTCAAAGCCGACATGAGCTTCACCTATGCAGTGAAGAGCGGCACTCAGTGCGCGGGCTTCGTCGGGGTTCAAGACGGCTTCGTGGCCCTGCCGTGCAAGGTCTCGTACGCGCTCAAAGCCAAGCGGACCGCGCTGCCGCCTAGCCTCGAATAGCGGACTAGGCAAGCACGAAGCAGCCGAAAACGATCGCCGCGCGCAACCTGACCCTCGGGCGAAACGCCGCGTAAATGCGGAGAAATTGCGACGAAAAGCCTGGATCGCCCTTTGGGCCCGTGCTAGTTTCTGAACCAACGTGCAGGCTGGAATCATCGTTCCCGGGCTTGTCCGGTGGAGGAGCACCCCCGCGCCTGCACTCTTGGGTCGAGACCGCTCCGTTATCGGAGGGGTCTCCTTTCGGAAGCGCCCACCACCGCAGTTCAGCGTCGATTGAGATTGTCTCGGTCGCTCGTTCGAGCAGCGCCGCGGGCGTCCGGCTATTGGCCGGAGGAGGACAGGCATGATTAGTAGTTGTACCTTTATCCCGGAGGTGGACCCTCGAGGTTAGCCGAGCGAGGTCGGTCACACGCCTATTGATGGGCCGTGGCCAGGGCCTTGTTTTCTACGGCTAGGCACCGTCTGACGCCGCGCGTGGATCGCGCGGTCAAAAGGGTGCCGCCGCCCCTCACCCCCTCCGGGATTCTGGGGCTACGACCAACCCGGGTGATCCAACGGATTACCCGGGTTGTTTTTTATTTTGCGCCGGTACCCCTCCTGACAACAGGAACCCACTGGTGTAGACCGTCCCCCGTGATGACCCTGCTTTCGACGCTGAGCGCGTCGCTGGACCACTTTTCGCTGTTCGCTCCTGGCCAGGATTTCTTCTGGCAGAACGCGATCTTCGACAAGTCGCGCTGGGAGCCTTTCACCAAGGGCACGCGGATCTTCCTGACGATCACGACCGCGCTGCTACTGATGTACGAGATGCGCGCCGCCCGCCTCCGCGAGCGCATCACCAAGAGGACGAAGCGCTGGGTCGCGGTGACGCTGACCGTGGTCGCGTTCTTCACCTACTTCGACTTCTTCAATCCCAACGTCCGGTATAGCGAGTACTACCACCGGCACGAATTTTACCATTACTACCTCGGCTCCAAGTACTTCAAAGAGATCGGCTACACCGAGCTCTACGAGTGCACGGCCATCGCCGAAGTCGAGCTGGGCCGCGGCGCCGCCGTCGCCAAACGCGATCTGCGTGATCTGCACGTCAACTTGATCAAGCCGATGAAGGACACCTACGTCCTGAATCATCCCGAGAAGTGCAAAGACAAGTTCACCGCTGCGCGCTGGGAAGATTGGAAGAAAGACGTCGACTGGTTCTACAAGTCGTCAGTCGGTAGTTACTGGGACAACATGCAGAAGGACCACGGCTACAATCCGCCGCCGGTCTGGGGCATGACGGGCAAGCTGTTCGCCAGCATTGCGCCCGCGGGCGACACCTTCTTCAAATTGCTGTCGATGATCGACGTGGCCTTCCACGTGGGCATCGTGCTGCTGTTCTACTGGGCCTTCGGCTTCCGCATCATGGCCGTGGCCACGGTGTTCTGGGGCTGCAACGCCCCCGCCAACTTCTATTGGACGGGCGGCGCGTTCCTCCGCCAGGACTGGCTCTTCCTGCTCGTGGCCGCAGTGTGCCTCGCCCGCAAGCGCAAGTTCGGATTGGCCGGCGCGGCGCTGATGTGGTCGTCACTGCTGCGCGTGTTCCCCATCATCTTCTTCGGTGGCTGGGGGATCATGGTCTTGTTCGAAATCATCCGCCGCGTGCGTTTCGGCACCACGGGTGAAGTGCAAGCCGCCACGGGCAAGCTCTCGATTAAGCGCGAGCCCGGGCTACTCGGCTACTTGCACCCCGATCATCGTCGGCTCCTCGCCGGCGTCTTGGTCGCGGCGGGCGTCTTGATCCCGGCCAGCCTCGTGGTGTGCGGTACGGATTCGTACAAACAGTTCTTCGGTCACACGATCAAAGTCCACGGCACGACCCCGCTGACCAACACCATGGGCCTCGAGACCATGCTCGAGCACACCTGGGACAATCGCATGCGCTTCATGCGCGACGACAACATGGACGACCCGTTCAAGGGTTGGAAAGAAGGCCGGCTCACCCGCTTCAAGCAGGTCAAGCCGCTGTTCTTGCTGATCATCGCGGGCGTGTTCGCGTGGACGGCCTGGGCGCTGCGCCGCACACGCGCGCTCTGGATCGGCCTGGCCCTCAGCGTGTGCCTGGTCATCTCGATGACCAACCTGACGTGTTATTACTATTCGCTGTTCTTGGCCGCACCCGCATTGGTCAAGGTGCGACCGGCGCTCGGGCCACCCCTGGTGATGGCCAGCGGCATCAGCACGATTCTGCTCTACGCGCCGAGCGGCTTTTACTGGGTCGATGACCGCTTCGTGGCTCAAGCTTGGCTCTTCTTCGCCCTGAGCGTGATGTTCCTCTACGCCTATTCGCGCCCGTTCAGCGTGGCGCGCCTCAAGGCGTGGTGGGACGGCAAGCCCGAGCCGAAGACGCCGCGCGCCCTGCCGCCCGCAGCTCCTCGCGCATCCGCGCCCGCCGCAGAGTAAGCGAATCGTTTGGTTTGGGGTAGCGGGCGTAGGGCGCCCGCTACGGCTCAAAGCTCTTGGAGCAGCGGCCAAGCAGCGCGCTGCTCATGCGGCGTCACCCGCAAAGCACGACCGCCCTCCGCCCCTTCCGGGCCCCCCGCCCCTTCCGGGCCCCCCGCCCCTTCCGGGCCCTCCCGGCCCCTCCCACCAGACTCGAGGGTACTGTGTGAACACAGTACCCTCGATCCGCGAAGCCACGACACGCACCCCGCGACACGCGCCCCGCGAACCCACGACACGCGCCCCGCGAACCCACGAGGTATCTCCTCAGGTTTCGCGCGCGCGAAACGCATTGCTCCGAGCACCCGTGGGCGCCTACGCAGCTTGTCATTGGGTAGCGGGAAAACGTACTGTGTTTACACAGTACCCTTTCCGTCTCGCGCTGCTTGTCATTGGGCAGCGGTGAAAACGTACTGTGTTTACACAGTACCCTTTCCATCTCGCGCTGCTCTCATTGGGCAGCGGTGAAAACGTACTGTGTTTACACAGTACCCTTTCCGTCTCGCGCTGCTTGTCATTGGGCAGCGGTGAAAACGTACTGTGTTTACACAGTACCCTTTCCGTCTCGCGCTGCTTGTCGTTGGGCAGCGGTGAAAACCTACTGTGTTTACACAGTACCCTTTCCGTCTCGCGCTGCTCTCATTGGGCAGCGGTGAAAAACATACT
>Ga0247757_10001735_pt1 | contig 13252 bp, 13 predicted proteins | sample UWRJL126311R4_FD_180929 | JGI IMG/M metagenome (GOLD analysis project Ga0247757, IMG submission 180929) | Plant litter microbial communities from Arlington Agricultural Research Station in Wisconsin, United States - UWRJ-L126-311R-4 | ecosystem: Environmental > Terrestrial > Plant litter >...
CAGACGGCGGCGATGCGACGGATTGCAGACTGTTCGTGTTAGTCGTGGGCTCCTGCGCGGCCTGATTCGCTGCGGGGCGCCCGTGGCATGCTCTTTGTGCTGCCCTGGGATAATGCGGGGAAGCGCGCCCCAGACCGAAACGGGCAAGCGCAGTTGATCCACGCGGTTGGGTTGCTGCTTCCCATATTAGGCCGTCGGCCATCGCCCTTTCCCAGTCGCTTCTGCATTCCTCCCATCGCCGCTGCTTTGGCTGTCCTTGCTCCTTCCCCATTCCCCATCCCCCTTGCCCCTTGCTCACTCGCACAAGTATTTCACTGTGAAACCCCAATCCACCCCACCCTCACGCCATCGCCACCTTATCGTCGCCGCCTGGTGACGTGACGTACTGCACTTGGTGAGTTGCCTCGATCCAGGACATCCCCGCCTCCGAGCGGACCTCCGGTCTTATTAGGGCCTCGTTGTTCTCCCGCCCGCGTAACCTATATCACCCTTCGCCTACTCCCACGGCTGCCAATTGATATTTCTCCCCAGCTGAGCCCTGAACCAAAAACCTTACGCCCTCTTCCAGTTCACCATGTCCTCCGATCGTAACTCTCCCCCGCTTCCGAGCCCCGGCGCCACCGATCGCCGGCGTGCCTCTGTTACCGGCCAGACCTTCAGGGACATCTTCGCTCAGGGTCAGCCATACCCAGGTCCCATCACCACGGCTGCCGTCAACGCTCAGCGACGCCGTCTGTCTCTCACCACCATCGGCCTCTCCGCTTCACCCAACCAGTCCTCTCCCTTCCAGACTGCCCGACCGCGCACCGAAAGCCTGTCCAGCGCGAATTCCGGCTCGGTCGACGAGAGCCCCTTCGAAGACGATCCACCGGCTTCGGCGTCCAACCCAAATAGCAACCCGGCTACGCCTTTTGCTCGTCGGTTGAGCTTTGGGGCGCGCGCGATGCGGGATGTTAGGCAGAGCAACGGGAGCGTTGGGAACCCCAATGGTAGACCCTCCATCCATAAAGCCTCCTCTCCCCCGACTGCAAGAGGTCGAGGTCTGTCTTCATCCACGTCCAATGCCCAGTTCCCCTTCGCTTCCCATGTAACGTTTGCAAATTATCGTTCTTCATCCTGCAATCCTCCAGTCTCCTTTCAGTCTTCTGCTGTCTCTTGTCGTTTTTCTGAGCATTTCAAACGCCATCCAGACCAAGCATTTAAGTGAACACGAGCTGACGACTACGCTTTCTGAAACAGGTGAAGGCTACAACTTCGCAGAAAATCTCCGTAACCGAGCCGAGCGCACCTCCATGTCTGGTGTCAACCCGATGCAGAACCAACCGCCAGTTCACCAACGTGCAAAGAGCGTAGCCATCATGGAGCCCCCTGTTCGCGAGATGCCAAAACAGCCCAAAGTGCCCGATGCCATGCAGGAGCGTATCCTCAAAGGCGACTTTTACATGGACTAATGGGCCACGTGTTCCGATGGCACTGGCTTCACTTCGCGTCATGTGTAATTAGCGTATTGTCCTGCATTATCTGGCACCAATCTCGGATTTAACACATCAATTCGATCTGGACCAAGGTGTATGGTTATCTTAAAGCGTTCCATTATGTCAACGAAACCTGCTTATTCGTCTACCTCAAGGTTCAGTGGTAGAATGAGCTATGATTGTTTTACTGGACCGAAATATCGAGTTTCCGGTGCTTTTTACTTCATCGTTCACGTGGAATGTTGATGTTGCGTTACCTCGTCTCTCATCTCATGACCACATATTGGAGGCACTCGACGAACAAGTCTGACTCATGATTTTTTTACGGATGATCGATCTCAACATTTTCCTCGCTATTCGGCGAAAATACTGCGTCTGTTCTAAGACAACCACTGAAGATTTGGCAGTCACGCTGACCTTTCGGTCTCCGAAGACAGTCTCATCATAGTCGGGAAAAGGATGGCTAGTATTCTTGGGTTTCGCGCGGCTAAGACTACTGAAGGCCAGTCTTGTGATTTTAACTGGGAGGATAGATTGCGGGCATCAACTGGCTGGCTATTGCTTGTCTCGGATTCATCAGCGGAGTTGAAGGTCTACGAAAATACTCATGGGTGTGAGTGGGATCAGACTGAAACTGTGTTCAGAAACTGTAGATATACCTTTACAAATGGAAAGATAGCGCTAAGTAGTTTTGAAAGGCTGCATAGCGGCTCCTGGAAACCCTTTACCCTTCACACATAGTCATCAAGGGCACCACAAGAGGTCGGAGATCGGATTGAGCACGTAATGCAATGCAATAATTAACCCTGCACTCTCTAAGTTCACCACTTTCCCTTGAACAGAAAAGTAGCAGAGTAGTTGCGTCGATCAACCCTGATCAGCAACACGCGAAACAACGTATGACATCATGGGACGCCGATCGATTATGGCCACAGAAAATGGCGGTAAGGGTGTTGAGTGGATTTGTGGAACTGTTTTCTTGCGTGTTATGCGTGTGTGATAAGGGTGGAAAGTGTGTTCCAGATTCAAAGTGGGACCTGTGGGTATGGGGTTCTGGCGCGTTCCATACCGTCACACAAGTGTTGGTAGGACGACATGGTTCTGTGGTGGGGTGAGCGAAACAATAGTGATTTTGATGCTGTCATGTCTGGCTTTTCCGTGATAGTGAGAGGAAGTGAGGTGTGAGGTCATGGGATATTCTAATTTGTTTGGGTTTGGTGAGTACAACGATAGGTTGGTACGATACGCTTCTTATATACCACGGCATACTACTCGACTAATCGCCTCTGGCTACAAAAGGACGCACGCTCGGAATTGCTTTTTTCTACCCTACAGGCAGGTTCATCCTGCACGTATGCTTAACTCGATTCTTTTTTCTATGCTGCTCTGTTCATGACGCACAGGAATGCTCATGATATAGAACTGGTAATTAAAATTCTTTGCCCATTCCATACTCGTTTCGATCCAATTCCCTATCAAATACAACGTATACGCAATTACCTAACAGCTTTGGCCTTCGCCTTGCGCTTCCTAGTTTCGCCGTTGAGGTTGGCTGCGGTGGCGGCTTGCAGGGCAGCTTCGTCCTCAGGCAAGTCAGATGTCTCGACGAGGGGTTCCTCGACGGCTTCTTTGTTGCCTAACAGACGACCAATCGACTGGTTGTAGAAGAACTTGGGTAGTTTAAAAAGTAGCGTATCATAGACGGTGGGCTTCGGTTCCTCGTCGGGCTAGACAGAGTTAGTATTGTGTCAATGAAAGTCAAACAGGATGAACTTACATCGAGGAGGAACTCCTGTTTCATGCCTTCCTCAGTTTCTTCCTCGAGGAACACGTTACCTGCCGAGTCGACAACGAGCACCTTGCCATTCTCAGCAACGATGCGCTTCTTAGCTCCTTGAGGGCCCGAGGTGAGCTGTGCTTCGACCGGGGTGCTGATTCCAGAGCTTCGTGCCTTTTTCGCGGCCTGTGACTTCTTATCCTTGCGGGTTTCCTTCTCCATGGCGCGCTTCTGGCGGCGATTCATTGGCGCCATTTCCTCAGGAGCATCGTCGTCCCCCCATTGCTGCGTGTTGACAGGCGGTGGAGTCGCGCGTGCGTCAACGCCCGGGATGCCTTGAATGCCAGTATCGTCGCCCCAGGCGGTCCTGCGCGCATGTCGAATGTATCTCTCAACGAACTCGCGGCGGCGCCTCCAGCCCATGACCAGAGCAAAATAGTGCATGCCCCCACCCATGACAACCAACAAACCCAGCATCACAGAGCCAAGGCCTGGGCGGAATCGTGCATAGTAATATCCAGTACCCCTCCACTTGGGAAAGCCATTGCGGAGGAAATGGTCGTACCGTTCGCGGCTGGGGCCTTTGAGCACATCAGCGACGACGGACAGACGCTGATACGCAGCCGTGGCCTCCTTCATGAAGACGTCAATTTCCTTCTGGGTGGCGGGCTTGGTGACCTTCTTTCCCTTCTTCTTGTTCTTGAGGACGCGCTTGGCCTCGAAGCTGCGGCGAGCCTTGTCGGGATGGGCCTCGCGCGACTTCTTGCGCAAGGCCTTGGTCAACTCCTCCTGCGAGGCCGAGGACTTGACACCAAGCAAGTCGTAAAAAGTCACGTTGGGGCCATTGTGGGCCACGACCTCGTCGCGCAGGCGGAAGATCTCGTGGTCTGCAGCGAAAACAGTCAGCCAGCGCGCTTCCAGACGAGAGGTGGAGAAGATATGCGTGGTGCTGAAGACAGCGAACTGGCGGGGAGGCGAAGCAGGGACTACGTACCCTCCTTGGTCCAGGCAGCAGCGAAGGCAGCGAACAGACAGAGCACCAGGGCAGAGAGGGCCGTGGGCTTCATGGCGGGCGTAGAGTCGAATCAGTGGATGCTGGCAACACGCAGCATGCAGAACTGCACAGGAGGCGGAGCCCGCACGTGGACCAATCAAAAGCGGGAGCCGTGGGATGCGGTGCAGCGCTATACAAGAGGGCCGACGGACGCGCTGCGTGTCCTCAGTTTGCTCGACGCCGGCAGCGGCCTTTTAGACCTTTTTTTTTTTCTTTTTGACCTTCGTGGCCTCAGGAGCAGCAGCAGCAGGCGGGGCATGTGAAACTCGGCGACCAGGACCCGCCTAGCTCAGGGGAAGCAGGGGCCATTGTCAAATTGCGGCTTCAAGAAAGTTCAGGTCGCAATCAACTCACTCAGCACGCACTTCCCAACTCCTTACCCGCTCAGCCTCTCGTTGCGCGTCTCCCACCGCCCGCCGCGTCATCCCCGCCGTCTAGCGATTACAGTACGTCTTGAGCTCAAATACCCGCGTATGTCGTGTCAGAGGAAAAGACACATCTCGCTTCAAGCCTCGCCGCACCCTGCCCTTTGCCCACACGACTGACATGCAACCTGCCGCAGATCGCGAAGCTCATCAGCACCTCCTCGCACCTGTTGAAGACGCTCCCCAGCCTGCTCAGCCGTCCCAAAACCAGAACACCATCATGTCGCGTCTCAACATCCCGCTGGACGCCCTGACGTCCAGGATGAATCTCTCCGGACGCTTCGATGGCCTCCGCTCGCAGAGCATCTCGTCGCGCTTCGCCAACCTGCGTCCCATCACCGAATTTCTCGATGTCAAGCGCATCTCCAAGCCCGCCAACTTTGGTGAGGCACAGAGCCGGATCAATTACAACCTTGGCTATTTCTCGAGCAATTATGCCGCCGTCTTTGTCATGCTCACCATCTACAGCCTGATCACTCGACCGTTGTTGCTCTTTGTCATCGTCTTCGTGGTGGCTGGCATGTACGGAATTGGCAAGCTGCAAGGCAACGATCTCGAGATTGCCGGCTTCCGCGCTACCACGTCCCAGCTCTACACGACTCTCTTTATCATTGCGGTTCCCCTTGGCTTTCTAGCATCCCCATTCAGCACTGCGCTCTGGCTCATTGGAGCGTCTAGCGTCACTATCCTGGGCCATGCCGCATTCATGGACAAACCAATCGAGTCAGCTTTTTCCGAGGAGGCGGTCTAGCCGGTCGGCCGCGAGCTCCTTACCCTTCGCCCCCATGGGGAAGACCGCCAGGGGGACGAGGAGCATCAGTTGTGGATAAGTATTTGGAGGAGACGGACGATGTGTATTCATTTCAAGAGCCGGATAGTGATAGTGAAAAGAAAGGCGTTTATATAGATCAAGAGCATAATTCTGCAAGCGACAAGCGACATTTTAATTCAGATGAACTTTATTTCGATGGTACAGACGTAGGGGTATGGCAACAGCGTACTGTCGAGTCTGAGGATTCAGCATATGACAAGTACTATGGTCCTGCAGAAAATGAAGGATACTACGGGGACGCTGAATACAATCCGGCGTCGACTACTGCGTATGAAGGGCACGTGTTCCAACGCGCTTTGGGCAAAATTCGCCTGGCTCGAGCATCTGGTGCGACGGACGTGGAACTAACTCCAGAAGAACTTGAAATCTATCAAGCTCGTCTGTGGGGTCACAGGGCGTCCGCAGCGTGCCCACAAGCAATCGGACCAAGACCCCTCAGTGTGGTGGAGGCCAACAATAGCGCGAGTACTGGAGCACACACGACTTCAAGCAATGCTGGTGTGGCAGGTACTGGTAGTCCGCGATCAAAGAAGGGCCAACGGCGATCTTCGATGTTTGCATCTCGTTCTAAAAAGGACAAGCTCAATAGTCGATCGCGGGCGGACTCCAATGCTACTGAAACAATCAACCAGCAGTTCCAACCTGGATCTTCCGTTCCGGGGCCGAATGGGCAGCCAGCATTCACGCCTATTAACACATACCAAAGTCACCATAGCCGCGATACAAAGGCCAGTTCTGCAAGTTCCCCTTCTCTGCCAGAATCTCCTATCACTCCTCGCAGTACAGGCAACACCATGCCAGAAAGAACAAGTGCTGCGGGTAGCGCGAGAGCCGCTAGGCATGCATCGGCTGCTTTGCGTATTCTCTCGTATGGAGACATGCCTGGCGCATTCCCAGGATCTCCTGTTATTCATCGAACACCAACCTCACCTCAGTTTGTGCGTCCTAGTCCTTCATCTTCTCAACCGCGAATCCAGAGCAATCTCGACATTGAAGCTTCCTCTGCTGCCCGTAGCCAATCCTCTCTTAGCCAGCAACCGCCAAAGCTTGTACCCTTTCCGGTGACCGAGTATAAACACTACACAGCTGAACCATTTCAATACCAATCGGCTGGTCACCTCGCCCAACCTGCATCTCAGCCTCAATATGCCCGCCGAATAGCACCAGGTCCTACGTACACGTCAATGCCGCGTCGTGTTTCAGTTCCCGGACAACACACAATGTCTGGCCAAGATGCTCAAGGCAGCCATTTTGATCGGAACATACCATCGCACCACCATGAGGCTGAGGCTAGCGATGAGCATGAGCATGAGCATGAGCATCGAGATGACATTCCTAGTGAGGGTGTTTCACTTGTTGTTGACGACAATGCATACAGGGTACAAAGTATGCCTAAAGAAAGCTCTAGCGGTGGGAGTATAAAGGATGGTGAGAGGAAAAGGAAGAGTGGGAAGAGCAGACGGAAGCATTAGGTCGTTCGCACTATGCAGCATCGTCCGTACCACGTGAGAAGTTCGTCGTTTATCTCGTCTTCATATCTTTCTTCCAGCAGGTTGGGGTGCTGTTGGGCATTACGGAGTTTTATTGGTGTTTGGTTCTTAGATTAGATGCACAGAATAATGCTTGGTGGTTATTCTACTCTTTCAGTCCAACCTCCCATTCGAGTCCTTGATGCTCCAAAACTTGTATTTGATGAGCCACCCCAGCGAGTAGGTCGTAACTACTAATGCCTGTGAACTCCTAGTGTCTCATGCCTCTTCTGCTCCACATTGGTCATCAGCACCCTGTTTGTCCTGTCGTATTGTACTTGTAGGGATGGCGCTCTGATCACCTGGTTTTCGGAACACGGCTTGCATCCAGCAACGGTACATTTTCAAGCGCCGCTGCCGATTGACAAGCATCCGCCTATCGATTCCGACATGTACAATATCAAAAGCTGACCGTGAGTGTAAAGCAGAGTTTGCAGAATCCTCAGGTGATGTACATTCTAGCTGAGCACTTTTTAGCTGCGATGCTAGTGACAAGGATTCAGTTTCTTCCGGTTCCTCGCTTTGGCTTTCAGTGGGTTGAATCGATGGTGATGATGTTAACCCACTCCAAATTTCTACCAGCTCCTTCTTATCAAAAAAATACACACGCGTGCCGTCACCACGGACGTAAAAGTTCTCATCCATGTATCGCCCCTTCTTAAATCTGACCTGAGCTAGGTCACCGCGCCCATAATCTCTGAATAATACCTGGCCACCGGGTTTCAACACGCGCCATATGTTCCTGACGGCCTGATCCCATTGCTGTGGATTTAGCGCCGAGAAGATGAAGATCATCAGTACAACATCCACACTACCTTCCGTGATACCTGGTGGCAGACCTCCATTATCGGACTCTGGCGACGCAGCTACATCCCACACATCGGCTTGGATATACTTTGGCTCGTATAGCTCATGCGCCCGGATGAGCTCGACAGCCTTCCTTGAGAAATCGCACGCGTGAATTTTCAATCCTTCATTCCTCCGCTTCTGCAGTATTGGAAAGGCGCTATTGCCGGCGCCGGCGCCCACCTCAAGCACCAGCGCAGGCGGTGCATCCTCCCTCGTCATCTCATCCAGTACAGGAAACTCCTGAGCTAGCCACTTTCGGTTCTTGAAGAAGTTGGTCTTGTTGTTCTTGTAGAATAGGTTCCACCACTTCTCAGGTTGCGTGTTGAAACGCTGTTTGTCAAATTCCGACACGGGCTCTGCGCGTTGCTTGGAGAATTGCTCCTCGCTGAAGGTTTGGTAAGCTGGATCCACATCGACATGGTCCCAAGCGTTGAACTCGAAGATGTCGTCGCCTTCTTCCAGGTAGCGCGAACCAAAGGCGAAGGGGTCGCTGCGTTTTTGGTTGTTATTGGGAGAGTGGGAGCGATGAGCGGGTTTGCGGAGAGGGGCAATGGAGGCGGGGACACCATAAGCATCTGATTCGGGTACGGGCTGGGGATGAGATTCGGAGGGTGCGGGGAGGTCGGGGTTTGGCAACGCAGGAGTGGATGTGGAGGATGCCGAGCGCGGGATAGGGTCGACAGTGACGGCGAATCGCATATGCTCCATTGCTTTGGAGAGTTGTTGTTTAGGCTGCTTCTTGGCGGACATTGAGTTGTCGGTCTGGAAGCGAGAGTCAGCTTGTTCGTCGGTAGTAACTGCCATTGTGACGAGACAATACAAGGCGGAAGTGGAGAGTGGAGGATGGAGTGGAGGGGCAGACTAAGATCCAAAAATTCGCTATCGATAAAGTCGTAGCCGCCATCCCCTTATAGCTAGTTTCCGAGCTTGTTCCTGGCATATTTCGTCAGTCACAAACCGCACGCCTAACTCCCGTCACCATGATTCCTACTCCCACAGCCTCCAGCCTTTTGAACTTGCTTTTTCAGATCATGCTATTCAGGTGATATAAGCGCGTTCCATCAGCCCCGCTCTTCCACTCGCGCAGTCCATTGGCGCCGAGCAACATGGCGACGCCGCGTACCCTCTTGCGACCTCTCCTCCACGGACCCACCTTTCGCGCCCCTCAACGCCGTACCTTTCTGCCCAATCCCTTTCAGTCCGCCTTGAACCCGCTGAATACGTCCTCTTCGCCGCAAACCCTCACTGCAACACGCACCCTCCCATACCCTGCGGCACCTATATACTCCATTGTCTCCGATGTCTCCAGCTACTCGTTTTTCCTTCCGTACTGCCAGTCTTCTAGCGTGACGCGCTGGTCCGCTCGTGATAATACGTATGGGCGATCATGGCCCTCGGAGGCCAAGCTGACTGTTGGATGGGGCAATCTCACCGAGTCTTTCACTTCGCGCGTATTCTGTGTACCAGGAAAGATTGTAGAAAGCATCGGAGGCAGCACGGAGACGGATTTACCCGCCAACGATATCTCCCACCACCTGGAAGGATCAAGAGATCAGGACAAGAGCGCAAAAGGAGCAGCCAACGGGCTGATGACACATTTGAGGAGTAGGTGGACGATTGAGTCTGTTGGGAAGAACAAGACAGAAGTTTCCTTGGCGCTCGAGTTCACATTTGCGAATCCGTTGTACACTACGTTGAGTGCCGGGGCGGCACCCAAAGTGGCACATGTCATGATCCGCGCGTTCGAAGAACGTGTCCAGAAGCTGCTTGACGGGAATCCCGAGATGACAAAGGCTTCCTTGGGCGAGCTGGAGGGTAGTCAGCTAAGGCAGCGGTGAAGGTCCGGTTTTAGGATAAAACTGCATAGTTGTGAGCATCTTCTAGATCATCATAGCATGGCGTTCGTCATATGAAGGCATATAGGCAAGGAGCGCAACCCATATATCAATCTCTGCTACCATTCAATCCTAAACACAAGCCTGTTACGGGAACATGGAAATTCAAAGGATATCGTTGTACTGCATCAGCCTGTTAAAATATAAAAAGCTCAACCTGATTCTTGACGAGCCTCTCTTACGACCCTACAGCATGCGCAAAGACCTTGGCTGCAAGATCACTTAACAACCGTGCTTTATCCGCTTGAGGAAGCTCCTGAAAAACACTGTATACGCTCTTCCCCCTAGCATCCCTTACTGCACCTAGCCGGTTCCCAGCAACGGCGCCCGCCACCATACCCGGAAAGTTGGCCACTATGAAACCCATGGCACCACCACTCAGCCCCCCCACAAGGCTCCAGAATTTCCCTGTGGGCGATGCATTCTCCCCCTCGGCCATTCCTTCCTCTCGTAGCATCTCTTCGAACACGTTACCAAATTGCTCGCTTGAGAATCGGTCGTGCGACTCCTCGGTCGTACCAGCGGGTGCGCTGCCAAAGCCAAAAGCCGACCAAGGGAACCCTCCTGCATTGGGACGTGGAACCTCTTCTTCAAACTCTGAGTCGGGGGTTGCGGTGGAACCGGTAAAGGAGGAGTATGAGCGCGCAGAGTCGTAGTCGCGACGCCGGGTGGGATCTGAAAGCGTGTAGTAGGCATCGTTTATTTGTTGGAAACGCTTTGTACGAGTAGCCCGTTCGGGAGAGTCGGCGGGAACGCGGTCAGGGTGGTGCTTCAGGGCAGCTCTGAGGATGTTGTGAGCCTTTTGTAGTTGTGGACGACGGTGAAGACAACGAACTTCTTGTACGCATCTCGGATTTGTTGCTGAGTTGCTCTGGAATCGACCTCTAGGACTTTGTCTAGTGTATTTCATATGAGATTTTGACCCAAATGAAGCATACAGTCCATGAGAAGCGTACAATAGTCTATGTGGGCTGCAAACATGTCAGCCTAGTTATTTGCACCTCGGCTCCCTTCGTGATCCCTACCAGACATGTTGGAGTCGCAGAAGGCTCTTATGCTATGCAAGAGATAATGGATCAGATGGTCTTCGATACAAAGGTGTAGGGTATTGGTCCAAGCAACGAATACGTGGGGCGCAGTCGAGCGAGCAACCGAAGTTGCGCATGGCATTAGGGTATGACGTCAGCGTCCGCGTCCGCGTCTGCTTGGGGCGCTGCCAATCCGCACGTCTCCAGGCATTGTTCACGCGTGCTCGCACGTGAACGGCTACTCTGATACCCATCTTGGACATACGAGTGCATCATGCTAGGCTACCCTCTGTTAGTCCGCACGGCTCCAAACACTGAAAGCCCGATTGCACAGATCGGAGAGCCGGCCCACCAAAGGCCGATCGTTGATGAGAAATCAAGGGCTCATCCTCCGGGGGCGGACGAATCGACTGGGAAGCCACAGGTAAACATCTTTCTGACCACGACAGTCTCCAGAAACATACTGGCCCCGAGACTCAAGAACTACCATCAGCCAATTTCCTACGGAAAGCACGGTTCGAGGTGCGCAGCGCATGGGTTTGTAGATCGAACGGTCCAATGACATTGGCAGCATCGACAGCACAGACAGCACGCAATTCGGACCCACGATGACCTCTCCTGCGCAATCCGATCAACCCCTTGCATATTTCTCCGGCGGCGTGGAACCAGCCTTTACGGCCTCGGCCCAGTTGACTCGGAGCTGGCTCAGCGCCATCGGTACCCATTTGAGCCCATCTCATCACCCCCAAGACAATGCCACAACATACAGCTTTCCCCGCCTCCCTGAAACCTCACAGCAGCGCCGCGATGCTTCCCTGATTGAGCCCACGAGCAGCGCTCAACCTTTTACGCAATCCGACCTTGCGACTGCCTCGGAGAAACAGAAGTCCGTCTTATACCTGGCTTATGGCTCGAATCTCTGCAGTGAAACCTTTCGCGGTGTCCGGGGCATTCGCCCCCTCTCTCAGATAAATGTTCTTGTTCCCTCCCTTCGCCTCACCTTTGATCTCCCTGGCTTTCCCTACAAAGAGCCATGCTTCGCCAATACTGCGATGCGAGATCCGAATCCGGCCACTGCAGACTACCACAAAGATAAGTGGCACAAAGGGCTGGTGGGCTGCGTTTACGAAGTCACAGTGTCTGACTATGCCCACATTATCGCCACCGAAGGCGGCGGCGCGGGATATCAGGATATAGTAGTAGATTGTTACCCACTCCCAGGCGGCGACACGGTACCTGAAATACCTCCGACCAACCGCTTCATTGCCCATACGCTTTACGCACCTATAGATAGAGCTCATTCCCGCCCCGATCCTTCGTACGCGCAGCCTTCCGCGCGCTATCTCAATCTCATCACCACGGGTGCTACCGAACTCGCTCTCCCGATAGAGTACCAGGCTTATTTGAAGGATATCCGCACATACACTATTACAACGCCCAAGCAGGAAATGGGGCAGCGAGTATTCCTTGGCATATGGTACCCATTCATCATGATGATCCTCAAGCTAAACGAGAAATTTCAGGACGATCAAGGTAGAAGCCCACCGTGGCTGGCGAACCTGGCAAGCTTGATTTTCATAAGCATGTGGATGTGTTATGATGCAGTATTCAAGAGGAATTTTGGAGATGGTGAGAGAACGGAGGGTGATGAGGCGTTGGGGACGTATGACGATCATTATAAAGAAGTCAAGGGTATTCTTCGCGTAATCGAGGAACGCGACGAAGGCTTGGTATAGTTAGTTCTAGCTATCCTAGAATATTCACCCTGATTATGTTGTATGCTTTGATCGCGCTTTTACATTGATACAAAAATGTGTATTGAAATGTTAACCCATGGGATCTATCCAAGTATAACCATGGAGCAAACCAAGCAATAGCATCGTTTCTTTCATCGATCCTTCTTCTTGGTATTACTATCTTCAAGAAACTATGATATAAGCCACAAGACTGAATAATGCTGATATTGTGTCCTAATGGAAAGGCAATCAACACTACACGTAAAATTATGGTAGGTAGTCTTTAGCTATAAATCGTAAGTTTCGGGAAACATTTATTACCTATGCCTATTCGGGGTAGGGAATTATGATCGGCAGAGTTTCCAGTATTTTGAATTGTATGAGTATACCTCGGTGCATTCTTGCATCCTGAAGCGTGGAAAAATGACAAACTCGAAGGGCAATCTTGAGTTTTGGTGTGAGACCTACGACTAACATCTTAAAACTTGTTGAAGACCAATGATAAGCATGATAAATACAAGGCTGGGGTAAATGCTTATTTGAAAGGGTCAACGCCTGACCCTTAGTTATGTCTATAGTTACCATAAGTATATGGGGCATAGGTCCAAAGAGGTGATGGTCTTCAAGGAGGCCTGAGATTTGAGGAATTAAA
>Ga0247757_10001736_pt1 | contig 13245 bp, 19 predicted proteins | sample UWRJL126311R4_FD_180929 | JGI IMG/M metagenome (GOLD analysis project Ga0247757, IMG submission 180929) | Plant litter microbial communities from Arlington Agricultural Research Station in Wisconsin, United States - UWRJ-L126-311R-4 | ecosystem: Environmental > Terrestrial > Plant litter >...
TTTTGTTTTGTGGTCCCCACATTCTCTAATGATCATGTCACATTTGGGTTTTGGATGGAGGTGTGCGGATCGACATTAGGATTATGCAAGTCCCTGCCTGGTCATTATTTCTACGTTCTGATTTCCATGCACTAATCTGGTCCTGCAGGCCACCAAGCTCTCCAAGGAGTATGAGAAGCGGGGTGGGGGCTACGAAAACAGTCCAGGCTCGAAGAATGAGCCGAAGAAGGGAACTCCACAGCCAAAGTCAAGCACAAAGAGGAAGTCAGAAGAGAAGAACGACAATGACGAAAAAGCAAGCGGAACGCCTAATAAGTCGCCAGGCAAGTCTGCTCGTACAAACAAGGACAAGGAAAACGAGAGGCCGAAAGCGAACATGGCAAAGAAGGCAAAGCCAACCCAAACAGGAAGAGACACGAAGACGGTTGGAAGAGACAAGAAAAGTACAGCCAAGGGGAAGCCACAGAACGTGGGAACGCGGAAGAGTGCGAGGGTAGCGGAAAAAAGAAAGAGTGAGGAAGTTGGGGGTACTGCAGAGACAAAAAAGGCCAAGAAGTGATGTTGGAGATTCGGTGCCTGTAAAGTTTTCATCGAGATCATGGCAACCCTTGGTCGAATGTGATCTGAACGCAGATGTGTTTTGCGCAAAAAAGACTCATAACCAAGCAATGTGATACAGTGTGATTTGGAAGCTGCTACTAGCTTGTAAGTTCTTGATGTTTGCACATTCGGTAACCTGCCGTGTCTGGATCTTTCTCGAAACCTAGATTGTACAAGTTTTAAAGACATCAGTCAGTTAGCCAAGACTGCAAAAGATGCTACATGGTATCGGCTGGTCCCGATTGGCGCCGAATATAAGAGCTATTGGAGACTGATTCTGTTACTGACGCGTTGGTCCTGTGTACCTTATAAAAATCGCAAGGGAAGCAAGACCGAGTATGATCATCATTGGACATGATCCCTAGACGGCGGTGGACAGCCCTGGTAGAACATGACGGAGGAGGAGGCACGTGAAGTGCTGCTCGGAGCAATCAGCCCCAGTGCTCGCATGCACGCTGCATGGATAGAGAGGTGAACATAACGGAGATGCTAACCCGGAGAATCTCGCTTACCAGCGGGTAGGTTGCCTTGGCTTTCAAAGCCGGTCACTAGCCTTTCCAAGAGGTTGGCGTGAGACATGGCTAAGAAATAAACGGCATCAAGGAGTCCATGGAGCACTACCCCTCACCGATCAAGGCAGCGTCTGGACGCTTATTGGGAGTCGGAGCTTGTGGCGCTGTCTCCCGAGGCTGGTGATCCAGATGGACGACGAATAGCTACCCATAACTCAACTTCGGCAGCTGTGTTCTCCTTGGTTTGGGCATCTTGGTCACGCATGCAAGTCCGTTCGATACGAACAAGCTCACGTTCTTCGAAGCCGGCCCTTGCGGCGATTACGGCTCCTTGGGGTACAGCAGATATGCCCTGTTTGGTGCTGAGTAAGTAGGGTAACTTTTTAGAACGGGCGAGGCCACGAGCGACGGCCTTACCACAGAAACGCCATCCAAGTCGGCGAGACGGGTGCACCAACCGACAAGCCTCGTAGCGTGCCCATGGCCCCAATAGCAACTGTTGGGTATTTATCAGTGCAGTTAAGCAAAGCAGGACGGTGGACGACTTGCGGATGCACGGCCAGAGTGCTTAATCTCATCTGGCCAGCAAGATGCCTGGACTGGGTAATGAGCCTCCAACCAGGGTATCCAGGTATAGACATGTGCACATGCGTACCTCTTCTTCGCCGGGGAGGTGGCCTGGTCATATATGCGCACCCTGTCCTCGCACATGTCACGGTTGGAATTGGGTGGGACGTGGCTGGAGGCGGGCTGAAATGCAGAGCCTTTGGCTGGTCAAGGGCGAGAACAAGGCTGGGAGTTAGGGGGCAGATGACGTTACCTGTAGGCTGGAACAGTCCTATGTAGGGAGAACCCGGCTTGATGGCGACGCTGGCGACGCCAACGACGGCTTTGGACCCCACGGCGCGAGCACCGGGGCTGTATGTGACGGCTTTCCTCAGGGCTGGGTACACATGATCCCCCTCGGAGTGGTGGACCCAGTCTTCGGCAACCAGCACGACAGTGGCGGGGTCCAAGATGGCGCTATGGTATTCGGTCCAGTACGAGCTGCAAGCAGTAGTGTGAGCGCAAGGCACAAGGTGTGGGCAGTATATACAGCGTGGACAGTGTGAGCAGGACGGACGGGCCATGGGCGGGTTGGCGGCGAGGGGGGGTGCTCAGCAGTGTACAAATAATGGCTTACAGGAGCGTGTCGTCGGCATGGGTCTGATGGTGGATACGTTGGAACTGGAAAGTTGGCGAGTGGAAAAAGCCGGCGGCGGCCACAGTCGCTATCCGGCCAAGGTCGTCAGGGGTAGCCAGACGCACGCCGTCAAAAGACGGCAGGATGGGCAAGGCGGGAAGGGATGGGATCATTTTCGGACAAGCGGGCGTGAGGCAGTTGGGGACTTGGGCGAGAGGGAGATACGAGGGGCTGGGGCGCAGACATCCACGTTATGTACTGTACCAGAGCTGCACACGGCATCCCCAGCTGTCCATGGTACGGACGGCACTTAATGGTGGTGTTAAGAGAAGGCGTCGGGACGGCTTGGATGCCATTGGGCAGCACAGTGCCTGCCTCTGGGCCTGCCTGGTACCTACAGTGCGTCGACTGGGACAGCCGTTGGCTGTGGCGGAGAGAGGGCAAACAGCCGGCGGGCGAACGAGTGGGGTGGGACAAGGACGAAGGAAGGCGAGCGTGGGCACGAGCGGTGTGAAGGATGCACTCGACGCGGCCAATTGCTACGTCGGCCGGTGGTGGGTGGGTGGGCAGGTGCACGTACGGCCGGCAAGCCGATCCCAGCCGGGCGATGCCGCTGCTGATGCTGCCGATGCTGGGCTGTATGTGCGGGAACGACGATGGGACAGGAGGAGAGAGGGGGAACAGAGGGAGGGAGGGAGGGAGGGAGGGAGGGAGGGGAGAGGGACTGAGGGACTGAGGGACCGCCTGCTACTGCCACTGCCGCTGCAGATGGGCCATGTACATGTATTGCCGATGGCTTGGGCCTCAGCCCTGCGGCCCCGGTTGCCAGCGCGCTGGCATTGTGGCCCACGGGAGCTAGGCCGTAGGATTGTCGGGCCTGCATAACGCATCTCACGCAGCATGCACTGCCTCTCTTCCTCTCCCTCACTCCCTCTCTCTCTTGCGCGCCTCGCTGGGCCCATCGTCCCGTCAACCTGCGCTCCTGCCTGCTTGGGAGCCCTCCGCAGTCTCACCCTCACCCTCACCCTCACCCTCACCCTCCGCGCACCTTTGCTCTCCGCTGCCCCATCCCCCTCGCGTCCCCTGCCCTGCCCTGCCCCCTCGCTCTCGCTCCACCCCGCCCCTTCGGCTAGGCGCTCGCTTTGGCCCGCCACTCGGTGCTTGGTGCTCGGTGCGCAGTGCGCAGTGTTGCACGCTGCCGCCCAAGCTCTGCTTTGCCCTCACCCTCGACCATGGCCGCCAGTTCGCACTACCGCTGCAGCACGCCCGCTCCGCACTCGCACTACCACATGTCCAGCGACCCCGACTCTCTGTACGCCGGCCTAGCGACTTCATGGAGTAGCCCTCAAGGCGCCGCGTCGCGAGGCCCCGCAACTTCGGCCCTTCTCCCGCGCTTTGGCTTGCCTGCACACCGCCCGCTCCCCCCACAGGCCGACCCCAGATCCACTGATTACGTCAATCCTCCTCCCCCAAACCCGCCTGCTTGGTCGTCAACGTACCTGCGTCCGCCGCTGCAGGAGTGGAACCCATTGCCTGACGGCTTTCCGTCGCGCCAGCTTGCCTATCCTGAGTCGGACGCCCGTCTTCCTGCGCCGCACGCAAACCCACCAGCTCTTAACCGCCCTTTGGAACACCAACATCAGCATCAGCATCAGCACCATGGTCCGCCCTTCTCGGCAGAAGCTTCAACGCTGGCTCCCGTTGCCAGAATCCTCAACTACACCAACCCCGACATAAACGTCCCCTCGCAGCACCCACCTCCCCAGCCGGTAGTCGATTGGCCGCAAGGCGCCGCCCCCGAGCTGGCTGTAACCGCTCCTCCGCCTGCTTTTACTCACCCGACCGACGACCTGCCACAGGATGTTGTGCTCGCTGGTCAGGGTCATCTATCCGGCTCCGCCTGGCCCATGGTCACGTCGGCGTCCAGCGACACACCTGTCTCGGCCTTCGATCAACTGCAGGATACAAGCCAGTCATGGCCAGACACCCAAACAACCCAGCTCGACCGTGTGCCTTCAGCCCCTGCATTTCGTGCGCTAACTGCCTCTCGCAGCGGGAGAGTTGCCACTCCAAAGAAGAATGTGCCCAAGGTGCCGGCTGCCTTCGTCGCAAGGCAGCAAAAGTCAAAGATATCCAGAAGACGAGGCCCGCTAGATGAAGCTGGCCGCCAGAAGACCCACAAGATGCGCAAGGAGAAGAACACCTGCATCCGGTGCAGGTTTTACAAGTCGGGCGTACGTCTCTCATCCGTCCTGTCTCGTCCCGCCCAGCTAACTGGTTGCAGTGTGACCATGGCGACATCTGCGAAAAGTGCCTAAAGGTCCTGGACAATGCCAGGTCTTTCAAAGTACCATGCACACGAGTCCGTCTTGAAGATGCCGTGCTTGTTCGTCACTGTATGCCATTAAACTCATCTCGACCGGTAACGAGCGCTAATACCATCCGCAGGCAACGGTCGCTCCAACCAGGAAGAAGGCGAGTTCCTTGGATACGATTGGTTGGGTGGTGTTGAGCTCTTTGAGATGGACATCAACTGGAATCTTCCAGGAGCAGGACCGATCCAGGCCCACCCAATGCGCGTCTTAATTCGACAGTATCATCCTAAAGGGTCCCTGCTCGACACCGCTACCTCGGTTTGGAGTAACACGGAAGGACAGGTCAAAGTCGTCCAACAACCCCCGTATGCTATCTACGATACCGCGAGCCTGCTCCCAGCTTTCGAGAGATATTTCGGCAACCTTCAGCCAGCCGTAGAACAGTGGATCTTCGAGCGTATACGACACGATCAGATCGCTTCGCTCACCTATCGAGAGGTCATGCGCGTCCGCAGCAAGCGACTATCAGGTGCCCGCAATTTGCTCGATCTCGCAATGAAAATTCAGTGCCTCTCTATCATGTCCCAAGGCTACGGCACCGTCTGGTCAAACAATGTTCCGGGAATCATGGAATATGATTATGGCAAAATGGGACGTAGTAGCTACGAGGCATACGATCGCAATTCGCGCGATCGCCCGCTGCCAGGAGCCATCCATCAACAGATGGACGTTGCTGCCCTGAAATACCTGAGGAAGTTGGAAAAGCAAGCACTCAAGGTGCTATCCAGTTTGACTTTCAAATCTAGGATTAGACCTTGGTACGAATTGTTTCTAGCTTTATACGTCGTCTTTTGGAACATGGAGTACATACGTAATAGCGCGGAAAAATACATGTTATCCAAGAACGGAACGGTAAGCATCCGCCAGAGCGGCTGCGTGCAATGCATTGACTGACGCGTTTAGGTCATTGAGGATCACGTCAGCAACGTCGTCAGTAAACAACTTAGGAAATGGGAAGGTTCTTTTCAAAATCTCATGTACCACTGGATGGCGATCATGCGTGATTACCCCCCGTTCAGGTTGGCAAGGGAGAATCCCGAAGAATTACGGGAAAAGGGGCACCTGGATTCGGAAGGGTTCGAGTATGTCGTGGAAGTGGCGAGGACAGTTGATCGTATGGGAGGCATACGTAAGTCTTCATGAGGAGAGCTTCCTACTCAACGCTCATTTTTTTGCAGGACAGTCCACATCGCCTTACGTGGGAGTAGACTCGACCCACAACTCGCTGTCCAGCGATTGGATCAAATCTCTTTTCACAGTAGCCGGGCTGTAATCGTTGTGCCCCTGTGGTATGCATTGCCATTTCCCTCCCTCATTTTCGAGTCATATTTCATACACTGAACTTTCGTATTACAACAAGGGCTTTTTGGATTTCAAAAACGGTTGGCTGGTCATAAGCATTGGTGGCCGCACGTGTTTTTGGACAAGGTTTTAATAATACAAAGTATGTTGCTACACACTACACTTTAAACCCCTTGAGATTTGATAAATGCACCCATGGTGATTCAAAACTCCGAATGACGCTTTAAAGGAACTGAAACCGCCCAAGCTAATTAAAACTACAAACGAAAAAATGCCATGAAGAGAGAGAAAGGTCGGTTGCTTCAACGTTCTAGCCGTGGCTCTCACGACCGCTAATCCTGCGCCAGGGATCCGAATCATGGACTGGAATATCCTGGTGCCGACCTTTTGTGAATGGGTCATCGAAGTTACGGCTGTAGGCAGCAGGCTTCTCCCAGGCATTGGCCGGATCACGGAGAAACATTCGGAGCAAGTGACGCTTGCTAGGTCGATCACCCCTACCGTAAGCTGCGCGAGCATGCAAAATGCTTAAGTTGTTGATGAGCTGAATGTCGCCTTGCTGACGGTCCAGCCGCATACAAAACTTCTCTGCGGTCTTCTGTATGGCGTCGAGAGCATGCATCTGCTGGCTCGAAAGGTTAGGCATGCTTGGGTCGCGAGGGATATTGGGCGAGCCCAAGAGTGGTGCCTTCACGAGCTGACACATGGGTCTTCCATGGGAGAAAAAGAGGGCGGGCCCGAGTTCAAGATAGGGAGCCCGATTTCTGGTGCGTGTCAGCAGGTGTCTTGTTTAGTATTGCATCACGGACTCACTTTTGCTTCAACTCAAACGGCCAGGCTGGTTCCGCCAAGGTTTCTAGGGCAGCTGGATCCTTTTCCAAAAGTTCATTGTATATGCTCCAGAAAGGAGCAATATACTGTTCCCCACCATGTTCATGGCCCCCGTCATTGCGAACGTGGAGTGCGAGAATGTCGCCAGAAAAACGATCGCTGTGGAAATCCATAGCGGATGTGATCTTGGACCCGGCAAGGCCAATACCCCTGGCGTACCTAGGAACCCTCTCATGAGTCGCATCGCGGATGTGGCCTATTCACAGTTAATTGGCGAAGCAGAGTCTGGATGCTGGACCACTTACTCAATGTTTGATTCGCATACGAGTCGGTGGCACGCAGAGTACAGATATGAGCACAAATACCAGCAAAGGCAATAACAGACTCTTCGTCGTTGAAACCTGCTGCGTCAAGCCCTCGAAGAACGACGAAGCCGATGGTACGGTGCAAGATGGTGCTGTAGGACGACAGTTTCTCGGCGAATGACCTACTCAAAGGAAATGTTTCTTTGCTAATAGCACCGCGAGGTAGATTTTGTACTGATTCAAGAGTCAGTTTAGGTTATGTTGTTGAAAAGAGCCGACACGGTCACGTACATTTGAACGAAATAACTGCGATGCGAACCTCGCGAATCTCAGAATCATTTAGTTTGACAACGTAGTCGGCCGGGTCTAGCTCTGAGCCTTCCCACGCCATAGGGCCCGTCACAGCCGGTGCCAGCCGGTCCGGCGCTGTTTCCACAGAGTAACTACTCTGCAGGCTCTCTGTCGAGGACCTTGCGCTCAAGCTCGATATTGACATGATGAACGGTTGCTTAGATGCTTCAGAGCTCGGTGAGTGGGTGTTAGGATAGAACTTATGTAAAGTCCCTTAATCGAACCGAGAGGAACAACAAGGCGCCTCGGAATACTTTGAAGGTACAGATATCGAGGAAGTAATGGTAGATGCCGGGACACCGGATAAGACCTTTATATGCAGGACAAACAGCAGAGAGCCTCCACTACACGGAATAATAAGGTTGGGGGCAGGCACTGGGCGTTTTCAGGCAAAGCTGACTGAGCCGTAGATACCAAACAAGACCGCAAGACCTGGTTAGGGCGAATCAAGGGCTAATGGATCGTGCAGGGCCCCGGGCATAACGGCTGTCGTATGGGATTCGAGTTGAAGCTGGCATATGGCCCAATTCGCCTGCCGCTTTCATGTCGACGGTGTCAGCGTGCAGAATTGGATCGGGTCCCTTAACACTGTGCCCTAAGTGCGGGTCCAGAAATACAGTCACAACCAGGCTTAGCGGGATTCGTTTCGAGCATTTGCCACACACACACATACGCACAGTCGATGTTACTTTCGTGTCTCGGCAATAATCGCAGTCACAGCTGCACCGTGGTTGTACTAGCACACAGGAATGACCATGTTCGGCTTGCGGCGAGAACCAACATGGGTCTAGCCATGCAGGCTTGTCGAGGCTTTGCCGCGTGTAGGCGCAAAACTAAGTGTGCCGAGTGCTGGACGACCCCCCCTTGCAGAAGCATACATCAGGTTATGCGATGTTTGCAGGCAGTGCTTGTCGACGAGGGCGGCCGGGGCATGCGTCGTGGCTTCGCAGACCACTGGATCGCGATCACCTTTGCATCATCAGCCCTACGAGTCCCACCGGCTGGGGTCCTGACTCGAGGATTCCTACGATGCATAGACAACCAAGGACCCCGCAGCATAAGCTCCGCAATGTGCATCTGCGCCATGGCTGTCGTCAACGAGAAAGGCTGCAGGGTGGTCAGCGCGACCAACCGGGTACATGAGCAGAGAGAGGCGATGGGAAGGCTCGGGCTTGACATGTCTTCGCACGCATGGGCATTCCGGGTCCTGGGTCCTATCACGGTGCACTGGAGTGCACCTGCACGCCCGCGTGTAGTAGTCTGCACTGCTCCCCTGATGGCAATCCCACGTGGGGTCAGTGGTATCCAGGCTGGAGCGGATAGCGAGCACGAGATAAACGGCGCTGAACCAGCAAGTGCGTTGGCTGCCTGTCTTGTTGAAGCGATAAGGCGGCGGGTCATCACCTCATGGATCTGCAAGGCGACTAAGCAGTCATGCTCCTGCTGCACGATTTCTCAGCTGGTTGAAGGTGACGGTGTGCATTCTTGACCCCGTGGGACATTTGCAGCGGCGGTGGAATGAGCAGTGTCCACGTCAACGGACGCGGAGCCCATGAGTGAGCTTACTCTGGACTGCTGATGACATGGTCTTGCAGTGGGCCACCATGATTAGTCGCCTTTTCTCCGACAAGGCAGAGGGCTCCAGAGAGTCGAGCAAATGGCTTCACGGGCTGAGCGCCCCCTCTCCCTCCCCCCTCCCCCCGCCCCCCTTCCCCCCTCCCTCCAGCATGGTGCAGCTGGCCACGCTAGCGCTGCATCGTCTGCACTGCACAATGGCGAGCAGGGGCGGCGGTTACCTCGATTGACGGCGAGACGCGCAGCCCGGGCTGCGAGCAACGTATTGCTGCACAGGCGCTGGCGCTGCACGCGGTGCTTGGAACAAGGTGCTGACGCGGGTTACAGTGATGAGGTTGCTCGGACCCTCCGCCTAAGGCTCTGGCCAGGGTACTTTGCGGTGGCGCGGGACGGTACGTCGCCGTCGGGAAGGACGGGTAAACTCTTACTGTTGGTCCCTGGCCGTGGCCATGTAGGGATGAGGCAAAGGGACACAGTCGAAGGATCCATGCATCGCCTGCAAGTCACCTGCTCATCGGCTCTCGACGTGCTGTTGCAGTAGCCTGCAGCATCATGCCGTGTACAAGGTGCAGCTACACCATCAAAAGAGGGTGGACGGCGGCTCAGCAGCGGCCGATTCGCAGGGGAGCACCGTCGCGCCGTATGTATGCGTGCTCATGAGGGATAACCCACCCAATCTCGACATTCTCCTTCCCCTTCTCGTCGTTGTCGTTGTCGTCGTCGTCGTCGTCCTCCTCCTTCTCCTCCTCTTCCCCCTTCCCCGTCCCCTTCCCCTTCCCCCTGCCGTCCCCCACCTGCAATGATCAAAAGGCACTTCGCCCCGCCGGGTCGCTTCGCTTCGTCCTCGCGGCAGAGGATAGCAAGGACCAGGGGGGGTGGCGGTCGCTTGCAGAGCCAGTCGTCTTACTCGCGGCGTTAACTCATCGAAGATCGATGCTCAATACTCAATACTCCATCCTTCAGCCTTGCCCATCGGCCTGGAATTCGAGCGACGTCGGTCTTCCGTTCCCAATACGCATCCAGCTGCAGTGCTGCACTGTACTAATGCTCGACATCCTGCTCCCTACTCGCTCGTATCTGCTGCTTACGGTTAATTCTGCGAGACCTCCCGCCTTTCCCCTCGCTCTCTCCCCTTCCCCTCCCTCCTCGCTTGGCCCTCCAGGGCTGCTGTCGGCCTGGCCAGCACGCGCAGCTCCTTGGAATCTTCCAGAGCAGTGCCCCAGCCGTCGCATCGCGCGTAAACAAGAGGCCAAGACGCCCGGGGCCCCACATCTGTCTGATGTTGCACAGTATTTGACGGCCCTGGCCGCGCGTCACGTGAAGGCTAATGCACACTGCACCGTGTGCGCTCTCATGCAACCCCAGGGGATTTGACGTGCTGCACTCGAACCCGAACACACTGCACATTCGCTGGCCGCCGCCGCTCGTCTGTCCATTTGCTCGTCTGCGGCGGTATTCTAAGCCGATCCCGGCTTTTGCTCGCAGTGGATCCAACTGATCCTCCACCATGCTTTCCCAATGCTCGCAGGACGAAAATGCAAACAGCAAGCACACATGGCCTGCGCTGATAGCCACCCGGGCTTCCAACCGACCTACATCACCGCCCGGGAAACCCCGTTCCCGCCATCCATCTTTCCGCTCACCGCCTCCGTTGTTACCATGGCCGTGACTGTGAAGCGGAAAACGCCATTTCATCCGAGGAGACTGGAGACGTTCCCTGGTCGATTGGGTCGACTAAATTGTTCCGACCTCATGCACCCAGTCATCGGTGAGAGTATCAACCGCCGCTTGGCTATTTGCCCATTGTTGGGACGGCCTCGCATTGCGCAGACCGCTTCCATTGGCTAGCAAGCCCAGTGGTGGACTGTTTCCCAGCGGCATGGCCGCGCGGGAACTACGCCATGTGTGACAGCAAGGTTGAAGTGGAGTTTGCGGATCCTTTGTACGACGCCTGCTTTTGAGTGTGAACTGCCATCGCCGACCTCCACACGCACACATACACACCGTCACAATCTACGCCGCAGCGTAGCCTCACTTTTCCCCGCTTCGTATCGAGGCCAAAAGAGTGACGGTCTTACGGCGGGGTAGAGGCCCTGCTGCCCGACGGCTATACCGACCGTAGTAACAAATACGCTGCCGCCTGAGAAGGTCCGGTGAACAAGTCGACATTGGTTCAGTCTACTCGTCTGAGAAATGGTGGCCTTACTCAAATTCCGACCTGTCACATCCTTGGTACCATTCCTTTGCAGCGGACCGCATGATATCACGCGCACCGATTTGGTGGGCTGCATTACAGGGGTGTTGATGAAAGCAAAACGGCATGTGCACCAATACAGAATTGCCGCCTTCCAGGCCATCGTCCGTTACATTTTTAGTTATCTTCCATGTCGGTCTCAAGATTCAGATCCTCGACAGCCCCACGCCCAGAAAGCTATGGTCAGATGATTTAGACCGAGGGGCAACATACGCGTCCAAGCTCGTATGCAAGTCCTTCACTGCCACGACCGGCCTTCAGATTTACGCCCCCTTGGCAGGTGTGCTCGGGTAGGTATCGGTTGGGGACAAACATGTCCCATGTGGTCACTTCTACCTGCGAAAGACACTTGGTGCTTGGAAGTTTTTTGTCCGCCCCAGAAAGACAAATTGGGTACCACCCAGCCAAGGTGATGATCGCAAATGCGTCCGAACTGCACTTGTGGCCAAATCCGTGTGAATTGCGCATGTCCGTCTCATGTAAGGGTACTTTCGCGTGATTTAACAAAATAATCTTGCAATCAGTAACAACGGCACCCACAAATGCTGGACTCCACGAAGAAACCCCATCAGACTCTAGCTGCATGACACCAGTAGCGTAGACTAAGCCTTCCCCAAATCCCTAATGTACAGTAGTTGCTATACCTTGCATACGCACCACAACTCCTCGGCTACTCTTTTGTCAAGTCTGCAGGCTCCAAAGCCACATTTTCACGATAAAAGTACACACATTACATTGTTTCGTTGGCGTATGCACTAGGATAGGAAGCGAATGGGCTCGGATAAGTCGGAACCGAATACCGACGCAAGGTCGAGTAGCCCCCCAGCACGAACCCAATGTTGAATTGCTTGCAGCTTTAAACACTACATGCCGAGACCTTCCTGGGGGATTCGTTGGGATGGGTCAACATCTCGCCAGCCACTTTCAGATCGGATTTCTCCATCGCATTTGCCACGTTTCCTAGGGAATCTACCCGAATGCCGTACCACCTCATCGGTGCGGTGAAGAGGCATCAAACACGTACGGCATATTTCTCGAAATCCTTGGCTGCGTCGGCGAGCCAAAGTTAAACTAAACGGCATGCATCCCTAGAGGGATTCCGGCGGCCTCGCTAATGCTGGCGATAGGAGTCTTGAGGGTGAAGGTGAGTGGCATAGCTAACTATTCCGAATCAGTATCGCGCCACATCGCCAGAGCGTGTACACATATTTGATATCCCTGATATTTTTGGGACCTCTGTCGGATGCATGTTGTGGAGGAGGGGGGCCAGCTTTATTTCCTTTCGGAAGCGTGTTTAATGGGAGGCTGAACCGGCTTTTGGGTTCAAGCAGGGCTTAGAATAAACTTTCTGTTCCGATTCAAGGCTGAACGTGTGGTTCGACATCAAAGATAGTCCGTTTGACGAATCGCAGATACAGCCGTAAAGGGAAGGAAGAGTGGACAGTGCTTTCAATAACTTATTCCTATCCGCTGTTAAAAATCGCTTTTTTTGCTTTTGAATGCGTACATTCCACCCGCAGGTGCATTTGTGCAGCTAATTGAGTGGTGGAGGGAAGTCCTTCCGAGCGTTTCAAGACCCGATCGTCCTGTAAAACCACACAGCGCTTTTCAATGGCATGGCAGCCTTATCAGGTTCAAGCGAGCTTATCATGCTTTTAGGCATTCGCGCCTGGTGAGCTGGCGAGCTGGTGAGCTTCAACCGGATTTCTGTTTCAAACCCATCCCGTTATCTACGCGAGACTTCCGATCGGAAAGGCCACGAAACGTCACCACCATCGGGGCGGGTGTTCTTCATCAGCGCTCAGCTCGCTACCAGGCTTTGGTTCCAGTGTGTATGTTCCAAATGGTATGGCGTGGCGCAGGGGCTCCACGCATCCTTTCCCACTTACCGTACCGTACCTCCTAGTCCAGAGGGTTTGCAGTCAAACTTCGGTGCTCTTCTGGAGGCATTCCCTGC
>Ga0247757_10001737_pt1 | contig 13244 bp, 12 predicted proteins | sample UWRJL126311R4_FD_180929 | JGI IMG/M metagenome (GOLD analysis project Ga0247757, IMG submission 180929) | Plant litter microbial communities from Arlington Agricultural Research Station in Wisconsin, United States - UWRJ-L126-311R-4 | ecosystem: Environmental > Terrestrial > Plant litter >...
CACAAAGCGACATGCTATAACAAGGCTTCCGAACGTGGAGTGACAGACGGTGAATTTGCGCATGGAAGTAGTGACCTGATGTGTTTAGGGCCGCAGTGTGGGGGAAAGAGAGTACCAATGAGAAGAAAGGCTATGTAGTACAGAGTTTGTAACTGTGAAGAATGATTCGGTGAAGAAAGAGAGCGCGGGGTGTTTGATATCCTTCAACGATGACGCGTCCAGAAGCGGTCACTAGTGAGCGGGGTGTCAGCGTCGCAAGTCGGTGTCAATATATGCAGAGGGAGGGGGCATGGCATATCCTATGAACGGGGGTGAGGTTGTCTGAGAGTGTTCGTAAGTATATATAGAAGTTCGAGAGACTGAGCTATACACATGACTCCTACGTTCCTCCTGACTTTACTAAACCATACCGAGTCCAATCCCCTCATTCAACCCGCCCAAGCCACGTACTCTACAACGCTGTCAAGCAAACACTGTTGCAAATCTACCAAATAAAAAGTTGTATTCGTTGCTCGTCAGAATGTCCAACCTTATCGGTCGATACTTGTATTCCACTACGAATAGCAACAAGCCCCAAAGCACATCAATATCTAGCATGAATTCCGATATCAACCTTCAAGCAGCCAGCGCCGACCTCGCAAGTCCTAACAGCTCTTTCACCAATCTCTGTCGACGAGGCCAGGGCAAACATGCAAATGAAACCACGCGGCCAACTACTAAAGAGACCAACACTGATAGTAGGGACGAGCAAACGAAACAGGCTAATGAGCGCGAGAAGAATATAGAGAGGAAGTAGGTAACATGATGAAAATTTTGTTATGCTATGACTTTGAGGTCGACGCTGTTAAGAAGGTTGTGTGAAGAATAACGACTTGGAGCACATAGCCTCGTTGCGAAACCAAGTAAGGCAGGCTGTTAGCTATCGTGTAGGGTTAAGACAAGCTTAGATAGATATAGTGAGTAACCCGTAGCCCCAACTTGATGAACAATATGCCCTGTTGAGTGCTCTAGTCTAGTGAATCCACTGCCTCGAGGAAGTTCCTTTCAGGATTACGCTCAGTTTTTTGCCCCTAACGCCAGCTGTTGTGTGCGTGTGAGTACATGAATATGATCATCTTAATGTTGATATCTAGAGATACTGAAAAGGTCGAAGTTGTCATCAAATCTGTGCTATGGCTTGATTCATCAGTCTTCAGTTTGTTTTGTATACTTATCTAAACCAGAGGGTCTATGAATAACAATGCCTTAAAGCTGTGGATCAAACGAATCTTGTACAGATAATTATGACGTTGGTCCGACTGGTTTCTCTTCACCCTTTGTCATGTCATCGTCCCCTTTCTTCTCATCCCTCTTTTTCTCCTGTGGTTCATTTTGAGCCACTACCCTAGATTCGACAAGCTGGATAAGATAGGTTCCGGTATTACCGGCTCCGTCAATATGTCCAAGTTTAGCATTGAAAAGTTTCGCGTCACGAAGAAGTCTATTTGCATTAGTCTGTATCATAAATACAGATTCATCACTACACACCTCTGCTTGCCAGGGCCCGTCTTGACAATGGCCTCCTTAAAGACTTTCCCAATTTGTTCGCGATAGCTTTCGAATACTGGCCCCATGATCAGCCGAACTTGAATCTCGTGCAGATACTTGTTGATGACTTTATAAAGTGTGACGGTCTCTTTGGTCAGCGTTTCCATATTCGGGCTGACGTCGTTCTTTGTTTCTTGATCCTTATCCCACTCAATCTTCTTGAGGTTACGTACGTGTACAGTTGCACGGTTGCTCATGATATCGATGAGTTTCTCATGAATCGACGTTTGCTGGTCATGAAGCAAGCGTTTCACGTTGTCGAATTCACCTAGAGTTGATTTGCTGCCAATCGCATGCCTTCGAGCACATTCCCGAAGATAAGGTAGGATGGCTATGATGAATGACAAAGTTTGGGAGGCAATAGCAAGATGTTTAGTGTTGATATTCTTCAACCCAGCGCTGTGCATAGCTCCAGCGCCGAGAATGAGCTGACAAAGGCGCGAGTTGAAAAGCTTGATATAATCACAAAGCGATGTAGATACCTCAGATGTAATGCTTGGGATTGTGCTCAGGAGGATTTCGAAGCGCTCGATACCGCGGAGAACGGCGACTGAAGAGTTGGAAATGGTATACTTTTCTTCATCCACCATGGCAGGGGCTGGATTTCTGTTCTTCTCTTTCTCTTTGTCTTTGTCTGCAGACGTGCCATTGGTTTGAGCTGGTGTACCATTCGTAACTAACTTTTCTTTGGCCTCGCTCAGTACGGAACCGGCTTTTGTCCATTCTGCTGGGTCTGATTCCATACCCTTCAGAATCCTCGTCAACACCTCCTTATCATGTTCATCGAAATCCTTTGGTTCCCAACGATCAGAGTCCATAGCTTTGGCAAGTTCCTGTTTCTCATTGTCTCCAAACTTTGAGACGAATTCAGTTATATGATTGTTCACCACGCCCTTCAGTGCTGCGCCGGAACGCCCAGACACGGCCTCGCACTCGTCTGCAAACAGTCTGCAGAGGTTGAAATATCGAAGGAACCAGTCCAGTGTTAAGTTAGTAGTGGATTCGGAACGAACTTTAAGCAATTTTGTGACCTGAGTTTGCGCAGCGTCTACCGCTTGACCAAGAAGGCTTGACATGTCCAAGGCCTGCATCAATTCTTCCTGGAGCCCATTTGTTTCCGCGTGGTTGGCTTTGGCGCCTATAGAGCTGTCAATGCTACCCATGTACGGACTTCTAGGTGGCGACCGAAGCCCCCCGCTGGAGGCTGGAGGTGTGCTAACACCACTGGTGACGTCTAGTAGGACTTTGACTTGCACACTCAGTCTGCGTAAAGCCTCGCCGATGTCAGTAAATATACTACTAAAAAACTCATCGGCATCCGCAGGATCCATTGCACGTAGATTACGAGCCAAGATAGAGTTCTTGTCCTGCTGACTATAGCCCCGACCACCTCGTGTAGATACAGAAGTCATTGATTCGGCATCGTCATCAGTGGAACTTGGGAGATAGTTTCGGATAAGAAGCTTCATCTCTCGCACAATCGCATCCCGGAAAGTTGCGCTAGCTTGATTGGTGAAGTTAGAGCCACTCAAACCAATGAGACTGGCTCGCAACTCGGAGCGAAATTGAGTGCTCGTTGTTAAATACGTAGGTAGAGTTGATTTCATCCGTTGATGTTCTCCGCGTCCGCGTTGTGATGCGGTAGTCCACCTTTGCAGTGTGTCATGACTCGTTGCACTCTTGACATGTTCACGCAGATCTGTAATCAACGTTCCTACGAAACGCGCCTCGAAACCCTTGCCGATGCGGTGCCTCATTTGCTGCAATCCCTCAGAAATACCATCCAAAGCCTTAAGGCTTCGGAGATCAACGATTGTCGAAGGGCATTGTACTTGTATCCAAGATGTAATAGAAGTGTCGTTTGTGTTAAGGGTTCCACATATGAGTCGTTCAACGACTTCTAGTCGAGCCATGGCAGATTCGAGTTCACCCGTATCCACGGTTTCATCGCACGCCGAGAGTCCAACTATAACGGCTTGCAGTTGATCGGTTGCATTAGTCAATCTACGAAGATTCTCTCTTCTCCGCTTCATTTCGACAATCTTCAGTCCTCCTACTGCCATTTGGTCGTCCAAACGCTTCAGGTCTTCCCTTAAGGTTTTGATCTTCACTACTGATTCGGATGCTTCGGATTGAAGCTCTCGTATGGAGCCCAAAGCGGCGAAAAAGGATGTCGAGGCTGTGGATATTGATGAGATCAAGTGCACTTCAACAGTATCCATATACCATGAGAGCTTCTCCTGTAATATTGCATTTGTTGCCAGTGCCTTTCGTCCTGGCGGTTGCGGAGCATCTAGTGACCCATTTGTAGAGTTCACGTCGTCTCCGCTCCTTGTTCGTACAGGTCTCACAACCTCAGACCTCTCGCTAACGATATCGAAAGTACGTGGATTTTCGAGGCGGAAGTTTTCGTCAAAATATACGTTTGGAATTGTGGACAAGGGTGTGGTTGTGGGAAGAGTGCGCTTCGATCCACTCGTGCGGCGCTTCGGCCTCGGGGAACTTGAAGGGGAGAAGGCTGAAGAAGACGGCTTAGGAGTGGACGGTGATGCTGTCTCTAAGCCACGCTCGATCATGTCACTGAATTCATCCTTCTTCGTCGAGTCCCTCCGTAGTATGGACGCAGCATCTTCTGCTTCCGCCTTCGCGCGTTGAAATGCTTCGTATAAATTGCCAACTTGTGATAGATATGGATTGAACACGGAGGGCTCAACATGGGGAATGTTTGTGAGGGTAACAGGCGGAATGTCTTTTGTGGACGGGGGTCGATGACTTGACATAGCAGTGGCTTGAGTATGCGGCAGCATGCCTGTACGCACAATAGGAGGTTGTAGTAGGGTTGATATAGCTGTGCCAGTCAGTATCACTCTCAGACGATCACGAATCTGGCAAACCATTGTTGCTCTGCTCCCTCACCGACCCCATGCTCCCCTTGAAAGCGGAATCCAGCGCTCCCCCAACTGAGTGTATTGAGCTTGATGTCGAGCCGCGACGTGGCTGATAGCGGCCACCGGTCGAATTAGGGCGATTTGTCCAGTCATGCTGCTGAGGAAAAGGGAACTGTCCTTGCGAGAGATTAGGCGACAGGAACTCGAAGCTCTCGACAGAGCGCCGGGGGGAGGACGACATGTTTGCGGCGCAAGTCGAGGGCGCGTGGGCGGTCGAGGCATAGGGATGGACAAAGCGGTTTGAGAAGGCGTTATGACATGCTGAGCGGAAGAGAATGCAGAGGGTGCTGGGCAACACGTAGAAGGTCCAAAATCACAGACGAGGTAGGCAGGCAAGCTCAAGGCAATTGGGAACACGCATGCCTCTGCCTTCCACCAGCTCCGTGAACGATGCGCCGATGAGTCTTGGCAGCGCTCCTGTCATTGGCACCGTGCTTACCTAGGGCATCTGGCCTCCATAATGACAACAAGAGCCTAAAAGTACTATTCGGACTGCGGACTGCAGGCGGACGCAATGAAGACACTCGGGGACGGCATTTGATCTGGCTGGGAACAAAAGTATGAAGGGTACCGACGCACACGTACAGGAGCACCAGAGGTGCAGCAGGAGCAATGATAGCAACACAGACAAAGTTTTGAGACGCTGGCATCATTAATATGTAGCATTAACAAAGCAGCTCCGTCGAACTTCGGATGCTCCACGGGGTAGTGTACCAGCACCAGACATGGCAAAGTAAATGAGAGTACGGTGCTGCACCGCCACAGCAATACGCCACACCAGGGACGCTGCTAGACCTGATACAGACATTAATTGATACGCGCTCTTGAAAACGCGCTTGGGCGCGTCGAAGCTGTGTCCCCACCCTCCAACTTCTGTCCCCGCTCCCCGTCTTCTTGATATCCGTAGTCCTTTACAGTGTCGACAATGGCCGATAGACAGACGACATATACTGTAAGCGTCTTCCCCAGCGATGCGGGCGACGAGGGGCAACACGTCACCCCCTCCCGCATCCAGCGGGCGCTTGTTGAGTTTGTTATGGACTTCCACATCGACAACGTCTTCATATACAGGTATGAGTCGCTGTCTCAGCATGCCGCTTCCTTCTCTAATGATTTTCAAGAGATCAGATTCGCGAAAATGTGCTTGTGAAGCAGTATTACTGTGACATTGATATCGCGCATTTGATTTCCTACGACGAGGAGCTGGCACATCAACTTACTCAAGAGCCTGGCGACATGGTTCCTCTGGTACGTCTTCTATGATGACCGTTAACCTATTTCCTAACACACTTGCAAGTTCGAAGCCGCTCTGAAGGAGTGCACTCAACGTATCGTTTACCCCTCACAAAGGACAATTCGCCTGCCAGAGCACCAGCTACTTCTTCATTCCTCAGCCTCCGAGCTCTCCATACGCGACTTGACAGCTGCAAATGTCTCGCGCCTTGTACGCATACCTGGTATCATTATCGGTGCCTCCACCCTTTCTTCTAAATCCACCGCTCTCGCAATTCGCTGTCGGAATTGTCAACACGAAGAGGTACTTCCAGTAACAGGGGGATTTTCCGGTGTCTCACTGCCACGCAAATGCGGTAGAGTCAGAACAGAAGGCGACAATTCCGACAAGTGTCCATTAGACCCATACTTTGTTATGCACGAGCACTCCCAATTCATCGACCAGCAAGTCCTTAAGATGCAAGAAGCACCAGACCAGGTCCCTGTCGGTGAACTACCCCGTCACATCATGATATCAGCGGATCGATATCTCGCCAACCGTGTTGTGCCGGGTACACGATGCACCGTAATGGGCATCTTCTCTATCTACCAACAGAAGGGATCAAAGAGATCACAAAATGCCGCTGTGGCCATTCGAAATCCGTACATACGTGCCGTGGGTATCCATGCCGATGTGGACCACACTGCGAAAGGAGGTGTAACTTTCACTGAAGAGGAAGAACAGGAGTTCCTTGAAATGAGCCGGAGACAGGATATTTATGAAGTCTTCGCTAATTGCATTGCTCCTTCAATCTATGGTAATAAAGACATTAAGAAGGCAATCGCGTGTCTGCTCATGGGTGGGTCCAAGAAGATACTGCCCGACGGGATGAAGCTGCGTGGGGACATCAATGTCTTGCTTCTTGGCGATCCTGGTACAGCGAAGTCGCAGCTTTTGAAGTTTGTGGAGAAAGTCGCCCCAATTGCCGTTTACACATCCGGAAAAGGCTCTTCGGCAGCCGGTCTTACCGCATCTGTCCAACGTGATCACAATACACGGGAATTTTATTTGGAAGGAGGAGCTATGGTGCTTGCTGATGGTGGCGTTGTCTGTATTGACGAGTTCGACAAGATGCGCGACGAGGATCGTGTCGCAATCCACGAGGCAATGGAACAACAAACAATATCCATCGCAAAAGCCGGTATTACCACTATTCTGAACTCCCGAACATCTGTCCTAGCTGCTGCCAACCCCATTTTTGGACGCTATGACGACATGAAAACACCTGGCGAGAACATTGATTTTCAAACTACTATTCTCTCGCGCTTTGACATGATCTTCATTATACGAGATGAACACGATCGGGGTCGTGACGAGCGCATAGCAAAGCATGTCATGGGTATTGCCATGGGCGGCCGTGGTGTCGAGGAGGTGATGCAGGCCGAAATCCCAATAGAAAAGATGAAGCGGTACATCAGCTATTGCCGGCAGAAGTGTGCACCACGGCTCTCTCCTGAAGCTGCTGAAAAACTCAGCTCGCATTTTGTAAGCATCAGACGGCAAGTTCATGCTTCGGAAATGAATGCAAATCAACGCTCTTCCATCCCCATTACTGTCCGTCAGCTGGAAGCCATTATTCGTATCACGGAATCTTTAGCAAAACTCACACTCTCCCCCATTGCTGATGAATCGCACGTCGACGAAGCCATTCGCCTCTTCCTTGCTTCCACTATGGATGCTGTAACTCATGGCGAAGGGCAAGCTTCGAAGGAGCTTATGGATGAAGTTAACAGAGTCGAAGAGGAACTCCGTCGTCGACTGGCTGTAGGTTGGCAAGTCAACCTATCAAACCTTAAGCGTGAGATATGCGATAAGAAAGGATACTCAGAGCAGGCACTGAGCAGAGCGTTGCATGTCATGGCTGCGAGAGAAACAATACGATGGATACACGGTGGTAGTGTTGTATTTAGGGCCAATGCATCGTAGTAGAGCAGCATTAGGGTTCATCTGCTTGGCGTTTCAGGGCAATCAGTTTGGTCGTGACATTACAATGAGGAACATGTGAGTGACGAGCAAATACTGCACAGGACTGTACTCTGAAACTCTGTTGAACACAATGTAGGTTCGAAGGAAACAAGATATAAGAACTGCAGTTTTCACCAAAGCATTGACTAGGAACATCACCTGTGTATGCTATCTACTTAGGTTATACAACATGATTAAACGTCGTGTAAATCCCTGTCACTACATGAGCTTCACAATGCCTAACCATTTTACATTGTAATAGTGACTTATTACCAAATCATACATAAGCATATCCGCGCTCGCTCTTTTCTTATGAATACTAACAACTCTCAAAGAACCAGCCTTGCTCACCCCGTATACAAAGTCGCACATTACAACTCTGTCAGGATACTTGGGTATCCGAGCTAATACAACCATCTTAAGGTATACTCTTTAGAACGACGATATGGTCGATGTCTCGTCTATTGGTGTGCCATTGAGCGTAGGCGCATATTCTAAAACAACTCCTGCTTCAGATTTCTACTTGCGCTCTTTACTTCCTCCTCCTCCAAGCCCTGGATGGGAACGCAGCCTCACCAATACGCGCTGGCCCTCATCTAACACACTTATCAACGCTAAACCCGAATCGCAGGGTAGACGACTCACAATCGAAGACGTTGTGCGGATTGTTCAGCATGGCCATAAGCCTCTTTATAACCAGGTGCTGAGCGATAGGGAGGCGTGTCAAAGGTTTGAAAATTATCGAATTATGATAAAGGATCTTGACTCTATCAATAGAAGAGTTAACAGAGGGTGGGACGAGATTAGTTCCCGGCTCGCGATTAAGGAAGAGGAGGCGCTGCATAAGGCGCGACATGAAGGCTATGAGCGAGCTAGGAGGGCATACAATGGAGCAGGTAGCTTGAATGATGACCAAAGCAGCTGCCGCGTCGACGATAGTGAGAAATCATTTAGATGCGTCGGCCAGAATGCCGAGTCTCAGCTTCAGAGGTCAGCTAACACACACCATCCTTTGGAGTTCGCGGCACGTTCTTCAGGAGCCTGCCCATCCACTGAAAATCTCTTGATTCCCAAGACTTTGTTACCCTTCCAGACATCTTGCAGTATTAAGCATAGTATTAGCTGGAATAATGAGAGCATTCAGTTCTCAAAACAAGCTACTACCGCGCATTCCATCAGAAGCGCGCTCCCAGTCTCTTGCATTTTCATGCAGTATGACAAAACACATAATACACAGCTATACACCAAGGTGGAAGAAGCGATCCAGAAGCCTCCATCGATGAGAGATGCTCCCTCGTCTAGAGCCTCATCTCCTCCACGCTCTTGGGCACCCTATCCCAACTACACTGATGCTCTCCTTGCAGATGGTGAGCTCTATGTAGATGATTTTGCGTTCCATTGTCCAGCAAATCACGAATTAGGCTCTGAGCAGCAGCAGCGAATGCACGTTTCAGATTCCGTGGAAGATCAAGCTGTAACATGTCACCGCGTAGAGGAGCAGATTTTTGAAGGTCGGGACGAAACGACTGAGAACCAGGCAAATATATTCATAAATCAGAAGCCACGCAGGCCGGGTTTCCAAACGAGAATCATGGCCATTATAAAGAGCCTTTGGCAATAGAACGAGGCCACAGGTTACAGTCACAAGGCCGCAATATGGCTCTATTAGATTTGGATGCTGATGTCAACTTTGGAAAGGTTCTTCGATACTATACGTACTATCCTTCACCACGCAGCGAGCGAATTAACAGGTACTTAGGCTTTGCAGTTGCAGAAATCTTCCATATAATTACTTATCTTCGTCTTACTGCTTGTAATGTCGACTTAGGGTCTTCTTCTATCTCCCCATTGCCGCTACCTAGAAAAATACAACCCTTGTCGTCGCCGCTGCGTCAATCTTACAAGGGCGTTACATTATGGAAGGACAGGTCTCATCTCGTAGAGCCCCAACGCAGGGTCACCCGCCGCCTGTATAAAGTCTGGTATTAGTATCCAACCCTTTCAGGCTAAGCATCACGCTGATAAGTCTTTATCGGCCCTACGGCCCTTTGTACCTACTCTCTCCTCATCATGGTGTAACGTTAGCTGATAATAGAGCCAACACTTATCCATCCAGCTCCGCCAACGTGCCAGCGTACGATGTGAAGTCCGAGCCCGTCCGTCACAATCTCAGGCTTAGCTCGTTATACATAATGGCAATAGAACTTTCAGCTGCATTAAGTGTTAGGGAAATTAGATCGCAGTGTTTGTTAGCCAGCATATGACAGTTAATTTGCGCATGTTGTTCAGCTAAAGACTAACGCCACGCAGCCATAACCCTCATTTAAACCCCATGACATGAAAAATTAGCATCCATACTGACCAGATCACAGGACAATACCACCATGGATTTCAAAGCATAAATAGCTTATTAATCCTATACAACAACTTATTAAATATAAGTAAGGTCCACCACGAAGGTGGTAGGTGGTGAACGAAGTTCAGCATTTCTCAACACCTAAGGACCAGAGGCACACCGTCGCGTCCCTACTTCCTGTGGTCGCCGGCCGCTTACCGTCCGGCGAGAAGATCGCCTGGCACTTCTCTGAATGAGCCGCGAACGTTTGCACCAGCATCCCGGACTCGGCAGACCAGAGCTGCACCGCTCTGTCCCCGTCTCTTCTGGTCACCAGCCACTTACCGTCCGGCGAGAAGTTCGGGTTGTGGTAATCAAGTCGACAGCCCGCGAGCGTCTGCACCAGCGTCCCGGACTCGGCAGACCAGAGCTGCACCTTTTTGGGGTAGCCACCTTCGGTCACCAGCCGCTTGCTATCCGGCGAGAAGGTCAAAACCCGGCTGGAGTTCGTGAGCGTTTGCACCAGCATTATATCTGCTAAAATGACTGATTCCTGATCATCGTTTATATAGCGCTGAATCCGTGGATTACTAGATTGAAGTCGAGTCTGTTTCGCAATAGAGTAGTTCGAGTGTAGGGCCGTCTCTGGTCTCCATTGCGCTGTTGTTTGTGTGTGTTTATGTTCAAGATTTTAAATGTTTGTCCATCGAGCTGAAGCTGACTGATCTGAGGACATTGTTGGCGTCAGTGGACTTCTTTGTTCCAAACTCAGGGCTGCAAGCTCTTCCTCCACATGGAGCAATTCTATCCAGCGGTGTCGAATGCATTGGGTTGTAGTTCTTCGATCTTGAGGTAACGCCGCCATAATGCCGGTGATAAAATCACGGTCCTCGTCTGTGGTAGATGTCGGAAGCCGATCTGACTGGAATTGTCGCTGTCCATTGCAGTATGCCATTAAGTCCGGGGGATTTCGAAATGTTGTCTCGCGGGTCAGCATCTGAAAGATAATATCTCCTAAAGCCCACATATCGGCTGCTTTAAAGCTAGCGATTGACTTGGGCCTAAACCGATCTAGGTATCCTAGTAATTCTGGTGCCATAAATGCGGTTGTGCCCCCGATCACCGTGGTAGGCCCGTTGTTTTCGTCTGCTCTCTTACTAATACCAAAGTCGGCAAGTACTATCCACCACTTCTCTTCTGGAGGCAATGATTTAATAAGAATATTCTAATAATAATACTAATATTAGATGCTTAATTAATAACAATGTCATACATACCCCAGGCTTAAGATCTCTATGAGCAAAATCATTCTGATGCATCTGATCAAGACCCTCAAGTATTTGGTATGCTAACTGTTGGACTTCTCCAGGAGGTATCGAACGTGTCTTCATAAGATAGTGGAAGATCTCCATTTACAGCAGTATTCCATAGCGATGAAGATTTTAGTCGGATCTTCAAACCAGCCGAACGATTTTATCAACCATCGTTTTTACTGTAATAATCGTTAGATTAGAACCATCTCCTTAAAGTTATTCAGCTCACTCGATCGTTTGAAAACTTAGCGATCGCTTCTAACTCTCGATTAACATTGAAGGACTCAGGTGGACCTGATGACTTGTTGATAATCTTCACCGCCCGAAGAGAATCCTGCTATGCACCAGCAACACATCTTTGTAGGCAAACTTGTTCAAACCCCCCACGTCCAAGATCACGCTCCAACTTTCAATGTTCTTCTCGGTAGAATCGACGACCGACTGCATTGATCTCGCGATACGAATGAACGGTTATGGAATCGCGGAATTCTGTGCGGAGACTCGAGTCTTGCACAAGATCGGGTAATCGAGACATCAGGCACCGTCAACCATGTCAACAGGTCTCGATCGAAGCAGGGATTACCACATCAGAGCGCTCCGGAATTTATCATTCGATCGATTTCTCATTAAGCGCTGATGGGCATCTGCGAATAAAGACATCTGGCTGCAGATGCAAATTAAGGAAGTAGAGAGGAAGTCATCTTGCCAGCTGAGTTATTCTAGGCGAGGACCTGCGCCGACGGCGCGCAAGGACGCTATTAATTGGTTGAACATGCGGCGCAGTGATTCGTGAGTTTTAAGGCAATAACCTCGCGGCGCTAAATATTAACATGAGATTATACTAATACGCATTGAGCGGCACTAAAACCACGCTGTATCCTTATACCCTCTCCACTCTATCGGCGAAACTCTTAGATTCCGCCATCAATGGTCCATTTGACTTAAGAGCTTAGGAAATATATGTTCTCTCTTGACAGAACTATCATGCTGTAGTTCCGAAACTGAAAACTCCATCATGATCGCGATGGAACAGGGGAAATAAGCTGGGAGCGAAATCGGAAGCCATGACGAACCAGTCGACGGCAACACCAACGTCACTGTATTTATCTCATCGCCCACCAGCGTTTAGGTCTGAAATAGGGGAAGAATAATAGGTACCCAAGAACGGCTTTATATATCTGTGTGGAGGGTGCTCAGGACATTGAATTACTGGATCTAGCTGGTTACGTGGTGATGCTCACCACGTGGTGAGGGATAGTAGGATATGTGTTTATGTGTTTATGCGTTTTAGTTTCTCCTTTAAATTAAAGCGTTTCTCGCTCGCCGGTCATTTTCATGCAAGCAGACAGGAAACTATCTCTTTGAAGACTAACAGCTAGACCACTTACATGATGCCTCACTCTTAACCCACTTTTTTTGTGACCAGGCTTATGTGAGATTCGTCATGAAGATGGAACTTCATCTACCCATGGTATTGAGGACTGAGCTCCAGCCTTCTGGACTGTCATTGAAGCAGCGTGGTTGGCAAACTTGATTGCAACATCCAAGTCGAAGTCCGCACCGCCCGCCATGGACTTCCAGCGGGCTACCGCGACGGTATAGGCCCCAACAAATGTATCACCCGCAGCCGTCGTATCGACAACCTTAACCTTCCTTGCTGGGATTGTTCTACCAGGTTGTGACTGTGTTTGTCGTTTTTCCGTCTGATAGAACACGCCCTATTACGATGAGCATCATTAATATACGCCATTTGAAGCCCAGCTCACCTCTCCGCCCAGTGTGATGATGACATTCTTCACGCCCCTTGCCACAAAAACAGAGGC
>Ga0247757_10001738_pt1 | contig 13242 bp, 20 predicted proteins | sample UWRJL126311R4_FD_180929 | JGI IMG/M metagenome (GOLD analysis project Ga0247757, IMG submission 180929) | Plant litter microbial communities from Arlington Agricultural Research Station in Wisconsin, United States - UWRJ-L126-311R-4 | ecosystem: Environmental > Terrestrial > Plant litter >...
CTCCTAAGTCTATTATTTCTAACTAAGGACCTTAGTTCGTCTTAATATTTATAAATAAACTCTATAAGTTAATAGGAATTAAATAGAAGCTCTTAATAGCTTATTACCTTTAAACTAATAGAAATACTAAGATTATAAACTAGTACCTTAACTAGCGCCTTCGCCCCTTCGTTAACTTCTATTAAGATAACTGGTTAGACCTACTACTATATATAGACTAGGTATAGGCTATATTACTATATAAGACTACTAGCTTATCGCCCTTTAAGATCGAATTCGGTTATAAACCTATCTATTACTAGGACTAGAAGGAATATATAACTAAGTCCTTAATAATCTATAAGTAAATAACTTATAAGGAAGCGTAGAACTATACGAAAACTCGTTACGATGCTATTAAACTAGCTACTAAAATAGCTTAATAAGGAATTAGATAAGTTTAGAAGTATTAGGCGTAATAAGTAAATAAGAAATATCGCGAACCCGACTTTTCTATAGGAGATTAAGTATATATTACGCCGAAGGGTTTTACGATAGGACGACCTAATTAAAAGCTCGATTAATAGATATATAGCCCCTACCCTATCGTCGCGATAAAAGGATACTCCTATTAACTAAAGTTATTACTATATATATATATATATAATATATTTTATATAGATCGATTATATAAAATATCTAAACCCCTACTAGGTTAAGTAGAACTAGAGGAAAAACTAATTAAAATTAATAGCAACCCTAAGTAGCCCGTAGAAGAGATACTCGATAGTCGTATCTATAGAGGTCGACTATAGTATAAGGTCTCCTAGATAGCCTATAACCTTAATTCTATATAGTATAATACTCGAGGCTTCGTCGGAGCTCCTTATAAAATTAGGAACTATTATAAGGCCTACCTAGAGAAGCCTAGCCTACTAGTACGACTATCAGCCTAGCTGAAGGCCTACGAAGAAGATAAGAACCTAATAGTAATAGATAAAGATAATAAGGTAGTAAGTTAGGGACGTTTAAATCGAACACTGAGAAGGAAGTAGTAAGGAAGAAAGATTATAAGACTTAGGGACGAGCCTCCCTTAGAGGGGGGTAATGTAACGGACTGCCTTGTTATATAATCACTTTTATTACATGGTTTTATTATATAATTAGACCTTTCACTCAAAGCGATGGCAGAACCTCGGCCCTAGCGAGATATCGGCATATTAATAAGTTTAAACACTATATAGTCTCGCCGAACCTTTGTACCTATTCTCTTCCTCATCTTAGTGTAGCTGAAATAGAGCCAACCTACCTCATCTACTCTTGATGCTGGAGCCCGTGCCCGTCCTCACACATGTGATATAGCCTTGGCTGCTTACATTATATCTCTTGGGTGGCTCCGTCGCCCAGTGAAGACCGAGATGTCGAGGTCCTCCTGCATGCACAGATGCATCCAATCATAAACGGGCCCAGCGAGTCACAGGGCTAGGCGAAATCCAGATCGCGAAGGGGGCGAATGAGAGGGGTGTTAAGAACTCCTCAAGCTAACTTCTCCAAAGGCGGCCAACTGGGAGTATTGATTTCATAAGCCAACTTACGGCCCAGGCTGACCCCGAGGGCGTCTGCGCTTCCCGGGGAAATCGACTCCAGATAACCATTTCCAACATTACCATGTGGCGGGTCAGCGCACCGTTGCGCGAGAAGATGGTGTTACAAGGGTTACCCGTCATGGAGTTGGTTCGGTCGCACTTGTGAAGGCTGAGAGCCGGTCAAAGACATGTCGAGCAACCAGGATGAGGGCCAATAAACGATGTAGTTTCTGCAGCCACCGCACCAGGACCCTTGCACGTCTGGTAAGTTCAACCAACGCTGAGCCATCAGAACGCTATCATCTCTTTAAGCATCGTTAAATACTTCAATAAAAAAAACCCCACATCTTACCAGTCTCCATCAACTCTCCAATCTTTCCTCTTCAACTCTCTCAACCCCTTAACTCGACCTCAAGATGGCCCTCTGCAGCACTCTGCTCTGCTCACCACCATCCTTCTCCTCCCCTGTCAACACCAAAGTCCCTACGCACTTCACCCCAGGCATCCCACCTCCTGCCTCGGCCATACAACTGCGCAACACACTCGTCTTCGGCATCTTGGGTACATTTCTCGCTGCCGTTGGGATCGTGTTTACAGGGATGATGTTCCGCATCATGAGGCGTGCGGATCGGGGGGAGAGGGTACATGATTCATCCTCTGTCACTAGAGAAATTGAACTGAACCCTGTCGGTGACGGTTCAACTGCTGGGGATGCTGTTGGAGAGAGGGATTCGGAACTTGGGATCAATAGCGGAGGCGATTGGCGGGAAGGAGGATCTTCAGAAGCTTGACTATTGGAAATATATGCATTTACAAGCGGTTCACTCTCGATTGATTATGAATTTTCGACTCGGGTCCTAGACCTAGGCAGTCAAGGGGCTCGACGTGATAGCCTAGTGGCTAGAATTAAGAAGCACGCTACGTTTCTATCAGCATCGGGTAACAGTATCTGAGTTCTTCGATTCGAATCCAAACCCATATGTACATCCCCTCGTCCCCTCTTTCACCTGTAAACACAAAACCCCAGCCCAATCCCCCAAGACTGGATCATCACTGCAGCTTCAAGTCCGCCACCAAGCAATCCATCGCCGAACTCTGCGTCGACGCATTCGCCGGCGCCACAAATGGCCCTGCCCACCTGACCGATAGCTGGTTCCTCGAATTGCGATCGTTCGCCCAAATGCTGTCCGCATTCCGTTCGATAAACGTCTTGTATGCGGGCTTTGGGCTCGCCTGCTGCAGGAGAATTAGATCGCGCACGAAGATGCCCTTGAACTGGGGGCCGTCGGCGCCACAGTTGGGTTCGCAGCGGTCTCGCAAGATACCATTGGGGGCGAGAGTCGCGATGGCTGCTTGGGCAATGTTGTGCGCAGTGTCGAGGTACGAAGTGTCGCCGGAGGCTTTGCTAAGCTCGACGAGGCCGCCCAAGATGACGCCCTGGTTGTAGGACCATACGGTGCCGCCGTTGTTTTTGCAGGTGCCTTGGCTGAGGCCGTCGTTGATGGTGAAATTTGAGGCAATCATACCGGTGCCCTTGAACCAATTCCATTGCTTTTTGGCGATGTCAAGATAGTTTACACGGGAACTTGATACACGGTTGGCGAGGGAAGCTGCCACACTCAGAAAGAGCTCGTTGGCGATGGCGTTGACATAGGAGTGCGGTTTATCCCACCATATGCCACCGGTGCCGCCGCTGTTCCTGCTACAGTTTGTTTTACCGAAGACGGCGTTCATGTCTCGGAAGATGGATTCTGCTTGAGAGAGGTAGCGTGAGTCCTTAGTGAGGTCGTATGCCGATATCCAGGCAAGAGCCCACCAGCCCTCGTCACTACTAATCATGAGTCTCGTTAAGTTTTTCTTTGTCTTCAAACTTACTCGTAGTAACTAAAATACATTAGTATCTTTTTTCAAACCACTTTTCTATACTCACTCATTTAAGAAACCGGCGTTCGCCTGCGCAGCCAACCCACTGGTCGAGCTAGCAAGCGACGGTGGGATTTCCGGCCAGTGGTCCCCATAGAATGTCTGCATGAGAAACGGGCTATCGTCTACCCCCAAAACCTTCACCATTGTTGAACTGTAACTAGGAGCTCTTTTGTACGTGTTGGACACCACGCCACTGATGGTATCCTTGAAGGAATTATCCACCTTCGCCAGTTCGACTATGACGGTTAGACCTGCTTCAGCTTAGCATTTGACTTTATTCAATGATCACGAGATTGACAAACAGTTTGCGCTGTTCCACCATCCCGTGCTAGGGATCCAAAGCCCGGTATCCCAGTGATACCACTGCTGAAGGGCATTGTAAGCCGATTCAACGTTCAATCTGGAGACATGGCGAGGGAGGACTGCGCAGGTCGAATGATTTGCTAGTCCGGCCAGCAGTGCGGCTCTAAATAGGGTCTTAGAAAGCATGCTGGAGGACGATCAAGATGCAGAAGCAAAGCGTGTCCCTACCGTCCAGGCCACTCAGGGCTCCCATCCTGTTTCATAAATACTTCGGGTCTGTATGGTGTGCAGAGAGCCTGCGAGTCGTCAGCTCATTCCTACAGCAGCTTGTGCAGACCGAGCTGTAATCGGCTAACGCGTTGTCGGCGCGTACCATCGAGAGCGTCAACTGTAAATTCGCGAAGTAAGCGAGCAACAGTAGGGCCTTGGACTTGTCGTGGCTCATCGCGATCTAGGGTCCGAATGCATAGAGATCCACGAGTGTGACATCGGAGGCATTTTGATTTGCCAGGCTGATGCTCGAGGTAACCTAATGCAGCCGCTAGGCCTTGGAAGGTGTCCGAATAGGAAATACGCCTTCTCTAGCCCTGTAGATCGAGCTTATGTGCAGTAAAATGGAACCAAAGCCGACTGTTTCCGGAGTGCACCTCGCGATGTGTTTGTGTCTTATTGGTATAAATGAGCACAGTGGTGTGCACATGAACGTCTTGATCGGGTCTCCCACAGACTCTTTCGCCGAGGCAGCTGAACCTCGGCGGAATGCTAAGGCCTACCCTTGCGACGTAGAAATGCAGTACTACTTTGCGCGTCTGCAATTGGCTCGTGTAGTCATAAAAGGATGGTATGAACCAGCTGATGATTTTGCCCGACAGCAATCGCTGACTCTCCCTTGGCGAACGACGTCACCGCTTATACAAGCAAGAGCCCTCTTGCAACACAGGATTAACGTGGTGGTGCAACCTGCTCTTAGGAAGCTAGCTCTTGTGATGGGTGTTGGGCATCTGTCTACGCTGGTTTATTGGAACCTGAAGACTCAGGCTTCTTTGCATTTAAAAACAAAACATGCTCCGAGAAAGTTGGATCACAAGACAGTCAACCTAATTTGTGAGCTGACCCCAGCAAATCCTGCAGAATGCCCCATGTCAGGCCTGATTGCCCATCACCTTTTGGACAAATGTGCAGGGAAAGCGATGAATGAGGAATGTTCCTCCGTGAGGTAGTTAGAGGCGGAACTTGCGTGAATAGGACATCATTCTAACCAGGGTGGGATATCCCAGTTAGCCTAATGAAGGCGTCGAGACTGAATTTTGGCCGAACAGGATCTATGCATGAGAAGGTCTTGCCATTGTAGTAGTAGAGAAGACGAACAAAACAATGAGAAACGACAGTCCTCCGAAACACAAGATTGCCGGGACTGTGCCAGGTACTCGGATCTATCCGCCTTGGCCAGCCACGAGGAAGGCACAGTCGAGGCCAACACTACAACGCCGTATCGCCAAACTCTTCCCCTGAGTTGCTCTTCACCGTCTGCAATCATCCGCCACCATGCAGCCTTCTATCTGTTGCAAAAGTCGCGCACCGCACAGCGTCCGATATAGTGGATGTAGCTGCAGGCTCGCTTCGCGACTATTGTTTACGAAATGACCTCATCATTTCCGCACCGAATCGTAACAGCCGCCGAAGACCAATATTGCGCCCACACCTTCAAGCCCTCTCGGCATCTCCCCAACATACGCGCTCCTGAAAATTACCTAAACAATGGCCATAATCCAAGGCGTTCTCCCGCCGTCGCGCGAGACGTGGGAATGGGCGTGCACGCTCTTCCAGCTATTCCCCGTCGTACGTCCACACCGCGCACATCCCGCTCCCCATGCTGGATGTCCCCAAACCCCAAGCTAACCCGCGCAAAAACCAGATCACTGCCATCCAATGGCTGACAGACTGGTACCCCATGGGCAAGACGTCGATTGAATCGCGCCTCAACATCTCCGGAAAATGGGGCTGGATGGCCATGGAATCCGTCGGCTTCATCACCCTCCTATACATCATGTACACGCTGCCCGCCGAGCTAGGCCTCGCATCGCTGCCCTGGGGCAACTGGACCATGGCAGGCTGCTTCGTGAGTCGCTCCCCTCGACCTCCTTCACGCACGCAGAGCGCCAGCTAACGACAGGCGACGCACACAGGTCATCCACTACCTCTACCGCGCGATCCTGTCCCCCCTTTTCCTCAACCCCAGCATGTCGCCCATCCACCCGCTCGTCTGCCTCATGATGAGCTCTTTCCAGCTCCTCAACGCGCTCTCCCTGGCGGCTACCTCGCGGGCTACGGCCCCACCACGGACGCCGACTGGGCGGGCCGGTACTGGGCCATGGAGCTCGGGCTGGTTGTCTGGGCGTGGGGCCTGCTAGGCAACGCATTCCACGACGACGACCTGCGCGAGATACGTCGCGCGGCGGCGCGCAAGCAGCAGCGCGAGGCAGACGAGCAGGGCAAGCCCGTCGAGGGCGTCGACAAGGTGTACATGGTGCCCAAGAACGGGCTGTTCGGCTACGTGCTCTACGCGCACTACTTTTGCGAGTGGGTCGAGTGGGCAGGGTTTTGGATGGTCGGCGGCTGGGCGTGCGTGCCGGCGAGGACGTTTTTGGTCAATGAGATTGCCACCATGCTGCCGAGGGCGCTGCAGGGGAAGAGGTGGTATGAGAAGAAGTTCGGGAAGGAAAGGATTGCGGGGAGGAAGGCTGTGATTCCGGGGTTGATTTGAGGCATGGCCTTGGGGGAAGGAGGGAGATGAGACAGTTCTGCATACATCTTGACTTCGACTCTGGAGAGTTTCCTCTAACTTATTTTGTTTAGTTTTTGGGCATGGATGGGTCAAGGTTTTATAGTCGTTGGCCATATCTGTAAGATACAGCGAGCAGCGCAGCATCAAATCGGCCGGAGGCAAGAAGTGGGGTCTCCAACCACGCATTGTATTTGCCTGCGAGGTAGCATTGCCTCTACTCTGCAGAGAAATCGGGGGAACATGCATGTATATCCCGATACCCACTTCCCGTCCTTGAAAGCTTCGGTTATCATGCCGTGCAGATGAAGCCATGAGCATTCTCGAAGAGCAAGCCTGAAGTGATAATAATATCAGTCTTTCAACGACTCGGCTTCTTCTTCTCGTGTTCATTCCACTGCCCACCACTGTCTCTTCCATGACATTCCACGCCATCTCAACGTTCGCAGACACCTGCTTTGCATCCGGATCCTTGCATCCTATACCTCTCCTGTCCCATCCGTTCACTACGCAACCTCACCAACCCACCTTCCCCCTCGAAACATCTCCGCCACAGAAGAGGCATTTTCGAACGAATGTTTCTGCCGGCATGCAGGGCGCGCGGCCGGCGTACCTAGCACGCACTCAACATACCTGAAAGCGAATCGCGAGGGATGGGCGATGCATATGTTTGTACTACGGTGCGGAGAAACGGGTCCGAGAGAAGACGGAGGGAAGAAGGAGGTAAGCCAGCTCCCACTCGTTTCTGCGGCACAGCAGACGGAGAGGGACGTGTTTGAAGCCTGAAACTTACGGCACCGGAGTGTGGAAAGTGAGGCAGAGGGGAAAGACCTCGGGGCAGGACGGTCTCAGTGAAGAAGGCATGATTTCCAGGAAATAAAGTGTGTGAGAGAGGGATTCGCGGGGTTTTTCTGCGGGGCGCTTGATGAGATGTTTTTATTTGTATTTTGCACAGGAAGTGGAAATGTTGAGATGGTCAGATGGAAGGGAAGCCCGAGTCGGAGAGGGATGTTTTAGAAGGACGGGTGGACGGATGGAAGCTTCTGAAACAAGGCACTAAGGGAGGGCAGGGAGTGTGAGTCCAAGGTTTACGATGGGATGTCGATGCTAGTGTTGTGCACTAGATACCGGAGGAATGGGTGGATGAGATGAGAAAGGCTCATGCCAAACACTGGCTCTCATCGTCTGCAGCTGGTGTTTGGCTACAGACTAGACGTCCAAGTTGGGAGGGCTGCTATCAGAAAGAGGCAGCGTTGGGCTAGACTGGTGCATGTCATCGGGAGCTTCTCCGCTGGCACCGGCCAGTAATTGGGTGGTGTGATTCGAGAAAGCGCGAATGCGATTAGTCGATGCGCTAATGCTCAGTCATCGGCTATTGGACGGCCCGACGGTGCTGGGCAGCCCTGCCTTCCCCATGCGGTTTGCAGTGGTTGCCGACAACCCGCCATGGCATGTGCGAGCGAGCGAATGCACTGGCAGCACATGTGGGCAGCCCACGTCCACGACAGTCTGCCTGCTGTCCATTGACTTTCGCCTCCCGAGATCAGAGACGGCCGATGATTGGGGCCATCTCAGGCCGTCCATGCTCGGCATCAAGGCCGGGTGGATCGGCCCTAGTCTATCGAATAAGCTCGTATGGCGTGAACCCTGACACGACAGACCATGGCTCGATAGCGGGCGCGCTCCGCCTGTTGCGGAAAGCAGATGCGTTGAGGCTGCGACAGCGACTCTGGTCCCCAACGGAGACGAGTTGCGAGAGTGGATTTGTTGGACGCAGCGAAGCAGGAGGCCCAAAAGGCGCGTCCATGGTGGTGTAACGTGCCGAAGCGACGCTGGCCAGCTGTATTAATAGCGGCCGCCAATCAGGCACATGCTGGCTCAATAATTCGCGACACTATGAGTTATGACGCTCGCGAGCTGGGATGCAGCCATGGACCGGCACCGCGCGAGGGCCAGGCATGATGCAATGCAATGCCGTGATGGACGATGCGACACGGCGTCTGTTCTGACGTCTGTCCTGACGCCCGTTCTGGCGTCTGTCTTGTCGTCTGTCTAGTCGTCGAGGCGGTAGCAATCTTCTCCAGGGCAAAAGGAGTTAGGGCTGGCGACGGCGTGATGCGATGCGATGCGAGGCACAGCCACGGCCGGCTGCTGCATCTGCATCTGTGTGGCCTCAGTCCCGAACGGGGAGCTGTCGACAGGCCGCTGGCCCCCTTGGCACGAGCTGCTGAAAAAGCTGTGCGAGCGTCCACGGCTGCGGCCCTGCGTGCTTTGCGTGCACGATCAGACCGACCTTCACACGACGAGCGAGACACGGCTATCCACCTATACATACTTCAAATTTGTTGACCGTTCCTGCTGGCCATTCTCACGCTGGCGGTCGGCGCCGAGGCACGCTCGCTCTCGCGTCCTAGTGCTGCTTGTCTGCCCTAGCAGGATCAACACGCCGGCTTCCTGCACTCCTCGCCCGCTCTCCTCATCCGACTCCACTCCTCTTCGCTGCACCTTCTGGGACGCAGTGCCGCTCCACTCTTTGTCGTCAATCGCTGCCCATCTCACATCAGAGCCTGTGAAATCCCCTCTCCAGCCCAGCGTTTGAGTTCGCCGGCTGCCGACGAGGCGCTCGTTTTGCCTGTCTGACACATTCTTCGCGCATCTCTTACACTGCCTGCATCCGCCAGCAAAGCACTGCACATCGTGCCCCCGCCCGCCGTCTGTCCTTCTACAACACAGTCGCCATGGCGAGCAACAACGGCACGTCTGGTACGTCGATTCTTGTTTCTTCGTCTTCTCCTGCTTCTCCTTCCTCTCCATCTGCACAAGCTTCGCCATCAGCGTCGCAGTCGCAGCCTCCCTCTTCCCCTTCGCCCTCGAATCCTGTTCCAACCGCGTCTTCTCCAGCGTCCCCAACCCAAGCGTCACCCTCGACGCCCTCGCCTTCACCGTCGCCCTCCGAATCTCCATCGCCGTCGCCGTCGCCGTCGCCTTCCTCAGCTGAATCTTCCCCAGTGCCTCCTTCCTCGTCGGCATCGCCGCCGACAACGCTGCCATCGTCGAGCGAGTCGTCAGAATCCCCATCCTCGTCGAATCCGCCTTCGACGTCTGCTTCCAGCTCGCAGCCCCCTTCATCATCTCCGTCCCCATCGTCCTCCCCCCCGCCAGCATCCACCACCCAGACCATAACTGCGCAAACAACAACACCCACCAAAACCGAACTGGAAACGTCGACCAGTATCTACACCCCCAGTCAAACCAATCCCACCGAGATCCCATCACCCTCGACGGTCGTTAAAACAATTACCAAAGACCCCGCCCAGCCAACATCCTCTGGAACACAGGCCGCTCCTGCATCTTCATCCACCAATGGCGCCAATCCCGAATTGCAAGGCAACAGAGAAGGATCGAACAATGGATTGAGCCCTGGCGGAAAGACTGCCGTTGCTGTGGTGGTCCCTGTGGTTGTCGTGGCCCTGCTGCTGCTTGCAGGTATCTTCTTATGGAGAAAACGCAAGCAAAGGAAGACTGCCGAAGAAGCTCGCAGGAAGGAGGTTGAGGAATACGGCTTCAACCCCAACGATGACCCTACTTTGCCCGCTGTTGGCGTGGCCACGGAGATGGCTGAGGACCAGAGCGGGTACAGGGGCTGGGGCAACACCGCCACCAGCTCCAACCGCAAGGCCTCGACCACCCTGACGAGTGGCATGACCTACTCGGACAGCAACAGCAACCCAGGAGGTTATGCCAGCCCTGGATCTCCTACCCACGCCTATTCTGACGCCCATTCAGGTGACCCGCTCGTGAATGGGCGACGGGAGACGATGGATTCGGACGGCATCGGCGCTCTGGGCAACGGCCCTGCCGCACAAGCCCAGAACGGCGTGCACCGAGGCCCCTCGAACGCCTCATCGTCCTACTCGGCGGCCGACCGTTCAGACAACTCGGGAGATTACCCCATCCCCGTAAACAATCCGCACGATTACTATGACAACAATGGGTACTACCAGGCCGGCCCATATGACAATGGTTACGGTGCAGGCCAGCAGCCCGTCATACGGGACGTCTCGGCACGGCGGAACACGCGCATCGAGAACCCTTCAGTATTCCCTCAGCAAGGGAACAGCGGTATCGCGCAGAACTTCTAGTGCGCTCATTTCATAATCTGTACCCACCTTCATTTCTGTCCTTGATTCTATATATCCAACGGCGGCGTTTCCCACTAGGCACATTCTTCCTCAGCAAACATTGGCTGAGATGGCCTATTTCCTTATCGTCATTTATTTCATCTCTGCATGGGGTTGTTGTGGGTTTGTGCGGCGCAAAATCGATAGCTTCTCTTTTTTCGGGCGGTGTCCCGTGTCTGGGTGTGTTGGTGCGAGGCGGATGGGTGGAACGGGATGCCGAGTGCGGCGGTGGTCCGAGGTGGAGAGAGCCCAGCCCCAGGCCCAGTCCTAGGCCCCGCGTTCGCATGCAAGCGAGCGGGGGATGGTGGTTGGGTCGTTGGTTGGGTTGGTGGAGCTTATACATGTAGATGCATGCAGGTAATCAAGAAAAGCGCGGGTCTGGACTGATGTCTGAGAGAAAGAATTCTTCCCACAGTGGTTTTCTTTCTCTTTTTTTGTACGGTACTTTAACAACTAGAGTACTGCACGTGTTCATATAGGATTTATTGTAATGAAGGTGGTAGTGCAATAGGGTTGACTTTTGTGTGTAGGTGTGTTCAGTGCATGTGGTTGGTTCATTGGGTGGGGTAGGGTGTTCACTGGGATCTATGTGTGTGTGCACGCGCATGACGGATGCGTTTCCTCTTTTGTGCTGCCGTGTACTCGGTGCCTATCACAGGTAAGCAGATGCTTTTGAGAGATATACAGAGGGGAAAGAGAGAGCGATTCACATGAAAGAGTTCAGCTCAGCCGAGACCAACAAGCCCCTTTCCCCGCCGCAAGAAACACGAGTCTGCGGGCGAATTATCGGTAGTGCGATATCTACAATACAATCTCCCTCTTCTCTTCCTTCTGATTCGCCCACGAGCGACACCAATTCCCAACAAACACCCGTCAAATCCATCAATCAGACCCTTCAGCCCCGCGGAATTAAGTCGAGAGGGGGATGGCGTGGCGGCAGTAGCACGGCAAGCCTAGCCATTCCATTCACCTACTGGATGGTCTGCCGCTTTCTTTCCTACCACGCGAACAAAACGCTTTCCGGAAACGGTTCCAAGTATCTACCCGTGGAAGAAAAAAAGCAGGCCGGGATCCCAGAGCGTCTTGTTCTCCGGGAGAAATGGCTTAGTGCTGGGAGAGAGTTACTGTCTACTACTGTAGGGTAAGTTCTAGAATCGGATCGGATCGGAGCGTGGTTGCTAAACGCGCGTTTTACGCATTATTGGGAGGGCGATTCGTCATGGGCGTATATTGTATGAAGTATTGTATGCGCGCCGCAGACGGGGTTGCTCGATCGATCGATCGATTTGGATCGTACCTATACCGGCCTGTAGATCTGGCTTTCAATCTTTTTTTTTCCTTAGGTCGTTTTAGGTCGGCTTGTATAGGGCGTGCGTGAAGCGATCGATAATAGTCCGCTAGGGCCCGGTTGGGTGAGTTGATGGGAAAAAAAAGGGGGAGGGACTTTTTTTTGTGGGGTTGTGGGGGTGGTGGTGATGTCAGGATGGGGATGTTGAGGGATAAGAGTGGGAATTTTCGAGACGGTGGATGGTGCGAGGGAAGATGGAAGTTGTTTGTTTAGATGCCAGGCTGCGTTCTGACGTATGCCATAGGGAGGGATGGGGGTTCTTATTAACTCTAGGAATAGTTCATGGAAGCTATAGCTATGTGTTTATCTACTTCGTGTACGTGCTACGACCAACAAACTGATGACTAGGCTTGAGCCGCACTTATATGCCATGTTTGAATATCGCTGGAATTTTATTCTCAGCGTGGTTTCTGACAATTGAGCCATGTCGAATGCTGCAGATGCTTTCTTCAGCATTCAGCGTGATCCGGCGATTTAAACACTCCAGCAATTGTCAGTGATTAACCCACAGATGTCGCGGCACATCACCCAATCGTTATCCTTTTCGATGATTTGAACTCTGTATACGATCCCCTCGGCGCACGTGAATTGGGAGTCCTTCACCTGATACGGATAACTCCCAAAGAGCTCTCTGTCCCAAAATTTCTCGACGGATGGGCCGTATAGTGAGATGACTACTGAGTCGCTCAGAATACTTTGCAGTAGGTCATCAATTGCGTCTAGTTCCGAGTCCACCTCGGGTTAGAGGCGCTCCAAGTTCTCGAGGCCGCATTACCCCCCGGCCAGGCACTTCAGGGGATCATTACTTTCTACCTTTGGCTCGCGTTCTATCTTTAGGCTGAAGTTGAAGATGAGCTTTCTGATCTATCGGGAGACCCTCAACGGCGGTAGTTGAGTTAGGTATAGGATTTGAACGTGTGGGTCTCGTAAAAAGCCTGTCTTACCAGTGCGCGAAATTCAGTCTTCATTTGGTGGTAATAAATGAACAGGAACACAATCTGGCTTACAAATAAAAGTGGACGTTGTTTCTTGTCTGCGCGCGAGCAGGCTACGTATCGTCAGGGGCTGCCACTGAGGAGTTCGTCTTTCGAAAAGACCATAAGCTTGAGCTTTTCAGGTAGCTTATACTACCCAACA
>Ga0247757_10001739_pt1 | contig 13239 bp, 8 predicted proteins | sample UWRJL126311R4_FD_180929 | JGI IMG/M metagenome (GOLD analysis project Ga0247757, IMG submission 180929) | Plant litter microbial communities from Arlington Agricultural Research Station in Wisconsin, United States - UWRJ-L126-311R-4 | ecosystem: Environmental > Terrestrial > Plant litter >...
CGATACGGCATATGGTTCCGAGATGGGGAACCTTGCGTGGGATGGAAAGGAGAACGGTTGATCATAGCTGAGCCCGGATATGCGCGATGAAGCCCACGCAGATCCCGCGTGTTCACGTGTCAACAAAGCGCCGTGGCCGACAACTGCCCCGTCGGGCGCACTGCCGAGCATCGCAGGTTGCCACCAGCCTGCAGCTTGGTGCATCTATCTACCACGGGATCTGCGCATTAACAGACAACTATTGACGTGGCTCTCCCCGTTGCCTCGGCAAGACATTGGTAGATTACCAAGCAGGCACTACCTGGCGTTGACAACGCAGGGCTTTGCCCGCTGGGCGCAAGGCGGAGAAAGCGGAGAAGGACGGTTTGAATCGTCCCATGCACGACGGTTGCTGTACTCTAAGCCGTGAGGCCTTCGCGGTAGACGCCATCCGCAACGAGAAAAGTGGAGAGGAGTAGCTTTCACCGTACCATCCCTAAGTAGTAGACTCTGCCACGGTGAACGGTTCCTACAGACCATCGCCACACCGTCTTGGACAGCGCCGCCTATGGCTTTTTACAATTGTCCATTTATGGTCACGGCGGCACGGGGAAACGGTATGATGGTTCTTGCGAAAGACGGGCTTATTACTACTTCGTAGATAGTGAAGCTTGCCGGTGTTGAGTTCCCCACTCGCTGCTGGTTGCCGGGAATTATCGCCAGCGGTATATCTTCGCTGATTGGCCACGGAGGAGGAAGTCGTAAGCGAATCAAATAGCGTCAAACAACGAGTGATCTCCCAGGCTGACTTCCTAAAGAGGATGAAGCCAGACTTTGCCCCTCATGTTCATTACCTTGTTTGCATCTTTGGGGATGACGGGGGCTTGCAGAGGTGGCAGGGACTTGATTGACGTTAAACGTAGAGTCAATGCAAATTGTGATTTTGACAAGGTCAAGGAACAGACAGAATCACGCAGTCGGAGAATACATTTGACCAAGTCATCCATTTCATTGAGGTAAGCTACCACATGAGCGACCAAGCCGGGAACTGGATGCCCGTATTGTCGTTATATCTTGCTTTTCCCTTTCTCAGAGTCTCTACAACTCTTCCCGTACAATATGCCACATGTGAATCGTAACCACCAACCAGTCCCAATCGTTGCAACTGCCACTGAATAACGTAATACAAGAAGTGAAGAACAACCAGTTCTTACCAGAAAGTGCTAAGGAGCCAAACTTTTGAACGAATGTTCGGGTATCATAGAATCATTCAAGAAGAATGCGTCCCACAAGGAATGGGCCACCAAGAGAGGACATGAAAGCCAGACAATGAGCTCGAGGAGGCTTCAAACGGCTTGCATATCCTCTTCCTCTTCCATGTCACGGAGAAAGTCCAGGCCACTGTAGTCGTCGTTGTCTGGCGATGAAATCGAAGTCGGAATCGATTCACTGCTTGATCCGCGCCGTAACTTGTCACTGTCTAGTGAGGAGGTGCTCATCATCGTGTCTACAGATGGTCGATTCCGTGAACCTGGCGCGCCTGTTGGTGCTTCGATACCCAAAAGATCACCAGCGCAGCGTGCCAGGTATTCGTCAACGGCCCAGAACCCGCAGCCTGCATGCCGCAAGACTTCATTCTTGAGCTCCAGTACCTCCTCCCGTAACATGGCCACGTTTTCTTTTAGGGCTTTGTTCTTGGTAGAGAAGTCCCGAGCGCGAGACTCAAGGCCGTTGATGTACTCCTTCTTGCGCTGTCGGCACTTGTGGGCAGCAACGCGGTTCTTCTCGAGGTGTGACTGCCTCGCGGATGATACCTGGAATGGGTACCCGTCGGCAGTGTAGGCTTCGACAAGCTGAGGCTGAGATTTAGGCCTTCCCCGCTTGCGTTTGGGGGGTTGACCTTCTTGCACACAGGCTTCCTTGGGTTGTGTGGCGGAGCCTTGACGTGCTGTACGACGGCGCTTTTGCGCCGGTTGTTGGGCATCTTGGTGAGAGGGCTGGTAGTCCTGCAGGGCTTGCACCTGATGATCTGGGAAGAGGGCTTCATTTCGAAGCTGTTCCAATGGTATGGAACTCTCGCGAGCGAGTTGGCAGGGGACTTCGGCGGGAGAAAGCTCCTCGGGCGGAGTCACCTGGCCGTAGCGTTCGACAGACGAGTGCAATAAAGAGGGAGGGATGGTGAATGCAGACTGCGAGAGGGCAGGCGAGCTGCTAAAGGCCGGCCACTTGTCGGTGGGGGGGCTCAGGGCGACAAAGGCATCGTTGGCCCAGCTTGCCACGTTCTGTTGTGTGTCAACCTCCATGGCGACTTGAAGGCAGGTGGGTGTGTATCGGTGAAGAGCGATGTATAGAGTGTGGTGAGAGATGGGGGATGAGCTATCGGGACGGGCGGATGAGGGGTTTGTTGGTGTGGGTTGTGGTGGCTCAGAAGGGCAGGCGGTGACTTGTTGGCTAGGCGGGGGGGCAGGCGGGCAGGCTTGCAGGCTTGTTGTTCTTATGGTGCAGACGGGCGGGAGAGCAGGCCGGGCAACCGAGGGATGCAACGATGGAATGTGTAATGTGGCGATGGGGATGACGGGAGAGACGGAGGAGGAGCAGGTGGGTGCAAGGGCTGCTATAAGACAGGCACGGCAACAGCAAGCGGGCCAGGGACATCGGAAACGGCGGACAATGGGGGGAAAGATTATGCTAAAGTTCGAAATCGCATCAGTTGGCATGATCAACTCAGCTGCAAGCGATCGGGAGATGCGACGAGTGCCAGCCAAGCGAGCCACACAGGAGCGGGCGGGCAGGGCCAGTGCAGGCCTGAGCAGGCCGTGCAAGCATGCAAAACTGGGAAATGGCGCCGCGCGCCATGCCAATCCGCACAAAGCCGCCCATGATCGCGATCGCGCACAGGCTGCTCAGCAGAAGCCCTCTAGCCCGCCCGCCGCCGGCATTTGCTCTGCTCTGCTCTGCGCTGCGCTGCTCTGCGCCGCTTTGCTTGGAACAGTACTGTATACGCGTGCTGTTCGCCCTCGCCCTCGCCCTCGCCCTTGCGTTGTGCCGCGGTCGGAGAAGCTCCGAGCTGGACGACGAGTTTCTTCTGGTGGCATGACATCAACGATCAGCCCACCTCACACCGGCACACACGCCCTCACGTGACCCGTCCAGCCTCGTAACCGCTTCAAATCGCTAGTTTCTCTTCGCTCCTCGTCGCTTCGTATGCCCTGTTATACAATACAAGCACCACCACCGCCGCTGCCCCAACGTAGACCCAACGCAGACCTAACCCGTCATGCTCTCCCCCTAAAGGCTGCCCAACTTGGCTCGCTGCTATTGTACCCTACTCCACCACGCGGCCGCAACACGCCAGCCATCTAGACCCCGAAACGCATGCTCTTTCACTCTCTAGGCCCCACTGTGCCGGCTCGCTATCCTGTCCCTTCCGTCGCTGCTGACAACCAAAACCTTGTACTTCTTATGACGTAGCCTGTAGGGTAGCGCTGCTTTCTCCGCGGACTCCATCCCTGATACTCTGGGGTCCGGGGGCGGTACAGGCCGCTCGCACCTTCACCAAAGCTGCTGTTCCCCTCTAGTCAACCCAAGGAAACGTCTAGGATTCTCCAAAGTAGCTGGCCGTTCCTCATAGCGTGCAGCCAAAAATACCATCAGTCGCAGAGGCGCCAGTGCAGATATACAGTCAGTGTTGACGTTTCTGCTGGCGCGTAGGACCCAGCACACGCCAAACGATAGTATCATCGCTTCACTCGTTCATTTCCAAGCCTGCTTCAAGCCTGGAGGCACCCAATACCTGTACAATCCCTGCCTTGTCAACTCCGGAACCAATGATCTCAGCGCCAACGTCATGCGCCTAGCGCGATCCACTCCTGAGGATGCTGAAAGCGCCATTTCCATGTCATCCCTCGATACTCGATCATGCTATTTAAGATTTGCCCATGATGAACAACTCAACTTTTCCATGACGGACCGTGCTCCTGCCCCCCTCCTCAGCCGTCGTGATTGGTCACGGCAGCCTCTTCCATACCAGCTTGCTGAATACTGGGTACTCCGCTTCCCATGTCAGGGACCCTGTCGCCGGCAGGATTCTCCGCTCGCCCGTTCCTGTAGAACTTCTTCCTCAACTGAAAGGCCCAGCTTCTGCGATGTACATCGTCCTACTTACCGTTGCGGCCTTGCTCTGCTGAAGTTCCAATGCTTACTGCCATCGTCACCTTGTCTCATCTGCCAACACATGCATTCTCACTTGAGTTTTCATGAACCCATGGTCGCACCACTTTACCCCTTGAGATGTTGTTCCATTTCCTCCGCAATGTTCTCATACAGCAAGTGGTAAAGCTTCTCCGATGTGACTTGGCAAAGGGGCATGATGTGCAAAGATCTTACATCCTTTGCTAGATTAGCAAGCATCCGGGCAACATCGCCACCTGTGAACCTGCTTTGTCGGAATAATTTTTAATGCAAGTAATCCTCGTAAACGACTCGCTTAACGTCACGAACGTTGATCAAGTGTTGTGATAGCTTGCGGCTCCTTGTGCCGGCCCGCACACTCTCCGAACCCGACGCACGCAAGCGTCGAACGCCCACCGATATATCAATGGGACCCTAACCAGTTCTGATAAACTATGACTACTCAGGGACCATCGCCACGCCCTAAGTAGCAAAGATTACCTTCCAAAGCTGACATCTGGCCCGCCATCTTCTCACGTTGCACGCCTATCATGCACGGATGCCTATACCCCAGCTTTTGGCGCCGACTTGGAATTACGTACGTAGTTTGAATCTAGTATGCTAATGAACTCATGAATCCAAAAAAGGGCTTATATAATCATATATCAATATCATAGTGTTTGCTGTGCTCGGGATGATCAAACACCCCTGCCATTCGTCGCTGGTACGACAGCTAGCAGAATTTACCCAGCTACAATTTTCATCGAGCGAAATAGTTGTCCTAAGATTTACATGCCTTTAAAGTCCTTGAGAATGTACCTTTGGATGGCTATGAGATAATATAACCCTGCTTCCATGGCCGTCCGCTGGTGACAGTAATACAAATCTGGATTGTCCTTTCAACCAGAATGCTAAAAGTTCTTGAGTGATAAAGCGTACTACATTGAACGTGTGAAAGGATGCTTGACTAGAGACCATGAACAAACGTTAGTGATGGTTCGAAGTTACCAACCCTTTGGCATTATAAGTTCAACCAACATCTTGATCACGGTACATGTAGTAACGCCAATGTTGCTTTGCTGGAAATACCCAAAAAGAACTCTTTTCCATCCACAAGTTTTGGTGAATTCCAGGACACTATATTGCCGTTGTTGAACTGCCAGCCACCCTCATCATTCCCTCACTCGTCTTGTGTAATCTTATCATCGCCAACCCCCCAATCCCCCGTAACGACCCGGATTTCCAGTCTTCAAAGACCATTCTCGCAATGCTCCTTTGTTCTATACTCGGAGCGTACATAGCTACCAGAAAGAGAGGTGTGTGGAGTCGAAGGTACGCAAAGCCGGTGTCACGCAATCGCAGATACCACGCCACGGAGAGAATCAGTGCGTAATGATCAATGGTCGGTGGATGCGGAAAGGATGGGTTGGTCTTGGGAAAGAACATTTTACTTGCGGAGGGTGGTGAAGTTGTGGGGGTGGTCGACTCATTTTCAGGCTGAGCACGGGTCGATGTGGACGATGTGGACGATGTCGATGCCGACCGGCCAGGCGGCTGTCGATAGGGCATCCCCGTAGTCCGCTGAGGTGGAGAGTCTACGAGAGTAGGTGCCAGGATGTTGAGCAGTATGTGGCATGCGCTGAAGTATGCATAGGTGAGGCTAGTGAAAGGATCTCGAAAATCCGTGTGTCCCGTACCAGGGCTCCTCCAACATAGCCGTTGGCCAACACTCTGCTGCTCATAATCGGCCCAGATTTTGTTGACTTCTTCTCGCGCTCGTGTGTACGATATCTTTCTGCGTATCACTTCTGAATGAGGGGTTGCCATGCCACCTTCGGATGAGAAAAGTAGCTCGAGTAATCTTGCTAGAGGCGTTATGATCTGCATGTTCAGGGGAAGCTGTTCTCTGGTCCAGCCACATGCATCTCTCAACACTCTTGTCATGACAGGATCGTCTCGGCTACGAGGGTCTAAAGTCGTAAGGAATACAAACGCCAGCTGGATCCTAATATGGAAGAAAATGTTGACAAGCATAGGACTGTGTCCGCCTCCTTTTCCTGCCGGAGCAGGCCGATTTAAAGCATTGTCGATCATCTTCGCAGCACCAATGATGTGCAAAGCGTATCCTTCACTTGAAGTTGCAGCGACGGCCTCGAACAAGCTTAGCATCAAGCTCGTAACCACCATGTACATGTCTCCTGACTTGTCGGCTTTCAATCGCAGAACTTTCCCCTGAAATCTCAGGCTCGCGCCATACAAACCACATGCATGCGCCATCAACGCTTGATTTCTTGTTTCCAGACTACTGAATGCCTCAGTTGTTGCGCGAAGCGCTAAGGCAAGCGCTTCGTTGCCATTTGCTGAAGTATTACCAGATGACTCCGATGAAGGACTTATGGTAGCCATGCGCGGAATTGCATGCAGCCAACTTGGTGTACGCCTCACCGCACCAGGGACATGTCTTCCCTCTGCGCAGAAATAGCCAACTAGGTTCGCAAAGAATGCCTCACTCACCACATAACGAGGACTTACATCGACGCTTAGGACGTAACACATTTCCTCGGGTAGTTCTCCTACTCCCACAGCTATACCCCGCCCATCCTCGAAGCGTCGGGCTACGTCGAGCGAGCTCGCTTCCCGAGTCAGCTTCTTTGCGCGCGGTTTCTTGCCAGAGGGATAAGATGATGTGTCGACGAAGAGGAGGGGCGCATCGGTGGGTCCGGGGCACTTGCGGTTGAAGCGAATGCACATGAGGCAATGAGGCATCGTGGCATCGCATTTTATGCGTTTTTGACGGCAAGTCGCACAGGCTCTTGCTCGCCGAGGCATCTTGATAGTTCCGGATGATTCTTGAATGGCTCAAAACCACAATGCTCCTAGCAGTAGCAGGTTCGTAAGGTTGTGCCTGTTACACTAAGGAAGGCTTGTCCCGATTACTGCACCCTTCGGACGTGTCAAGGGCGTATGGATTCCACTGCTTCCACTTGAATGGAAGGGATTGCGCCAGCTATGGGAGTATCGCCTCGGCAGTCAGGCTGAGACTTGGACTGTTTCTCGCAGTCTAACAGGGGACGAGGATAGATATGCTCAGCTTTTGAATGATCCGAACAACTGCCCGCCTCTGTGGCGCTATTAACCATTAACCAGCACACCTTTTTCTCATATGCAATGAAATCGTAGTCACCCAAGCAGATAACCGCTAGGCGTCCCCCACACTTCGCTTCTCAACCCCACTTGTCCCAATATACTCAGCCTGATAATACTCGTCTTCACGACAAGGCTCTCTTGTCTTCACGCTGGAAGCACCTTCAGATGGCAGATAGAACACCAGGTCGTGGTGACTCGTGCGTCCAAGGATGAGGTGACAATGACACACGTAGGGAGAAATGCAGGAAAACGACACACGGGCGGATATCTCTCGACCCAGCGCACCGGCTCAACGGTCTTCTTAAAACGACTGTGGGCGCCGAGCATCCCTTGCCCATTGGGAACTCAGCCCGCCGAAGCAGGGGCTTGGGGCTTGGGACTGACTCGCGGGCCCAACGGTGGGGGAACGCAACCGAGCGTGCATAGCTGCTGCATGTCCATGTTTGCGAACGCACATCCCGACTAGCAACGTGTATAATTTCTCTTAGTAGAAGCACAAGGTAGAACGCCACGAAAGAATAGTGAAGGGGATGATGGCACTGCGGGCTCGAGGTGTGAGCGGAGGTCTCGCAGCTAGGGGGGTGAGAAATCTTTCAGGTCGTTAGAGGATATGATTGGTTCGTGAGCCAGTCGTTGTGTTGCCATGTGAATAGGGTATCCCGATTTCACGGATAGCGCATTCGTTTACGGCATAACGCAGGTTTCAAAGATGAGCTGCATGCTGTGAAACGGCTCGCTTTGTTTGGTTGGTTGGGGAAGTGCTAAGGCCAGACGATGCACCACTGCCTCCGTGCATCAACTAGCAGAAAAAAGCATGCGTCTACTTCGTACACAGTCGCGAGATCAGCGTTACGCCACAGTGCGTATCACGTCACCCGTGTCTGGCAGCAAGTCCTGTCTTCTGTCGCCCCTCAGTACCAATCATGTTCCTTGCACCTTTCTACATGAAACAACAAAACTGCACCGGTGACCGTTCAACGCCAACTCAAATGGTTGCATGGCACAAGACTGTAATAGTGGGCTAGAAACGGCAACATGTACCCGGTTGTCTCTGCATGACATGTATGAATTTGCATAGATAGGATCTGCAACGTAGACATATGGTCCGACGGTAGATGCCTTCATCGTTTTATTGTTGGCTTGGAAATCTCTTGCCTGACATCGGCTCATGAGGGTCTTACTTTCTCCTGTCCAAAGGGAAACTGCCAGGAAGTATTAACCACGGTCCAAAGAAATGGTATCAAATTTAAAAGCAGTGCCCATTGAATTCCATTGGTATACCATGCCCTACACCCATTCATCCCAATGCACTGCAGTTCATGCCAGAAAAGCTCCATAAACACAGCCGATAATACCTCAACGAAGGAGTCCTTATATATTCATCCTAATCATGTTTCTAGCCATAATACTCACGCCTTCTGACTTGTTTCCACAAAATTGAGCGCTCCTTCGCGATCGAAGACATCGATCTTACTCGACGCATTCACAAAACTGACAGCATAGCATTTATCCGCAACAAGCACCATCTCAGGTCTGAAAGTCGTGCAGATAAACTGGCCACCTTCTTGGCCTTTCTCTCCGCCTTTCCCGCTCAGCTTGCGTAGCATCTCTGCAACCGCTGTACGGTACTGTGCATCCAAATTGGCGTCAATCTCATCAAAGAGGTAGAAAGGAGCAGGGTCACATTGCTGGATGGCAAATACAAGGGCGAGTGCGCAGAGCGCTTTTTGGCCACCCGAGAGCTGCTGAATGCGCTGTTGTTCGTCGTGCTTTGAGTTGAACGACACGGCAATGCCAACACCAGTATAATTCTCCACGCTAATCTTTCCATTCTGCGCGGGGCCAGCGGCATCGTCATCCTCATCGTCGCCTGCGGCGCGGCGGGCTTCACGATCGGATCGGCGTTGGATAATGAGGCGGCCTTTGCCTGCAGGGACAAGCTGAACAAACACCTCGGAGAAATACTTGGAAACTTGCTTGAATGTGCGTGCCACGGCTTCGTCTTTACGTTGGTCAAGTACTTCAATCAAGTTCTCGATAGACTCTCGTGAAGTGGTGAGTTCGCCGCGACGATTAGTCAGTGATTCGCGTCGCTTGGTAAAATCTTCGTATTGTTGGAATGCTTTCTTGTTGACATGTGAATACTTTTTCAGAGCTTTGTTGACCTTTTCGAGTTCACTGGCAAGCTATAAATCGATTAGAGGAGAGATGAGTAGTGTCGCTGTGGGAGGTGAAATACCTTGTCTTCTGACCATTTGGCGAATCTGCGATATGTCTCTTCAGGTAGTGTGCCTAGATCACGAATATCCCGTTGCACGCTGGCAAGCTCTTCTCTCAGAGTTGCACGTTTTTGCATGCTCTTCTCCATACTACTATGATACTTTTCCATTGCCCTAGCTATCTCGCGATTTGTTCGCTCCTTTTCGGAGCGAGATTCTTCTAATTCGGCTAAGTTAACTTTTGCCCGATCACGCTGAGATTCAAGATCCCGAATTTGTTTGTCAAGGTCTATGATCGTTTTGTCGGCCTTCTTCAGCTGCCGCTGGACATCTTCTAGACGGGTAGACTGGTTCCCGGTGCCGGTCGTACCATGCTGCTGGGCAAGGAGCCGATCGAGTCTTGGGCGCAAGCTTTTTTGAAGCTCCACTTCAAGTTCTGCTTTCCTACTCTCCAATTCGGATCGCTTGTCGGTAAGATCAGGAAGTTGTCTATTGAGATCTCGAATAGTGCCAGCCAAGGTTTGCAGCAGTTGCTCCTCGTCTTTGGTCAAAGCTTTTTTGAAATCCGATGAAATCTCTGTTTCCAAATCACTTTGTTGGTTCCCAAGAATGTTGATTTCCTTTGCGATTTCCTTTGCCGTTCTTTCTATGTGTTCGAGTCGGTCTCGGTTTTGTTGCAACTGTGTCTGTTTGGCACGCAACTGTTGCCTCATTGGTGCATAGCTGTCTTCAGTGCGATTCTTATGGTACTCTACTTTTCGTACCTCGCTAGCTGCTGCAGTGAGTTGCTGTCTGAGATTCTCAAGCTCTTTGTTAACATCGGCTTTCCGTGTTCGCAATTCCTCGACCTGCTGCCTCAACGCGGCCACTTTATGATAGGCGTCTATTTTGGACTTGCTGGGATCGAAGTATCCGCCATGGTAACCACCCTTTCTATGCGCACGATCGCCGTCAGGGGTAAGTGCAAGCACTCCTTCATGTGTCCGAACGAGGCTCTGACAAATGCTTAACTCGGGGCAAACAATGACTCTCCCAAATATCTGCCTAATAGCCCTCTCATACGCGGAGTCATACCGGAGTTTGGGGAGTAGCGGTTGTGCATCTGCAGTATGAGGGACCTGTGTAGGCCGCGGGTTAACGCGGTTAAGCGCAATAAATGTGAGACGACCGCCCCTTTCTTTGTTGAGCAGCTCGATAACCTTGGCTGCAGTATTGTCATTGTCACAAACCACATGAAATAGCGATGGGCCTGCTGCTACTTCTGTGGCAATCTTGTAGGCCTCAGGAACCTGGAGCAGGTCTGCCACGGTACCATAAATACCGGAGAGATTATGCTTCTCCTTGAGTCGGCGTAGGGTGTCCAGACCACGACTTGTTGCATGGTCTAGCAAATGTGACAGACCATGCTCTGCACTGCGGAGTTGTCTGTCTGCGTTGTCAAGCTGTGCGCCCAGCCTATTTTCTTCCCTACGTAGGTTCGATTGTTGGTCCATAAGAGCCTGTTGCGCGTCCTTAGCTTTCTGGACATTCTCCCCGAGGCTGATAGTGTTATCGCCTTCATGGGACAAAGTATTTTCGAGTGTGGCGATCTCTTTTTCAAGAGAACCAATGTCTCCTTGAAGAGCTCTAATATCATCATCCGTCTGCACCTGCACTGATTTTCTCGTAGCTAGCTGTATCGTGATACCTTCAACCTCCCCTCTCAATGCATCGTCGCGCTGGCGCTTATTCGTATATTGGGCACCGCGACCTTGCTTATCAAAGAGGCGTTTCTGCTGTTCCCTCGCTTCCACGAGTTGAGAACTGATGTTTTCCTCGTCCTTTTTGCTGGCGATGTATTCAGGCAGCAAACCCGAAAGCTCGTTCTCACGATCTTGAATGTCCTGCCGTACTTGATCCAGCTCTTTATTATGTCGTCGCTGAGTCTGCTGGGCGGCAGACTGACTGTCTGTCAAGTCGTTGAGCTGGATTTCGACGGCTGCTTTCTGACGTGCAGCTTTCTTGCGATCTTCTTCGAGCTGGGCTCGTTCCGTAATCAGGAGGTTAATCTCACTTTTGAGCAACTCCATTTCAGCTGATATCCGCTCCATCTCTTGCTCATTCTGAATAAAATCTGTATTTTGACTCTCAACATCGGCAGCGCCATTATGTCGTCTAGCCTCGATCCGTTCAATTTCATGCTCTAAGCGTTGCTCATCCCGTGTGTTTATGGTGTGCATGAGGGCGCGGCGCTCCCTGTCGTTCCGATTCCAAGCCTCCAGCTCCTTTTTCTCGCCCTCGAGTTCCTGTAGACGGGTGTTTATATCGCTGACCAGATCGTCGATACGCTCGCACTGCTTGTCGGTCTCGCTCATGAGCTTCAAGCTATCTGCTCTCCGCTTCTCGTACACGCTGGAACCGGAGATCTCCTTCAGCATGTTTAAGCGCTCCTCATCCTTCATGTTTGTAAGCGTCGCTACACGGCCCTGAGGCACAATGTAGAAAGGGTTCGAACGCGAAAGACCGGCAGCTTCAAGCATCTCGGTCACCTCGCGTTTCGTTGCGTTCTTACGATCCATCGAGTACTCGTCCTTCTTGGCTCCGATGGTACGGCGTAGGACGAACTCGGGCTTGCCATTATTGTGGAAACGACCATCACTGTTGTCAAACACCACCTCCACGTATGCGGACATGACAGCGGATCCAGAACCTTCGTGCAAAAGCGCCTGGCGCTCTTCTCTACTCATGTTCTCGTATTCATCGCCGAGCACGAAGCGGACAGCGGAGAAGAAGTTGGTCTTGCCAGCGCCATTGCGACCAACGATGACATTGCTTTTGGGTGAGAAGGGCTCGGTCTTGACCTGATTTTTGTACGTCTTGAAACCCTGGATAGTAATCTGCTTGATGTGGCCCATCGTAGCGGCTGCGCAGGGGAGGCGGTGCGTACAATTGCGATTCGCGTGCGGGGGCGTGTTTTTGGCAGCGGCACAATCAGAACATGGCTGTGAAAGCGCTGGCGGGTTCGCGACCGAGACGCGACTGGGCTAGCTGTCGCGTTCGGCGCGTTGCTGCCAAGCCCCGGGGAAACGAATAATCCCTGGTTCTACGATACATTGCCCACCCTGACCCTGGCGAGCTTCACCACCCAATGTCAGAGAATGTGAATCGAATCTACATACAGGTAACCCCTGTATGGCTGGCTGGACAGTGGGCCTAGCATGCCCTTTCCAGAAGCTCAACATTCCCCATTCCCATCATCTACCTGATCGTCGATCTCGCACAAAGCAATTGTCCCAGCGCTGCCGCTGAACTGCTACTATCATGGTCTCTCTACGAGGCCTAATCGGAATCCTCACCAACATCGACAACCGTCTAGCTAATTGGCACAGCCGTCGAGCCGTCGAGAAGAGGGAGCGCCGTGACCGAAGGATTCGCAAGGAGCGCTGGCGAAAACTTCATAGCTTCGAACCTCAACGTGAGCGGTGTTTTGTGATGCGTCGAACTCTAGGTTACTGATTTCTGTGCTTCCAGTAGCAGATGCATCATCCGTATGCAGGAACACAAGAGTAGCGCCGTTTCCAAGGCATAGGAGGCGCGTACGCCAAGGTCATAAACCTGAGCCCCTCACGCAGCCGCATTTACGCACGATTGAGATTGGGAGAGTTGAGCCTGCAGAACGTTATCACCGTGGAAAGCAATACCCTAAGAAGACCACCGAACAAGATTGCGCTTGAAGTGTCTGTTT
>Ga0247757_10001740_pt1 | contig 13234 bp, 12 predicted proteins | sample UWRJL126311R4_FD_180929 | JGI IMG/M metagenome (GOLD analysis project Ga0247757, IMG submission 180929) | Plant litter microbial communities from Arlington Agricultural Research Station in Wisconsin, United States - UWRJ-L126-311R-4 | ecosystem: Environmental > Terrestrial > Plant litter >...
AGTATGGCCCAGCCGACTGCGCAGCACTGGACTCGGATTCGCCTATGGCGCAGGCGGACTCGGCAAGATCATTGGACCACTCGGGCTCGGGCTCATCGTCGGGTCGAACAATCTCATCAAGCCTGAAGCCTCCACCACCGACCTGCTCCCGGCGTTCGCCTACTTCGCGGTGTGGTACGTGCTGTGCGGGTTGGCCTTCGTCCTCCTGGGCTTCGAGACTCGCGGGAAGAACCTGGAAGCCCTCGACGCCGAGATCGAACTGAGCAGGCGGGGTCACCGGGTCGAACGGCGCCGTCCGGCAACGAAACCCTGACAGCAATTACCACCGAACCGGCCCGAATTGGGCGGGTCCCACCGCCCTGCCCGAGGGGCATTGGCCATTCCACCGGACTCTAGGAGACACGATGACCCAAACCACACCAACCTCAACCGAGGTCGCCGACAGTGCTGTCGCCCTCGTCGACGAACTCTGCCTGCGGTATCGGAACTGGGGCAGGTGGGGCACCGATGACGAACGCGGCACCCTGAACTTCATCACCCCTGAGGTTCTTGCCCACGCGGCAACCCTGGTCGCGACCGGAGAGGTGGTCTCCTGCGCGTTGCCCTTCAACAGCGACGGCCCGCAGTCCGGCGGCTTCGGCGGCCGGACGAATCCCGTGCATTCGATGCTGCAGGACGGCGGTGACATCGCACTCGGCGCCCAGGATCACCTCGATGTTCTGCGGTACTGCGACGACGCGGTCTCCATGCCGCTGCAGTGCGGGACACAGTGGGATGCGTTGGCCCACATCTTCTATCGCGGACAGATGTACAACGGCCACGGGCTCGAGAAGGTGACCAGTACGGGCGCGACAGTCAACGGGATCGACAAGGTCGCCGACGGGATCGTGGGCCGCGGAGTATTCCTCGACATGGCGCGTCACCACGGCGTCCCGTGGCTGCAACCGGGACATTCGATCAGCAGCGCGGATCTGACCGACTGTGCACAGCGACAGGGCGTGCAGATCCGCAGTGGCGACATCGTGCTGATCCGGACCGGGCAGATCGCGCAGGTGCGCGCGGAGGGCACCTGGGGTGAGTACGATTCCGGGCCCGCACCCGGCCTCGGCGTGGACAGCGCGCATTGGTTCGCCAAGCACGAGATCGCCGCGCTGGCAACCGACACCTGGGGCGCCGAGGTGCTGCCGAACGACACACCGGGCGTGTTCCAGCCGCTCCACCTCATTCTTCTCGTCAACGCGGGCATGACGATTGGTGAGATCTTCGACCTCGAACGCTTGGGCGCCGCGTGTGAACGGACCGGGCGCTACGAGTTCTTCTTCACCGCGCCGCCCCTGCCCATCACCGGAGCGGTCGGGTCACCGGTCAACCCCCTCGCCATCTTCTGAGGGTTACCCGATGGACGACGAAGGCATCGGAACCGCTTCCCCGCCGGGAATCCTGTTCTGCCCCGCAGACGACGAACGCAAGCTGCGGCGAATATCCGAAAGACGGGCTCCAGCGGTGGCGTTGGATCTCGAGGACGCCGTGGCACCGGGACGACGGGAACATGCGCGGCGCCTCTTGGCTGAGCTCGGGCCGGGCATCGCCTGCTCCGTCAGAACCTACGTGCGCATCAACGCCTGGGGGAGTCCCGATGTAAAACTCGACATCGAATCCCTGCGCGGCCTTCCCATTGCGGGGGTGCTCGTCGCCAAAGTGGAGAGCGCCGAACAGATCCGGGCGATCGACGAGGCCATGGGCACCGGATCGGACGGGTTCGCAAATCCGGCGATCCTCCCGATGATCGAGACGGCGCGGGGCCTGGTCGACGTCACGGCGATCGCGAATGCCGCACCGGGTCGGATCGAAACCCTGGTCCTGGGCACGGCGGACCTCTCCGCAGACCTCGGGCTGACGCCGTCGTGGGACGCAGTCGAGCTGGCTCCCTATCGGGCAACTGTCGTCGCCGCCACCCGCGCGGCGGGGCTGTCCGGCCCGATCGACGGTCCCGAATTGAACCTGGATCTGGCGACCTTCTCGTCATCGTGCGAGCGGTCGCGGCGGGCAGGGTTCGCCGGTCGGGTCTGCCTGACTCCCGATCAGGCGCAGGTTGCCAGCACGGCCTACACACAGTTGATCGCTGCCGAAGTCGACCGGTTGCGCAACCTCGTCGAGGCGTACGAGGCCGCACGGTTCGACGGCCTCGCGGTGGCACGAGTCGGCGACGGTTTCGTCGACGCCCCGGTATATCACCACGCGCGCCGAGCCCTGGACCAGCACTTCACCTACGCCGATCATGACACGCACACGAAAGGGCTGTACTGATGTTCCAAGCCGACAGTGTCGAGTTGACCATTTTGGTGGAGAACTGGGTGGACATGTTGCTACCCGACCATGGCGATCACTGCGTACGTAACGGTCTCATCGAACACTTCGATCCCAAGCGTCTCCCGCCCCAGGCGGAGAACGGTATCAGCATCCTCGTCAGAGCCCATCACGGACGCCACACCACGACCGTGCTCTTCGACGTCGGTCTCACCGGATCGGTTCTTCTGCACAACATTACGGCACTCGGCGTCGATGCGTCGGCGATAGACGCGGTCGTGATCAGCCACGGCCATCCCGACCACTTCGGGGGCATCTCCCCGCTGCTCGAAGCCATCGATCGCCCCATCGCGGTTGCGACCCACGAGGACGCGTTCAAGCCCAGATTCGCCGTGATGGGCGACGGCCGCGTCTCTCAGTTCTACAACCAAACCTTCACCATCGACGAGATCGAGCGACGCAAGGGAAGGACCGTTCTCAACGCCGGCTCGCTGAGTCTCGGATGTGGCATCTACACCACGGGATACATCCCGCGCGACGTTCGGTTCGAGGGGCCGAAGGCGCCAAGTGAGGATCACGCGCCCGGTCTCTACCAGGTTGCGGCCGACGGGAGTTACGGCCTCGACGAGGTGAACGACGAGCAAGGTCTCATCATCGACGTCAAGAACAAGGGTCTGGTGGTACTCACCGGTTGCGCACACGCAGGGGTGCTCAACACCATCGACCAGGCGCGGCGGATCTGCGGAACACGGCCTGTCCTGGCGGTTCTCGGCGGATTCCACCTCGGATTCCCCACCACGCCATCGGACAATGTGGCCCTGACTCTGACCGGCATGCTGGAACGTGACGTGCGGACCATCGTCCCGATGCATTGCAGCGGACTTCCCACCCACGCCAAGTTCTCGATCGAGGCACCGGATCGCTACCTGCAGCCGTCGGTCGGCACCACGTTGAGGTTCTGAGATGGCCGAGACGTCTACGCTGCCCCTCGCGGGTACTCGGGTGGTCGCCATCGAGCAGGCGGTGGCGGCCCCGTTGTGCTCCCGCCATCTCGCTGATCTCGGCGCCGAGGTCATCAAGGTGGAGCGAACCGGATCGGGTGACTTCGCCCGGGACTACGACAGGTTCGCCAAGGGCATGTCGTCGCACTTCGTCTGGCTCAATCGCGGCAAGCGAAGCGTCAGCGTGGACCTCAAGACCACTGCCGGACAGGAGATCTTGCTAACCCTTCTCGATACTGCTGATGTGTTCCTGTCCAATCTGGGACCGGGCGCCGTGGACCGAATCGTCGAAGATGCCGAGCTCGTCCGACGCAACCCGCGGTTGGTGCGTTGCAGTATCAGCGGCTACGGACCCGACGGACCGTACCGGATGAGGAAGGCCTTCGACCTCCTGGTTCAGGGGGAGGCCGGGGTGACCGCCAATACCGGTGAACCCGGCAATCCAGCCAAACCGGGCGTGTCGCTCGCCGACCTCGGCGGCGGCATCTACGCGGCAACCGCGATCCTTGCGGCGTTGCGGAAGCGTGACGTCACGGGTCGCGGCGACAGGGTGGACGTGGCAATGTTCGACGTCCTCGTCGAATGGATGAGTCCGCTGCTGATCGCCTACCGGGAGGCGGGGATCGAGGTGCCCCCTGCCGGCACCCGCCACGCGACGATCACTCCCTACGGGCCGTTCGTGACCGCGGACGGAGCCACCATCAACATCGCCGTGCAGAACGATCGGCAATGGTTGGCGTTGTGTGAATGCCTCGACGCCCGCGAACTGGGTGACGACCTGGGGTTGCTGTCGAACGACGATCGTCTGGCCCGGCGTGGACACGTCGAAGGATCCGTCACGACGGCAGTGGCTCGCTACCCCGAATCCGAGCTGCTCAGGAGGCTCGACGCAGCGGGAGTCCCATGGGGCCGGATGAACGGCATCGCCGAGGTGGCAGCCCATCCTCAGCTCGAAGCGGGGAACCGTTGGATTACCGCGTCTCTTCCGTTGGACCAGCAGGTGCAGGTGGCTGCCCCGCCGTTCCGGTTCGCCAGTCATCCGCAGGTCCTCGGCGACGGCGGCAGGGTTCCGGAGGTGGGGCAGGACACCGCGAGCGTGCTGACCGAACTGGGGTATCCGCCGAACTCGCTCAACGATCTACTTGCCCAGGGTGCCATCCAGATGCCGGTCACGGTGCAAGGGGCTGATCGATGAGTGAGTTTCTGGTCCACATCGACCTGAATCGACCTGCTGGAATGGACGATTCGCAATGGGGTGCTGTGCTGAAACGGGAGGCGCAACACGCCGGCCGCTACCGTGATGACGGGGTCATCGAGCGGATGTGGCGAATTCCGGGTACAACCGCCAATGTCGGAATATGGTCGGCCGACACGGCTACAGAACTGCACGAGCTGCTATCCACCTTGCCGGCCTTTCCTCACATGAAGGTCGTTGTGCAACCGCTCGCGCAGCACTATCTGGAGGCGTGACCGCACCAACGCGCTGTCTAGTTTCGCGATCGAACGGCAGGGAGGAGGACCCGATGCCGGTTCGTTCGGAGTCGCTACGAGCCTGGATGGCTGCGGTGACCGACATCTCCCGGTCGGTGAACGCCGCCAAACCTCTTCACGACGTACTCGACGACATTGCCGAATTAGGTTGTAAACTAGTTGGTTTCGACTATTGCGGTGTCATGATCGATGACGGGGCACACCAGGCCATGGAGATCGCGGGTTCCTCGGGTCTGCGCACCAACTACCTCGAACTGGTCCGCAGTGAAGGTTGGCTGGAGATACATCCCACGGATTCCTCCGCGGACCTGCCTGCCACCATGGCGTATCGGGAGGGCCGCACCATCGTCGTGCCAGACGTCTACGAGGCCGACAACGAGCGGCTGCGCCGATTTGCGGCCGCGCAGGGGTATCGCAGTGTGCTCACTGCCCCGCTGCGCGTGGGCACTGACAATGTCGGCATTCTCGCCGGATACTTTGGCCAACCGCATCGTTATCAACCCGAGGAGGTGGAACTGGCCGAGCTGCTCGCCGAGCAGACGGCGAATGCGATCCGTACTCAGCGGCTGCGCGCCGAACAGCAAGCCGTGATCGAGGAACTGTCGACGGCCAACGAGGAACTACGGCGTCGACGGACCGCATTGGAGTGGGCGGACCGCCAGCATCGACGCCTCATGGATTTGGTCTTGAACGACGTCGGCTTGGACGGGCTGGTGTCGGAGCTGGCCGACATGCTGAGTGCATCCGTCACCGTTCAAGACACGAATCAGGGCGTCTTGGCCCGCGCCAGCGCCGGCGAGTACGCGGCACCACCGAGGCTCGACACACGGGCAACGGTTCAGCAGATGCCCCCCGATCGTTACGAAGCCACCACCGTCGTGGGCCAGGAACGCGAAACCTGGTTGACCCCAGTGGTTTTGAGCGGAAGGTTAGTGGCACGTCTTTGGGTGATCACCGAGTCGGAGTCGCCTGATGCTGGTTGGCGGCGGCTGATCGAGCGGTTCGCCTTGGTGGTGGGTCTCGAAATCCTCAAGCAACGCCATATAGCGGAAGTCCAGGCTCGCTTGAGCGGTGATCTCATGGTAGATCTGTTGCGCCCCGGCGGCACCGAGCAGCCGCTGGCTTTGGTTCAGCGAGCAGAGGCACTAGGACATGACCTGACCACCGCGCACTGGCTCGCTGTCTTCGCTGCGACGTTTACTTCTACGCTCGATGATGTCGTTCGCTCAATGCGTGGTCTCGTGATGAGCCAGCAGGTATTGGTCGGGGTGTACGCCAACACGTTGGTGATGCTCATTTCGAGTAGGTGCGATCCGCTGCCCATCGTGCGACGGGTCCAGAAACATCTCGACGACCACCATGTTCGTACTGGAACGACCGTCGCCCTGACACCGCGCATCGAGCAGCTCAGTGACTTCGCATCAAGCTACCAAGTCGGGGTTCGCACAGTGCAGCTGCGGGCGTCGACGGGACGGAGTGGATTGATCGACCTGCGACGATCGCCGCTGACCTCCCTCCTGCTCCTGAACAACACGATGCCGGAGCAGCTCCGCCAGTTCGCGGAGGCCTTGATTGGACCGGTGGCATCACACGACGAGCGCCGGAACACAGAACTATTGAGAACCCTTCGAACGTGGATGACGGAAGCGTCCTCGACTGCGCGCACGGCGTCGACCCTGATGGTTCACCCGAACACAGTCGGGTATCGCATCGCGAAGATTCAGACCATCATCGGTCGTGATTTGAGGGCCCCTGACATGGTGCTCGAGCTGCAACTCGCGCTGCACGTATGGGACATCCTCAAGATGGAGTACGCGGAACATGGCGTCAGATAGCGCCGCGGCACCAAAGGTTTCGGGCAATCGGTAGTTCCACACGCCGAGGCCGTTGAGCGACCCGACATAGGGCGTCCAAGCATTCCAACTCAGTCCGCACGCGATGACAAAGAGCTCCACCAATGGATGATCGCGCGTGCCGTCCCGCACGCGCGCCGATTGGGAGGCGCGGGGTTGCCAAGTCCGGCGACTGCACTGTACGGTACAGTGCACACTCGATCGCACCAATGCGTTGTCAAGTGATCGCCCGCAGGAGGGGGACGGCAGATCGATTCCAGAGCAACCACATCTCGAACCAAATACGTTGCGCCCGAACTGACTTGCGAGTCCGACATCCGTTTCGTTCCCCGCCGGGCCCCCAAACCGACGGGGCCCCAATCCGACGGGCGGTGATCAATCAACGTCGCGCACATGTGAGCGCCGCATGTCCGCCAGAACCGTGAATGCAGCGGTCTGAAGATCGCAAGAGGACGGATTGACCCCATGACGCAAAATCATCATTCTCCGTGGCTGCGCACCTGGCTCGCGCACTGGGTTCGTCCGCATGGGGTGCACCAAGACCCCGTGCGGGGTCGCGAGGTGTATCAACGATCGACAATGGGCGCGCTTCTAGATGGCATCTACGACGGCGACGTGACCATTGACGAGGTACTGTCGCACGGCGACTTCGGGCTGGGCACGTTCAACCGCCTCGACGGTGAGATGGTCGTCCTCGATGGCGTGTGCTACCACCTCCACTCCGACGGCAGCGTCAACCGCGCCGACGGCCAGGACCGGACTCCGTTCGCGGCGGTGACCTGGTTTCACACGGACCAAGCCTTCGACATCGACGGGCCCACCGACCGCAACGGCCTCATCGCCGCCATCGACGCCAGGATCGAAAGCACCAATCTCATCTACGCGATCCGAATTACCGGGCGGTTCAGCGTGGTTCACACACGAACCGTCACCAGACAAGACCCGCCCTACGTCGGGATGGCGGAAGCGACGAAGAATCAGCGCGAGACCGTCCTCGACGACACCGAAGGTGTCATGGCGGGTTTTCGCATGCCCGACTACGAGCAGGGCGTCACCGTCGCCGGGTACCACCTGCACTACCTCGACCACGATTGCACGCGCGGTGGACACGTGCTCGACTTCGAGATGACCCGCGCGCGCATCGAGATCAGCATGCGGCCGGATCTGCACCTGAGCCTGCCCACCACGCCGCAATTCCTGCACGCGCATCTCGACCGCGGTGACGTGGACGCCGACGTCAGCCGGGTAGAGGGCGGCTGAATGGCCGTGCTCCCGTCGACGATGCCTCTCGGCCGCCGACCACGACGGGCTACATCGTCGGCGAATGCGACACCTTCTCGGGCACGTGCACATCGTGCCTCGTATTCACCCTCGACGGCGCGCAGACGCCGTCCACAACGAAGGAGAACATCCAATGGCGTTCGAGGACAACACCAAACCGTTGACTACCGCGGCGGGTGCGCCGGTGGTCGACAATCAGAACAGCATGAGCGCCGGGCAGCGCGGTCCGTTGCTGCTGCAAGACCTGTGGCTCATCGAGAAGCTCGCGCACTTCGACCGTGAGGTCATCCCCGAGCGGCGCATGCACGCCAAGGGTGCCGGCGCCTTCGGCACCTTCCGAGTGACCGGGGACATCTCCGAGTACACCAACGCGGCGATCTTCGCCAAGGTCGGCAACAGTTGCGAGATGTTCGCCCGGTACTCGACCGTCGCCGGTGAACGCGGCGCAGCCGACGCCGAACGGGACATCCGTGGGTTTGCGTTGCGGTTCTACACGGCGGAGGGCAACTGGGACGTGGTGGGCAACAACACGCCGGTCTTCTTCCACCGGGATCCGTTGAAGTTCCCCGACCTCAACCGCGCGGTCAAGCGGGATCCGCGCACCAATCTTCGCAATCCGGAGAACAATTGGGGCTTCTGGACGGGGCTACCAGAAGCCCTGCACCAGGTCACCTACGTCATGGGCGACCGGGGCATCCCCAAGTCCTACCGGCACATGCACGGATTCGGTTCCCACACCTTCAGTCTGATCAACGCCGCCGGCGAGCGGCACTGGGTGAAGTTCCACTTCCGCACCCAGCAGGGCATCGAGAACCTCACCGACCAGCAGGCCCAGGCCGTCATCGGGGAGGACCGCGAGTCCCATGGTCGCGACCTGTTCGATGCGATCGAACGCCGAGAGTTCCCGCGGTGGAAGTTGTTCATCCAGGTGATGCCCGAGAACGACGCGGCGACCTACCGCTTTCACCCGTTCGACCTGACCAAGGTGTGGAGCCAGCAGGACTACCCGCTGATCGAGGTGGGCGAGTACGAGCTGAACCGCAACCCGGACAACTACTTCGCCGACGTCGAGCAGGCCGCGTTCACCCCCGCCAACCTGGTGCCGGGCATCTCCTACAGCCCCGACAAGATGCTGCAGGGCCGGTTGTTCTCCTACGGCGACGCCGCCCGGTACCGGGTGGGGGTCAACCACCATCAGATCCCGGTCAATTACCCCCGGGCTGCCACGCTAGTGAACACCTACCACCGTGATGGCACGATGCGGGTCGACGGCAATCAAGGTGGCGTCCCGGGTGTGGAGCCCAATACCTTCGGCCGGTGGGCCGACCAACCCGCCTACGCCGATCCGCCCCAGTCGATCGGAAACACCGCTGAGCACTTCGACTTCCGTGCCGACGACGACAACTACTTCGAGCAGCCCGGGAACCTCTTCCGTCTCATGGGCGGTGACGAGCAGCAACGCCTGTTCGAGAACACTGCCCGCTCAATCAAGGGTGCCCGCGCGGTCACCGTGGAAAGGCACATCGAGAACTGCACCCGGGCCGACCCCGCCTACGGCGAAGGCGTGCGCAAGGCATGCGAGGCAGTAGGCGCGCTGTAGGCGCGTGATGACGATAGCGCCGTGGACGATTCGCATTCAGCATTCGAAGACCTGCTGCGCGTGCACGCCTCGGTGATCGACGGCATCGTGGTGTTGTCGGTCTCGGGCGAACTCGACGCGTCGACCGCACCCTGGTTGGCCGACGAGATCACGCGCTGCATCGCCGGCCCGCTCGCGGGGCTGATCGTGGACCTCTCCAACGTGAACTTCATGGCCTCGGCGGGCATGTCCGTTCTGTTGGAGGGCGACTCGACCGCGAAGATCGTCTCGAAATGGTTTGGTGTCGTCGCCAACAGCCGGGTCACGACGAGACCAATCGAGTTGCTTGGACTCGATCAGATACTGAACACCTACTCCACCCTCGACGCTGCCCGATCGGACATCGCCACACGGACGTGACCTCCTCCCGGTGGAGTCTTGCTGGCAACGCCAACCGTTGCGAACGCGTGGGACGGTCACACCGGTTCTAGACCCTCGCACCACACAGTCTCGTAATCGGCGCCACTGCGGGCGACCGTGGATGCTCCGTGGCCGGCGAAGTGGGCTGGGAACATGGCCGCACCGAGCCGGGACGCTCTGGCGAGGACGGCGCTGCGGCTGGCGCGGGCCTGACTGGCGTCCACGTCGAAGGCGCAGCAGTCATCGGGTCGGCTGAGCTGCAGCGGCGTGTGCACGAGGTCGCCGACGAAGACTGCCCCAGAACCGGTTTCGAGCCATGCCACTGACGATCCGGGCGTGTGGCCGGGTGCCGGTTCGAGTCGCACGGTGCCGTCGACGCGGTGCCCGCCGTGCCAGGTCTGTAGTTGGCCTGCCTCGGCGATCGGGGCGATGCTGTCGGCGAAGACGAGCCGGATGCCCGCGAACCGCGCTCTCTCGTCGTCGGTGCGTGGTGGCCGCATCCGTTCGGCGTTCTCCGGGTGGAAGTAGTCGTAGTCGACTTCAGGCACCAGATAGGTCGCGTTCGGGAACGTCGGCACCCACGACCCATCCTCGAGCGTGGTGTTCCATCCCACGTGGTCGTAATGGATGTGGGTGTTGACGACGACGTCCACGTCGGCCGGCTGGACGCCGATGTCACCGAGGCGGCGTAGATAGTCGGTGCGCAGGTGATCGAGGGCCGGCGCTTGCGGTCGGTCTCGGTCGTTGCCGACGCCGGTGTCGATCAGGATGACGCGCCCCGCTGATCTGAGCACCCAGGTCTGAATCGCCGCGCGATAGGCGCGCGTCGCCGGTGTCCAGTGGTGTGGGGCCAGGTCGTCGGTCCACAGCTGAGCCGGGGTGTCGGGAAACATCTCGTCGACGGTCTTGATCGGCCCCACCCATTCCAGGACGCGGTCGACCTCCACCGAACCGATGTGGATGCTCATCGTGTTCTCCCATCGCTGGAGTGGTCGAGCAATGCCAACGGCCGCACCGGAGACCCGGTGGCGCCCAGAATGTTCAACGGCGCGCACACGAAGGCGAAATCGAGGTGACCGCAGATGGATTCGAGATTCATCACCTCGATCAGGTTAATGCCGTGTTCGGCGAGCAGGATACGATGCACGGGTAACCGACTGTGCCCATATTCGGGCGTGATCCGTTCCAGGGCAACGGTGTCGGCGCCCACCACCGAGACGCGGCGTTTGGCCAGCCAATCACCGGCGGAGGCATCGAGGCCCGGCACCCCGGTTTTCCGTCCGATGTAGGCGCGCTCGTCGGGCCACAGCTGAGCCCATCCCGTCCGCACCAACACCGTGTCACCGGCTTCGATGGGGACCTCGACCATGTCGAGGTCCTCGGCGGTCACGGCGTCAACAGGTGCAAGTCGGTCGACGCCACGCAGTGCGGGCACGTCGACCAGGACGGCTCGGCGTACGGCGAGCGGGAACTCCTCGATTCCTCCGGCGGCGTAACGGCCGTCGATGACGTCGACGGGGCGACCTCCAAAGATGCGGCCGTCGACGGCGACGTGGCACAGAGCGTCCACGTGGGTTCCGACATGGCCACCGAAGGCGAACTTCTCGTTGGCCCCTGTCATGCCGTCGGCGCGCAGGGCGTCGCCGTGTCGCGTCACCAGTGCAGATTGGAAGCCCGGATGCGACGGCGACGAAGGCGCACCGTTGAACAGTGGTTGGCCGAGGTCTACAACGTGGACGGGGTGTTCGGCGAGGTAGTCGAGGAGTCGCACGTCAGTGCGCCTCGTCCAGGGAGCTGGCCCGTGTCTCGGGAAGCGTGAGAACGGTGGCAGCGGTGATCAGCAGCACGACCACGACGTACCCGTCGAAGGCGGAGCGGCCAAGATGGGCGCTGACCCACCCGAGGAGGTAGGGAGCGGTCCCGCCGAACAGCGCGACGGTGATCGAGTACGGGATGGCCATGCCGCTGGACCGGATTCCGGTGGGGAACAGTTCGGCGTAGACCGCGGGCAGGATCGACACGCCAGCGGCGAGCGGCGCCATCGCGATGATCAAGGCGAGGAACAGCTGCCATGCCGTGTCCTGCAGCAATCCTTGCAGCGGGAATTGAACGGCGGCGCTTCCCAGCACGCTGATCAGCAGTACGGGCTTGCGACCGATCCGATCCGACAGGGCGCCCCATAGCGGCATGGTGGCCATGAAAACCCCAGCCGCGCAGATGGCCGCGGTGAGCGCCGCCGTAGAGCCGATGTGGAGCGTCGTGATGGCGTAGGAGGGGGCCGCGACGACCCACGTGTAATAGACCACGGTGAAGCCGATGCTCAGTCCGACGACCTGCCCGACCTGTCGACGATGACCATAAATGGTCGTCAACATGCTTGGTGCCGTGCTGCTTTCGGGGCTGGAACGAAAGACGTCGGGTTCCTCCATGACCCGCCGCATGTAGGCGGTGATCAGACCGAAGGCGCCGCCGAGCAGGAACGGCACCCGCCAACCCCATTCGTGCATCGCGGTAGTGGACAGCTGTGAGGTCAGCAAGAGGCCCAACGCGATGCCGGTGGTGTTCCCCAGCACGCTGGAGACGTAGATCAGGCTGGACCAGCGTCCGCGTCGGTCTGGTGGCGCAATCTCCGAGAGATAGGTCTGAGCGGCGGGAAGCTCTCCGCCGCAGGCCATTCCCTGAACGAGCCGGGTGACGAGCAGCAAGATCGGCGCCCACAGACCGATCGTGTGGTACGAGGGCGTCAGTCCCAGGACGAAGCTCGCCGCGGCCATGCATCCGACGGCAAGCATCATCGCGAAGCGCCGTCCACGCCGGTCGGCGAGGACACCAAACAGAATGCCACCCAACGGGCGGGCGCCGAACCCGACGGCGAACACCGCGAGGCTGGCCAGCACCGCGGTCGTGGGATCGGCGGCGTCGAAGAACTGGTCGGCGAAGAACGGTGCGAAGACCGCGTAGACGCCCCAGTCGTACCACTCGATGGCGTGGCCCAGCCCGATCGCCGCAAGGTGACGTTTGGGCGTCGCCGTGTGGCCGGGATGCTGGTCGCGGGTGTTGGTGACGGTCACGGTACTTCTCGCTTCGGCGTAGATGGGGAGGTGTGCAGACGGCGGATGGCAATGGACGCGAGCAGTGCCGCGCCGTCGACGAGCACACCGTCGTCGAACAGCGCGTGGGGGCTGTGGTTGTAGGCGGCAGTGTCGGCGTGCAAGCCGGCTGGCATGGCGCCAAGACTGATGAAGCAACCAGGAACGTGGGCCAGCACTCGGGAGAAGTCCTCCGAGCCGTTCTCCGGTCCG
>Ga0247757_10001741_pt1 | contig 13229 bp, 7 predicted proteins | sample UWRJL126311R4_FD_180929 | JGI IMG/M metagenome (GOLD analysis project Ga0247757, IMG submission 180929) | Plant litter microbial communities from Arlington Agricultural Research Station in Wisconsin, United States - UWRJ-L126-311R-4 | ecosystem: Environmental > Terrestrial > Plant litter >...
CGTCAGCTCGCTCAGTTCCATTTTGGTTTCGGCGTTATCGACTATCAGGCCGAACCTCATTTCCGTGGCTCAGCCAACGCCTTACGAATACCGGTCCGAATAGGTGTATTTAAAAAATCAACAAAGCGTTGCGGGCCCGAGTACACGCTGCAAGCAGGCGGTTAGTCGTCAGCCGCTAGATTGTGTATCATCGTAAGGCTGGGCCTTGGGAGCATCCGCATTGGGAAGCGCTATCGCTTGGTATAGTGCGTGTCAAAATTTGTAGGAATGAGGCGCAAAGGATGGAGATGGGCCACTTTCTGGAGGCATACGGCCGAGAACTGCCGACAGTAGAAGAGCATCGAGGCAGGAGGTGGTTCCACTGATGGGCGATAACAGCGGCTTGGAAGCTTGGAACCGCGGCTGGTTCAGTATTGGCAAGGCTGATCATGGTTGGGAGGCTGCGGTATCGCTGCACGCAATGGAAGAGACATTTTAGTGGAGCTTGGGGTAAGCGTTGGTGATCATGGGGTGGCCGGCATGTAGGGTCCAGATTGCTTGGTAGGAACGAGGATCAAGTCCCTCAGTACTCTGGTCTTTTCGCATGGCGGTCTGTGGGCTGCGGTCTGCAGTCTGCGTGGGTGCTGACCGGATGCCGCAGTGGTGCCTGATCCTGATGACTAGAGATAGGCGTTTTGCGATGCTCGGCTCCCGTTCGCAGCTTGCGTTTGGGTAATGGGCTGAGGAGACCAACCGAGTCAATCGCAATCTGCAGGGCTCGCTTGGCATCTGCTTCTTGACCTGACCTCATCGCAGAACGACAGCCCATCGAAGAATGCCCACATGGACTGAATTCTACGCGTTGCTTTTTGCATGTATGACGGATGCTTCTTCTGCCTGTCTTTTGCCCATCACCGCTCTTCCGATCCTGTGGAGGGTACGTCAGCGCCGCAAATTGCGCGCGCGACAAATGGGATTATCAGGAAGGCCGAGACCAACCACATTGCATGTATCGCCGCGATGCATGCACGGAGCTACCCTGGTCCGTTACCCCTTGGCGGAGGCACGCTGTAATGATTTTGCCTGCTGCGCCCTCGCATGCTATCATCCAGCGCTCGAGCCGGTGAGTGCTTTGTTCGCTTCGAACCAGGGGCGTCAAGCACGCGTCTAAAAGCTTAGCTGCTACTCGGACCCGCATCTTATAATGCCAGCCATGGCTGCACCTTCACACCTCATGTCGTAGTGCTGTGTTTACCGTGAGTCTTCTCCATAGATCACCCTCCACTGCCCATTGGCTCCATGACGTTCACTGACACTGCCCCAGAATCTGTGAATCCCAATTCAGCATGGACCCCTAGCAGCATAATGCATTCTTTGAATATTCATTCTTATTGTCACCACTCTGCGTCTAGGGTGGTCGTTGGCCCAACCGGCACCCACGTCCCTTTTTTCATAAACTTTTCTTTGTTTCCCATACAACAAGCGTTTTGTTCCCTTAATTAGTAATTCCCTTTGAAACCCAGTGGCAGCATTCCGAGAGTTCTAGTCTACAGATGCGCTCTCTCGTCTTCTTGCTGCTTGCGTTCTGCATGCAGCAGCTGGTTGCTGTGGAGCTTGTTGTCGATCTTGGCTATGCCAAGTATAGGGGATTGAACACGGGAAAGGGCGTCACACGATGGGCAGGAATGCGGTATGCACGAAGCACGTCACGCCTAGATGGAATGCGGTTCACTGCTCCTCAAGATCCACTGCCTGTCAGTGGAATTGTCAACGCAACCGAGGTATGCAGACCTAATACGCGTCTCCTTATCATCTAATGGCATCATAGTTTGGCCCACTTTGTATAGGAACGCGCAATGCGATCAAGTACGAGTTTGGTGGGAAGTGGTCCGAAGACTGCTTGTTCGCCAACGTTTTTGCGCCAACGAATGCGACTACGTCGAGCAAACTTCCAGTCTATGTTTTCATACAGGGAGGTGGCTTTAACGATAACGGGAACGCCAACTATGACGGAGCTGGCTTAGTCCGAGCCTCCAAAGAGCAGATGGTTGTGGTCAACTTCAATTACCGTGTTGGACCATATGGTTTTCTCGCCAGCAAAGAGATTGTAGCCAATCAGTCTCTCAGTCTGAATAACGGTTTGAAGGATCAACGCCAATTGCTGAAGTGGGTAAAGGCTCACATTGATCAGGTAGGTTTCGTGAACGAGCAAAAGGTAATTCGAGCCCATCACTTACTTTTGCTAGTTTGGGGGAGACCCTGACCATGTTACCCTTGGTGGAGCAAGTGCAGGCGCCGGTTCGGTCATCCTACAACTCACTGCGTATGGGGGCCGTGATGATAAGCTGTTCCAAGCAACTGCGATTGAGTCTCCTGCCACTCCTCCAATTCGTAATGCGAGCGCAAGTCAGTGGCAGTACGATGCACTTCTGAAGCAGGCTGGCTGCACCGACTTAGCATGTCTTGCTTCCATGGATGCTGTAACATTGCAGAATGCAGTGCGGACTCTCAGCATCCCGTTTCCTGGTGGAAAAAGCCCCCCGATCTATCCTTTCAATCCCACGCTAGACTATGACTTCATCCAGGACTATACCTATAATGAGTTCATGAAGGGCCACTTTGTCGATATTCCCACCATCATTGGTGATTCGACGAATGAAGGCCTGTCATTCACGTCCAAGACGGTATCGTCATTGCAGGAGGCCTATGAATTCGTGTCAGACCAATTCACTAACATGGACCATCAAGACCAGCAGAAGATCCAGACGGTCTGGCCAGGACCGTCAAATCACACTGAGGATGAGCGCTGGCGCGACATTGCTGCGGATATCTACGGCCACATCCGATATCAGTGTCCAGGGCTAAATTTTTCTTCGACCATGGCAGAAAAGGGAGTGCAACCAACGTATCAATATCGATGGAACGTGCGGCCGGCCCTGCATGTGGGAGAACTCGGGTCTATCTGGAATAATGGCACCTCAGCTGCTTCGTCGTTCATCCAGGCTTACTGGATATCCTTCATCCGCTCCTACGATCCAAACAAGTACAAAGCAGAGTTCTTCAGCAAAGAGAGCGGCAAGCTGACGTCCCCGACGTGGGAAACGTTTGGCAGCACGGGGAACAGACAGCGACTCTTGTTCGAGGACAAGGATGTGGTCAAGATGGAAAACGTGACGGACCAGGAATGGGCAAGATGCCGTATCATCTCTGACCTAGGACTGCAAATGAGCCAGTAAGTATTCCCCGTTGACCCTAGGGTGATGGTTGGTTGTTTTTGTGTTTTGTAAATGGTTTGGCAGGCCGAGGAATGTAGACGCTGACCAATGGCAGGGTTGTTCCCAGCGCGGGCCACCGGCTTGGGGTTGCTTTCGGTACCGCGTGGTATCTTACCTCTTTTGCCATCCTTGCAGCCCTTCACCAGGGGCTTAGCCCTTGAAGGAACGGACGCATCCATGGGGAATAGCACCATCAAATTACACGTGTCCGCGGAACACACACAGACAACCTCCGAGCATGGAGCATAGAGCAAGCATGAAGGGGTTGCTGGATAATTGCGGACAGACTCCGCCCCAGGCCGGCAAGGAGCCTTTGCAGAGCCGGGATACAGCCGCGAAACTTGAGACGGCCAGTGATGCTGTGACAGCCGGGGGATAGCACCGCAGGAGAGGATTGGAGCAGGCAGTTCAAGCTGGGGGGGCACTTGGCAGGGGAGACGGCAAAGATGGGGCAGATAGCCAATGAAGACGCAGTGTATGGACATTTTCGCGTGTGTGAGCCTGCTGACGCGTTGGACACAAAGTTCGAACAAAGCAGCACGTCCTTGTGCGCGCTGCTCCGTGCATTGTACTAGAGAAGATGCTGCTGGGCCGTGTGCACGGAGGAGATGTCACCGTTGGCACTCAGCTGGAGCGCGTTGTGAGCGTCTCGGCGGCCTGTCCGTGTCCGTGCGTGTGCAGCTGCAGGAACATCGCAGCCAGGCCAGAGAACCTTTTTTTTTGGGACTATATCCACCGCCGTCGCAGCACATCTCCATCACCTGATTGACCAGTCGCCCATTTCGCCCTTGGCTGCGCCAGCCTCGCCCGTGTCGCTGTCTTGCGCCTCCTCGCAGAACTGAAGATAGCAAGTGTGTGTGTGTGCGCGCTACCCCTCTCGCCGTGTCGCGTCCCCGTCCATCGTACCTCCGCCCTCGCTCCGCAGCCCGGCCCATCAGGGGCATCGAACCGCGAACCAGCAACGCCGCACGCAGCTCGATCGCAACACTCGCTGACCCGTCGAAGACGCCTGCCACCACCCGCACGGCCTGGTCTCGTGATGATCTCGCGCCTCCGAGCCCGCAGATAGCGCACAATCCCTGGTGCCATGCCTGGCTGGAGACCGCTCCCGCGAATTGCCTTCGCAGTATGCACCTATCCCTTCCAGCCGTCGTCGTCCGCCGACCTGCCGCTTGAAATTGGCGACGAGCTGTATGTCATTGAGCAGGGTGGGAAGGATGGCTCGTGGTACCGTGGCTACCTGGTTGCGCCGCCGTCGCTGCTGGCTGGCTTGACGAGCGTGCAGGGCCAGACGCTCGAGGCCCGCGTCTTCTCGGGCATATTCCCGCGCTGCTGCGTCGAAGTGCGTGAGGTCCTGGGCGAGGGCAAGAGTACGAGTGCGAACACCGGCACACCCGCCCTCACAAACGGCCATGGCGCTGAACACGCCCACGCCAGCGGCCTCATCACCCCGTCCGAGGGCTCAGGTGCGACACCACCCTCTGCAAAGCCCTCACTTGCCAGGCGAACTTCGCGCTCCGAGACGGTGAGCGTGTTGCCCACGTCAGCCTCCCGCCCGCTGCCACGCCGACGCTCGTCCAAGCAACACGGCAGCCAGGGCTCGCAGTGGACGGCCCGTTCCGACCATCTACAGCAGCTTGCCCTACCCCTTTCGCCCGTCTCCCCCGTCTCGCACGACCCGACTGCTCCTCGGCCGCCCGCTCCAGTGCCCATGTTGAAGATTGGCGACGAGACTCCCACTTCAGCACAGGAACCATTGGTCGATGAGATTGCGTCCTGTTTGCGAGAATGGCACTCGACCAAGTTACACGAGCTGTTGCTCGCCCGGAAATATAGTGCCTTGGACAAGATGTCGGCCCTTGTGCAGCGACTCGACACCTCGCGCCGTCAGCTGTTGCACAAGGTCTTGACGGCAAAGGAGCTGGAACGCGTGCGCGAGGTAACTGTCTGGGATCTAGTGGCGGGGAACAAGATGCTCTCAGGGGATGTCATTGTGCGCAGTCCCTCCCAGCGCGGGCGTATACTAACCGGAGACGATTCTGCCATTGAGATCACGAAGTTACAGTCGATGATGAGCTTGTTGGACAGCCGACCAGTTCCGCCTGTTGATGAACATAATCTGCACCACCTGTTTGTGAATCTGAAGCAAGTCATGGGTGATGTTGCCCAAAGTGGTGCACAAGTGAGCATGCATTTATGCCTCAAAGTTCCTGGCTCATCACCAATCCCTCTTTCTGAAGCCTATTCTTTTGACCTGACTTCAAGGGATGGGACATCTGTACCACTGGCCGGAGAGAAACTCAGATCATTGTTTGTGGATTTGAGTTCAACTGACATTGGTGAAGGTTCTGGCTCTGGTTCGACACTTTATCTTGTCTTCACGCTCCTGACCAATACGCCCATCCGTCCGGCACTGATCGCCAGAGAAAGCCTTCCCAGAGAGAGCCCATCCAGCTCGGCTACTGGCTTGCAATCATCTCAATTTGGGAGCATCAAGGGCGGAAGAAGAAGCGTGATGTTTGGCTCGAAACGCAAGGACCCGAATCACGCTAGTAGCAGCTCCATGGATACGCGCTCCACTAGTATTGAAACAACTCGAACCCAGAGTCGAGAGGGGCGTCCGGGTTCATCTACGGCCACAAAACCCAGATCTAACTCCAAGGATCAGAAATCATTGAAGAGGGCTGTCGCTGTTGGCGTTTTCCGTGTCGATCAACTTCTAAGGAGCCAGTCTGAAACTGATCAGACTGTAACCCTGTGGTCGTTACCTCAGGCCCTTGATGAGGTCACCGAAGAAGATGTGGGTTGGGACGACTTTCTCACTGAGATATATCCCAGCCACAACGGAAGGTACAAAAAGAACGCCTATGTCAGCCGTGTTACAGTCCATGTTAAAGCCTTTGCACATGCTGATGCAGAAACGCTGGTAGAGAAGACACCTACTTTACTCCACAGCATCAGACTCACACGTAAGATCGGTTTCTCTGGAGCTCCTACGAAACCTCGGAGCGACATATACCTTACTTTGAGCGAAGCTTTTCTTCCAAAGAACGCCTTCCTTGCCCATCCAAAAACGGGTACGGTTCCTCTTGCCTCGACCAGCCCAATGGACAACCTCCAGCTTACAATTGAGGTCCGTAAATTATCAGGAGAACGAATTGAAGGGTGCATTTATCCGGCAAGCAATAGCGTGGGTCACACAGCTTGGCGAACTACAGCTGTTCAACGGGGGGAGAAATGGAATCTAACCGTCCGGTTGGCCATCAAACCTGAAGATGTACCTGGATCGCACATTGTCATGAGCATAGCGGATGCGCCCGGATTCCCATTCACCTTGTGTTGGATGCCACTCTGGAATCAGGACGCATTTATACGAGATGGAGAGCATGCTTTATCATTATACCGTTACGACGAGTATACCTCGAGCATGATAGCTGGAAAGGGTGCCTACCTTGGCCTGCCGTGGAGTGCCAGAAAGAAAGACGACCAAGTCATGGGTCCTTTGGCGTCTTTACATTTAAGGACGTTTCTTTGCAGTACCAAGTATTCTCAAGATCCAAACCTTCTTGGTCTTCTCAAATGGCGAGATCAAGCTGGTGGAGAACTTGTGGGTCTCCTACGACGGTTTCCATTTGTTCCTGAGATAGAGATCGTGAAGCTTTTGAACGAGGTGTTTGAGTCTCTATTTGAGATTTTGGTCGAGTATGCTGGCAGTGACGAGTACGAAGACTTGGTTTTCAATGCTCTTGTTATCATACTGGGCATTGTCCACGATAGGCGTTTCAACCTGGGTCCTCTGGTCGATCAGTATGCCGAAACGAAATTCAACTATCCGTTTGCCACGGCCTGCCTAGTGCGTAGCTACACAAGGCTTTTAACAAGTCCGTCAGACCCCGAATCTTCACGGCGCCTGCGTGCAACTTTCAAAGTCGGCAGGCACGTCCTCAAGTTCATCATGAACGCACGACAGCAGCAGAAAGAGAAAGAAGCGGGCATTGGGATCACTAATAGGCAGCCCACTTTTGCGAAAGACATCCACGCCATTTTTAAGTCTTTGGACCTTCTCATGAGCAACCCATCACCCGTATTGATTGGAACGAAGACGATTCTTGTTCAGAATTTTCATTTTTGGCTACCGGAGCTGGCAACATCTATGGCCCCAATGGAGATCCTCAAACTCACGTCGAACTTCATCGATTCTTGTGCGACCGCCTCGGGTAAGCTTATATTGTACAAGTTGTTGTTGATACATCACATTGCTGGTCTCGACATTTTCAAGGCACCGGACACTCGGAAAGTACTCCTGTCTAACACCGTCAAGTGGCTTGCACCACACTGGGGTAAGATCGAAGAAGTCACAGATCAATGGAAGGATCAAGTTCGACTCTGCTGCTCTGTCGTTGCAGCTCAAGTGGAAGACCTTGGCCAAGAAGCTTGCGAATATTTACCTAAGCTGGTCGATTCTTATCGTGCCATTCAAGCCACCCCACGCCCGAATAAGAAGGCATTGTCGCTCCTGTTCCCTACAACATATCCTTTTCCCACTCGGCCAACTACAACGGCAACAACCTTCGATGAAGCACTCATCGAGATATCGGCCGTGCTCGCAGCTCTATCGAGCCTCCCGACTATTATACATCTGGATTGGCCAAAGGACGATCTTGCAAACTTTCTTTTCACTACCTTGCAAGTATATATCTCGATTTTGGATGGTGAAGCTTTTCCAACTACATGGCTAAGTGTTCATATATTTCATCACAAAGCGACCATGCGAACACTCGAAAAGCTCTGGGGTGTATTGACTGATTCTTTCTTGCCTCATCCTGACGAAGCAGAACACTTCAACACCGATCTCTGGCGAGCTTTCTTTGATACACTTTTGAAGCTTGTGGGTAGCGACGCACTGGCACTGGAGACATTCCCTGAACAGAAGCGTCGAGCAGTCTGGAAGATTGCGGGGGATGTTCGCGAACTGGGCGCCGATTTACTCCAGCGTAGTTGGGAAGCTATTGGTTGGGAAACCAGCAGTGAAGATAAGAAACAGTACGGTTTGGAGAAAATGGGCGGTTTCCAAGTGCAATATGTTCCTGGTCTAGTTGCACCTGTGGTTGAATTGTGTCTCAGCGTTCACGAAGGCTTGCGAAGCGTTGCGATTGAAGTTCTCCAGACGATGATCGTCAGCGAATGGACCTTGGGCGAAGACTTGTCGATTGTACAAGCGGAAATGATTGATTGCCTGGATCGTCTTTTCAAGTCGAAGCCTTTGACCGAAGTGGTTCTGCAGAAGCACTTTGTCCGAGAGCTCATCGATCTCTTTGAACCCCTGGCTCAGGACCCAGATGAGCCACTTCTTAATGCTGTCAAACACTTGATTACGACCATTGACGAGCTTTTGGATCTCTTGGCTGCTGTTCACAGCACCGAAGCAGCTGGGGAGGTGTTTCATATTATGGACACGCTTCATTTGATGGAATTTTTGAAAGACATGCAAAAGGAAGACATCTACATTCGTTACGTTCACCAACTAGTGCAATTACAGGTCGACACACAGAATTTTACGGAAGCTGGGTTGGCTTTACGGTTACACGCCGAACTCTATGATTGGGATCCAATGACTCCTGTTGATCCGTTAGTGGATCCGAATTTCCCTGCGCAGACTTCTTTTGAGCGGAAGGAACAACTTTACTTCCAGATGATTGAACACTATGAGAACGGACAATCATGGGATAATGCTCTAGCATCTTATCGAGAACTCGCCACCCAGTATGAACACAACGTGTTCGACTTCGCCAAGTTGGCCAGAACGCAGCACGCCATGGCCAAAGTGCATGAGAATATTGCCAAGGGGGATCGGCCCAATGCACGATACTTCCGCGTTGTGTACAAGGGTCTCGGTTTCCCTACAAGTCTACGAGACAAGCATTTCATCTTTGAGGGTTCACCGAATGATCGTTTGGCTACGTTCACCGACCGCATGCAGCAACAGCATCCCGCGGCTCAAATTCTCACTGCAGGAACGGAACAAGATGTCGAGGGTCAATATCTGCAGATATTCCCAGTCAGCGTACAAAGGGACTTGTCTCATCCAATCTACCAGCGTGCCAAGGTAGCTCAGTCTATTCGAGATTACTACCTGCTATCAAGGCCTTCCTATTTCACGACTGCATCTCGACGCACGACTGGCGAGAGTTCGTCAAAGGACATTACAGTAGAGAAGACATTTTACACGACTGCAGAGAGCTTTCCAACCATTTTGCGAAGAAGCGAGATAGTGGCTGTTGGCACCGTAACGCTGACACCTCTCCAAACAGCCATTGAGAGGACTACTCGAAAGACAACTGAGCTTGCTGCCCTAGAGAAGAAAGTCTCTAGTGGAGAAGAAACACTATTTACTAGTCTTACACAGGAATTAATGTTTGCAGTCGATACGACGCAGGACACGAGCGTGGCTAATTATCATGATCTGCTTCCGAAACCGCCGCGAGCTTCGATGGATTCTGGTGAGGAAATGGAGGAATCTAGAGAGCCGAATCCACTCGAAAATGCGCTCAGGGTGGCTTTGATTGACTATGCTCTGGTCATCCGTCGATGCTTGGCGTTATACACGAGGCCTGCTCAACAAGCAACAAAGGCAGATCTTGGCCAACGTAAGTTGTGAAGGTACTCTTTAGGATCAAGTGCTAATCCCTGAATAGGTCTTGAAACTGCATTCGCGGATGAGGTGGCACACCTCATGCCACTCTCAATTGCGCAGCCTGCTCGCTCTCCTACGGGATCTTGGCTAGCGGCGGCAACATCCCTCTCTCGCGTACAAAGCCCAACGCCAATTATTGCACCACAAGTTAATGGGACAAGGGTGAACTCGCCGATTCCAGATGCGAGGCAAGGTAGACAGGACAAAAAGAGAATCAGCCTTTCCTTTTTCAGCAAGGGGGGCGAAGCAGCGTCGGTAAAGTCAGAGAAAGAGCTCAAACCTGAGAAAAACGGGATTGAAGATCATTTGGATGCCGAGTCAACTACTACATCGAACCGCAGCCGTAGCAAGGACAGATCGAAGAACCGGCTGAGCCTAAACTTCTTCACTCCGACTTCTCCTGTGCCAGAAGCGCTGCCTCACTTTCCACCACAGGCTTCTAATCATAGCTTGGGCAAAATACAAAGTCGGGACCGCAGCATTGACGGACGACCACAGACCAGCAAAAGCATGAAGAGTGACAGATCGGAACACCACACCCGAACCGGTAGCGTGAAGAAACGGCTAAGCAATTTTTATCTCGGAAAAAAGAGCAGCAAGGCGAGCGTCAAGGGACGCGTCGATGATACCCTAGAGGAGGAGTAAGGAATTTCTTTTATTCGTCTTTTTTTTCCCATTCGATGCGATGGTTTTTTCCATCGCGTAATACTTTTTTTTCTAAACAAAAACTGTACTGGTTCGAATGACGGGTTTGCGGTTCTTGATATTGACGTCAACTAAACGCATTGCTCTTTCGTATGTTGGATGGATAAATATTATCACGAAGTGCTAGGCAGACGTCCAGTCGATTCCATCCTACTTTCTCGTCTTTGGAAAAGGAAATGGGGTCATTTTTGAGGATTTTTCATTCTGTTTGGAAGCGATTTGAGCGTGGGCTGGGGTTGGGGCTAGGGATGGGCGGGGCTGGGCGGGGGCGTGGAGAGATGAACATATGGATCGCACCGTCTACCCCCTTTTGCGTAGGAATAGTCTGGGCTTCGAGCCTGGAGTTGTGTTATACCCTTACCTTCGAATTTGCAGGCTTTGAGCGAAATGCATTGATTTTACTTGGTAGATCATTTTTTTTCATGCTGGTTCCGTGCTATGGTGATTTCTAGAGTATTAGGTTGATGGACTCAAAACACTGAACATCCAACGGAGAGAATGCCGAATGCAAGTCGTGAAGAATTGATTCAAAGCACTAAACGAATGAGAAAAGTCGAACCGCAATAATCTTAGTTGATTAACGTTCAGATGCCAAGAGATATCACGTGGAGGCTTATCGATTGCCGTGGGGCGGTCACGTCTGGCAAAATAGTTTTGTGCGCGAACTTTTTGTTCCGACCGAACGGCCTCAAGTCCATTTCTTGCTCGATTGCCCGTCATGTCGCTGGAAGAAAGATTAAGCAAGGTGCGTGACTCGCCAAAATTACAGAGTCAGCAGCAGGTATGGAATTCTCCCAAACTCACCCGATATTATTAGCAAAACTCACCAGGCCCAGAATGCAGTGGTGCTCTCTGCCATCGAAGAGACGCTCAAGCAGCAAAGCTCGGAACCCACACCAACCGCATATTTCGCCGCCCTCCTAGCGCTCCTGAGCCGCCAGATAACCGACCAAGGAATAGCAAGCAAGGAAACTGCGACATCAGTGATTTATCTGCTCGACCTGGTTACACCCCACGTCCCCGCACCGCTGCTCCGATCAAAGTTCACAGAAATCCTCACGAGTCTGGCCCCCGCGCTCACGCACGCTGATGCCGAAGCACCACTCCTCCGATCTTCGATAGGCTGCCTGGAATCGCTGCTCGTGGTGCAAGATGCCCGAGCATGGGAGCTTCCACAGACGCAAATCAGCCCACGGCGGGCCGTGGCGGGCCTTCTCCAAATCGCGGTAGATCCCAGGCCGAAGGTCAGGAAGAGGGCGCAGGATGCGCTTGCGAAGGTGCTGAACAATCCCCCGCCGAGTCCGTCGTTGGATCATCCCGCTGCGGATATGTGTGCCGAGACGGCGCTCAAGATGTTGAGAGATATTGCTGTCGCAGCGGGCAAGTCCAGGAATCAGAAGAAGAAACAGGGAGAGCAGAACAAGGAGCCGGATTTGATGCATGCTTTACAGTTGATCAAAGCAATTGCTACGTCATCTGGGGGTTGGCCGAGCACTAAAATTGATGTTCTTTGCGAGCTGTTATTGAACATTTCAAAGTCTAGCAGCGAGTATTTGACCATGGCGGCTTTTGAGATATTCGAGATTATCTTCGCGGGCATGACTGACGAGGTATCGTCTGCGAAGCTTCCCCGCCTCCTGGAGGTCATCTCCGAGCTTCAGCCTTCGAAAAATGACACACAGTTACTACCTCCATGGATAGCAGTTATATCGAGAGGATACGAAGTATCTGCCCAAAACGAGCCTGAAGAAACGTTTGCCAAACTTCCCGAGCTTTTCAACATGGTTGCTGCTTTCTTGGAGTCCCCGTCACACAATATCCGCGTCTCTGCTTCTGAATGTCTCATTTCTTTCTTTGCGAATATTATACCCGATAGCGTCATTTTGGAGCCCTCCGTTTACGATGAGAAGATTCTAGAGAAGATCGCTAGATCTGCGCAGGATCTTCTCAGTGTCAAATACCAGGCAGCATGGATGGAAGTATTCAGCATGCTGTCCGCTCTATTTGAAGCACTTCGATGGCGTTCGGATCCGATTCTTAAACCGGTACTGAAGACGATTGGAGAATTGAGGAATAATGATTCTTTCGCTGGAAAGAAAGAGGCGGATGTGGTCATCTCGAGAGCGATCGGCGCAATGGGGCCTGAGGCTGTTCTGGATGTGCTTCCTTTGAACCTTCCACGACCTCCGCCAGGTCAGACAGGTAGAGTTTGGATGCTGCCACTTCTCCGGGATGCCGTCCACAACACCAAGTTGGCACATTTCAGGAAGGAGATGGTGCCGCTTAGCGAGGTCCTTTTCCAGAAAGTGATCGACCATGGCGACAGCCACGAGAAGACGATGGAAATCAAAGTTTTCGAGACAATGGTCCAGCAAATATGGTCGATGTTGCCTGGCTACTGTGATCTTCCTCTTGATCTAATTGAAGCACTTGACCAAAATTTTGCTGAAATGCTGGCAAACCTGCTGTACAGCCAGGCCGACTTACGAACGGATATTTGCCGAGGTCTTCAGCATCTCGTCGATAGCAACAAAGCTATCATCGAATTAGAGGGCGAAGAGGATTTGTTTGCGCAG
>Ga0247757_10001742_pt1 | contig 13223 bp, 14 predicted proteins | sample UWRJL126311R4_FD_180929 | JGI IMG/M metagenome (GOLD analysis project Ga0247757, IMG submission 180929) | Plant litter microbial communities from Arlington Agricultural Research Station in Wisconsin, United States - UWRJ-L126-311R-4 | ecosystem: Environmental > Terrestrial > Plant litter >...
TGAACCCCTAGCTGCTCAGCGCTTGGTGATGAGCAGCAGCCCGTCTCCGACGGGGATCAGCGCGCTGACGACGTCGTCGGCGGCGCTGACCACTTCGGCGAGGTCGCGGTAGCCCTGCGTGAGCTCGTCGCGGAGTACCGGGTTCGCGACCCGGCCGTGGAAGAGCGCTCGCGGGACGATCACGGTGCCGCCAGGGCGCGCGATTCGCAGCGCGTGCTCGACGTACTCGATGACGGAGCCCGCATCGGCGTCGACGAGCACGAGGTCATAGCTCCCGTCATTGATGCGGGGCAGAACGTCGGACGCCCGGCCGGCGATGAGGCGAGCCCGCGCGGCGGGGATCCCAGCGGCGCTGAGTGCATCGCGCGCGATCTGCTGATGCTCCACCTCGACATCGATCGAGGTGAGTGTCGCCTCCGGAGCACCGCTCAGCAGCCAGAGGGCGCTCACGCCCAGCCCGGTGCCGATCTCGATGATGTGCTTCGCGCCGGATGCCGCGGCGACCTGGGCGATGATCGCGCCGGTGCCGGGGCTGATGGGTTTGAGACCCATCTCCAGTGAGTCGCGACGGGCTTGCGCGATCTCGGGTCGCTCGACCACACGGTCTTCGACGTACCGTTGGTCCTCGCTGACAGCCGACATCGCACCTCCTCGCCCCGAGTGTACGTCGGGCCATCGGGCAGCCGGGCTATCCTGGCCGGGTGTCGTTCGGCCTGACATTCGACAAGCTGCTGATCATCGCAGTGCTTGCACTCCTGCTCATCGGTCCCGAACGCCTGCCCACGTACGCCAAGCGTCTCGGCGAGTGGGCGCGTCGTGCGCGGGACTACGTCGGCGGTGCCAGGGACCGGATGCGCGAGGAGATCGGGCCGGAGTTCGATGAGATCGACTGGAAGCAGCTCGATCCGAGGCAGTACGACCCGCGCCGCATCATCCGCGAGGCGCTCACGGAGCCGACCGCGCCGGCGTCGACTCGCGAGTCCGCGTACGCGCAGCGCCAGCGCCGGCTCAGGGAGTCGAAGGCCGAGGCCGCGGCGGATCCGAACGCGGTGACGCCGTTCGATTCCGACGCGACCTGACTCCGCGCGAGCATGGCCCTTTGACTTCGCTCAGGGCCGGATGAAGGACTAGGGGCCGGAAGGCGGGTCAGGCGTGCTCGGCCTGCACCCTTGCGCCCTCCGCGACGAGGGCATCGATCACGAGACCGACGCTCTGGCGTTCTGCCCGATCCGGTCGCATGAGCGCACTGATGACCCGCGATGCCCGGACGCCGGTGAGCGGGCGAGTGATGATGCCGGTCCCGTCGGTCGCGGTCGTGAAGCGCGGGAGGATCGCGATCCCGAAGCCGGCTGCGACCATCGCTTCGACGATGCCATTGTCCTGGAACCGCTGGAGGACATGCGCCGGGGTGCCGTTGGCCGCCTCGATCTGCCGGAGCATGACGTCGAACGGCTGACCCTCAGGCACGCCGATCCAGTCCTCGCCAATGAGATCGGCCGGGGAGACGCTCCGTCTCCGAGCCAGGGGGTGGTCGGCGGGGAGCGCGATGTCGAGCGGCTCGCGCAGGAGCGGGACGACCGTCAGGGCGCGCTCGTCCCAGTTCGCCCGGATGCCGGAGGAGTCGGTGAGCACGATGTCGTAGTCCGGAGTGAGCGATGCGAAGTCGATGGCCTCGGTCACGGTGTCCGTCGCGCGGACGGCGAGTCCGGGGGTCGCGGTGATGGCGCGGAGCACGCCGGGCAGGAGCATCTTCGCCGCCGTCTGGAAGACGAGCAGACTCACTTCTCCGCGCGGGGTCCCGCGATAGTCCTCCCAGAGCGACTCGGCTCGTTCGATCGCGGTTGCGATCTCGGCGGCGGTTCTCGCGAGTGCGCGACCCGCCGCAGTCAGAGCGATTCCGCGGCCCCTCCGCTCCGTGAGCACGACCCCTGCCTCCCGCTCGAGCTGTTTGAGCTGCTGGGAGACCGCCGATGGGGTCCGGTGCGTGGCTTCGGCGACCGCGGTGACCGAGCCCCGCTCTGCGAGCTCGCGAAGCAACTCGAGTCGGTGAACATCCATGTAGTTATTCTAAATAGTCACTTCAGAAAAATGTACTGGCACTCCACGGTTGGCTCGGCGAAACTTGATGGCATGACGATCATTCTCAGCATCATCGGGGTCCTCGCGGTCGCGGGCATCGCGGCTGCTTTCGTCGCCACGGCGCGCGACGGCTACCGCAGCGTCCCGACGCGCCGGTCCTGATCACTCAGCGTCTCGGCTCCGCCGGCGACCGTCAGAGGAGTGAGCGCCCCGCGCGCGATGAACCCGAATCGATGATGGTGTCCGCGAGGTCGGCGAACGCGATGGCAGCCGCATCGGTAGGAGCTGTCGCCGCAATCGGGGACCCGGCGTCCCCGCCCGCACGAAGCGCGATCGAGAGCGGAATGCGCGCGAGCACCGCGACCGGCGCCTCAGGTGTCGATAGTCGTTTCGCTGTCGCGTCTCCGCCGCCGCTGCCGAATATCTCGAGCACGGTCCCGTCCGGCTGCGTGAGCCCGGTCATGTTCTCCACGACGCCGAGCACCCTCTGACCGAGCCGCGCCGCGAGCAGCCCGGCGCGGACCGCGACGTCCGATGCTGCGACCTGGGGGGTGGTGACGAGCAGGAACTCGGCATCCGGGACGAGCTGACCGAACGAGATCGCCGCGTCACCGGTGCCGGGCGGGAGGTCGACGACGAGCACGTCGAGATCGCCGAACCAGACGTCGGCGAGGAACTGCTCGATCGTTCTGTGGAGCATCGGTCCGCGCCAGGACACCGGCTCGTCCCCCTCCGTGAACATCCCGATCGAGATCGTCGGCATCCCGAACGCCTCCGGCGGCATGAGGAGATTGTCGACACGATTCGGTCGAGTTCCTGCGATCCCAAGCAGCGCCGGAATCGAGAACCCGTGGACGTCGAGGTCCATGACGCCGACGCGCAGCCCTCGGTGCTTGATCGCGAGCGCGAGGTTCGCCGCGACCGTCGACTTGCCGACGCCGCCCTTACCGCTCCCGACCGCGATCACGCGGGTGAGCGTGCCGGGACCGAACCGGTTGCGGCGCTCACCGCGCACCCGCTCAATGAGCGCCTGCCGTTCGTCGAGTGACATCGTCTCGAGCCTGACGTCGACGGAATCGACCCCGGGAACCGCCATCGCGGCGACCCGGACATCGCGTTCGATCCGGTCTGCGGCAGGGCAGTGCGTCACGGTGAGGGCGACGACGACGGACGCGAGACCGGCCGTGGTCGTCGCCGATCGAATCATGCCGAGCTCGCCGAGCGTGCGGCGGAGCTCCGGATCCACGACGGCGCCGACTGCGGAGACGAGGTCGGTGGTTTCGAGACGCCCGCCGAAGGCGGGCTCCTCAACCACCGGGCTCGTCGTCCTTGTCGAGTTCCGCGAGCATCGCCTTGAGCTCGGCTCGCACGAAGTCCTTCGTCGCGAGATCCTCGAGTCCGAGTCGCAGGGCGACGATCTCGCGCGCGAGGTACTCCGTGTCTTCGAGATTCCGCTCGGCTCGCTGCCGATCCTGCTCCATCCCGACTCGGTCGCGGTCGTCCTGGCGGTTCTGCGCGAGCAGGATGAGCGGTGCGGCGTAGGAGGCCTGCAGCGACAGGATGAGCGTGAGCGCGGTGAACCCGATCAGCGCCGAGTCGAACCGCCAGCCCTCGGGTGCCGTGGTGTTCCACAGCATCCAGATGATCACAAAGACGGTGAGACCGAGGATGAACCAGGGCGTCCCCATCCACCGGGCGATCGACTCGGTGAAGCGTCCGAATCGGTCCCGTCTGACGAATGTGCCCCGCTGCGGACCGAGCCCCTTCGGGGTGTCGATTCGCGCGGCTGTGCGGCGTTCAGCGCGTGCCATTTGACGTCCCCTCCCTGGTCGCGATTGTCGAAGCTTCGGATTCGGAGTCCGTACTTCGCCAGTCATCCGGCAGGAGATGATCGAGGACGTCATCGATGGTCACCACCCCGACGAGGTGATGGCCGTCGTCGACGACGGGCAGGCAGACGAGGTTGTAGCTCGCGAGCGCGCGCGCAACCTCGGCGAGGCTGGCTCTGGCGTTGAGCGGCTCGAGGCCGGGATCGACGAGCGCACCGAGTCGCTCATGCGGCGGATAGCGCAGCATCCGCTGGAAGTGGACGGCGCCGAGGAACCTCCCGGTCGGCGGCTCGTAGGGCGGCAGCGTGACGAAGACCGCAGACGCCATCGCCGGCGCGAGCTCGTGCCTGCGGATGAGCGCGAGCCCCTCCGCAACGGTCGCGTCGGCGGAGACGATGATCGGCTCCGGGCTCATCAGGCCGCCGGCGGTGTCGAAGTCGTACGCGAGCAGGAAGCGCACGTCGTCCGCTTCCTCCGGCTCCATGAGCTCGAGAAGCGCCTCGCCGCGCACCGAGCCGAGGTGCGCGATGAGGTCGGCTGCGTCGTCCGGCTCCATCTCGTCGAGGACGTCGGCGGCGCGATCGTCGCCGAGAGCCTCGAGAAGGTCAGCCTGGTCGTCCTCGCCCATCTCCTCGATGAGGTCGGCAAGCCGCTCGTTCGGCAGCGACTTCGCGACCTCGACGAGCCGCTTCTCCGGGAGGTCGAGGAGCACGTTCGCCGCGTCAGCCGGAAGTAGATCGGCGATCGTCTCGACGAGGTGTTCGGCGCTCTGGTCCTCGCCGGTGCGCTCGTCGGGCTCGCGGATCTCGGGCCAGGTGACGAACGCCGTCGGCCCCTTGCCGAATGAGAAGGGACCGGCTCCGGCTCGCGGCATCCGGACGAACAGCTGAGTGACCTCCCAGTCGCCCACCGGGGTCTGCCCGATCGCGATGTCCTCGATCTGGGCTTCGCCGCCGTCGGCGACGAGCTGGACCCGCCGACCGAGGAGTTCGGCGAGGATCCTGACCTCCTCGGGGCGCTGCTGGAAGCGTCGAAGGTTGATGAGGCCCGTGGTGATGACCTGCCCGGCGCTGATCGATGTGACTCGGCCGATCGACAGGAAGACTCGTCGCTTGCCCGGCACCTCGATCACGAGTCCGACGACCCGCGGGCTCGCGGTCGCGCGGCGCACGATGACGACGTCACGGACCCGGCCGACGCGGTCTCCGTTGGGGTCGAAGACGGCGCAACCGGACACGCGCGCGGCGAAAACGCGGTTCGTGCTCACGTGAAGAAACCCTACTCTCGCATGGGATGATGTCCCGGTGAGCGACCAGAACGCGAACCGGCGGTCGATGGGTCTGAGCGTCCCGCGGGGTGACGTCATCGGGACCTTCGAGACCTATCCCGAGGCGCAGGCGGTCGTCGATCGGCTCGCAAAGGCGGAATTCGACGTGAGAAGCGTCTCGATCGTCGGGAACGACCTCAAGACGGTCGAGCGGGTGACCGGGAAGCTGTCCTACGGCAAGGCGGCACTCTCCGGAGCCGCCAACGGCGCGTTCATCGGACTGTTCTTCGCACTGCTTCTGACGCTGTTCAACCCGGATCTCGGCTCGAGTCTCAAGCTCATCGCCGCGGTCTTCCTCGTGACGGCCGGGCTGGGAGTGATCCTCGGCCTCGTCGTCTACGCGTTCACGCGCCGTCGTCGCGATTTCGCCTCGACGCAGCAGGTGCTCGCGAGCTCCTATCAGGTCATCGTGCCGAGCGAACTCTCGGCGAAGGCGCTCGCGGCGCTCGCGCGCATCGAGTAGGAATCGAACGGGGACATGCTGTGAGCGAGAACGAAGCCGGCCCCGGAACGCCGGACCCGGCGGCGACGCCGGGATCGGCGGTGACGCCCGGATCGGCGGTGACGCCGGCACCCGTGCCGAATCGTGGGCTGATCATCGGGCTGAGCGTCGGCGGCGGGGTGCTCCTCATCGCCGTCATCGTGCTCGTCGTCCTCCTGATCGGAAGCGGGAAGCCGGCTCCGGGCCCGACCCCTTCGCCGACCGCCTCTCCGACCCAGTCGCCCACGCCGTCGCCGACCCCGACGCCCGAGCCGAACCCGACCCCCAGCCCGTCGCCGACGGTTCCGCTCGCCACCGCGTCGATTCAGAGCTTCACCGCATCGCCGACGTCGGTCACGTGCGCGGACGGGAGCTCGACGCCGAACGTCGGCTTCAGCTGGGCGACGACGAACGCGATTCAGGTCGCGGCCGCCTGGGGCAGCGCGCAGAAGGATGCGATCGACAACCCGAACTTCAACGGGCTGCCGCCGACCGTCCAGAACACGCAGGTGCCGTACGACTGCTCGGCCGCGTCGATCGTCTACTCGCTGACCGTCGCCGGTCCGGACGGCAAGCATGTGACGAACGTCGTGACCGTGTCGAGGAAGGCGACCCCGCCCCCGCCGCCGCCGGACAACGAACCGGAGATCATGGCGTTCTCCTCGCGAGCATTCACCTGCGGCTCGGGCGACGAGATCGTCCCGGTCGTGCTGCGGTGGTCGGTGAAGAATTTCTCGCCGTTCGACGACAACCTGCTCCAGGCGATCCCCGATGGCGCCGACCCGCAGCTGCTCGGCCAGCTGCTCGTCTCCGATGGGAAGACCGACGATCCGGAGGACATCGCGCTTGAGGACGGCGCGGTGATCGAGTTCGACTGCTCACTGATGTCGCAGACCTACGCGCTGACCATCAACCACAACGGTGAGCAGGCCGACTACCTGGAGATCAAGGTCAGCCCGTACCAGCTTCCCGTGCCACTGCCGCAGCCCCTGTGAACCTCAGGCGATAGAAGCGGCCTCGGGGGTCGTGTCGGTCTCGGACGCCGGCTCCTCGAGGACCAGGCGCCCGGCGTTGCGATAGTGCCCGACCGCCGCGAGGATGAGCCCGCCGACCGACCAGGCGGTGAGCACGAGCCAGGGGAAGGTCGCGTTCGCGCTCGGGAAGTAGGAGAGATCGCGGATGAGGGTCACGCCGGCACCCGGCGGCAGCCACTGGCCGATCTCTCCCCAAGGCGCAGGCAGGAACTCCTTCGGGGCGGCTGCGGAGGCGATCGGGTTCGCGATGAGCAGGAAGAGCACGGGGCCGACGGCGATGCCGGGCCGTCCGAAGATCGCACCGAAGCCGACGATCGTCGCGCCCATCGCCAGCAGCGTGAGTGAGAACGCCGCGGTGTTCGTGAGGTAGTCGCCCTGGAGGACTCCGAACCAGCCCTGCAGGATGCTCGTGATGACGAGACCGGCGACGATCGCGTAGGCGAAAAGCGCGACGACCCGGCGCCAGACGCCGCTGATCGCGATGGTGATCGCGATGCCGCCGATCATGCCGCCGAGCACGAGCGGGAACGCTGCGGCGGTGAGGCCGGTGCCGCGCGAGTCGGTCGATGCGAGCGGGACGACGTCGGTGAGTGCGACGGTGACGTCCGGGGGAGTGATGCCGGCGGCGGTCGCCTGGGCATCGACCGCCTCCTGGACGATCGCCTGGATCTGCGCGTGGAGCTGCACCATGAGCTGATTCGATGCGGGGCTGGCGGCCGATGCGGTGAGCACCTCGGGGGTGTCGACGAGGATGATCGCCCCATACGCCTGCCGCTGCTCGATCAGGGCGACCGCCGCATCTCGATCGGCGACGGTCGTGATCGCGAACACGCCCTCCGCGTTCTGCTCAAGGGCGCTGGCAACGGCGTCGACCTGCTCCCCGGACCCGGCGATCGCGATCGGCAGGTCTCGCGGGCTCGACGTGACGCTCGGCCAGGAGAACGCCATCACGATGAGTCCGACGACCGCCGCGAGGACGATGCCGAGCACTACGGCCCTCGGCCAGGCGGTGTGCGGAGGCTGGGTTGCGGGAGTCGACATGCGGGTTCCGGTTCTCTTAAAACGAATGTTCGTTCTTTATAATACGATCAAGTCGGAACGTCAAGCGAAGGAGTCACTCGATGCCGAAAGTCACCGAGGCGCATCGTGCGAATCGGCGGGACCAGATCCTCGACGCCGCGCTCGACTGCTTCGCGGCGCAGGGATTCCAGGCGACGACGATGGCCGACATCATCGCCGCATCCGGTCTCTCAGCCGGCGCGATCTACGGCTACTTCACCGGCAAGCGGGAGCTTGGAGTGGCTGCGGCGCGCAGAGGGATCGCCGGTCGTGTCTCGGACATCGACCGCGCTGCCGTCGCCGGCCCGCTTTCAGCCGCGGCGATGCTCCGAGCGGTGAGCGATGGCTTCGATCGCGATCGGATCTCCGTCGGGCTCATCGTCCAGCTCTGGGGCGAAGCCGTGAGCGATCCCGAGTTCCACGAGATCGCGACCGGTGCCTTCGGCGAGCTCGGCGCCACGTTCGTGCGCAACCTGACCGTCTGGGCGGTGGCGAACAGGGGGATGAACGACGCGGAGGCAGGGGCCTGGGCGACCGAGTCGCTGCCGATCCTGCTCGCACTCGGTCAGGGCCTCATCCTGCAGCGGGCGCTCCTGCCGCGCTTCGATCGCGAGCGCTATCTTGCGGGCGTCGAGCGCCTCTTCGGCTAGCGCCGCCGCGTTCTGCCGCCCAATGTGCACGTTCGCGCGAACTGCGCATCGAATCCGGCGCGCTCCGCACGCAAACGTGCACAGCGAGCGAGAACGCCGGCGAGAGACCGGCTGGATCAGCGAGTGAGCTGGCGCGCGCGGCGCGGACGCGGGACCCCGGCGAACGTGAATGCGGACTCCAGCCGGGAGCCACCCCACGCGTCGGACCAGCTGACGCGGACCAACCGGTCGCAGGTCGGGCGGATGGCGTCCTCGCGACGCTTTTCGTCCCAGAGCACTTCGTCTGGGGTCCGGCCCGCGAGCTGATCGGGCTCGCGGTACTTCCCGCGCCCGTCGGCTTCGGCGATGATGCTCCCGCCGTTCCAGGCGAAGTCCACGCGATAGTCGCGGCCGTCGACCCCGCGGACGGGGAGCTGCTGGCTCGGGCGAGCGAATCCAAGGTCCTCGCACCGTGCGACGATGAGCGACTCCAGTACCGACTCCGAGCCCGATGTCGAACGCGCGATCGCGAGCCGCGCCTTCCGGACGCCCGCGCGGATGCCTGATTCGAGGAGTGCTCGCTCGAGCTCATCGACCGTCGTCCCGAGGCGATTCCGAAGGTGCGAGATCGCCACGATTCCGCTGAGCAGGGAACGCGACGCGGCAAGGTCGAGGACGGTGGTGATCGGGTCCGTCGCGCGAGCACCGCTGGGCAGGACGAGGATTGACTCCTCGGCAAGCGCGCGACGTGACCGCCGCACCACGGAGTTCGAAGCGGATCGTCCCGGGGGCACGCAGACATGCACCGCGACCGGCCAGGAGCCGATGAATGGGATCCCGTGCAGGGCCGCGGCGGATTCGTGGCAGAACACCGGCTCGACGTTGGCGGCTCGGCGAGCGGCCGTGACCTTCATGAGGTGGCGGTGCAGCGGGTCGAGGGCCGCCCAGCGTGCGGCATCCACGTACGCGCCGCGCCGTACGCGCCGGAGGGTCCCGTCGCGCGCCGCGAGCTCGAGCCGCCACGCGCTGCCCAGCTGGCGGAGGGCGTCCTGGGTGAAGTCAGGTTCATCGAGTTCGAAGGACACAGCGGTCGATCATGCCGCGGAATCGGCGGCCCGGGCTCGCAGATTTCAGTTCTGTGGAGAACGCCGTCCTGTGAGGGACGCTCGCTTCCGCGGGCGAGTGCGCCCATTGTGCACGTACGCGCGCAATGAGCACCCGGTCCGATGCGCAATGCACGCGAACGTGCACAGCGAGCGGGGGGTCAGCGCCCGGCGAGCCAGCGTTCGACCTCGTCCGCGGTGCGCGGGATGCCGGCCGAGAGGGATTCGCAGCCGGACTCGGTCACGAGCACGTCGTCCTCGATCCGGACGCCGATCCCGCGGAACTCCTCCGGCACGGTCAGGTCGTCGGGCTGGAAGTAGAGTCCTGGCTCGATCGTGAACACCATGCCGGCCTCGAGCACCCCGTCGAGGTAGAGATCGCGGCGTGCCTGCGCGCAGTCGTGCACATCGATGCCGAGGTGGTGCGAGGTCCCGTGCACCATGTAGCGCCGGTGCTCCTGGTGGTCCGGCTCGAGCGCGACCTCTGCGCTCACCGGGAGGAGGCCCCACTCGGCTGTCTTGCGGGCGATCACGCCCATCGCCGCCGCGTGGATGTCGCGGAACCGAATGCCCGGTCGAACGATGGCGAACGCGGCGTCCGCTGCTTCGCGGACCGCCTCGTAGACCTGGCGCTGAACGGGCGTGAACGTGCCGGAGACCGGGAGCGTGCGCGTGATGTCGGCGGTGTAGTAGCTGTCGAGCTCGACACCCGCGTCGATGAGGATGAGATCGCCGGCGACCACCGGGCCGTCGTTCCTCGTCCAGTGCAGAATGCAGGCGTGCGGGCCGGATGCCGCGATCGTGTCGTAGCCGACCGCGTTCCCGTCCATCCGCGCCCTTCGGTTGAAGGTGCCCTCGACGACGCGCTCGCCCTTTGGATGCGCGAGCACCTGCGGGAGGTCGGCGATGACGTCGTCGAACCCGACCTTCGTCGCAGCGATCGCAGCGCGCATCTCGCCGATCTCGTAGGCATCCTTCACGAGGCGGAGCTCGGAGACGTCGCGTGCGAGATCGGTGTCGTTCGCCGCCTCCGGATCGTCGAGCGACGGCCGGAGCGCGTCGACGCGCCGCTCGAGCGTCGCATCGGCGTCGCGGATGAGGAGCGTCGGCACGGACCAGTCGAACTCGTCGAGTCCGGTCTCCAGGAGGTCGCGCAGGCTCCCGGTCACGAGTCCGAGCTCGACCGCGACGTCGGCGAGCGACGGCCTGGGTCCGACCCAGAACTCGCCGATCTCCGGGTTCGCGTAGAACTCGTCCGAGTCTCGGCCCGCCGCCTCCCGCAGGTGAACCGTCGCGACGTGCGTATCACCGGATGGCTCCAGGACGAGGATGCTTCCCGGTACGGTGTCGGCGCCCCAGCCGGTCAGATGCGCGAATGCCGCGTGGGCGCGGTAGGGGTAGTCGGTGTCGTTCGACCGGACGCGCGGCGGGCTCGCCGGAATGATGAGCCGTCGACCGGGGTGCAGCGCACCGAGGCGTGCACGACGTGCTGCGGCGAAACCGGCCGCCTCACGCGGTGCGGGAGCGATCCGCGGACGGTCGGCCCAGTTCGCCCCGATGTAGCTCGCGAAGGCCTCACCTCGCGGAGTCGTGGAGCGATTCTCGGTGGCTCGCGGTGCGGCGTTCTGGTCGTTCATGGCGACCATTCTCGCCCCATCGGCCGGGCCATCGGTCACGCGATCTGCGAGGCGTCATCGAGCCGGTGCCACGTGCGGTTGACGTAGACGAGCGCGGGCGGTGCCGGTGGTGGATCCGCGGCGGACACGTTCGTCTGGACCGCCTGGGCGACCACGACGGTCGCGGTCCCGCTGTCGAGGCGCTCGATGACCTTGGCGCGGATCCACCTCGTGCCCAGGAAGATCCGCTCGCCGGTCGGCAGCGTCTCCCAGAGCGTCGGATCCGCGAACCGGTCGATGCCGCTCGTCGCGCCGAGTTTCGCGATGCTGAGGCTCGTCTCGTCGATGAGGTGGACGACCACGGTCGAGGCGGCGCGGATCGTCGGCGCCGACGATGAGAAGTCCGAGACGGAGAAGAGCAGCAGCGGGGGGTCAGCGCTCACGGACGAAACCGAAGTCGCGGTAAGTGCGACGTGACCGTCCGGACCCTGCGCGGTGACCACCGCGACGCCGCCCGGGTGATGCCGGAACGCGGACTTGAAGTCGTCGGCCGTGAGCGACGGGAGGTCGTCGTCGCCGATCGGTTCCTCCGGGACTCCGGCGGCGAGCGTCATGCGTGGCTCCCGAGCGCAGGTGCGAGGAGCGGATAGGCGGTGGCGGTCCATTCGTCGATGATCTTCGCCCGGTCATCGGTACGATCGGCCGGGAAGGCGATGCCGCGCGTCGGAACGCTGGCCCCGAGCTCCACCAGGAGCGGTCGCAGTGTGAACTCGACGGCGAGCGTGTGAGCGGGCGCTCCGATGGTGAAGACCGGAATGGCCGTTACGCCCGCGAGACCGTTCGTCCCGTAGCGATCGAGGAACGCCTTGAGCAACCCGGTGTAGCTCGCCTTGTAGGTCGGACTCGCGACGACGAGGACGTCGGAGCCGGCGACCGCCGCAGTCAGCGCATCGATCTCCGGCTCCGGGAAGGTGAAGACCCGTGCCGCGATGTCGGCGAGTTCGATCGTCTCGAGCCGCTCGGCCCCGCTCGCGCCGGCGAGCTGCGCTGCGACTTCCTCGGCGACGGCTCTCGTGCGCGATGCCGGCTGCGGGTTGCCGACCAATACGGCGATCGTCGCCAACGGATTCCCCTCTCGTCTCGCTCGTCCGCGGCACTCCCGACGGCCCTCGGGTCGATTCTGCGCCGCAGGGGCGAAATCGATGGTCGCCGAAACACAGTCGAAACTGAGACTTCACGGCCCCGAAACTCGAATATTAGATCCTAAATGTGGCACATCTTGTGCTGCCCGGCTGGGACGAGAGGCAATCGACATGAGTTTCGAGACGCGGGCGGAAGATTTGGTCGACTCGGCCGCGGGCGGTCGCCTCATGCGGCTGAACCTGTTCATGAAGCTGTTCGGCCATCACCCGGCCGCCTGGCAGCGCGACGGCACCTCGATCGAATCCGTCACCGACCCGGAGGTCTTCGTCGAGTATGCGCAGATCTGCGAACGCGGGCTTTTCGACGCCGTGTTCCTCGCGGATACCCAGCTCGCGATGTGGGGCGGCTCCGACGTCGCGACGGGATCGGTCTTCGAGCCGCTCACACTGCTGTCCTATCTCGCGGCGAAGACCGAGCGGATCGGGCTCATCGGCACCATTTCCAGTTCGCTGAATGATCCCGTCAACGTCGCACGCGCGCTGGCGTCGCTCGATCTCATCTCCGGCGGTCGGGTGGGGGTCAATCTCGTGACGAGCCAGTCCGACCAGGAGGCGCTCCTCCACGGCATGGACGCGCTGCTACCACCCGCGGTGCGCTACGCCCGGGCGGCGGAGTTCGCCGACGTTCTCCTCGCACTCTGGGAGACCTATCCGCACGACGCCTACCGCTTCGACAAGGCGAGCGGCGAGTTCTTCGATGTCTCGCGATTCCGACCGATCGAGCACGTCGGCGAGTTCTTCACGATCACCGGCATGGTCTCGACGCCGCCGAGTCCGCAGGGACGACCGGTCCTCGTCCAGGCCGGGGCGTCCTCCGAGGGGCGTGATCTCGCCGCCCGTCTCGCCGAGGGCATCTACGGGATC
>Ga0247757_10001743_pt1 | contig 13212 bp, 12 predicted proteins | sample UWRJL126311R4_FD_180929 | JGI IMG/M metagenome (GOLD analysis project Ga0247757, IMG submission 180929) | Plant litter microbial communities from Arlington Agricultural Research Station in Wisconsin, United States - UWRJ-L126-311R-4 | ecosystem: Environmental > Terrestrial > Plant litter >...
TGTCCGAACCAGAGTGTCGGAATTGCAAACCTCGTTATTGAGACTGGCCCAGAAGCTGTTGTTGATGTACCGGCTGCGTCCCTGGTCAACGACCAAGCGCCCAAAGCGGGTCTCGAGCCCCTCCACGCTATTGTCGACAACGACACTGGCACTCTCCTGCTTCTCGAAAGGGCATTGCGACTCGTCGCCACTACCAGCCCTGTTGCGGTCCCTCTCCGCGGCCTCGGCCTCGTGCTCCTCGACCTGGGCATTCAGGCTCTGCACCACGCCCTCAAGGCGACGCAGCCTCTCCATGAGCTCGCCGTCAGGCGGCTTTCTGCTCTTGCGAGGAGCACGGCCAGGCCCGGGGAATATGCATTCGATCTTTGCACGCCTGCAGTTGGCGCACCCGCTCGAATTCTTGTCACACTTGACCTTGCGCCGGCGGCAGGTGATGCAAGAGCGAGGATTGAGGCCGGGTGCACCACCAGGGCTGGGTTTGTGGACGCGGTCGCTCGCAGGTTGGGTATGCGACACGTCGTCTGCCATGTTGTTTGGCTGCTGCATCTGTGTGATGCGTCGTCGGTCGTTCGGAGAGAAGTACAGTGCGCAGACGCAGGCGCAGGCGCAGAGGATATCTCAACTGGTAGGAGACCTGCTCTGGCAGTTCCGGGGATTAGCGCAGAGCCCTGGCGTGTGAACAGAGAAAACTGTCACTCTGCATGGGCCCGCCCGCAGCTGACTGGGGCGCTTGTACGACGAACGAGGGCGCGGGGCGAGTAAAACGGCCGGTTTCCACGGCCTTGGTGACCACAGAGAGCGCAGAGACGGACAGAATTTGAGGCTGGCCGCAGGAAAAATAAGGAATTCCACTGGTGATGGGAGCCGTGAGTCGTCGAGAGCTGCAGATCGGAGTGAGGGGACTGGGGGGGCCTAGAGTGCTGCCTGCAGCCCATCCATGGACGCTGACAAAGCCGCCCTGCTCCTCATAAGCGGCACAAACTCCTTCAGAAATTCGTACGAACTGCCGGTTTTTCTGCGGCACCGTCCTTGGGTGACGTCAAACACCATCCACTGACGGAGATCCTGCAGGGCGAAAGCTCGCGCCCGAGCGACAGGCAACCGGATGCAACCACGCGTGAAGCTGAGAGGTGAGCCCATTTGCCCCTCCGGCTGCGCTGGGCCAATGCTGGGCCGGTACCGCCTGCAATGTCAGTCTTCCGCCCACTACCGAGAAGCAGGGACGCCCAAAAATATTCTCACTCCACCGTCCGTGACACCGTGTATGCATCTCGCGGCCTCTCAGTCGCTCTACTAAATCCGTGAGGAGCCTGGCTGTGAAGCCTCATTGGCCCATCTGCCCAACATTTCCTGGCACGCCAATCTGTCGTTTATTATAGCTTCCGATCGTCACCATTGGCCCCAGATTTAAGAAGGCCAAGATCTTCTAGAATGTGTCCCTTGACAAGGGATGCCGACCGCATCCGCATTACGAGAACTATAGATCTGGAAACGACCACGTGACATCGTAATAGACGGGCCATCATTCATCCTGAGATCAATGCTCACATGCGAGCCGTATCATTTTTCAATAGTACCTGGGTATCTAGAGATGGGTATCTCACAAGAGGTTCACATGAGAACGCCGTGCCCAACAGTAACCAGTTCAACAACCGTTCCATGAATGCACCGCGCTGCTTCAGCGCAGGCCCCGCTCGCCCCTGCCTCCAATGTTACGCTCCCTCCTGCGCCTGGCTGTCTCCACACTGAGCGTCTCTTTCTCCTGCATCTCTTCTTCCATTTCTCTGTCCACCATTTCCCGAAAACGCATAATCTGCTCTTCGGTAAGACCCCGCATGTTGCAAACCACGCTCGGCGCGCCCTCCAAATAACGCAGATTCTCCATGGCCTGCGCGACAAGCTTCTGGAGCTTCACAGCCGTGTTGAGATTGTCGTGCCGCTTCGTGTTGTGCAAGTCCGGATACAAAATACCGCCTCCATTCTCCTCGCCCTGGAAAGCCTGGATGTACGGAATATGGGACGGCAAATCGTTGTGTAGCTCAGCCCCCACGCAAACGGCCGTCTCGTGGCACCAAGTCCGTGCCACATTCCGAGGTGTGTATCCGCCTCCTCCGATGAGCAGAAGCGGGCGACCATAGCTCTTCACCGTTTCCACGCAGAATCCGTGCGCCTTGATATTGAGGTTGAATCTGCCTAGTCTATCGCCACCGAGGGAGTCTGCGCCGGACTGGAGGACAATGGCATTGGGATTGTATTTGTCAATGACGGCCCCGGTGACCGTCTTGAACAGCCACTTGTACTGCTCGTCGTCGATTCCGTCGTCGATGGGGATGTTGAGGCTGTGACCTTTGCCGCGGTTCGTGGGGTCCGTCGGTCCCATCTCATTGATGTTACCAGTGCCTGGGAAGAACGGATAACCGTTCCTGTCGATACCAAACTTGTGGTAGGACAAGGTGAACACTCGGTCCGTGGATTCAAAGGCCGCTTCGACACCATCCCCATGGTGGACATCAATGTCAATATACAACACCCTCTGGTTCTGAGTGAGTAGAAGCTGTATAGCAAGCACGATATCGTTAATGTAGCAGAAGCCGGATGCAACGTTTTTCTTCGCATGGTGCAGACCGCCAGACCAATTAATGGCAATGTCTGACTGCTTGCTGAGAAGGTTGTATGCTGCGTTCATGGAGGCGCCGCTGTAGATTGAAACATAATTCCAGAGCCCATCAAAGACAGGACAGTCGTTGGATTCGCCACCAAATCCAAAGTTGAGATAATCCTGGTCGTCTGGCTTTGCATTCTGGGGCGTGACCCTAAAGTACAGTCAACAGACGCATCCATGTATAGGTGTAGAGCATACCGGCTAAGGAAATCTAAATACTGGCGGTCATGGAAAATGGCCAGCTCCTCAAAAGTGGCTGGTCGCGGCTCGTACAGGTCCATGGTATACTCAAGTCCGTAAGCAAGTACAAGCTGTTTAGTTAAAGTCAAGCGCCATGGTTTCATTGGATGACTGCTTCCAAAATGGTGATACTCGACATGAGGATTGTAGTGGAAAGACACGCTGTAACCTTGCGGCTTTTCCAAACCGTATTCCTCTGCCTCGCGCTGGATGACGGCCCGCTTCTCGTCATCCCTCAGCTGTTTAAAAACGTTGAAATCATCTGCAAAGATGTCGCTGGGCGATAGGTATTCTTCAACGATGTTGTTCGAGTGGCCGTGGCCGTTGGACTGGGCACGCATGATTGCTCTGATTTTCACTGGGTCCACGGCAGGTACTTGGGTGCTCCGGATATCCTTGAGCTTACCAGGCGACTTTTGAGCAATCCAACGGTCGATATCTCCTTCTTTCGTAGGGATGAATGGGTTTGTGAAAGAATGAGGCCTTCGCTCCTCGGCAGCGCGGGCTTCCCAAAGTAGACGCAGTGGCTTTGACTTATTTCCAGGTACTTTACGAAATGAAGACTCCCGATCCTCTTCTTCTTTCTTCAAAAGGGTTAATAGCTCACTCGAAGTGAGATCCTGGAGTGTAAATACCTCAAGAGCAGCTGACAGATCCTTTTCAGTGGGACCTCGTCTGCCTGCACCCCGCGTACGAACAAGTAGAGGAGACGCTGTCCTGGCAGGCGGCGCGGTGCTTGCTACGCGTCGAGTCGATCGCCTCACCCAGTTCTCTTTATTCTTGTTCTTTGGAGATTGTTTGCCAGCTTTCTTTTGGTTGTCGTAAGAGTCGTCGCTGTTCCAATCATCCTCGTAGTCGGGATCCTTAAGGCGATCCACCGACATGGCGTCGCCATCCTCTTCGTCATTGGCCAAATAGGCGAGGAAAGCACGTGCAGCGCGGCGCTGGACGTTAGCCATCTGCCTTTGTTAGCTAACATCGATATGCTTCTCAGCAAACTTACATTGCTCTACTTTGAAATCTATGCGTGGGAGACTCTACGTTGTAGTTGATGTTACGAGTAAAGGACAAGAAGTGAACGTGCTAGACGCGTAAAGCTTTGAAAGTGCGTTAAGTTAAGGTGCCCGTCCTGCTCCTCGTGCGCGCGGCAGCCTGCGTTTGCTCACCTTCACACACAACCTTTCACCCATCACTTCCATCAATTCATCACCGATTTCCATCAAATTCTCAACGTAAAACACTTAAAAGAGCTTCAGAGAAGCACCCAGCCTCCTCTTCTCGAATCCACAACGGTAGAGAGCAACCATGGCGATCGCAGAAGACGCGGCCACGGTCTTGGAGCAGTTTATTCACGATGGTATGGCGCTTCTACTGCACCGACCTGCTGATAAGCGCTGACCCTACTTCTACAGTTGCCAACTTGCCAGCTGAGATCACGCATCTCTACGAAGAGGTGCAGGCCAAAGATACACAGATCCAGGAAGCACGCACTATGATCGCGCAGCGTGACAACAGCCTGCAAAAGTTCATCAAGCTCAACGGCAGTCTGGTACAAAACCCAAAAGAAGAGCCGTACTCGAAGGTTATCCTCGAGCAGTATGAGCGAGCACAAATCCTCCAAGAAGAGAAGATTGGCCTAGTCGAAAAGGCCGCTGCTTTGGTACGTGATGATTCCTCCAAGCTTGTTTGTTGCACACGCTCATTGATCACAGTTGGATCGCCACGTCAAGCGGTTGGACGTCAAGCTGCGTGACCTACAAAGTGATGGCTCCATCCCGATGGACCCGCAGCTGCCTTCGCTGCTGAAAGAGTCTCCTGGTAACATGGTACCTCCTTCCTCCCTCGCCACCACGGGGGCAAATACACCGCTGCAAAGCGTCTCTGGTAACCAAGGCCCCGGAGGACCCAATCTTGCCCATGCAGCGATTGCCCGGATATCCAGCGCTGCCAGCATCAACGTTAGGGGAAACCCTAGTTTGCAAACCATGACGGCGCAGGCACTGATCAACCAGCAGAGGCTTACCAACCAACAGAACGCAGCGCAGGCGACGGCGCGACAAGAACGAGAGATGTCGGCGGGCAGCGACAGCAAGCGACGTCGACCCAATCTGAACACGGGACCGCTGCCAGGCCCGCCATCGACACTGACACTAGCGGCGAGGTCGAGCTCGTTGGGACCGGGAACACCCAAGCCATCGACGCCAGGATCACGAGCCGGGAGCGTGGGGCCCAACCGGCCACAGAAAAACGCGCTCACGGTCAAGAAGGCGAAGCCACAGCAACCGTTACGCAAGGCAGCGCTTACGGCCAAGTCAGGTGTCCACAAGAAGAGGCGGAAGGGGGGATCCCGGGCGTCGCCGTCGACGACGGCCGACGACGAGAGCGTGGCCAGCGAGGCAGGCACCGAGGACGAGGAAATGGCAGGCATGGGCAACGGGGATCACGAAGAAGATGAGTCAGACGACACAAAGTACTGCTTCTGCCAGCGGGTCAGTTTCGGCGACATGGTGGCGTGCGACAACGACAACTGCCAGTTCCAATGGTTCCACTGGGAGTGCGTCAACATCAAGGAGGAGCCGGTGGGCGACTGGCTCTGCCCGGACTGCAGAAAGCAGCCGGCTAACAAGATCAAGCGTGCACGGTGAGAGACACGGGAGGCCTTTTCTTTCCTTTCGAAATTAGGCGTTTTACTGCATGTGGGATCGGGGCATTCGGGGCTTGTGGGGTGCACTGCGCAATCGATAGGGGAATTCCATGCTGGAAATCTGGCATGGGGCGCCTGGTGGGCGCTGGCATTTGTTTACATGTTTACACGGGACACGGGCGTTCGAGAGCCTCTTTCGATAGCCTCTTTCGATGATACCATGCGGTGTGCATAGAGAATTCCAGCTCCTATTTTCACGACGATGATGAAGTTGTCAGCATGTGCATAAAGACGCATTTCGCAGGGATGAAGGGGAGGCGAGGCTGGCATGTGTGTGTCGCGGCTCGGTTATGGCCGGTGGCCGCAGGCCTGCGATGCACGCAATTTCAGCCTGTGTTCGACTGCCAGGAACACCGGCTCGTGTGTGTACGCCGAGTGCCACGACGCGTGCGCGCAGCAACTCACAGGTAACCCGGCTGCATCGGCGGCGTGGCGCCCATCGTCCTCGATCCGCCGTGTCGTCCAGCCTCGTCCCCGGGGGGACCAGGGCGCGGAGCGAGGGCGGTCAAGGTCGCGCTGGGACGCTGCCACTGCGGCCTGTCATTTGTCTGGCCCATGGCCCTTGGCGCCCGCGAGCGAAAGGGGGCCATCCATCACTGGCCGTCCTTTTTCGCAGCCTGCGTCCTCTTCTACTTCTTCTAGACAGCCTGTGTCTTCTGCTGCTTGCTTCTGTCGCTGCTGCTCCCGGGGCCTGTTTGCCCGACCCTGCCCTGCCGCTCGTTGCCCACGCCCCGATCGTTGCTGCGTTCTTTGTTGTCCTTGCGCCAGTGCATACGCCCAGCGCCGTTGCCGCAGCCATTATTCCTCCACCGTTTCGAATCACGATCCGTCGCAAACCTACCACACTCCGCCAGTTTCACGTGTGTTCAGACGATAGCCCCTTCAGCGCCTGCATGGCCCGCTGAACGTAGAACAACGGACCTCGACACACACTACGCAGCCGCCCTGCGAGTCAACATGAACACACGCAATGGTACCCTCTCGCCTGTCTCGACAGACAGCCACGAATGGTCGCCAGTCACCAGGGCCTACCAGAACCTCGACAACCCCTACTCGCCTTCAGTGCCACCTGGCACCCGGAACGGCGTGACCCCGCCCGCTTCGATCCATAGCAACCATACCCCCGATGGAGCCATGGCTCCTGGCATGGGGCGCTCCAACGGCAATCCCTCGCCGCCCAGCTCGGTGGGGCGCTCCAGCGACGGCACGGGCCTGTATGCTCAAAGCTTAGGTGAAGCTCCCATGAACAACCGCAAGATGAGCATGCTGGAGGAGACGCTGGCCGAGCACTACCGCGTGCTCAAGGTCTATCTGGGACCGTATTTGAACGACGAGAAGGGAAACCCGCGCCCAAGCAGAGCAAAGGACAAGCTCACGCGCCTGTCGGCAGTCCAGTTCCAGGAGCTCAGTACCGATGTCTACGACGAGTCCATCCGCCGCGAGCAGGATCGTAAGAGAGGTGGCCCAGGAGCGCCTGGAAATGACACGCCCAAGTTCCTCCTGCCTAAGAACAACTTCCACCCGAAGCGCAACCAGGCGCGACAAAAGCTCTCGACTCTACCGCTCGAGCGATTCCGCCAGCTGGCCACAGATGTCTTCTACGAACTCGAGAGGCGTTCTCCACGCTTCGCTGGGCCTGACATTCCGCGAGGAGCCAGTCCCGCGGGGAGCATGGCTAGTAGGACTAGCAGAGGCCCTCCGAGTCGTGTTGGTACGCCGAACAGTATGAGTGGAGGCCCTCGTGGTGCAAGGCCGCCGCCACCTGGAGCATATCGCAACGGTCCACCACCACCTGGCATGGGGCCACCCGGTATGGGACCACTTGGAATGGGACCGCCGAGTTCACTTCGACCCGGTTCTCAGAACAATGACCTAGGACGACCGCTTCCCAAGACCTTTCAGCAGAATACAATTGTGCCGCAGAAGGGTACAATGGTTGAGGATGACGACAGCGGCGTGGACGATGAGGATGCTTTTAATTTGGAGGGTGCTGCAGCTCGACGACAAACTAGCAAGAGTGCAAAGAGTATGGGCGAGGCTCAAGAGAAGATGATCTCAGACTTGGAGAGCAAAGTGTCAGAACTGCAGAGTAAGGTTGGAGCATTGGAAACGTCGCTGCGGAACAAGGACGATGAACTGCAGAAGGCTAAAGATGCGGACAGAATGCGTGACAGTAATACTGCATCGGAGCGTGCCGAGTGGGATGATCTGCGATACTCATTGGAGGAGAAGGTGGAAAAGGCTGAGAACCTGAATGCATCTCTTCGTTCTGAAATCGATCGCCTGCGCACCGAAAACGCGGACACGGAGCGTACTCTGCGGACTCAGATAGCTGATCTCGAGGCAAACCCGCCCCAAAAACCTTACGACAGTGACGAGGGTGAATGGCGGCAGAGATGTGAGGATCTGGAGCGCGAACTTAGCGAACAGCAGCAAATATCTGAGGAAGTCCGCAGAGATGCGCAGACGTTCCTTCAAGAGATGAGGGAATTGTCATCGCGAAGTGAGGCGGGCTTGGAGAAGGAAGAACGGTTGGCCAAGCAGGTGATATCACTTGAGACTGAACTCAAAGAGTGGAAGTCCCGCTACGCCCGTGCCAAGACGCAGCTCCGAACCCTGAAGGCGTCATCCATTGGTCTGGCTTCTCTTGCGTCGCCCGATATCACTAACTACACCCGGGATGCGACCTTCAGCACCCCCGATGGGGTGGTCAAGGATGTCCATGTCACCAACTTCCAACTCAGCATCGACGAGCTGCTGCAGGTTGCTCGCCAGTCTGATTCCGAGCAAGTGCTCGAAAGCATGAAGCATGTTGTGAAGTGCGTACGAGCGATTACCGGCGAAATCGACAAGACCCCTCTTTCGCAGCTCCAATCGCCTGTCAGCAGTGTGAACGGTGACATGTCGAGCCCTGACAAACAGCAGGCTAAGCTCAAGTCTCGTGTCAGTGCTACGGCCAACAACTTGATCACTGCCAGTAAGAACCACGCGTCATCTGGTGGACTTTCTCCAGTGAGCTTGTTGGACGCTGCTGCCAGCCATCTCTCGACAGCTGTGGTAGAGCTGGTCAAACATGTCAAAGTGAGGCCAACGCCAGAAGGAGAGCTTGACAATAACGAGGAGGATGATCGACCGATGCCTTTGAACCCGACCGGGTATTCTTCTTACAACTCGTACGCCGCTAATAATGCAAATAACGCTCCTGTCGGTCTTGGACTCGGTCATCAACGCCACCGCAGCAAGGGAGGTAGCAGTAGTTCGACCCGATATAGCGCCTACAGCTCTCCGTACAGCGGCTACGATCGTCAGAGCATCAGCGCGAATGGGGATACAGGAATGACTGCGTTCAAGGTACATTAATCTATTCCTTGGCTCTACAACGGCATTCTCACAGAGCTCTCAGAACTACCTCGAAGACCAGACCGCCACACTCGTCCAAAGCATCCAGCCTCTCGTCAACCTCATTCGCTCTGCGCCTGTTTTCACTCCAGCCGACGAGCAGCAGATCGATGACTATATCCAAGACATTTCTCGTGCTGTGCAAGACACTGGAAACCGGACGTACGATGCCGTAAAGGAGCTTTCTAACCCTGCACTCAAGAAACATGCCATCCCTATTGTTGAAGTGCTGGAGGAGTGCAGGCAAAGTATGCTGGCAATGGATCCTAGAGATGGTGGAAGCGAAAGGATACCCCCGCTGGCCTTTAAGACGGCTCGAGCGCTAAAGGTACGCTGCTACCCCATCAGAATTTCGACGATGGTGGACTAATTCACGATGTAGGAACTTGTGCTCCGCGTCGACCGCATCGAGAGTGGCGAATTAACAGTCGATCAGACGCTCAAGGCTGATTTCTAATGGATTTTTTTTTCTACGCCTCTTTCCTTTTTTTTAGAACTGCTCCTCCAAATCATCTTTTGGCTCTGAATGTGCGGAACCCGCTTTTTGAGCGCTTCCGCTGTTTTCCCCATGGTCTTGCTATTTTGCCCGAGTAACAAATAAGGGCACTGGTGTTTTAACAGGTGGCTTCGCCCCACCACTATCACCACTACTACAATCGTCACCGCTACCGACCACCGCTGCGTGGTTTTGAAACATTTGGAGCCTTGCCGAAGATACGATCGGCCTGACCCGATTCGTTTAATTCACCTGCTTTTTTTTTCATATTAATGCCCGCGACGTTTCGTATGACGACGGATAAGAACACTGCTGTACTAGCATTCTTTTTCCTATCCTTTTCCTGGGTCTCTTCTTTTTACTTGTGTGGAGTAAGGGAAGGAAAGTACGAAGGAAAAGCTTTCATGGACTTGCTTTTCTTTCCTCTTCCTCTCTGAGAGTTGCGCTTGCAGACGGGAGAAGTGGGATTGCTTTTAAAGCGTTTCTTAATTTTACGCTATATACCACATGTTGAGGAGGGGGGAGGTGGAACGTAAGGAAGGAGGGAAGGAAAGGAGGCGCGGGGTGATGTGGAGAGATCAGCTTTTCGAAGCGTTTAATGTGGTAATACGTTTACATTCCGGGGTGGGGGAGTTTGGATATACAGAGAAGGGATGGGTGGCGTAGTGATGTGTGGAGAATAGGATGGTTGATTTTACGATTGGTTTCCGAGGCTTTGTGACTTTGATGTGTGTGTGAATGCAGATGAATAAAGTACGATGTTGGATAAGATGCTGTGTGAATCGTCGGATTACGTATTTCTTCAAGGCCATGGTATACACATGAAGACATGCGCTTGCAAGATAAATGTAACCATACCACATGCTGCAACTCTATGAGAATAGCAGGAAGGCATTGCTCGTAAGCAGTACACTTTTACTTATGTATGAAGATCGGCGGTATGAATGCGTGCCTTGTATGCTATAAGTAGATACTGAGATATCGTTGTGTGGAGTTGACGAAGCGCGCCCCAGTTTTTCCAGCATCCAAGCCACCGCACAGCCACACGAGCCGGAGTTCGTAGACAGATGTAAACCTGCCGTAGACTAGTCTATTACTTCATAGAAACACCGCCCAACGGCCTTCTAGACTAACCCGCGGCCATGCCAATACGGTAGGCGTTTCGCTGACGTCACGCGGACCCGTCACGCGCGTGGCCACTTTGACAAGCTAGCCGGACCCTAATCCACGGCGTCTAAAATCGGCCGCTTTGCATTCGGTGGCCTCACGTCTTTTTTCCAAGATCCATCCCTTCGAAAACACGCAGAGGGTGAGAATTGCGGCGAGAAACCACGACCATGGCGCACCCAAATCAAGTTTTTCCCGGCCATAACCACATGCATCGACCTCCGTATAATGATCACATCCTGACTATTACGGACCGTTCATGCGCCGACCCATATGTGTTGTGGGATAAGGGCATTTATTATATGGTATGGTAGTTGGTTGTGCATGTCAGGTATTCCAGGGTTCTGGGACCGGTACTAATTGTGCCTCGGCTAGACGTTTACGTGTGGAGATCGGATTGAGATCTGGTCAGCGGACGCGCTCTTCGACTTCGAAAAACGGTGCCGAAAAGAAGTAATATGGTAAGATTTAACGTAGCGATTTCTATTCCCGCTCTCAAAACCATGCCTTCACGAAGACACATCCATTGAAATGTACTCGATCTCCCCCTGACCACTACAGGCGACCTCCACCAGACACCCCCTATTCCGGCGACCTCTGGGCTCCAGAGCTTCACTCTCTCTACGGTCGCTGGTACGTCTACTTCGCAGCCGACGACCCCAAACACGGAAACAAATCCCACCGCATGTTCGTCCTCTCCGGCCCACCAGCCGACCAGTCACCCCTCGAATCCTCGGGCTGGTCCTTCCACGGGCGTCTCGAGGGCATGCCTCCCGACCAATGGGCCATCGACGGCACCGTCATCTCCCTCCACGGCGGCCTCTGCTTCGTGTACTCTGGCTGGCCGCTCGGCACCACGCACGACGAGTCCAAGCAGGAAATCTACATCATCGAAATGACGTCGCCCACGCAGTGCCACGGCCATCCCGTGCGCATCAGCACGCCCGACCACCCCTGGGAGTTCTCGGGCGCGAGCGGCATCAATGAGGGCCCGCAGTTCCTCGTCTCGCCCGACGGCCGCTGGGCCGGCATCGTCTACTCGTGCGCCGGCTCCTGGACGCACGAGTACAAGATGAACGTGCTGTACTTCACAGGCGGTCACCCCTTGTCGCCGGCCTCGTGGCAAAAATCGAATTACCCGCTGCTGCAGTGCGCGCGCGACGACACCCCGCCGTACGGGCCTGGCCATGGGAACTTCGTCAGCGTGAACGGGCCGGGAGGTCAAGAGGTGTGGGGTGTGTTTCATGCGACGGATGCGAAGACGGGGTGGGAAGGAAGGAAAGCAAGGGTGATGCGTGTAGGGTGGGGGCAGCAGGGTCCGTTCATGGGGAGCGGCTATTGCGGAAGGTGTTGTTCAGATGTAAATCATTTTCTGTACGGGTGTGACGGGGGTGCGTGTGGGGGGAAAGGGAAGTGTGGTGGGTACGGCGGGTTGGCGGCAAATGGAGGGAATCCTGGTCCTGGCGACGATGTGAAGAGGGAGGTTAAAGAGTTGGTGGACAAGGGGAAAAAGTTATTCGGTAAGTTTCTTAAATAGTCGGATGATCTTTTTGTCCTCCATGCGGTTTTTCTCGGCGCCCCCGGTGGTTCTTGCGGGGTGAGATTGTAGTGGAAGAGTGCTGTGTGATGAAGGTATATTGACTTGGAGATGTGTAACACTATGTCTCCTATTCTATTTCTTCTTTCTTACCCCTTATGTTTGTGGATTGGTTTCTCATTTTTATGATTCTGTGCGTAACCATTTACTTGTCACCATTATTCTCTGCTATGTCTCGGACGATCATCATCATCTCGTTCAATTTCATATTATCTTTTTTTTTAAGACCCATCACTTTTCCAGTCCCTTGAAAGAATTTTCTTTACTAAACGTTCTCTTATCTACTTCTCAGTCTGTTCATTTCAAACATCGTTTCACTTTCATTCTCACTCCCCACCTACACTTTGATTTCGAGTTGCCACTGACCTTCAACTTCATAGCGGTCTCTTCCTCCTCGTCTCTTCAAATTGTTCTTCGTTACCAAGACTTCTAACTGCACAAACCCCAACGCTACTCGCGCACGACCTTGTCTGCATCATTGTTCTGGTCCACGTTCGTTTTGGTACGTTTGGAGAATTTTGGGACATTGCCGTTCTTATTTATGCATTCTAAGGAACTGGGAGCTGGGTTTGTTTTGAGCTTTAAATTTGTTCTTTTTGTACCCTACGAATTTAGTGCCTGATTGTTGTGGTTTTGAGTGGAATGGTTGAATGCTGCATTACCTCCACGGCAAATATCATATAGCGAACTTGAAGCATCATCAAAAATCATAGCACGAAATGAATTCACGCCATCCATACGCTGAATGATTTAGATCCTGCTCGTTGTGTTGAAGGACGCCCAAGGTATTGGCAGTGTTGGTGAAATGCAATCACAGACCTAAAACACCTAAAATCACTTATACATGCGCCCGTATCTCATCCGCACTACATATGATCCTTGACCACCACCCACGGCCGCGATCGCAAAGCTTTCGACATCTCAGTAGGGCTTCACCTTCATATGGT
>Ga0247757_10001744_pt1 | contig 13208 bp, 11 predicted proteins | sample UWRJL126311R4_FD_180929 | JGI IMG/M metagenome (GOLD analysis project Ga0247757, IMG submission 180929) | Plant litter microbial communities from Arlington Agricultural Research Station in Wisconsin, United States - UWRJ-L126-311R-4 | ecosystem: Environmental > Terrestrial > Plant litter >...
CGACCGTTTGACAGCCTCTTATTAATGATATATTGCTTGCCCCTTGCCAAAACTTTCCCAATTCCCCCATTCCCAATTCCAAATTCACGATTTCCACCGTATTTTTCTACGCCCAGGCAACCCTTGCCCCTCAAACTGCATTTAATCTCCAAAATGGAACTACTGCAACTGATACGGGAATGCAAACAGAACAGGATCACCGCCCAGAAATGGCTGTACGACCGGTTCGCCGTGCAGTTCTTTCTATTGTGCCGGCGCTACCTGAAAACAGATGCCGAGGCCGAAGAAATGTTACAGAACGGTTTTCTGAAAGTATTCCAGCACCTGCCACAGTTTACCTATTCCACAGATGCAGGCTTTGTAGCCTGGATGAAAAAGATCATGGTGAATGAATGCCTGCAGGAATTGCGTAAGCGGAATAGTTTCTTCCTGGTGCCCGAAACAGCAGCAGCCGATATCGGATCGCAAAACGATGGACTTGACCGTTTATCAGCCCAGGAAATATTTAAACTGTTAACGGTTATGCCGGTGGGATATCGGACAGTGTTCAACTTATTTGCGATAGAAGGCTATTCACATGTAGAGATCGCGGCAATGCTGAATATATCGGTGAACACCAGTAAAAGCCAATTGAGCAAAGCCAGGAAAACCCTGCAGGAACTGATCGAAAAAAATGACTACGATGCAGCAAGAAAAGCAAAATAATCAATGGGCAGAGCCGGTAGGCTCACTACAGGAATTGCCGGATGGGTTCCAGTTCAATTCACAGAAAGTGTGGAATGAGTTGGAGCAGCAACTACCCGTGCCTTCCAAAAAATCCTGGACTGTTTATTATGCGGCTGCATCTGTATTGGTTATCGCACTGTCTGCCCTCTTCTTCCTGCAACCGTCTCAGCCAGAAAGATCTATTATTGTTGCAGCTCAGCCTGCTGCCCAGCCATTGAAATCTGCGATTAAGATAGAGCAACAGGAAGCTGTTGCTCAAAAAACAATCCCGGTAAAAAAGAGCGATAATATCGCTGCTGTAAAACACAAAGCGGTTTCCGTTTCAAAAGATGAGGCCGCAATTGTTACCATCCCGGCTGAAACGAAAGAACTGGCGGCAGAAATTGATATGCAGTTGCCGGCGAATCCTTTGGTACTGGAGAAAAAAGCGTTGCCAAAGAAAAATCCTACCCCTGTAATTGCAAAGACCGGACCCAAACTGAAGATCATCTACCTGAATGAACTGGGTGTAATGCCACCACCGGAGCCACTCAATAAACAGGAGTTGAAACAAATGGTTCAACAACAGCAGTCGGAGCAGCAGGAAACAGCACCTGCAAAAGAAAACCTCAAACAGGTTTTGTATTTCAAAACCATACCGCGTACTACCACATCCACCTCCATCAATAACCAATAAACAAGTATGAAAAAACATCTAATGGTATTCCTGCTGCTGGCAGGAACAGCCACCGGCTTGCATGCTCAGTACGAACTGCCTAATACCTATGGACACATGTTTGATTCGCCCAAACCGGGAAAAGGCAATGGCTCGTTCAAGTTCTATTTTCCAGGGATGAAAACAGTGATGATCGAGTTGGAGTATGCATCACAGCTCAACTACCTGCCCAACCTGGACTCTGTATTGCAAAGCACCATACAATTGCTGGAACCGCTGAAAGATTCATTAAAAGCAGATGGAATAGTACGGCGTGTTGATATCGTATACAGAGGTACGGCGCCCGCAATACGCATCCTTTCGCATCCCGAATACGCCAATACCTATACTATCAAAGACAAAGAATTGATGCAATTAAAGGTGAATAAGGATACAGTACGGATCGTACTCCTGGTACCCCGGCGCATGCAGGTAAATCAGCCAACAAACAGCGACAGCCTTTCAAAACCGGTGTTTTTGTATCCTTTTGTCATCACGTTACTGGTGAACAATGTTGAGGACATAGCCAATACGCCCCCCGGCGCATTATCACAATGCAAGGAACTGTTGCGTACCGAGTTGCATCGTTTTACCAAATCGGAAAAGAACGAGGTGCCTATTGTTTACCGTACAGATTTTAATATGGCTACGAACAAAAAGCTCACCCCGATGTATACCACTTACCAGCTCAATGGTGAACAGGGTTTTAATATGATCATGGGCTTTGGGCTTCACACGGTCAGGGGAGCGGCCGCCCCATTCGCCGAAGTAGGTATTGAATACGCGAAATCCAACGCATTTTTCACCAACCGCTTTCGGTTAACTACAGAACTGCAAACTTTTTTTTCACGAGGTACTGACCAGAAATTGCAGATATTCAGAAACACTTTTGTCGACTTTGGATTCAGGCAAACAGACCGGCCATTTGAGGGCAATAAACTCCAATTTGTTCCGAACTTCAGTCTTGGTTACCTGGTAAGAAGAGAAGGGGAATGGTATGAGAAGAATACGTTCCGGTTTACAATGCCGCAGCTTGCGGGAAGAAACTTGTCCATCACGCCCTATATTGTTTTCAACGATTTCTTTAAGAATACCACCCTTGGATTTAAATTCTGTTTTAATTTTTAGTGATTGGGGCTCGTGAGGCGTGAGACGTGAGACGTGAATTGTGAATGGTATAGATACTTCCATTCACAATTCACCATTCACAATTCACCATTCACATTGACGCCTCAGCTTCACAAATTCCAAAATCCCTCCGTACCTTCCTGTTATGGCAATTCAATTCCCAACAGTAGAATGGGCAAGACACGCGAATATCTATGAAGTGAATATCAGGCAGTATACTTCTGAAGGAACTTTCGCCGCATTTGCGAAACATTTGCCGCGGCTGAAAGAAATGGGGGTGGAAATAGTATGGCTGATGCCGGTTACGCCGATCAGTGTTGAAAAAAGACTGGGTACACTGGGCAGCTACTATGCCTGCAGTAATTATACATTAATTAATCCTGAGTTTGGATCTGCCGGTGATTTTGCCGATTTAGTGAATGAAGTACATGCACTCGGCATGAAACTCATCATCGACTGGGTAGCTAACCATACAGGCTGGGATCATCACTGGACAACCGAACATCCGGAATGGTATCTCAAAGACGATACCGGCGGTTTTACCGAAAAGCATGGCTGGGAGGATGTGATCGACCTTGACTATACGGTCACTGAAATGCGTGGAGCGATGATTGCAGCGATGCAGTACTGGATCAACGAATTTCATATCGATGGATTCCGCTGCGATATGGCGCATCTTGTTCCCCTCGGTTTCTGGCGCGAAGCAAGAACAGCCTGCGATGCCATCAAGCCACTCTATTGGCTGGCCGAATGCGAGATGGTCAACTACCACGATGTATTCGATACCACTTATGCCTGGCACTGGATGCATGTTACCGGAGACCACGCTAAAGGAACAGCTTCCCTCGAGATAGTACGGGATGTGCTGCATGGTTATTCCCAATATCCTGCGGGTGCTACCAAACTTTTCTTTACGTCCAACCACGATGAGAATAGCTGGAATGGTACCGAGTATGAAAAATATGCGGCAGCCGCAAAGCCCTGGGCCGTATTCACCCAAACCTGGCCAGGCCTGTCCCTGATCTACAGTGGGCAGGAAAACCCGGTAAAGAAGCGTATCCGTTTTTTTGATAAAGACCTGATCGACTGGCAACCGCAACCCGCATTGCATCATTTTTACCAGGCCTTGCTGCACCTGCGAAAACATAACCCGGCAATGCGTGATGGAGAAGTATTCATTCTTCCCACAAACCATACCGATCAACTGATGGCCTTTATGCGCAGGAAAGAAGATGCGGTAGTACTGGTATTACTCAACGTTTCAGAAAAAGACAAACTCCATATTCATGTACAGCATGATTGGCTCAAGGGTTCCTTCCGCAATATCTTCTCCGGCCTCCACTTTATGTTTGGAGGCGATGAACATTTCGAACTACTGAAAGGCGAATACCTAGTCTACGAACATCTCTCCGTGTAACTCTGTGCCCTCTGTGCCTCTGTGTTGAAAAAATGATCGAAGCGAAGGATTTAACACGGAGGCACAGAGGGCACGGAGTTACACGGAGAGGTGCCGAAATAACAAGAGGCGTTCAAAAATTGAACGCCTCTTTTCTATTAAAATGAAATCGTTGATTATTCGAGGTCACTCAGATCCAATGGATAAGGATAGGTATTCTCATATCCCGGGTAAATCCCTTCGATCTTGATCTTTCTTCCTTTGTTCTGAGACAAGATCCTGTCGAGGTCGGTTACATTCTTTATCTCCTGGTTGTCTACACTGGTAATGATAAATCCTTCCTGCATACGCGTTCTCTTCAGCAAACCATCATTGATCTTTTTCACGATCACGCCACCCTGTATCTGGTTGGCAGAAGCTGTTTTGCTGTCTACATTCACCAGTTCAGCGCCGAGTTTCTGGAGGATACCGGTATTCTTTACTACATCGGTATTGCCTGCCCTGTTCTTCAGTGTGAGGTTGGTGGTAGTTTCTTTGCCGCTGCGTATATAGGTCAATGTGATTTTATCACCTGGTTTATAGCGTGATACCTGCTCCTGCAATTCAGGGCCAACGGTAACAGCCACACCATTGATCTTGGTAACGATATCGCCTTTCTTAATACCTGCAGCTGCAGCCGAGCCACCTTCGGGTACACCGGTTACAAGTACACCTTCCCCTTCTTTATAGGTAAGACCTGATTCTTTTTCAAATTGCTTTATCTGTTCTTCGGGCAGGTTCTCGCTCATATAATTGATACCGATATAAGCTCTTTGCACTGCACCAAACTTCACGATATCAGTGATCACTTTTTTCACTATGTTCACGGGGATGGCATAAGAATAACCAGCGTAAGAACCGGTAGGAGAGGCGATGGCAGAATTGATGCCGATCAGTTCACCATTGGTGTTAATGAGTGCGCCACCGCTGTTACCAGGGTTCACTGCAGCATCGGTTTGAATAAACGATTCGATCGGGCTGCCGCTTTGCCTGCTGTTAATACCAATAGATCTTGATTTTGCACTGATGATCCCTGCAGTAACAGTTACATCCAGGTTCAACGGATAGCCGATGGCTAATACCCATTGTCCGAGTTTGGTATCATCACTATTACCATACACCATATAGGGCAATCCCTTGCCTTCGATTTTGATCACCGCCAGGTCGCTGCTGGCATCGGCGCCAACTATGGTGCCTTTATAGGTTTTTTTGTTGGCCAGTGTTACTGTCAGTTCGTCTGCGCCATCCACAACGTGGTTATTGGTTACGATGTAGCCATCTTCTGTAATGAGTACGCCACTACCGCTGGCACGCTGCTCAGGTATCATTCTCGGGCCACCAAAGAAATCACCAAAATCATCCCCGAACAGATCAGAGAATGGATTACGACCCCGTTGCTGGCTATTACTTACCTGGCGCGCTTTTGTTTTTGTTTTGATGTGCACTACTGCGGGTGTAGCGCTGGTGGCTGCGGGTGTAAAATCCACCACAACTGCAGGCTGGTTGTTGTTGCCAAAAAAGCCGGCATAGTTTACAGGCAGTTTACCTGGATCCTGGATACCCGCGTACTGATGTTGCTGGTACTTGCTAAAACCCCACACACTCAAAACGGCAGTAGAAGCACTGATGGCAACCACCGCGATAATGTTCTTGAGATTCATATTGTTTCCTTTGTTTTAATTAAGTTGGAAATAGGTCAAATAGTATGCCTTTCTGATAACAAATAAACGAAGCTGTTTAATTGACAGTTCGCCCGGACGACCATTTAACAAATATTTTACGAGGATTATCGTACTTGATTTTTTCCCCGCTGTTAATGGGTGTTAAAGTTAACGGTTTTGTTGAGCTGGATCGCGGATTACATGGATTAAAGATATGATTGGTTCTGACGCCGGTTAAGCGGAACAGTTGCAGGGCGGTTGGGTTATAAGAATGCATTTGGCCGCAGATTCGCAGATGACAGTATGATCATCTGCGAATCTGCGGCTAAAAAGCCGGATAATTATACGTGGTACTGCGCTATAATCCCAGTAAAAATGCCATCGTGTCAACTCCGTCGGCATAATCTTTCAGCCCGGGATGCTGGGCCTGTCCGAATGGGATGTGTTGATGGCTTACCACGCATTGTATCTCATCATTGGTGGTCAGTGAGTCAGACAACATTGCGGCATCATCATAATAAGCATAATGCACCTGGCTGACCGGGGAGAAAGGAGAGCTATGTTCCGTCAGTATCACGCTCTCATTGCTCATGTAGTACCTGTTGCCCATGATCAGGAGCGCGAGATGGTAATCGAAATTGTGTTTGTATTTATGGAAATCCATGAAATAACTGTACTGTTTCAGGGCTTCCAGCAGGGGTATAAAATCATAATCCCTTGGTACATAGAGTTGCGTGATATTGCGGCATCCGAGTCCGAAATACAACTGGATATCTTCCGAAAGCGCAGCCAGTTCTTCGGGGGTTTCGGTATTGTCCAGCACGGCCACTGAAGTACGGTTCCGGCGGATGATATGGGGGTACTTACCAAAATAATAATCGAAATAACGTCCTGAATTATTGCTGCCTGTGGCAATGTATGCATCGCAGCCTGAGATCTTTTCCGCGAAAAAGATCCTTTCTTCCACCCTCGGATCCCATTCCGCCAGTTTGGCTGTTATATGTTTGATCAGGACGGTATCTTTTGACGACAGTTTGATGAACGCCTTATGCCCGCTGATAAAGATGCAAAGCAGGTCATGAAGTCCTACCATCGGAATATTTCCGGCCATGACAAGCCCCACCGTTTTGGGTGATGCTGGCTGATCGGGAATGGCATAATCCGCTGCCCATCGCTCCAACAGGCTACGGTTAAGCAGGTGGTTGGCGATATTGGCACTGGCAGCATCAATGAATTCGGGAATAAACCAGGGATTTTCCCGGTAGGCCTGCTCTTTGGTCTCCTCCCAGCCGGCATCATTTCCCAACATGTATTCACCCAGCCGGGCCATCACCATAATTCGTTCTTGTAAAGTCATTTGTCAACCGTATTTTTGGAACAGCAAATGTATCACTAACCCGACAAACCTATTTTCTATGGCAATTAAAATCACAGAAGAATGTATCAACTGCGGGGCTTGCGAACCCGAATGCCCCAATAACGCTATTTATGAAGGAGGTGTGGAATGGTCCATCTCAGATGGCACCACGGTAAAAGGAGGCTTTACGTTGATGGATGGCAGCTCAGTAGATGCCGACCAGCGTTTCGCGCCGATCAGTGTGGACACTTATTATATCACTCCCAATAAATGCACCGAGTGCCAGGGTTTTCATGAAGAACCCCAATGCGCTGCTGTATGCCCGGTAGATTGCTGTGTACCCGATGAAATGTACCGCGAAACAGTAGATGAGCTGCTGGCGAAAAAAGCCAAAATGCACATCTAATGCACATCCGGCTGTGCTAAACTTTAACACGATTTGCTTGCAAAACAGCCATGAGTGAATTAACTTAGAGTCATTAATCGAAGTATTAATAATTGTCGTTCTTAAAAAAACGACAACCTGTAACGGTGGGTGATATTTCCCGCCAACGTGAGGTGAAGAAACCAAACATTTCTTCACCTTTTTTTGTGCCCATATTTCACGCAAAAGCACAAGGGAAGCAAAGGCACCAAGGTTTTCAATCCGCCGACAACTAAGCTTTTATCGACAAATCTTTGCGCCTTTGCATCCTTTGCGCCTTTGCGTGAAACTTCGCTTCGTGGTTGGTCGCCGGCCAACAACATGCCGGTTACAACCATTTTTTGAATTTGACTTTTGATTTTTGCCTTTTGCCTTTTGAGTCCCTTTATATTTGCTTCTCAAAGCCAAGGCATGAAAAAAAATGTTGCATTAGTCACAGGCGGACTGAGCGGAGAAGCACAGATCAGTTACAAAAGCGCGATCACTGTTGGTAATAATGTGGACCGCGATAAATTCAATGTTTACCGCATTGATATCAACCCCGAAGGATGGTGGTATGAACCGGTGGATGGCGTGAAATCGAAAGTGAACAGGGATGATTTTTCTGTAAACGATAATGGCAGCAAAGTAAAGTTTGATGTGATCCTGCTCTGCATCCACGGAACACCGGGTGAGGATGGCAAACTGCAGGGTTATTTTGATATGCTCGGTATCCCTTATACCAGTTGCGATGCGGCCACATCGGCGCTTACTTTCAATAAAAGATATACCGTGGCAGTAGCGGCTTTTGGCGGGATCAATGTGGCCAAATCGCTGCACCTGTTTAAGCATACACCTGTTGGTGTTGATAGTATCCTGGCGCAATTGAAGCTCCCCGTTTTTGTAAAACCCAATAACGGCGGTAGTTCTATTGGCATGAGCAAAGTAAACCAGCCGGGTGAACTGGGCGCGGCACTGGAGAAAGCGTTTAAAGAAGACGACCAGGTACTGGTAGAAGAATTCATCAGCGGCCGCGAGTTCACCATCGGTGTTTTTCGTGATAAGAGCGGGACGACCGTATTGCCCATCACCGAGATCATCACCAAAAACGAATTTTTCGATTTCGAAGCCAAATACCAGGGCAAGAGTGAAGAGATCACCCCCGCACAGGTTGATGCATTGATGCAGGAACAACTCGAATCCGCCGCCAGGCGGGTATACGAATTATTGAATTGCCGTGGCGTGGTGAGGATCGATTTTATCTACGATACCGCAGCCGGTAAACCATATATGCTGGAAGTAAATACCGTTCCCGGCCAGAGTGAGGCGAGCGTGATACCACAACAGGTAAGAGCGAAAGGATGGACACTGAAAGAATTTTATTCAGCGGTTATCGAGCAGGCAATTTGTTAATTTGAGCATTTGATCCGGCAGTTGCGGATGAAAATGAGGGAATTCCTTAACTTTCCCGTGTTCTATTTTCAATTTTGAGGCGCTTATTTCAAATTAGCTCATTTTCAAATTTTCAGATCACACATGTCCTTCATTCATAAATACATCACCAGCAAACCCCTCTGGGTAAATATCCTGGTTGCGATCGGGCTGGTTATTGTATTACTGTTTATTTTCTTTGGCTCATTATCCTGGATCACCAAGTACGGGAAGTATGAGAAAGTGCCCGCTGTTACCGGACAAAACATCACAGCTGCCACCAAATTGCTGGAGGATAAAGGCTTCGACGTGGAGATACTGGATTCCATTTACATCGATAGTGTTGCCAAACAGGCCGTGGTTCGGCAGTCGCCCGAAGCAGATGCTACGGTAAAATCAGGCCGTACCATTTATCTCACGATCAATCGCACCATCGCTCCACAGGTAGAAATGCCCAATCTTTCCGGGTTCTCCATCAAGAGCGCAGAGATGTACCTGACCAGCCTGGGGTTGAAACTGGGATATGTTACCTATAAACCGGATATCGCCCGTAACTCTGTATTGGAACAGTTGATGAATGATGCGCCTATTTCGCCGGGAACCAAAATCCCGATCGGATCGGTGATCAGTTTTGTACTGGGCAGCGGTGTTGGCGGCAATGAGATCAATGTACCCGATATCATTGGTATGACTGTAGACGAAGCGCGCAGTTATTTAACGCCATTCGGCATCACACTGGGGTCGTTAACAGCTACCGCTGCGATCAGGGATTCGGCTACTGCCTTCATCGTAAGACAGATACCTGAACCGCTTTCCGATTCGCTGGGTGCAACGGGTGCCAGGGTGCCTAACAAAATCAAACCAGGGCAACAGATCGAAGTATTTATCGGTCCATCCTCAACAGTACGGGATAGCCTGCCCTGATCCTCATAACTTATATCAATCAAACAACCGTTTATGCAAACCATTACCGTAGAAGATCTCAAATCCAAAATAGACAGTGGCGAAAACCTGCACCTGGTAGATGTGCGCGAACCACATGAACACGCTGAATTCAATATCGGCGGTTTGTTGCTGCCATTGGGTAAAGTGCAGACCATGCAGGTAGATGAGATTGAAGACCTGAAAGAAGACACAGTATATGTTTACTGCCGCAGCGGCAACCGCAGCGGACAAGCCTGCCTGATCCTCGAAACCATGGGATTCAAAAACCTGGTGAATGTAACTGGTGGTATGTTGGCATGGCAGGAAAAGAATAAATAACTAAATAAAATATTGGCGTTGTTTCACGCAAAGGCGCTAAGAAAGCAAAGGCGCAAAGGGTTTTCCTTTGCGCCTTTGCTTTCTTAGCGCCTTAACGCCTTTGCGTGATTTTTTTTAGAGTTTAATATTCAAAGACAGCATGAAATTAGTCCCGGCCATCGGGTAATAACCGTTCTCGGTTTCCAGCTTGCTGTTGTAAACATAGTTGTAAGTATAACCATTGGGTTCATACAACGTGTTAAACACATTATTCAACTGCCCGGCGATATACCATTCTTTGAACAGCCATTTTTTAATCGTGTAGCTCGCGCGCAGATCGGTAGTAAAGAACGCATCCAGTTTTCTTTTTTCATTCTGGCTGTTATCAAGGAATTGTTTACCCACGTATTTGTTCATTACACCCAGCTCCAGGTTTTTCATAGGTATGAAATTCAGGGTTGCTGCGCCGATTACAGAAGGAGAGAAGGAGATATCGGTATGATTATGTGTTACCGCATCCTGCCCGCCACTGTCCCAGTTGTCGATGTATTCGGTGAAGGATTTGATCTTGTTGCTGCTCAATGTAAGATTTGCGTTGAAGTTAAACCAGTTGTTCACCACTGCACCACCCTGCAACTCGATACCCATGCGATGGCTTTTGGGGGTATTGGTGCGTGTATAGGAACCCACATCGTTTATCTGTCCGGTTAGCACCAGTTGGTTGAGATAATACATGTAATAGAAGGTAGCGCCCAATTGCCAGCTGGCAGTTTTCTTCTCGATACCCAATTCTACATCATGCATTGTCTCATGCTTAGGTTGGGATACGGGGCTTGCCTGGAAATCATCACGATTAGGTTCTTTGTGTCCCAGTGCATAACTCAGGTAGGCGTTGAAACCATTGTTGTTATAACTAACGCCGAGTTTGGGATTGATAAAATCGAAATTGCGATGCACATCAAGATCCGGGCTTCCTTCAAAACCGTTCATGTTGTGTGTTACATGGCGGTACTGCAGGTCTGCAAATCCCCACCAATGATCTGCCAGCTTGTGCTGCCATTTGGTGTACAGGTTGAGATCCCATTTGTTGGCGGGGTAATCGTAATAACGATACCCTGCAGGTACCGTACCGGTTTTGATCCATGGGATCGTACCAAAGTGTCCGCCATCGTATTTTGTCCATCCACCTCCCAATACCCATTCATTCCTGGCATCCTTATATTGGAGTGAAAGGATCTGACCATAGAAGTAATTATCCAGCCAACGCTGTCTTACCAGGTCTGATGTAGAAATGGTAGTTCCTCCCTGGATCACATCCGGCAAACCATATTTAGCGAAAGCCTGGTCTGCCTTGTATTCTTCGTAATAACCTTTACCCCTTGTTAAGAAAAACGCGGTATTGAATGACCATTGTTTATTGAAGGCTGTATTGTAAAATAACTGGTAATGTGTTTGCGTGTAATTATCAGTCTGGTTATCGTAAGGTTCTCCCGGCTTTTCTGTACCTGCGGGATTATAAGTGCGATCGTTTGCAAGCGCACTTTCGGGCACACCATACCATGCCTGGTAGGTTCTTTCTTTGCCTGAAAAGATATTCAGTCGCAAAGAAGATGTTTTATTCAGGTAAGCGGCGCTTACATAAAACGATTTCAGGTCACTGGTTGCGCGATCGATATATCCATCGCTGTTGATGCGGCTCAGTCTCGCATCCACCGTAAAATGATCACCCATCAAACCGGTACCGGCTTTTAAAGTTGTTTTCCAGGTATTGAATGAACCGAAGCTGTTATTCAGTTCACCATAAGCTTTCTCATTGTATTCGTTGGTAGCGAGGTTAAGTGTTGCACCGAATGCTCCTGCACCATTCGATGAAGTGCCTACACCACGCTGCACCTGGATGCTGCTTACAGAGGAAGCGAAATCAGGTAAGTCAACAAAATAAGTTCCGAGGCTTTCGAAATCATTGTAAGGAATACCGTTGAGTGTTACATTGATCCGTGTTGCATCGGAACCACGGATACGGATGCCGGTATAACCAACACCATTACCTGCATCTGAATTCACGATCACCGACGGAGATTGGTTCAGCAGGAATGGAATATCCTGACCGGTATTATTCTTCTCGATCTCGGCTTTGGCAATATTAGATTTGGTAAAAGGCGCCCTCTCGGCAGCGCGCACCGATCTTACTTCCAATGGCTGAAGGAAAAGCGGGGAGGCGGTCAAACGAGGAGTAAGGAATAATTCCGTCCCGCCCACTTTTATGATCTCCGAATAAGTTTGATAGCCAAGACTGCTGACGGAAAGGGTGTGATTGCCCGGAACGATCCGTCCCAGGTCAAAAGCTCCCTGGTCATCGGTGATGGACTGGTGACCGGCGATGCTGACTACGGCGCCGGCTACGGGTTGGTTGCTGCCCGTTTCTAAAACTTTGCCTTTTAACAGGCTTTTACTGGGTTGTGAAAAGGCGATGAAACTGATCAACGCCAATACGGTTGTTCCCAAAAACTTTTTCATTTTTTGCGGTTTAAAAGTTTATAAATGGGAACAGGGGAAATAGCTAATGGAAAGTACAGATACTGCAGAAAATGTACGCCTTCCCTTCGCAGGAATTACCCTGTTCAGGTTCAACGGGTATTATCTCAGCCGTTTAGCAGACCGGTGAAACACCAGGTTTGCGCACAGCACCCCGAGGAATGAGCTTCAAAAATAGTCATTTAGCCGTATATTGACCTGTAACTTTTCCACCCCGGGATCGTTTAACTAAAAAATACCCCGATGAAACGCATTTTGTATAGCCTGGTCCTTGGTCTTTGTATGGTAAATCTGCAGGCGCAGCAGACAAAAAATATTGTGGTAGATGCCAACGCCGAGGTGCGTACAGTCAGTGGTTTTTCCGCCATCGAAGTATCGGGCGCCATCGATCTGTATATTTCACAGGGTTCTGAAGAAGCTGTAGCGATCAGTGCTACCACCGAAGAAGTAAGACAGAGGATCCGTACCGAAGTAAAGGGAAATACATTGCAGATCTATTTCGACAGCAAAGGCATCAACTGGAAAAGCTGGGGTAATCATAAGATGAAAGCTTATGTCACTTTCAAAAACCTCAGCCGGATCGAAGCATCGGGAGC
>Ga0247757_10001745_pt1 | contig 13205 bp, 13 predicted proteins | sample UWRJL126311R4_FD_180929 | JGI IMG/M metagenome (GOLD analysis project Ga0247757, IMG submission 180929) | Plant litter microbial communities from Arlington Agricultural Research Station in Wisconsin, United States - UWRJ-L126-311R-4 | ecosystem: Environmental > Terrestrial > Plant litter >...
CGTCGGCGATGGCGTTCAATGGCACTCGTGGGCGAGGAAGTGACGCAGACCGAGTTCAGTCGCGCGCATCGCCGCGAGTACCGCCGCAAGGTGCAGCTGTGCCTCGACGTGTTCGAGACCATGCTGTCGCAGTCGAGCTTCGACTTCGAGAAGCCGCTGACCGGCATGGAGATCGAGTGCAATCTGGTCGACGGTGACTACCAGCCGGCGATGACCAACTCCGATGTGCTCGCCGCGATCGCCGATCCGGCCTATCAGACCGAGCTCGGCGCCTACAACATCGAGTTCAACGTGCCGCCGCGACGCTTGCCTGGCCGCGCGGCGCTGGACCTCGAAGGCGACGTGCGCGCCAGCCTCAACGCCGCCGAGGCGAAGGCCAACCGCGACGGGTCGCACATCGTGATGGTGGGCATCCTGCCCACGCTGATGCCCCAGCATCTGTCGGGCGACTGGATGAGCGAGTCGACCCGCTATCAGGCCCTCAACGACTCGATCTTCACCGCGCGCGGTGAGGACATCGACATCGACATCTCCGGCCCGGAGCGGCTCAGCCTGCAGACCGCCTCGATCGCGCCCGAATCCGCCTGTACCAGTATGCAATTGCATCTGCAGGTGTCCCCAGGCGATTTCGCCGACAACTGGAATGCCGCCCAGGTGCTGGCCGGCCCGCAGCTGGCGCTGGGCGCCAACTCGCCGTTCTTCTTCGGTCACCACCTGTGGGCCGAGACCCGCATCGAGCTGTTCGCTCAGGCCACCGACACCCGGCCCGACGAGCTCAAGACCCAGGGCGTGCGGCCCCGGGTGTGGTTCGGGGAGCGGTGGATCACGTCGATCTTCGACCTGTTCGAGGAGAACGTGCGGTACTTCCCGTCGCTGCTGCCGGAGCTCTCCGACGAGGACCCGGTCGCCGAACTGGCGGCCGGGCGCACCCCGCAGCTGTCCGAACTGCGGCTGCACAACGGCACCATCTACCGCTGGAACCGGCCGGTGTACGACGTCGTCGAGCAGGACGGGGTGCGCCGGCCGCATCTGCGGGTGGAGAACCGGGTGCTGCCCGCCGGTCCGACGGTGGTCGACATGATGGCCAACGCGGCGTTCTACTACGGCGCGTTGCGCGCACTGTCCGAGGAGGATCGGCCGTTGTGGACGAAGCTCAGCTTCGCCACCGCGCGAACCAATTTCGAGTCGGCGGCCCAGTGCGGCATGGATGCCCGGCTGTACTGGCCCGGCGCCGGTGAGGTGACACCGGACGAGCTCGTGCTGCGTCACCTGCTGCCGCTGGCCGACGAGGGGCTGCGCCGGTGGGAGGTCGCGGCCGAGGTCCGCGACCGCTACCTCGGGGTGATCGAGGGTCGCGCCAAGACGGGACGCAACGGGGCGGTCTGGCAGACCGCCACGGTGACGGCGCTGCAGGGCCGCGGGATGAGCCGCCCGCAGGCGCTGGCGGAGATGCTGCGGCACTACTGCGAACGCATGCACTCCAACGATCCGGTGCACACGTGGGACATACCGACATGAAAACCGTTGCGGCAGTGATGTTCTGCGCGCTGTCGCTGTGCCCGGCGGCGGGCGCGGACCCGGCGCAGTTCACCCTCGGGCAGCCGTTCGTCCTCGCCGGCGGCGAGGAGGCGACGTCGTCCGGCGGCGCGGTGCGGCTGCGCTTCGCCCAGGTGCTGGAGGATTCGCGGTGCCCGGCGCTGGTCGAGTGCTTCTGGTCCGGGCGGGCACGCATCGCCGTGACCGTGCAATCCGGTGAATCGGCGCCTGCGACAGTCGAATTCGACACGAACCCGGCGCCGGGGACGGCCGTGACCACCGTGCGGGCCGGTGCCCACCAGGTCACGCTGCGCTCGCTCGACCCGTATCCGCGGACGCCGCAGGACGCCATAGCGCTGCGCGACTACCGGGTCACGCTGGTGGTGTCCGGTTCCTGACGCACCTAGGTCGCCCAGCCCACGTACCGCAGCGCCGCCGCGGTGAGGGCCGCGGCCACCACGACGACGATGAACGGGGCGCGCAGCAGCAACAGCCCGGCGCCGACGAGAAGGGCGGGCACGCGCGCGTCGAGATGCAGCGACTGACCGGCGCCGAGCGTCTGCACCGCCACCAGGGCGGCGAGCAGTGCGACGGTGAGCAGGTCGGCGATGCGCGCCACCCGCGGCGCCTCGAGCACCTTCGGCGGGATCAGGTAGCCGAGGGCCTTGAACACCACGCAGATCGCCGAGGCGATGAGCACGGCGGTCCAGAGGGTCACGACGGTTCCTCCGGCGTCTGCCGGCCCAGCCAGTTCCCCCAGCCGACGACGATCGCCACGAGCGCCGCGACGAGCACCGGCACGCCGGGCATCAGGACCGGGGTCAGCGCGGTGGCCACCACCGCGGCGGCCACCCCGACGGCGATCGGTTGCCGGCTTCGCAACCGCGGCCAGAGCAGGGCGAGGAAGGCAGCCGCCGCGGCGGCGTCGAAACCGTAGGCGCGGGGGTCGCCGAGCACGTCCCCGAGCAGCGCCCCGACCAGCGTGGACAGGTTCCAGCCGAGGTAGATCCCGACACCCGTGGCCCAGAACCCGATCGTCCGCCCCCGCGCGGTGAACCGGGCCAGGGAGACGGCCGTTGACTCGTCGATCGTGAAATGGGCCGCGGACAGACGCCTCGGCGCACCCCGCCCGATCACCGGCGACATCCGCATGCCGTAGGCGATGTTGCGCACCCCCAGCAGCGCCGCCGACGCGATCGCCGAGGGGGCCGCGGCCAGACCGCCCGCGCCGATGATCCCGACGAACGCGAACTGCGAGCCACCGGTGAACATCACCAGGCTCAGGACGCAGGTCTGCCAGACGCCCAGGCCCGACGCCACCGCGAGCGCCCCGAACGACACCCCGTAGGTGCTGGTGGCGACCACGACCCCGATCGAGTCCCGCCAGGCCCGGCGCACGTCGACCGTCTCGTCCCCGACCGTCTCTTTCACGACCCTCCCCGCGCGCTTCGACGAACGCATCCGAGTGAGGCGCCCGACAACGGTGTCAGATCGCCGACATCAGCGGGGGACCGTACCCGGGGCGGCCGGTCGGGCACAAATTCGCGGTGGAGTCGCCCCGGTGTTCGACGGCACCGATACGGGGCTACCCGGTCGGCGACGTCTCGGTGGGCTCTCGGACGGGCTCTCGGACGTCACGGCTCCCGCGGACGTCTTCGGTCGATCCGTGGTCGTCGACCATCGTCGATTCGTCGAACGGCCGGTCGCCGTCGAGCACCTCGCGTAACCGGTCGTGATCGACGGTGTGGGTCCAGGCCCCGATGAGCACTGTGGCGACAGCGTTGCCGGAGAAGTTGGTCAGCGCGCGGGCCTCGGACATGAACTTGTCGATTCCGACGATCAACCCGATGCCGTCGAGGAGTTCGGGCCGGTGGCTCTGCAGGCCGGCGGCCAGGGTGGCCAGGCCGGCGCCGCTGACTCCGGCCGCCCCCTTGGACGCGACCATCATGAACACCAGCAGAGAGAGTTGCTCGGGGATGGACAGGGGGTTGCCCATCGCGTCGGCGATGAACAGCGAGGCCATCGTCATGTAGATCGCCGTGCCGTCGAGGTTGAACGAATATCCGGTCGGCACGACGATCCCGACGGTGGCCGGTTGCACTCCGGCGTGCTCCATCTTCGCCATCAACCGGGGCAGTGCGGACTCCGACGACGAGGTGGCGACGATCAACAAATACTCACGCGCCAGGTAGCGCGCGAGTTTGAACACCGACGTCCCGGCCGCCACGCGCAGCAACGTGCCGAGCACCCCGAAGACGAAGACGATGCAGGTGAGGTAGAACGCCAACATCAGTACGCCCATCTGGATCACCGCGTCGAAGCCGGTGTCCCCCACCACCTTGGCGATCGCTCCGAAGGCGCCGATCGGGGCCAGCCACAAGATGCCGGCCAGGATCCGGAACACCAACTTCTGGATCAGCGCGATCCCGTTCAGCAGCGGCGTTCCCGCAGCACCCATTGCCTGGATGGCGAACCCGACCAGCAGGGCCACGAACAAGGTCTGCAGGACATTGCCCTCGGTCAACGACGAGAGCAACGACGTCGGGATGATGTTCTGGAAGAACTCGAGCATGCCGCCCTCGGACTGCGCCTCGCCGGCCAACTGGGCACCCGCACCGGGGTCGCCCTGCAGGTTGAGTCCCGTGCCGGGACTGATCAGGTTGCCGACGACCAGACCGATGGCCAGCGCGATCGTCGACATCACGAGGAAGTAGCCCAGAGCCAGGCCGCCGACCTTGCCGACCGATGCCGCTTTGCGCACCGACCCGATCCCGATGACGATCGTGCAGAAGATGACCGGGCTGATCATCATCTTGATCAGGTTGACGAACAGCGTGCCGAGCACGCCGAGTGCGGAGCCGGTCTCCGGCGCGACGAGCCCCACCACGATGCCGGCGACCACGGCCACGATCACCATGATGTAGAGCCAGTGCGTGCGGTCGCGCTTCTTCTGCGGCTGGTCGGCCTCGGTGGCAGTCATGGCGGCGTCCCTCCACTAATGGTGCAGCAGGGATGCCCAGAAGTGGTGGCCGTCACACTCCCGAGACGGCAGCCAGCGCGACGGCCAGCACCTCGAGTTCGCCGTCGGCGAGGTCGACGTGGGGTGAGATCCGCAGGCTCGGGCGCGTCATCTCCTTCGGCGCACGTTCGACGCCGATGTAGGTGGCGACGATGCCGTGGTCGGCGATCAGCGCGGCCCGCACCCGCAGCGGGTCGACGCCGTCGGGGGGCAGCAGCGTGGTGATCGCGCTGGGCTCGTCGACGTCCTCGCGTACGAGCCAGCCCGGCACCTCGGACAGCGCCCGCCGGGTCGAGGCGCCCACCTCGCGCAGCCGGGCCTGCATCGACTCCGGCCCGGCGGCGAGGTGTTCGCCGATGGCCACCGAGAAGCCGACCTGGGCGGCCACGTTGGCTTCGGCGTGGGCCAGCCGGGCCTGCGCACTCTCGGACAGGAATCCCGGCCGGGCGGCCAGCACCCCCACCCCGCGCGGGCCCGCCGACCACTTGCGCGACGACGAGTACAGCGCGTCGGCGCCGATGTCCGCACAGTCGAGGTGCGCGAAACCCTGTGCCGCGTCGACGATCAGCGGCAACCCCTGCGCGTGGCACGCCCCGGCGATGTCGCGGACCGGCTGCACCACCCCGCTGTGGCTGCCCAGCATGGTGAAGTGCACCAGCGCGGGCGGATCGCTGGTCAGTGCCGCGCCGACCGCATCGAGGTCGAGCCGGCCGACCCCGTCCACCGGCAGCTCGCGGATCTCGAATCCGTGCCGCGCCATGATCGCCAGGTTGGGCCCGTATTCGCTTGTCAGACAGGCGATCACCCGCGGGCCCTGCCAGTCGGTCAGCAGGGTTTCGAAGGCGTGGTGCGAGCCAGTGGTGTAGACGACGTCGCTGTCGGGCATCGCGGTCAATGCCCGCACAGCGGCCCGGCCGGCCTCGAGCACCGGGGCGGCGGCCTCGGCGGCGACGTAGCCACCGACCTCGGCTTCGTGGCGGGCGTGCTGGGCGGTCGCCTCGATGGCCGCGTTGCTCTGCCGCGAACACGCGGCGCTGTCGACGTGCACACCGGCCACCGGCGACCGGGCCTCGCGCCACGCCTGGGCGAGGCTCACGTCCGGGCCGTCACGTCTGGGCCGTCACTTGCGAGAGCGACAGGCCGAAGTCACCCGCCTCGTCGGTCCACCAGTGGGTGCGCCGCAGACCGGCGGCGGCGAGTTCGGCGTCGACCCCGGACGGCCGGAATTTGGACGACACCTCGGTGAGCATCTCCTCGCCCTCGCCGAAATCGACGTCACAGTCCAGGGCGGCGATGTGCACCGTCTGCGCGCGGATGGATCGCAGCCACATCTCGATGCGTTCGTCGTCGGCGTTCCACCGCGCGACGTGGGTGAACGCGTCGACGTCGAAATCGGCGCCGAGTTCCCGGTTGACCACGGTGAGCACGTTGAGGTTGAACCGTGCGGTCACCCCGGCGCTGTCGTCGTAGGCGCGCACCAGTCGCGCGGTGTCCTTCACCAGGTCGGTGCCCAGCAGCAGGGTGTCGCCGGGCTGCATCGTCGCCGCGACCGCGGCGAGGAACTGTGCGCGGGGTCCCGGCGTCAGGTTGCCGATGGTCGAACCGAGGAAGGCGATCAAGCGCCGCCCCGCGGTCGGGATCTTGCCCAGGTGCTCTTCGAAATCTCCGCACACCGCCGCGATCTCGAGATCCGGGTACTCGACCCCCAGCGCCTGCCCTGCCGCCTCGAGAACGCTGGCGTCGACGTCGAACGGGATGAATCGGCGCAGCGCACCGCGCTCGTCGAGAGCATCGAGCAACCGACGCGTCTTCTCCGAGGTGCCGCTGCCCAGTTCGACCAGGGTGTCGGCGCCGGAGACCTCGGCGATCTCGCCGGCGCGCGCGGTGAGGATCTGCGCCTCGGTGCGGGTCGGGTAGTACTCGGGCAGCCTGGTGATCTGATCGAACAGATCGCTGCCCACGGAGTCGTAGAACCACTTGGGCGGCAACGACTTCGGCGTAGCACTCAACCCGTCGCGGACGTCGCGCCGCAGAGCGGCCTCCGCGGCGTCGGCGGCCAGATAGTTCTCCAGCGAGAACGTCATCACGGTCCTTTCAGCGGTGTCAGCTCCACGAGCGCGCCTGCGGGGTCGGCCGGGTCGACATCAACGGTGACCAGGTGGCGGTCGGGGATCTCCTGCCAAGACGGGTCGTCGTCGTAGGGTTCGCTGGCCAACACCACACCATCGGCGCGGCGCAGCACCGACAGGGTGTCGCCCCAGGTGGTGGCCAACAGCCGGGAACCGTTGCCCGCCACGATGTTCAGGCGGGCGTTCGGATCATCGGCGGCGACAGCGGCCACGGTGTCGCCCAGCGTGTCCAGTCCGCGCTCGAAGATCAGCGTCGCCAACAGCGCGCTGTCATTGGTCGACTCCGCGTGCGGCGACAGCGGCAGCACCGCACGGTCGACGAGCCCGTTGTGCGACAGCAGCCACGACCCGTCGGTGAAGGGCGCCGACGCCGACGCCTCGATCGGCATCCCGACGCTGGCAGACCGCACCGCCGCGACCACGCACCCGCTACTCAGGGCGGGTGCCACCGAGGCGAACGACGCGTCACCCCACAGCGGGGCCGCGCTGCGCCAGCGCCGCGGCGTCGAACCGTCGAAAAAGCCGGCGCCCCAACCGTCGGCGTTCATCAGCCCGTGCTTCTGCCTGCGTGGGGCATACGACTGAACCAGCAGGCCCGAGGGCGGCTCGAGCATCAGCGACGCCACCGACACCGGCGCCCCCAGCCAGGCCAGATGCCTACACATCCCAGGCCAGCCGCACACCCGAGAAGATCTGCCGACGGATCGGATGGTCCCAGTTCCGGAAACTCGGCCGCAGGATGCCGGGCGCCACCGCCCACGACCCGCCGCGCAGCACCCGGTAGTCCCCCGACGCGACACCATCGAAGAACGGCGCCGAATACTGTTCGTACACCATCGGGCTGAAACCGGGCCACGGCCGCAACGTCGACGTGGTCCACTCCCACACGTCGCCGAGCATCTGCTCGGCTCCATAGGCCGACGCACTCTGCGGGTAGGCGCCGACGGGGGCCGGGCGTAGCGCGTCCCCACCCAGATTCGCCCGCTCGGCGGACGGGGTGACCGACCCCCACGGATAGCGGCGGCGCGCCCGCACCGCGGGGTCCCAGGCACACGCCTTCTCCCACTCGACCTCCGTGGGCAGCCGCGCCCCGGCCCACGCCGCGTACGCCTGCGCCTCCCAGAAGCAGACGTGCTGCACGGGCTCGTCGGCGGGGATGTCCTCCACATGCCCGAAGCGGGTGCGGGTGCCGGTCAGCGCCTCGGCATTCCAGAACAACGGCGCGGTCAGGCCGGCCTGCTGCCGGTGCGCCCAGCCCGCGTCGGACCACCAGCGCCGCTCGTCGTAGCCGCCATCGTCGATGAACTGACGCCACTCACCGTTGGTGACCGGCACCCGGCCGATGCGGAACGCCGCCACGTCGACGGTGTGTGGCGGACGCTCGTTGTCGAGTGAGAACGGCTCGGTCGCGGCGTCCACGCCGAGGACGAACTCGCCGGCCGGCACCTCAACCGAGGTGCCCGCGAGACCGGCGCGGCCTGCGGGCAGGGCGGCACCGCGGTCGAGCAGCGGTGCGCCGGTGCGCAGGCTCAGCGCCTGCAACATCGTCTCGTCGTGCTGATTCTCGTGGCTGACCACCAGGCCGAAGCTGAACGCGTCGGGGTGCCCGTCCGGCAGCGACTCCAAGGCGTCGAGCACCCTGCCGCGCACCGTCGCACAGTAGGAGCGCGCATCCGCCGGCGGCAACAGCGGTAGGTCGACCCGGCTGGCCCGGGAATGCACGAACGCGTCGTAGAGCTGGTCGACCTCGCGGGAAAGGAGCCCCGGCCGGTCCGGGTTGCCGCCGCGCAGCAGCCACAACTCCTCCTGCTGGCCGATGTGCGCGAGGTCCCACACCAGCGGACTCATCAGCGGGTCGTACTGCCTGCGCACCTCGGCGTCGTCGAAGTCGACCAGACGCAGGGTGCGGTCCCTGGCCTTGGTGAGTTCCTCGGCCAGTACCTCGTGCGACGTCACAGTTCCCCTTCTGCCAGTTCGATGACTGCCTGGCCGACCCCGGACGACCTCGCCCGGTCGGCGAAGTCGTCGGCCGGGCAGCGTCCGCGTTCGACCGACCCCACCAGCAGGTCGACCGATGCGGTCAGCGGTGCGGGTGCCTTCTCGGCCGCAGCGGCGACACACGTCAGGGCGGCCGCGTGCAACTCCCGGTCGGCCAAGCCCTCCCGGGCGGCTCGATCCCACGCGGTGGCCACCGGCTCGGTGGCCGCGGTCGCGATGTCGGCCGCGGCCGGATCGTCCAGCAGCGTCGCCAACACCCAGGCGACCGCGGGCCACAGTGCGTCGGACACGCTGTCGAGGTAGCGGATCTCCAGGAACCCTCGCGGTCGCACGGGCGGGAACAGCGTGGTCAGGTGGTAGTCCAGGTCGGCCTGGGTGGGCCGCCGCCCGCCCAGCAGCACCCGTCCGTCGGCCCAGTCGGCGAACGGCACCCACTCGGTGACCGGTTCCGGATCGGGGCTGTGCACGAGCATCACCGGGGCCCGCAGCGCGTACCGCGCCCAGTCGCTGGCCGGGTCGTCCCCGTCGGCTCCCAGCACGGGACCGCAGCGCGCCGAGTCCAATTGCCCCCACACCCGTTGCCGGGTGGACTGCCAGCCGGTGAACTCCCCGCCGAGCACCGGGGAGTTCGCGGTCATCGCGATCATGGTGGGTCCGAGCGCGTGGGCCAGCCTGACCCGGTCGGCCCACTGCGCGCGCGGACCGGCCTCGACGTTGACCTGCACCGAGGCCGTCGACGTCATCATCGCCGCACCGGCCTCACCCGTCCCGCTGTCGGTGAAGAAACGCTCCATCGCCCGGTAGCGGCCGCCGGGGTTGACGCGCTGCGCCGGGCGCAGCGGATCGGCCCCGAGCAGCACCAGACCGAGACCGGCTTGGCGGAACGCCGCACGCAGCGCCGCCCGGTCGGACGCCATGGCCGCGATCGCGGCGGCGGTGTCGGGCAGCGGCGGGCCGGAGAGTTCCACCGCGCCACCCGGTTCGACGGTGACCAGGCTGCCGCCGGGCAGCTCAGGCAGCGCGGCGATGGTCTCGGTCAGCTCGTCCCAGCTGGGGCGCCGCTGCGGATTGGCGAGCACGAAGCAGTGGGCCTCGATCTCGAGACCCACGGGGCCCACCGGTCCGTCGGTCAGGCAGCTCTCCACGAGCCGTTCCGCGGCGGCCTCGGCGCTGGCCAGGGGGTGCTCCGCCTGGCTCGGGGTAACGTCGCACGGCATGGTGCGGGCCATATCGGGCGCCCTCTCCGGTCGGTGACGATCGCTGACTGACGAGTGTTCCCTCTTATCTTCCAGAGCGCACCGACATTTTCGGTTCCTGGCCCGATTACGCACCCGTGACGTCGTCGGGCGCTTATTGCCCCAGCGTGTTCTGCATCGCCCCGGCCAGCACATTGACCGCCGGACCGCCGTTGCCAGATTGGCACACCTTCGCCTGCAGCAGAACGTTCTCCCGCAACCGTGTGGTGACGAAACAGCGGCGGTCGGTGCCCGCCTCCTGCTTGGTCCAGTCGGCGTCCGCGGCGCCGGCGGGGCCACCGGTGAAGGTCCACACCTGCGTCGTCCCGTCGGACAGATGCATCGCGGTGGTCTGCCCGGCGCAACCGACGGTGCGGTCGACCACCCGGTGGTAGGCGCCCGCGGCAGCTTGCGGGGTGGCGAACACCCCGACCGCCTGCTTGACCAGATGCGTCATGTCAGACGGCGACTCCTGCGCGGTCGCGCCGTTGAACGAGGCCAGGTCGGGGTCGAGATACACCTCGGGCAGGCCGATGTCGGCCCAGTTGTTGCACACGGGGTCGTCGACCCAGAACGCCTGGAACGGCGCGGTGAACGTGGTCTCGAAACCAAGGCGGGCCCCGACGATGTTGCCGACCGAGCCCTTGTTCAGCACGGCGTAGTTCACTACGCCGGGGTCGGACGGGCGAGCGGCCGCCGGGGCGGCCACCACCAGGGCCAGGCCTGCGGCGGCCACACAACCGAGGGCGTTCACGCCACCGATCATGCCAGCCGCCGCACGGCCCACCGAAAGCACGGTTTCTGACGGGTTTTCACGCATATCCCGTCAGAAACCGTGCACTGGTGAACGTGGCTAGGCGCCGCCGCGGACGCCCTCTTCGACCTTCTTGCCCAGATCCGGGTCGACGTTGCGCCAGTACTCGAACACCCGGGACAGCACCGGCTCCTTCACGCCCTGCAGGACATGGCCGACGATGTTGCTGACCAGCCGCTCGCGGCCCGCGTCGTCGAGCACCTCCCGGACCAGGACGCCGGCCTGGGTCCAGTCGTCGTCCTCGGGACGCAGTGTGTAGGCGGCACGCACCATGTCACCGTCGGACGCCCAGTGCACCTCGGCGGCCTGGCGCGGGTCGGCTGCGGGTCCGCCCATCGAGTTGGGCGCGTAGACCGGATCGTGCGCGTTGCGCATCCGCATCACCCCGTCCTTGCTGTAGGCACGCACCTCGACCTTGGGCTCGTTGACCGGGATCTGCTTGTAATTCACGCCGAGCCGGGCCCGGTGGGCGTCGGCGTAGGAGAAGCCGCGCGCCAGCAGCATCTTGTCCGGGGACAGGCCGGTGCCGGGCACCAGATTGTTGGGCTCGAACGCGGCCTGCTCGATCTGTGCGTGGTAGTCCTCGACGTTGCGGTTCAGCGTGAACTTGCCGACCTGCTGCAGCGGGTAGTCGCTGTGCGGCCACACCTTCGTGAGGTCGAAGGGGTTGATGCGGTAGGTCTTCGCGTCCTCGAACGGCATGATCTGCACGTGCAGCGTCCAACTCGGGAAGTTGCCTTCCGCGATGTTGGTGAACAGGTCGCGCTGGTGGTAGTCGCCGTCCTCGCCCGCGATCCGGTCGGCGTCGGCCTGGGTCAGGTAGTCGACGCCCTGGTCGGACTTGAAGTGGTACTTCACCCAGAACAGCTCGTCGTTGGCGTTGGTCCAGCTGTAGGTGTGGCTCGAGTAGCCGTTCATGTGACGCCAGTTCTTCGGGATGCCCCGGTCGCCCATCAACCAGGTCACCTGGTGCGCCGACTCCGGCGACAGCGTCCAGAAGTCCCACTGCATGTGGTGGTCACGAAGGTTGCTGGACTGCAACCGCTTCTGGCTGCGGATGAAGTTCTGGAACTTGAGCGGATCACGCAGGAAGAAGACCGGCGTGTTGTTGCCGACCATGTCGAAGTTGCCCTCGGAGGTGTAGAACTTCAGCGAGAAGCCGCGAGGATCCCGCCAGGTGTCTGGGCTGCCGCGCTCCCCCGCCACGGTCGAGAACCGGGCGACCATCTCCGTTTTCGCGCCCTTCTGGAGGAATGCGGCCCTGGTGAAGGCACTGACATCGTGGGTGGCCTCGAACTCGCCGAAGGCGCCGCCGCCCTTGGCGTGTGGCTGCCGCTCGGGAATGCGCTCACGGTTGAAGTTGGCCATCTGTTCGAGCAGGTAATGATCCTGCAACAGGATGGGACCGTCGGGGCCGACGGTCAGCGAGTGCTCGAAGCTGGGGACGGGCGCCCCGGCATCGGTCGTCGCGAACTTGTCAGACATCTGCTGTTCTCCTCCGGACAGGGGCGGCTGCTGGGCTGAGCCACCGCAGGGGCGGATACCCCAAACATGATCAAACCACCCGTGCCACTTCCCCGCTCAGGGTCGAGCAGGTGCGGGAGAATCGGATCCGGGCGCGCCACCGGCGGGTGGGCGGGGGATCTCGACGACGGGTCCACCGGGACCGAACGGACCCGGGAAAGCCGGCCCGCGTTGGAAGCCGCCGGGCGGACCCACCGGGATCATCGCCCCGCCGGGGCGCATCATCATGTCGTGGCCGCGTCCGTGACCGCCGTGGTGGCCGCCGCCGACGGCCGCGCCGGTGAGGAACCCGGCGCCGAAGATCACCACGACGATGAACAGCGATCCGGCGACGATGCCGACCCAGGCGGCGACCTTGTTCAGCCGGCTCGCGCGCTCGACGTACACGACGGGCTGAGCAGGAGGCGGCGGCGCCTGGTCATACCGGGGTTCCTGCGGCGCCGGGGTGTGCACCGGTCCGGTCACGGGCTCGGTCTGGTCCTGCTGCGGAGTGGGCTCGCTCATGACACGATCCTGCCTCCGCGCATCCCAGTGCCGTGTGAGCGTCCGCTGTGAATCACTTATGAGCACCCCGTCGGGCCGTTACGCTGCACGCAGCGGTGGGGAGTCGCCATGACCGATCTGAGTGCTCTCGTCCCGATCGGGACCAGAAGCTGGAGCGGTGGCGGTGTCGGTACCTGAGCTCCGCCGCCACGTTGCGTGGTGTGCCGCGCTGCTGGCCGGCGTGCTCGGTGGCTGCGAGCGTGGCAAGGACGTGCAGACCACGATCGAGTTCGACGGCGAACACCGCACCATCTCCACCTCCGACGTCACCTGCACCCGATACCCCGACGGAACCCTCGTGGTGCTGGTGAGCGACGGGCGCCGACGCATGGTCCGGCTGTACCTGCGCGACCAGTTCCGCATCACCGCCCTCAAGGTCGGCCTGCGACACGACGATCTGACGGGTT
>Ga0247757_10001746_pt1 | contig 13205 bp, 13 predicted proteins | sample UWRJL126311R4_FD_180929 | JGI IMG/M metagenome (GOLD analysis project Ga0247757, IMG submission 180929) | Plant litter microbial communities from Arlington Agricultural Research Station in Wisconsin, United States - UWRJ-L126-311R-4 | ecosystem: Environmental > Terrestrial > Plant litter >...
CAAGTAGCGGAAGACCAACTGAGATAGGAGAGATAGTGATTCATAGAAGTTACATACAGAGAGGTTCCTTCTTTCAGGCTCCCCAAAACGACCAAAACGTGACTCGGATCCCCCTAATGTATTCAGTCCAGGTGATGACTCGGATCACCCTAATGTATTCAGTCCAGGCGATGGTTGGGAGTGTTGGGAATTTCTGCCCTAGTTCATCGAAATAGTCGTAAATGTCTTGACCTGCCTCCTCCTTCGGGAAAAGCACGAGGAAAGACGAATTAAAATCAGAAGTATAGGGCTTCCTAAACAGAGATTTACCCTCAATGGCATCTCGATTGCCCGACCACTCATAAGGGTCTGCCGATATATCGATAATGAATTTGTTCTTATCAAACTTCACCTCTGGTATCTTGTCAAAGCCCGCTTCCATTAGCGTCTTTCGATCATCTTGATGAAACTCAGAGGCACTCTTCACCTGCGACATAGTTAACTTATAAGAGTGATCTATTTCATTTTCGACCTTCCCGTACCGCCATCCTTGCCCGTGTCCTGACTGAGTCGAAGATTGGGGGGGAGGCTAAATCGTTTGATATGCAATAGGCTGAGAGACGCGAGAGTTTAGAGTGTTCGTAGAAAGGAGAGAGTGAATCTAGCTTGTAACATGGAGGAGCGTTAATGGGGCTTAAAATACTAACGCACAAGCTTACTTTAGCGGGGCAGACAGGCTAGTTTAACCTCTTGTAGCTTAGTATGGGCAACCTTCATTGGCTCAAAGCGAAATCAGTATCTTCTCTGATTGGACAACATCGAAATCAGTGTTTTCTCTGATTGGACAGCATCCAAATCAATGTTACTAGGGCACATACCACATTGAGAGCGTGGCGAGGAGGACGGATCGGTATAATCCCATGTAGTGCAACCTGAAGACGAGACCTGTTGGCCGCATTGTCTCGCGGAGCGGGGCGAGATGCACGTGATGTAGTGATTGACGGGACTGCTTGAATAGGCAATCCCTCCTCGCCCGAGCATACCGGCTGCAGCTCCACCCCTACTTGCTCAGTTGTCAAGCCATGGCTCGACTGAGCGTACACGGGTCGACAGAGCCACAAGCATTTACAAAACCGAGACGGTCTCGCATGCTCTTCTTGCTTCCACTTTCTGGCTTCCAGATTCAGGCGCCTCTTTCGGATGATGAGATAGCCATTTCTATTGAGGACCCGTACTCATATAGCCCATTTAGGTGTATGGTATTCAGAGGATTGTGCCTAGGTCTAGCACCCAGACATTCTATGGGATGCTCTTTTGAGGGTGTTTGCCGTGCAAGAGGAAGAGTAGGAAATGGGAAATGGTTCGGAGATGTAGTGCCGGTTGGAGAGGGCGATTTCGCTGGTGACTGCATGTACATGTGCCCTTCCCCCAGGGGAAGGAGGGAGATAGTATGGTTCCGTTGTGGGCGCTAACGAATACCTGTCAATAGTGGCGCAAACTGATCCCCGGGGAAGGACAACCCAGCGTGACCCATGGCGAGGCTTTCAATTGGGATTATCTGGTTATGTAAGCTAGCTACCTCAAGAGGTCACATTTAGGCGTATAAAAGGCGGAAACAGTCATCTATCAAGAAAGGCAATTCGAGTTCTCACAAGATGAAGCGGGCGACCTCTAACCAGACAGATAAGCAACGGAAAAAGTCACGGGTTAAAATCGCGCGGACGCAGCAACAACAACAATTAAAGGAAAGCCAATCGGTAGGGGATGAAGCTGAACAGTTTCGTCTGGGAACCGCTCGGTTTCCAATCGATGCACTTACTGCGGAGTGGACCTTGGGGAGAAATCGAAAAATTGATCCGGCGCATAAGCAGGGCCTCGTCCAGCTGTTCAGAGACCAAGGCATTCGAAGAAAGGATGCAGAGTGTCGAATCCGGGTTGCATGTACAAAAGAGCAATTCCAGCGAATGCTGGAGCACCTCGATATCCCGGGCATTAACGACGGTGACGATGCGGGTCGCGCTCCCGCACGACCTCTGGTTTGGCGACCTTTGACGCGGCAAAACGAACAGTTCTTCGACAACATAACCGTCACATTTAAAAACTGGCGTGCTCCCTATACTAGTAAACACACACACGGGGTGCCGTTTGAGTTGGATCATCGTACGTTTCGCATCGCGACTGCAGCCAGCCGTGAGGTGTGGTTTATTGTCATGCATCCGATCGTCTTTCACATTCGTGAAATGCCTCACTCGTGGCACGAACGTAGGAAGCAAGCTGAACGATCGTCCAAGTCTAGCGCACTCCAGCAACATCATGCAAGTCAGTTGGTGTCATATATCCGGTGGGTCTTCAGCCATGGAGCTCCAGCGTCTGCCTAGATTTTTAGGCTATGCCTTGAGGAACGAAGAGACGAAAAGGTTTAGGGCCCCGAGGATTTGTCCCGGCCCCACCTTAAGTCACCTGAATTATGACGTTTTTCACGTGTTTTTCACCTGATCTTTTTGAGAAACGCTAGCCATTGAAATTTTGTTCATTAAGCTTTATTTTCCTATTTTATAGCTTGTTGTGGTGAATTTTGCCAAATTTTGGCGAATTTCATGATACCACTACTTTTGGTCCAACTACCTAGCCCTTTTGTTCATCACGTGTTGCGCTTTGCCTTTTTATCCCTTAGCGCCTTAGTCCCTGCAGCGACCGCACGATTAGCTGAGCCCTGCCTCGCCACCTCTTCTCCTCCTCTCGGAGCCTCCCGTTCTTTTACTCCACTACTCATGTACACTCCTCCTCCCAATCCCAAGACTCTGCCTCACTGATTGTCGTTTCGCTGAGTCGCTCATGCTCTTTTCCTGCTTCGATCATACTCGCAGGTACGACGTTGCCGATAATGTCTCTCGCCCGAGCTTCAGACAGCAGCATGATCCCGTTCAGGGTACGGCTCCTCGACAGTTGCACGTACAGCCCATACGGGTCACATTGGCCGGGGACTGAAATGCCATCGATTTTTTGAGTGCGTGTCCCCCGTAGCTCAATACCCACTCGATCTAAAGTCTTGCCCTGCACTTTATAATCCGTACACGCAAAGGCTGCCGTGCAGGGCAATCCTCTGCGGGACACTTCGGTTTCTTGCCATGGCCGCTTTCTCTGGCAATCGATCTTCACGCTCGTTGGGGTGAGGAGGATCGTGCCCGGCGGCATGCCCACGAAATGAAAGTGTTTTGTGGTGTCGGATGCCAGCAGGATGCCCGCCGGTGGCCCAAAATAGAGGATGGTGTCGGCACTGATCTGGTGTCCTGGGAACGCTTTGTCTATAACGACATCAACAGCATCATAACTAGCGCCGTTAACCAGCTTCAGGCCTTGGTAGGTGTTTTGCGTTACGACGACGGGCATTCCCGGGACGAACATGAATACCGCAGGGATAGGGATGCGACTTTCATCTCCTTGGTTGAGCATCATCGTGGCCTCCTCCTCCGACGGTGGCTCGCCCTTCCACTTGTGCTCTGAGATGAAAACGTGAAGTGGTCCACCCTTTCTCTTTTGGAAAGCTGAAGTGGCTTCCATGTTCAAACACCACCGATTCCTGTTCAGCGGTGTCACTACGGTGATGCCAGAATCCCATGGGATCGACCTCCCCTTCTGGTAGCATCTGCTGTTTAGGAGATCGACGTCGGATTGATCCTGCACACCTTGTCGGATGCGCGTTAGCAACCGTTGTAGCTCTGGATCGCCGGCAGCACGCATTTGTTCGGTTAGGATTATGATAGTGGTGAATTTCTTCCACAAGCTGTGCGCCTTGTCGTGTTTGTGCCTCTGATCAAACGTGAATCTCTTCTCCTCATCCCAAGGGAATGCTGCACTGGGGAGTATGATTGGCCTCTCCTGTACAGGTCGGAACTGGCGAAAATCGCCACAAAAGAGCACGATCGGGATCCCACCAAAATCCTGCTTTCGTCCCCGAAGTGCGCAAAGACTTTCGTTGATTGCATGGAGAGTTCGAGCACCCAACATGCTTACCTCGTCGATGATGAGCATGTATTTCTCTCGCCAACTCGCCCTGCTCTCTCCATCGATCCGCAACGCGGACGAGCTCGCAACGCCTTCCGCACGCTTATCTGGTCCTACACGGGAACTATCTATCGGTATATTGCAAGCCGAGTGAATCGTGATGCCGTTCACTGTTGCGGCTGCCGCCCCAGATGTACCTGTGATTAGTAGACGGTGCGACATCCCCTTCCTCTCAAAGAGCGTTGCAACAGCCTTGATCACCCGGGATTTTCCAGTCCCGCCCTCGCCCCCAAGATACTGGCAAAGTTGTGGGGTCTCTTGCTCATTCCTGCCTACTCGATCCAGCTGCCGGCATATCAGGCGGAGGGCGATGCTTTGCTTTTTGTTCAGTGAAAGCTGCTCAGCTAGCTCTTTCCCTGCAGTGCACCATGATACTGATGGCCCGAACTGCACGCTTACTGAAGGCCCTGCTAATGCCATTGTTTCCTCCAAACCTCCTTCCGTGACTACGATATCTTCATCCCCAAACCCGCTTTGGACATTCCATAGGGCTGCGTCGTAGGCCGTTCTATTTTCATTAGCCTCGTTGTCAGCCTGGCTTTGCATACCTCGAATTTGACTCTCCTGCTCCTTGGAGACGCTATTCTGCTGCAACTTGATGGCCCGAATCCGTCTCTGGTCAGGAAGCTCTGCACCGCTGAATATCCGTCCCTCCTCTCTTACTATCCTGTTTTCTCGCTCGACAATAATTGAACTACACAATTCGACTTCTGAAGCTCTACTTTGCAAGCTGAATCTATGCAGCTGGCGTAGTATGCATAAGATGTCCTTTGATCCTGTGGTAACCTGATGGCTACCCACAGCGTTTCTTAAAACGTCAATAAGCCTGTTCATATTGCCTACTTCATCCGCTCGATGCTTTGTGCCCGCCCTTTCATCAACCTCGCCTAGGCCGGTGTCGACCATGCTTTCAGTAGGATCTGCTTCTCCGGATTGTGCTGCCCATTGCATCGCATCGCGCTTTGCATCCTCTGCTGATTCGCGAAGCAGTTGTATATTTTCCACAACGTTCAAGAGCCTTGGCGATAAAGTTTTCTTCTTGCTTTCCCAAATGCAATTGATATCCCTGGCGCTCTCGAGAAGGAATTCATTCCATGGCACAAAAAGTCCAAGATGCTGCACAGCTGCTCTAAGAACCCCTCATCAGTCGCGTGGATAATTTCTCGCTAAGCTCCGCATGCTAGCCATACCTTCTATGGTATTGCCCCTCTTCCTCGCTAAAGTCCATGCTCAGATAGCCGTCCAAGCAGACCATGGCAAATTTGCCTGGCTTCCGTAGCTCCTGCACCCACTTTGCCGAAAACACCCATGTACTCTGAAATTCGATCTCACCCGAACCTCCTACTTCCTTTCTCTTCCGTTTTAGCTTCACGACTGACATGTAATCGTAAAATGAAAGGCCCTGCAAGATCTTGCCCCGATGCGGGTACGCGTCTGCGAACGAGATCTTCCGACCTGTCTCTTCTAGGAAGACAGTCTCGTCGGCCGACCTCATCGAAAGATCCATCTCACCTCCCTCTTGTAATAGACTCCACTGTCCTGCGATTTGCCAATACAGAGAAGTGACGTTTAGAAATGTCCACTGGTCGTTTGCAGTAAATTCCATACCATACCCCAGCAGGTGTGCAATCACTTCTACCTGCGACAGAGGCTGGTCGGTGAATATGCGGTTTGCGATTCGCATCAAAAATTGTCGAGTTCGATTGCGAACGCCAGTCGACGCGGCACGGGCAGGCGCCCCATCCGTTTGCTCGACGTTAACGGGGTCTTTCAACATAGGAAAGAATTCAGACGCGACGGCCAGGCGCTTCCAAATGGGATCTTCCACTTTCGTCGCATAATTAGTTATATAGTACATCAATGACATCGTCTTTCGCTGTGTTCCAATGAAGGAGATGTCATGGTTGTGCCGCAGTCCCACGGCAATGGCTTTGTTCCATCGATTGACTAAATTGTGGCTACGTCGAATCTGCAGCACTCCTTCCTCTGTAAAGGCTGTTTTTGCTACATTCGGCCAGGGAGCTTTGAAGCGGCATAAGCTACCCTTCACGCCTCTTTTGAGGGAGTATTTGACGCAGGTAGGACTGTGGGTGTGAATCTGGGTGGCGCCCGCACAAAAATTCGCTTCTTCTTCAAAAGAAGCAGCGAATTGAGCCTCGTTCTGAAGCAGCGCTGATATGTCCGCCGTCACCTTCCTCTCTCTCGCTATTTCGGCGGATGCGTTGATGTCCAGGTCCTATGTGATTCCATTGCCGTTAGATCATTATAATTTGCCTTTGCCAAGCCACTTCTCTGTACGGGGGAAGTACTAACTTCGGTGAAAACGCTATCTACATATTCAATGAGTTTCTCTCGATATTCTACTTGGCTGTCCCCTTCCATGCCATCCAGGGCAAATGCTAGGGTCATGTTCCCGTGCAGCCATAGCAGCCCGTGAATATGGAGTGCGCCGCGGTCGTTTGTCTCCACCGCTCCAAAATATTGGCAAACGCGTCCAAACACCGATTCCTCCCCTACCTTTACATAATGCTTGAAAAACATGGAAATTTCTCGATGGAAAAACAACGCCGAACTCAGCGGATCCGACACCGCCAGTCGCGCGCGCTTGTATGCTTCATCTAACGTCATGAGGTATGCCTCTGCTTCCGCCGGGTTTCGACTTCGATATGCTGCTAGTCTCAGCTTCACTGGATTGGTTATATCGTTCGGGTTCAGCGTAAACCATATCGCTGGAACACCGTGTCGAACTACGAGAGATTTGATTTTTCGTCGCATCTTCAGCCGGAGCTCCCTCGACATCGGCTGCCGAAATCCATACAAGGACAGGTGTCTCAATAAGCGATTCACATCTTCATCGGCCGTCTTCCCGCTAGCCTCCAGCTCCGCCCTCGCCCTTTCGCACCTCTCTGAACTTAGTGAGCGGACCAATGATTCCACCTTCTCAAAGTCTTTCCGCTGCACACTTGCCATGCTGACGCGACGGTTTCGCGACTTCACTCCTATGTTGAAAACGAGGAACGCAAACGCATAGTGAGTAGCGAATCGGCCTCCATGCCGTTGGAGCACTATGCCTGCCCATTTTTCTATGCCCAAGTCTCTGGACAAGACCAGATTCCGCGCTGCCGCATTCGCATTAATACCATCTTGTACAGCGTCGGGATCCCGCAAATCCTCCAGGCTTTCCTGCGCACCAAGCGGGCCTCCGCGTCCAGTGGGAAATAGAATTGGAAACGTCTTGCTGAAGAAATGTGTGTCGAAAGTGTCCGCATAATCTTGACCCCTGGACAGAAGAATATACGGCGCACCTCCCTTTTCGCGTCGTACCTCGGCGTGCCCATTCCAGCTGCTCCCTTGCACTAGCCGTCCAGACCGCTCTCTAAAAGCTTCAAGAACATACCGCATCTTCTCCGCGTCTGCAATATCGGATCGGTCATTAAGACCAAACATGCCGGACGAGCTAAACTCGTGCGTTGGGCTATACACAAATTCATCGCCCCCCACCTTCGCCTCATGCCTTTCCACGTCTCCTTCATTTTGCCCACTACTGCCCTGAACTTCCTCCACGCGCCCAAGTGCAACCAGCACATCTTGGATATCCACCACTGCATCTTCCTCCATATCGCGCTCTGCAGCTGGAACAATCTGCCCTGTACGTGCCTTTTCGTGTGCCGATGGTTCGTTACGCTCTAGTCTTTCATATACTTGACGAGGTACACCATGTAGCGGCTCGCCCCAGGTTTCCATCTCAGTCATATCGATTTCGATATGGGTATAGAGATGATTGTGCAACTTCAGCCACCTTAGCGCTCTCTCCACGACACGGCGCCGCACGGAGAGAAGCGCCGATACGTCCTTCGGTGTGGGCTTCTCTCGCCCCTGCCACGACACGTGGATGTCATCCAGAACCTTGATTAGTGGGTGGGGCAGTACGTTTGTGACCAATTCTTGCACGTGGTTTGGGAAAACTGTGATATGGCCCTTCACGTGTTTCGGATAGCCCAAGGTCTGTCTTCGATCCTGTGGAAGGCTGTACCTCGTAATAAAACCATAGCAAGAGTTGAGAGCGATCAGCTTTTCCTCGATCGGCGTTAGATCTTTCAGCTCTTCTGGAAACATATGCTCACATCCAAGCCGGGTATGGATTTGAGCAGCGGCTGACAGAAACCCTTTCTCCACGCATTTTAAACATTCACGGCATGCAGAGATCTTTTCATCCACTACAAAGCATCTTCTGCATAGAAGATGTATAGGATTACTTATCTCACCTGACAAAGCAACCCACTCGTTCCAATCCATTTGTTGCAATTCTAGCACAGAAAACTTACGATAGCAGATCATGCAAGTGGATATTGGCATAGTCTCCTTGCTGTGAAATGCGGTGTAGAATTCTCTTACCGTCGAGATCTTTCTGCTGTCTGGAACAGCTTCACACCACCTATATCCGTTCGACAGCAGCTCTTTTTCGGCAAACTCCTCGTCCAGGCTGCGCAGAGCGCTCTGTACAGCCGCTTCTTGTTGTTCCTCATCTCTTCTCGGCTCTTCCTCCTGGCCAATCTCCTCCTGCATCGTAGTTCGCCTGCGTTTTGTCCTTGGCTGATCCGCCCCATCAACGGTCTCCGTTTCTCGCTGTTGACGTCTATGCTTCCTCTCCATTTCCCCAGTATAATCCTTCTGTAACTGCTCATACACATCATCTGCCGTCCGCAAGCCCAAGTTCGCCAACGCCGATCGGTTTTGCGTTACCGAGCCGAGACGTTGGAACAGCTCGCCGCCAGGAACCCTACTCCTTCCTGGCCTTCCCCCATCCCTTAGTGTACCCCTTTGTTCATTCGCCACTCGGAGGCCTCGAGGGTTTCCCTCTGCCATGTTTAGGGGAAGGTCTCTGATCGTGACAGGGATTGACGGAGGAAGTACTACTTTCACCTTGCGATTCCGCCCACATCTTCGCATAAAACCCCTTTTCACACCTACCTTCACCTCTCCTCCATAATCGGCTTTCCCGTTGGACGACTCTATCTTCGTAAGACCCCATACTCCCACCCATCCTCCTTCACTACCCAATCACCACTTATGGCACATCATATTCCCCTCACCGGAACTGCCATGGTCAGCCCATCCGACGTCTACTAGTCATAGTAACGTACGGTATTTCCTCTATAGGAATATCCTCTTCCACCCCACTCTTCAAGCTGAAAACTCAAGTTGCGATCTTCGCATACTGTTACCTAATGACTTCTTCAGCTACCATGGTGATTGTTTGCTTCCCTCAAAGGCTTGTTGAGTACTCGGAATTTCATACTTTAAACTGCTAACGTAGTGGTGTTGGGCTTGAAATAAGGCTTCCTGCCGCCGACTACACCCACCAATGGCAACACCCCACTGCAAAGCTATGACAACACTATCGAACCACAAGAGCTAGCGCTTTTCTGGTATTGTAGCTCCGAATCCACACAGCTGAACCGCAACACACCTCTAATACCAGTCATGGGTGGCCTTTTATCCAAACCCGCACCAAACAAAGCAACATAAAACAGGTGTTATTTCAAGTCCTTCACATTATCATCTTGTCAGAATCCCTCGCATCAATCATGTCTGCAACCACTTCGCAGGCTACAACCAAAGCCATTCTTCGGAAGCCGCTTGAGAGCCAAAAAGGCCTTGGGGGCGATTTGTCCCTTATGTGCTTCACACAGATGGGGATCCCAACAAAAGTTTCCCAGCCGGAAAGACATCTCTTGAAAGGTCTGAATGCGGAAACCATTGCCAAGATACTCTTTCATCCGCCACCCTGGACAAGCAACCTTGAATACTCCTCTCTTCTAGCAAATGCTGGAGATGAGGACTCTCACTCGGGCACTTTCAGCCTAAGCTTCTCAATGTATAATCAAACTATTTACCCCGAAGACTGGGAAGAACTATGGTTCTTCGCTTATGGCCGTGTGCACCCATATGCGCTTACTTGGAAAATTGAGCCCGACCCTACTTTAGATGACGGCGACACTCTACAAGACTTCACCGCCCCACTCTTAATCATCCGTGATCAAGCTATCCAACCGTGAACTCCTCCTTCTTAGTTGCAGTCGGACCTGACATGGCTAATAGACGAAAAGCATTTACCCCCGATGCATTGGCGCCATCTCAAGCTTTCCAACCCTTTCACCCATAGCAAGCTTTACCGGACCTATTATGGGCTCAGGCCACACACTTATCAAGAACAACCATTCATCAGCCATAGATGACACGCAACGAAAGTGTTGCGGATTTGTTCAACTCTCCAGCTTCATCACGCCCGGTGCCACCTCCAACTCTCCTGGCAAAGGCTTCCATCCATTCCAGGTCTTTCTTATCTTTCCCATCCACGCAAAACCTTGGACAATTCTTTGCAAAAGGATGATAGAAAAGGAAGATACTGCTTTCCAAAGAAACACCCACATTACCTGTACTGGAAAAGTAGCTGGCTTCCTCCGCCACGATCTTATGGTTTACCCACCGCCGCTCGAACAGGACTATGTCTTCGTTATCGTCCCAGATACGTGGACGTTTCATGAAAACGCGCAGCGGGACCCTCCATCCAAGCCAATTCCAGCAACCACTCCCACTAAGCGGCTGCCCACCTTTGACCGGTCGCAGTTCATGTCCCCATCCAAGCGCGCCACACGTGACAACCGTCCTGGATTTGGTGCATCCACGGCAAGCTCTCGCAAAGAAGCTGCTTCACAGGACATAGATCCCAATCTGATTGAAACCTCTCCGCCTTCTCCCTCTCCTGACCCTAGCACCACCGCCGCTGGCTCTTCCTCTTCCCAGCCAATAGGTAGCATCATCACTCAAGAAGATGACATTGTCACTATCCATTCTAACTCTTCCCCACAACCGGATAATCCCGCTAGACCAAGTCGAAACCGGCACCTACCAAAAAAGCTTCATAAAAAAGAGTAAGATCGTGGTCACACCTTTGTCCGTTTCCTGCTGTCCTTTTTTCAGTTCTGCGTCGCCATCCCCGCTATCCCTATGCCATTGTAGCTAAATTGAATGAGAAGCACTCATCCATTCATTCCACTTACTCTGACGGCCAACTATATCAATGTCTCACGCTATGCCGATTTCTTCCTCCCATTGACTCTGTATCTTCTATTAGTGCGCTCTCTTATCTTGCTATCTGCCAAACGTAAAATAACAATACTTACTGTATGTTTGGTTGCGAACATGACCTTTACTCCTAAATACAGGAATATGTCACAGTCACAGACCGCGATTAAATAAAGAATGGAGAGGATTAGGAGAATGCCGGATACAATTATCAAACTTGAACTTGGTTACCTTACTCTCCTTAGCCAGATCGCGCCCAGGTACTAACTTCATTGGCCAGTAACCCACCTCCCAAAGTATCCAGCCATCCTGATACATTGCATTCCATTCAACATGCGACCATACCACCGAAACACCAGTCACCACCTGACCCAGAAATATCGATTGCTCGAGCCGCCTTCGCTTATAAAAAAGGGAAAGTCTCCTCCATCAGGCAAGCTGCTCGCCACTACGGTGTCAAACGCAGTACTCTATCTCGTCGCATGAAAGGGACTCCTGCGAAACGTGATTGTGTGCCAAAGTCGCAAAGGTTTACCCCAGCCGAGGAATCAGGGTTTGTGGCTTTCCTTATCAACCTTCATGCACGGGGGTTTCCCCCTGCTACTTCAGAGGTGGCAGCTATGGCCAATCTACTATTGGGGCAGCACGGTGGTGGTCCGGTAGGAAAAAATTGGGCTCTAAAGTTCATTAGACGACACAGTGAGCTGCAGTCGGCTTTTGCCGGCGAGGAAGACTGCCATAAAGATATACGTGAAGACCCTCTCGCCCTAGAGGGATGGTTCAAGCTATTGCTTGACATCGTTATCCGATACGATGTGATAGAGGGGGACATATACAGCTTTGACCAAACAATCTTCAGAATGGACGTTGTTACTACACCGCTCGTTACCACCAGCGCCACTCCATCAGGCCGTCCCAAAAAAACCGGTTCTGGCAATAAGAACTGTGTCTCCACAATCCAGGGTATTAATTCACAAGGGCGGGCTCTTCCTCCATTTATCATTTTTGGAGAGGATCCTCACCTAAAAAGTTGGTATAACACCAGCCAACTGCCACCTGATTGGGTACTTGCATTCAACAACAACGGTCGGGCTACAAAGGACATCTACGATCACTGGATCCGCCATTTCGATAAAAACACAAGACTTCGTACGATCGGGTCATATCGTCTTCTCATTTTCGATGCTCACTCTCACCACGTTTCCATGTATTTTCAGCAATACTGCAAGTTCAACAATATCCTGACCTTGTGCATGCCGCCGCGGTCCGCGCACCTTCTGCAACCACTAGAAGTACGCTGTCTGAACCCTCTAGAAGCAGCATATCACCAGGTGATAGATCGCAAAGGTGGCCACAAATCCCGCCGAATCACCAAATTAGAATTCCTTGCAGCATACAACGAAATTTACCAGGCTTCCTTCACCAGAGACAACATCATGAGTGGCTTCAGGGAAGCAGGTTTGGTTCCCTATAATCCTGATCGTGTGTTGCGGAGACGGCCAAGCAGGACGAAAATTCAAGCTACAAGCGGCCCTTAAAGAGCGCATTGTATATAGACTTACAGTAATCTATTTCTGTCGTTTTCCATGATTGGTCGCGGAAAGAACTTGTGTACGACCGATTTTTAGTTTTGATTTTGGTTTTCGATGGGACTCGCCGATTCGCTGGGCGGACGCCTTACCCGCCCGCCCCCGCGACCCCACGCCAACCTACAACACCAACCTTTCAACATCGTTCCTCAAGGCTCTCCTTGGGGCAAACAGCCGGCTGTTTGCGTCAACTACCTGTACGATTAGTTCCACGCTTGCAGATCTTCTCGTGTTTGAGAACATGCGCTACTGGCGCTGCATTGACGATAGGCCCCTTCTGGATCCCGCTCTCTCTTTTCCGTCCTCTACTAATGTCCATCCCTGTGTGGCGGGCCACCCCCCGTGCCGAGCCAAATCGCCGCTACGTCATCTTTCGAGTCATCTCGACTTCGTCAACGTGTCTCAAATACTTTGATACCAAGTGAACACGCTACCTTGGCCACCACTGAGCCCATGCCATGTCTCACAATGCAAAAATACGAT
>Ga0247757_10001747_pt1 | contig 13204 bp, 10 predicted proteins | sample UWRJL126311R4_FD_180929 | JGI IMG/M metagenome (GOLD analysis project Ga0247757, IMG submission 180929) | Plant litter microbial communities from Arlington Agricultural Research Station in Wisconsin, United States - UWRJ-L126-311R-4 | ecosystem: Environmental > Terrestrial > Plant litter >...
TGCATGTGCGCGTTGTAGTTGCCGCGCTGCACCTCGCCGAGGGCCCAGCGCAGCTGCCGCAGCGGGTCGGCGATCGACATCGCGACCAGCACGGTGCTCGACAGCCCGATGACCAGCGCGACGATCGACAGCAGCAGGATCGTGGTGATGACCCGGTCGGGTGGTGCGGTCAGGATCGCGAACTTGCTGGCCACCAGCGCGAGCAGGATCGCCACTAGCGGCACCCCGGTGGACAGCACCCAGGTCAGCACCTGGCGCAGGATGACGCCGGGGGCCTGGAACTTCTCGGGCACACCGCCGCGCAGTGCGGCGACGGCGACCGGGCGCAGCACGCGCTCGGACTGCAGGTAGCCGATGATCGCGGTGGCGGTGGCCCCCAGACCGGTGGCCACGGCCACCACCGGCGCCGATTTACTGGCCACCGGCCAGCTCGCGACGATGAACACCACGGATCCGAGCAGCCAGTTGGTCGCGCTGATGACCGACCGGTAGAAGGGCATCCGCAGCGCCCGCATGCGTGCGCCCTCGGTGGCCGCGGGGTCCCGGTCGCCGAGCAGCATGTCGCGGCGCTGCCAGCGCATGACCGGGATGAGCATGCGCAGCGTCAGGTAGGACGCCACGGTGAAGGACACGAACAGGTAGCCCAGGAAGATCGCCAGGTTGTCGGTCGGCAGGTCCTGCAGCTGGATGCGGTCCTCCGGGGGGAGCCCGAAGCGCAGGAACCCCAGCACGAGCAGCGCGCCGATGATGTCGGCCTGCAGCATGCCCAGGGTGAACACCGGCCAGGGCGTGCGCGCCACCCAGCGGACGAATGCGCTGATTCGCCCGATCCGGATCGCTTCTGCTGCCACGCGTCAACCGTATCGGGCGCGACTGACGGCGACGGGGCCTCTGAGGCGGACGTGTCGGTTCGCAGCATTACTGTTATCGGCGATGGCTGGTGTTTTCTCTCGTCTTGTGGGGCAGGACGCTGTGGAGGCGGAACTCACCGCCGCCGCGCGGGCCGCCAGGGGTGACTCGAATCACACCGGCGACGGCGGTGTGGTGGGCACCATGACCCATGCCTGGCTGATCACGGGTCCGCCGGGTTCGGGGCGGTCGGTGGCCGCGCTGTGTTTCGCCGCGGCGCTGCAGTGCACCTCACCCGGCGTGCCCGGCTGCGGTGAGTGCCGGGCCTGCACGACGACGATGGCCGGCACCCATGCCGACGTCCGCCGCATCATCCCCGAGGGCCTGTCGATCGGCGTCGACGCCATGCGCATGATCGTGCAGATCGCGTCCCGGCGGCCCGGCACGGGACGCTGGCAGATCGTCGTCATCGAGGACGCCGACCGGCTCACCGAGGGTGCGGCGAATGCGCTGCTGAAGGTGGTGGAGGAGCCGCCGCCGTCGACGGTGTTCCTGCTGTGTGCGCCGTCGGTGGACCCCGAGGACATCGCGATCACGTTGCGCTCCCGCTGCCGTCACATCGCGCTGGTGACGCCGGGGGTGGACGCGATCGCCCGCGTGCTGGTGGAGTCCGACGGCCTGCCGGAGAGCGAGGCGGCCTGGGCGGCCTCGATCAGCGGCGGCCATGTGGGGCGGGCGCGTCGGCTGGCCACCGACGAGCAGGCCAGGGAGCGGCGCCGGCGGGCGCTCGGTCTCGCGCGTGACGCCGCGACCCCGTCGAGGGCCTTCGCCGCGGCGCAGGAGTTGGTGGCCACCGCCGAGTCCGAAGCCAAGGCGCTGACCGAGGATCGCAACGAGGCCGAGACCGAGGAGTTGCGCACCGCGCTGGGTGCCGGCGGCACCGGCAAGGGCACCGCGGGCACCATGCGCGGCGCGGCGGGGGCGCTCAAGGACCTGGAGAAGCGGCAGAAATCCCGGCAGACGCGGGCGTCCCGCGACGCCCTGGACAGGGCTCTCATCGACCTGGCCACCTACTTTCGTGATGCGCTGCTGGTCGCCGCGGGCGCGGACGCCGTGGCGGCCAACCATCCCGACATGCGCGACCGGGTGTCGGCGATGGCCGCCCACGCCTCGCCGGCAGCCCTGCTGCGCTGCATCGAGGCGGTGCTGGAGTGTCGCGAGGCGCTCGCAGTCAACGTCAAGCCGAAGTTCGCGGTCGACGCGATGGTGGGCACCGTCGGGCAGGCCCTGCGCGGCTGAATCCTGCTGACTTGGGTAGGCGGCCGGCCCTGTCGTAGACTCGCCACGCCGGTCACCAGCGGTTGCTCTTCGCGTGAGCGCTCATGGATCCGGTACGCCGCCTTAGCTCAGTCGGTAGAGCGTCTCACTCGTAATGAGAAGGTCGGGGGTTCGATTCCCCCAGGCGGCTCCACATGGCTCATCGAGCCCAGTGCTCTCATCACCGCGCCGGGGACGCCCCGTCGCGCCACGGCCCGAGAAGTGATCCGGGGCCCCCACACCACCAGGTCATCCCTGCATGCTCACTCGGCTAGAAATATGTGGCATGCCAATGGCGGCATTGATATATTTCATGTCATCCGCCAATACGTGTCAACGAAGAGGGCGGTGCAACGAAAGCCGAGGCGACCACATGTCCGAGCAGGAGTTCACGTCCGCGATCGATGCGAACCGCACGTCGTACGGCGACCAGGGGTTCAGCCGGTTCTTGCGGCGGGCGTTCCTCGCCTCCCGTGGTTTCGACGACGTCGACCTCGACCGGCCCATCGTCGGCATCGCGGTGACCACGTCGGACTACAACACCTGCCACCGCGACATGCCTGCCCTGCTGGAGGCCGTGCGGCGAGGCGTCCTCGAAGCGGGCGGGCTGCCCCTGGAGTTCCCGACGATCTCGCTCGGCGAGATCCTCACCTCCCCGACCAGCATGTTGTTCCGGAACCTGATGGCAATGGACACCGAGGAAATGATCCGGGCGCTGCCGATGGACGCGGCCATCCTGCTCGGCGGCTGCGACAAGACCGTGCCCGCGCAACTGATGGCCGCCGCGTCCTCGGACAAACCGGTGCTGCTGGAGGTCGTGGGCCCGATGATGACCGGCAGCTGGCGTGGCGAGCGCCTCGGTGCCTGCACCGACTGCCGCCGGCTGTGGGGGAACCACCGGGGCGGTGTCCTCGACACCGCGGAGATCACCGAAGCCCGTAGCGAGCTGGTGACCACCGCAGGCACCTGTGCGGTGATGGGCACCGCGTCGACGATGGCGTGCCTGACGGAAACGCTGGGGATGATGCTGCCCGGCGGCGCCACCCCCGCCGCATCCACCGGCGGCAGGTTGCGACACGGTGTCGCAACCGGGCGCCGCGCGGTGGAGCTCGCCCGCGCGGGCGCACCGAAACCTCGCGACATTCTCACCCGCGCCGCGTTCGAGAACGCGATCAAGGTCCTGGCCGCGCTCGGTGGTTCCACCAATGCGCTCGTGCACCTGGTCGCGGTGGCGCGGCGCGCCGGCGTCGATCTGAAGCTCGGAGAATTCGACACGATCGGCGCGAAGGTCCCGCTGCTCGTGGACTGCAAGCCGTCGGGCGCCAACTACATGGAGGACTTCCACCGCGCGGGCGGGCTGCCGGTGCTCCTGGAGGAACTGCAACCACACCTGGACACGTCGACGGTCGGTGTCACGGGAAAGCCGATGGCCGAACTGCTCGCGGATGTGCGGCCGCACGCGGGCACGCGCCCGGTGGTCCGGACGCTGGACGACCCGCTCGGCGCGCCCGGGGCGCTCGCGGTGCTGACCGGTTCGCTCGCCCCCAACGGTGCGGTGATCAAGACGTCGGCCGCGACCCCGGAACTGATGCAGCACACCGGACCCGCGTTCGTCGTGGACCTCGTCGACGACATCGCCGCCATCCTCGACGATCCGGACCTCGACCTCACCCCCGACCACGTGCTGGTGCTGCGGATGGCCGGCCCGATCGCCGCCGGGATGCCCGAAGCGGGTGCGCTGCCGATCCCGGCGAAGCTCGCACGGCAGGGTGTGCGCGACATGGTCCGGGTGTCCGACGCGCGGATGAGCGGCACCTCGTACGGCACCGTGGTGCTGCATTGCGATCCGGAAGCGGCGGCGGGCGGTCCGCTCGCCGCGGTCCGCAACGGGGATCTCATCCGGCTGGACGTCCCGGCACGGCGCATCGACCTGCTCGTCGACGAGGCCGAATTGGCGCGCCGCCTGGCCGCATTCACGCCCCCGCCCGTGCCGCAGCGGGGCTGGCGGCGCCTGTACGCCGAAACCGTGCTGCCCGCCAGCGAAGGCGCCGACCTGTCCTTCTTATAACCTGTTGCCTCGCGTGCCAACGAGAGAGGTGAGCATGAAGCCACTGTCCGGCGACACTTCGTCGTTGACCGAGCGGGTCTTCGAGCAGATCAGGGCGGCGATCCGGTCCGGTGAGTTCGCGCCCGGCTCGCTGCACTCGGTCGCGGACATCGCCAACCAGCTGGGCGTGTCCCGCACCCCGGTCCGTGAGGCACTGCTGCAGTTCGCGGCCAACCACGTGGTCAAGTTCGAACGCAGCCGCGGCGTGCGGATTCTCGAGCTGTCGATCAAGGACATCGAAGAGATCTACTCGCTACGTCTGCTGCTCGAAGCGCCGTCCGCCTACCGCGCGGCCACGCGGATGAGCGACCCCGACCGCGCGCTGTTCAGGAAGGCATTCGCGGGCATGCGCAAGGCGACCGAGGCCGGCGACGAGTTGCTCTTTCAGAAACACGACCTCGTGTTCCACGACGCGATCGTGCGCGCGGCGGGCAACGAACGGGTCGCCGGGGTGGTGGCGAACACCCGCGGCCAGATGCAGGCCCTTGGCCTGTCCACGACGAAGACCCGCACCCTCGCCGACATCCTCACCGCGCACGAGAAGATCTACGACGCCGTCGTCGCCGGGAACTCGGTGGCCGCCAGCGAGGCGGTGCAGGACCATCTCATCGAAACCCTCACGGTGATGGTGCAACAACTCCTGCCGCCCGAGGACAGCGAGACCTACGAGCCTCCGCTCACCCGGCTGAAGATCGTCCCGGAAACCTAGAGCCGTCAGAGGTTTCGCTCGCCGGGTCCGCCCTCAGGAGTCGAACGCGCCCTCCACCATGCGGGCCAGCGTCTCCGTGAGGACGTCCGCGCCCCGGCACATGTCCTCGTCGTCGGTGAGCTCGGATTCGGCATGCGAAATTCCGTCCACGCTGGGGATGAAGAGCATCACCGTGGGGACGAGGTCCTTCATGTTGGTCGAATCGTGCCCTGCCCGGGTGCGCACCGTCATGCTGGCCAGCTCGAGGTCCTTGCAGACCGCGCGAGCCAGCTCGACGCCCTCGGGGTGGTAGACGTGTCCCTTCCAGCTGTGCGCGAAGGTGGGTTCGATCTTCACATCGGCCTGTACCTCGATTTCGGCGAACCGCCTGCGTAGCAGCTCGTCCGCCTCGGCGAGCAGCTCGTCCGACGGCGAGCGCAGGTCGAGGTGCATGTGCACCTCACGGGCCACGACCACCGGGGAGTTGGGGTACACGGTCAGCTGCCCACAGGACGTGTGGAGGTCCTCGCCGTAGCGCCCGGCGAGCTCCCGGACCGCGACCACCGCCAGTGCCGCACCGTAGAGCGCGTCCTGCCGATCGGCCATCGCGGTCGCACCGGTGTGGCCCTGGCTGCCCAGCACCGAGATCTCGTACTTGTTCGCGGCCCAGGTCGAGTCGACGAGCCCGATCCCGATTCCCGCTTTGTCGAGTTCCCGGCCCTGTTCGATGTGCACCTCCGCGTACGCCGCGACCGTGTGCGCGCCCTCGCCGAAGACGTCGTCGTCACCGAGTCCGTCGATCGCGCGAAGAGCGTCCTCGACGGACACCCCGCTGGAGTCCGTGGTGGCCAACGCCCGCTCCAGCGGAAGGGTTCCGACGAACACCCCGCTGCCCATCATGGACGGCTTGAACCGCGAGCCCTCCTCGTTGAACCAGTCGACGACGGCGAGGTTGTGGCGCGGCCGGTCCGGCCCGGCCGCGTAGTGCCTGCGCAGCCGGTCGGCGGCATGCGCGGCGGCGAGCACGCCGTACGCGCCGTCGAAGCGGCCCCCGCGCGGTTGACTGTCCAGATGCGAACCCGCGACGACGTAAGGCGCTCCCGGGACGAGTTCGAGCAGACCGAACAGGTTGCCGACACGATCCTGCACGACCGTGAAGCCGCGCGCGGAAAGCCACGCGCGCAACCACTCTCGGGTGCCGCCGTCCTCTGCGGTGGCGGCCTGCCGCTCGACACCGCCCGCGGGAGTCGCGCCGATGGCCGACAGGTCGGCGAAGTCGTCGAGCAGCGCGGCGTCGGCGGCAGGGTCGCGGGGGACCCGGATGCCGGGCCGTTCGGAGGTGGTGGGTCGTTCGGTCGATGAAGTCATGCGGGACTCCCAGGTAGTCGGGACGGGATCAGCGCAGGATCGCTTGGGGGCTCGGATCGAGCGCCGGAATCACGGCGTCGCCGTAAGCGGCCAGGGTTCGGTCGATGCCGTCGTGCTGCAGGTAGCACGCGAACTGGTCGACTCCCAGCGCACGCAGCTCGGACAGCTTGGCCAGATGGTCGCTGGTGTCGCCGAGCACACAGAAACGCTCCACGATCTCATCCGGCACGAACGTGGTGTGCGCGTTACCCGCCCGCCCGTGCTGGTTGTAGTCGTAGGACTCGCGGCCGGAGATGTAGTCGGTCAGCTCGGGGGGCACGCCACCTTCGGAACCGTAGCGCGCCACCAGGTCTGCCACGTGGTTGCCGACCATGCCGCCGAACCAGCGGCACTGGTCGCGCTGGTGGTCACGATCGTCGCCGACGTACGCCGGGGCGGCCACACAGATGGTGACGTCCGACGGGTCACGCCCGGCGTCGGCTGCCGCGTTGCGCACGCGCTCGATGACCCACTTCGCGATCACCGGGTCGGCGAGCTGCAGGATGAAGCCGTCCGCGTGCCGGCCGGCGAGGTCGAGCGCCTTCGGCCCGTAGCCCGCGACCCACACCTCGAGCCGCGAACGGGCCGCCCACGGCAGCTGCAACCGGGTCCCGTTGACGTCGGCGACGCGTCCGTTGGCCAGATCGCGGATCACGCCGACGCTGTCCCGCAGTGTCGCCAGCGTGGATGGAGCACCGGACTGGACGCGCACGGCGCTGTCACCCCGCCCGATGCCGCAGACGGTGCGGTTGCCGAACATGCTGTTCAGGGTCGCGAACCCGGACGCGGTGACCGTCCAGTCGCGGGTCAGCGGGTTGGTCACCATCGGGCCGACGGTGATGTTGCGGGTGGCGGCCAGCATCTGGCTGTAGATGACGAACGGCTCCTGCCACAGCACCTGGGAGTCGAATGTCCAGGCGTGGCTGAAACCACGGTTCTCCGCCTGCACGGTCAGCTCGACCACCCGCGAGGCGGGTGGGTTGCACTGCAGTACGATGCCGAAATCCATGAGGTCCCTCCAGGGATGGGGGTCGAGGTCAGAGAAGGTTCTGCGACAGCTCGCGGCGCACGTAGCGCCCGTGGCTCTTGGCGCCCAGGTAGCGGCCGCGGTCGACGATGCACCGGCCGCGCGAAAGCACGGTGCGCACCGCACCCCGGATCTCGAAGCCTTCCCACGCGGAATGGTCGACGTTCATGTGGTGGGTCTGGTTCAGCCCGATCGAGGTGCGCCCGGCTGGGTCGTAGATGACGACGTCGGCGTCACCGCCGGGGGTGATCAGGCCTTTGCGTGGGTACATGCCGAACATTCGCGCCGGCGTGGTGGCGCACAGCTCGACCCAGCGCTCCAGGCTGATCCGGCCGTCGACCACACCCTGGTACATGAGGTCGATGCGGTGCTCGACGCCGGCGATGCCGTTGGGGATGCGGGAGAAGTCGCCGATGCCCAGCTCCTTCTGGTCCTTCATGCAGAAGGGGCAGTGGTCGGTCGAGATCGTCGCGACGTCGCCGGTGCGCAGGTACCGCCAGAGCTCGTCCTGGTGACCCTCTTCCCGGGAGCGCAGCGGAGTCGAGCAGACCCACTTCGCTCCCTCGAACCCTGGCGCGCCCAGCTGCTCCTCCAGCGAGAGGTACAGATACTGAGGGCAGGTCTCCCCGAACACGTTCGCACCACGGCCGCGCGCCTGGGCGATCTGCTCCAGTGCCTGCCGGGCGGACACATGGACCACGTAGAGCGGGGCCCCGGTGACGTCGGCGAGCATGATCGCGCGGTGCGTCGCCTCCTCCTCGAGCTGCCAGGGCCGGGAGATGCCGTGGTAGATCGGGTCGGTCTCGCCGCGGGCGACGTGCTGGGCCACGAGCGCGTCGATCGCGATGCCGTTCTCGGCGTGCATCATCATCAGTGCGCCGTTGCCGGCCGCCTTCTGCATCGCCCGCAGGATCTTGGCGTCGTCGGAGTAGTAGACGCCCGGGTAGGCCATGAACAGTTTGAAGCTGGTGACGCCCTCGTCGACGAGTTCGTCCATCGCCGTGAGCGCGTCGTCGGTGACATCGCCGAGGATCTGGTGGAAGCCGTAGTCGATCGCGCACTCGCCGTCTGCCTTGCGGTGCCATTCGGCCAGGGTGTCTTGCACCCGCTGGCCCGGCGTCTGGATCGCGAAGTCGACGATCGTGGTGGTACCGCCGTGGGCCGCGGCCCGCGTTCCGGTCTCGAACGTGTCCGACGCGGTCGTGCCGCCGAAGGGCATCTCCATGTGGGTGTGGCCGTCCACGCCGCCCGGGATGACGTACGTCCCGGTGGCGTCGATGGTCACGTCCACCGCCGCGGCCAGGTCCGCGCCCAGCGCGTTGGAGCCCGGCTCCAGCAGAGCCACCACCTTCTCGCCGTCGATCAGCACGTCCAGGAGTTGGCGACCGGTCGGTGAGACCACGGTCCCGCCGTGAATGAGTTGTGTGGTCATCGCACGACTTCCAGGCGCGCGGAGACGGGTCGACCGGTCTCGGACGCAGGTGGCTGCAGCTGTCCGTCGATCCGCCGCCAGACGTGTTCGGGGTTGTCGTCGCGCAGCACGTCAGGCAGCAGTTCCGCCGGGGCGTCCTGATAAGCCACCGGGCGCAGGAACCGGTCGATCGCCAGTGAGCCCACCGACGTGGTCCGGGAATCCGAGGTGGCGGGGAAAGGCCCGCCGTGCACGATGCCGTGCCCTACGGCGGCGCCGACCGGCCATCCGTTGAACACGATGCGGCCGGCGAGCCGCTCCAGCACCGGCAGGATCGCCGCGGCGAATTCGCGGTCGTCCGGCGTGCTGATGTGCAGGGACGCGGTGAGCTGGCCGTCGAGGCTGCGCAGCACCTCGTCGATCTCGGCGATGTCGCGGCACCGGACCACCAGCGACGCGGCGCCGAACATCTCCGAGCGCAAGCCCGGGTTCGCGACGAAGTCGACGCCGGAAGCGGTGTAGAGCACCGCGGCGGAGGTGTTGGCATCCGCCGACGTGCCCCGCGCCAGCTCCGTGACGCCGTCACCCGACGCGGTCCGCTCACACGCCGAGCGGTAGGCGTCGCTGATGTTCGGGCTGAGCATGACGGCTCCGCCGTCCGCGGAGACCGCCGCGGCAGCGGTCTCGACGAACGCATCCAGTCCCGGGCCGTCGATGCCGAGGATCAGGCCCGGATTGGTGCAGTACTGGCCTGCCCCCAGCGTCAACGACTCGACGAACGCGGTGGCCAGGGCCCGGGCGCCGGCATCGAGTGCCCCGGGGAACAGGACCACCGGATTCACACTGCTCATCTCGGCGAACACCGGGATGGGCTGGTCACGGCCGGCGGCCGCCTTGACGAGCGCGAGTCCGCCGGACCGGGAGCCGGTGAAACCGACCGCTTGGATGCGCGGATCGACGACCAAGCGGATGCCCAGGTCGGGTCCGTCGCCGACGAGCACGGAGAACGTGCCCTCGGGCAGCGCGCATTCCTCGACCGCCGCACGCACGATCCGGGCGACGAGTTCCGAGGTACCGAGGTGTGCGTCGTGGGCCTTGACCACGACCGGGCAGCCGGCGGCGAGCGCCGATGCGGTGTCACCGCCTGCCACCGAGTAGGCGAACGGGAAGTTCGAGGCCCCGAAGACGGCGACCGGGCCGAGCGGCACGCGCCGCTGCCGGAGTTCTGGCCGCTGCGGTGTCTCGTCCGGGCGAGCTCCGTCGATGCGCACGCCCTGCCACAGGCCGGACCGCAACTCGCGAGCGAACAGCCGCAGCTGGTTGCTGGTGCGCGTGACCTCACCCTGCAGCCGCGTGTGGTTCAGTGCGGTCTCCAGGTGTGCGCGCTCGATGAGATCTGTTGCCGCGGTGTCGATTCCGCTGGCAATGGTTTCCAGGAACACAGCGCGCTGTTCCGCGGAGGTGGTGCGGAACTCGTCGAAGGCCTTTTCGGCAAGGGACGCGGCCCGCTCCACCTCGTCGGCCACGCCGTATCGGTAGGCCGGTTCCAGCGGTATCCGGGTGCGGGGGTTCATGGAGCGGATCGCAGGACCACCGCCTGCGACCTCGTCCGCGCCGATCCACATGACGCCACGGGGCTCACCACCGGCGATCACCATGTCACTCCAATCAGAGGGAGGTCGCCGCTCATTCGGCCGACTCGACCAGCGGCTGAGGGCGGAAGAGGACGGTGCCCGCCGGTCGGGCGGACACCCGTGAGGACGAATCCGGTCCCCAGGCACCGAAGAGCAGATCCGACAGCGGCCGGACTCCGTCAGGTGTCTCGATCGGCAGGTCCGGGCCACCGAACTCGTTCAGCAGCTCCCGACAGCGTCCGCACGGGAGCAGGATCTCGCCAGCAGGGTCGACACAGGTGAAGGCCACCAGCCGGCCACCGCCCGTGAGGGCGAGCTGCCCTACCATCGTGTTCTCCGCGCACATGGTGAGGCCACGCAGCTGGATCTCCACGTTGCAGCCGGTGACCACGCGCCCGTCGTCGACCAGTGCGGCCGCACCGACGGGGAATCCGGAGTAGTGGGCATATGCGGTCCGCATCGCGTCGGTCGCCGCGGCGCGGAGCATGTCGAAATCGATCATTTCCCTAGCTCTTTCGGAGTCGAAGTGAGTCATCACGCGTGGGTGAGGCTCGCCAGCGCCTCGCCTGGGAAAGCAGTGTCCTTGTCTCCCAACAGCAATGCCTGATAGGTGAGCGCAGCGGCCTGCTCGAGACTCATGGCCCGGCGCAGGGCCATCGCCACATCGCCACCGACGCAGGAGCAACCGTGGTGTGCCTGGATGACACAGTTGTGGGTACGGGACTGCTCAGCGCTGGTGTCGGCCAGCTCATCGGATCCGTTGGGGTAGTACGGCACCCGTCCGATCGAGCGCACCCAGTGCGCATGGTCGAGCGTCAGGAGCCGGATCTGCTCGCCCAGCGCATCGAGCAGAACCGCGGTCTGCGGGTGCAGGTGGATCACCGACTGGATGTCGGGCCTCACTCGGTAGGTGCGCTGGTGCAACTTCCATTCGCTGGAGGGCTGCGGATTGCCGTCAAGGACGTTTCCGTCCAGGTCCAGGATGCTGAACGAATCGTGGTCCAGTCGGTCGAGATAGGTACCGCGCGCGGTGACCGCGATGCGATCGCCGGGCAGGCGGACCGAGAGATTGCCACCACTGGCAACCACCAGCCCGCTGTGCACCGCGGTGCTGCCGGCATCGATCAACTGCGCTATCAGGTCGTTTGCCGTTGCGGTCAGTGTCACAGTCCATCCTTCAATCGAATCGTCTCCTCAGCTCGGCCGTGTTCGGCCCGAGATGGGATCGGTGGGGGCGCAACGCGATCGACCGCTCTGTCGAGATCGTTGTTGAGATCGTTGTCGAGTTCGTCGTCGAGATCGTCGTCCTCGTCGTCGAATTCCTTGCGATCGACTCCGACGAGGAAGTTCCCGACGAGGAAGACCAGCAGGAAGGGGCCGGTCGCGGCGAGGAGGGGCAAGCCCACCGGTTTGCCGACGACGATGCTCATGTACAGCCCGGCGGCGATCGAGGCGGCCGAACCGGCCACCATCAAAACGACCCCGAGCATGTTGGTCCGCCGCCGTCGCGGCACGTCGTCCGGCGACATGATCTGCGTGAAGAGCAGATTCCATTTCTCCAGCCTCGGCCCGAAGAGCTGGATCAGCGCACCGCCCAGAACGAGCGGGACCAAGCCGTTCGTGATCAGCAGGACCGGGGGCAGGACCGTGTAGGGAAGCGACTGGGTCACCCCTCCGATACCCGCGCAGAGAATGGACATCTCGGCAAGTGTGGCGGCCACGCTGGCGGCGACGTACTTCATGAGTTTGCGCTTGGTGTTGGTCCGGGGACGGTTGTCGCCCCGCATCGCGTACCACACCTTGTACGGCACGTAGGCGAAGAAGAAGTTGCTGATCATTCCGAAGGAAGACCCGAGAGTGATCCCTCCGAAGAAATCACCGATCAGGTTGCCGATGGCAGCGCCGAAAGCACCTGCCGGACCGAACATGATGCCCATGGCCGGCACCATTGCCGTAGCGATACGCATATCGATATGCGGTAGGACCATGATTCCCTTGAAGGGGATCAGGACGGCGGCATAGAGTGCCGCCGATAATGCTGTGATCGCCACCATTTTCGGATAGCGCCACATCGTGAGGATATCTTTCATGACATCTCCGTATCCGGATGCAGGTTGGTTTTCTCGGGGCGTTGATTTCTTTCAGGGTTGGTACTTTCAGCTAGGGCTGAAACACTTCGAACCGATCTTGGAAGCCGATCACGATGGACGCGGCGATGATGAGAAGCGCTGCCGCACACCAGGCGTAGTCGACGGCGCGCATCCGCAGGACGAGATAGCTGCCGCGCGAGCGCGGATTGTGCCCGTACCCTTTGGCTTCGATGGCCATCGAGAACGTCCCGGTCGAGCGCATGGTGCGCAGGAACGCGGGAACCAGCAGCGGCAACGATCGGCGTAGTCGGCTCAGCGCATGACCGCTGTCGAGGTCGAGGCCGCGCGAACGTTGTGCCTCCATGACGCTCAGCGAGGAGCCGATGAGAACCGGTGCCATCCTCAGCGCGCTGGTGAACACGAAAACCCCGCCGTAGGGCACCTTGAACCGGAGCAATCCCGCACCCAGTTCCTCGTTGCGCGTCGTACTGAGCAACAGGATCGAGATCACCACCGCGATCACCGAGCGGATCCCGGCGGACAGTCCCATTCCGAGGTTCTCCTGGTAGAAGATCCACCACAAGTGATTCGTCTTGGCGCCCAAGAAGATCCACGACAGCAATGCGAGGACGAAGATCGCGATCACCAGCGGCCGAAACCGCCAGAGGTTGCGG
>Ga0247757_10001748_pt1 | contig 13195 bp, 9 predicted proteins | sample UWRJL126311R4_FD_180929 | JGI IMG/M metagenome (GOLD analysis project Ga0247757, IMG submission 180929) | Plant litter microbial communities from Arlington Agricultural Research Station in Wisconsin, United States - UWRJ-L126-311R-4 | ecosystem: Environmental > Terrestrial > Plant litter >...
ACCAGTTCGAGATCGTGCTGGACAATTTTTCTTTTTTTACTGACGCATTCTTTATCAGTATTGCCAACAGCAACCAGTTCGGCAACAATTTTACTATTGCGCCGGAAGCCAGTTTACAGGATGGGCTGCTCGATATCGTAGTGGTACAAAAAATGAATAAGGCGAGATTGCCTTTCGCCATTCTGCAACAAATAAGAGGTAACAACAAACTGCAACGGTTGGTGGAAGATATGAGCCAGAAAAACATCCTTTATTTCCAGACGGCATCCCTTACCATCCGCAATCTCAAGCACGCGCCGCTGCATATCGACGGCGAACCCCGCGAAACAGCCGACGAATTTGTAATAGAAATATTGAAAGACTGCTTTGAATTGATCCAACCCTGATACTACGCTCTCTCTGTGCAACTCTGTGCCCTCTGTGCCTCTGTGTTAAAGCCTTCGCTTCGATCGGTCTCGAGTATGTAACACTTTACCACAGAGGCACAGAGGGCACAGAGTTGCACAGAGACATTAATGATTCAACTAAGCAGTATTATTTTTGAAATAACATATTCTTAAACTGGAAGCCACCTTTGTCAAACACTATTCGAAAAACATGGCGCCCTTTGGTTAACACAACTGTTTCGCTCTCTATCTCTTGCCAGTTTTGCTTCCCGCCGGTAATAGAAACGCCTACCGCCGGTGTTTGTGTTTTTTGATCAATGATCATATATAATTTTCCACCGGTGGTATCCGAGGCAGCGGTAAAAGAAAGTCTGTAACTGCCGGCTTCCTGCACATCAACTGTATACTGCAACCATTCTCCGTTTTCGATATTGAACACATGAAAGCCGTTGGCATCCCTCGCAATATCCACTCCATCATTCCGGTAAGCGCCACCGCGGTTGCCAACCGTATTTACGCCCGGCGTGTATTGATAACGGGCTGTATCCTTATCATAATAAGCAACACGCTGGCTGCCCATATCAAAATCAACTGCGTTAATGGTTGAATATCCTTTACCTATGACCAATTGTTTGAATGGAACTGTACCACTTTGATGCACCTGCCGGAACATCGCATCGGTCACATCGGGATGATAGATATTGTTTTCAATGCGGATGTTTTGCAGCAGCTCCTGCAATATGCGCCAGGCTTCTGCTTCAGTTGGTTTTTCGGAGGATTTACCTGTCATCCAATCTACCAGTTTAGCATATCCCTCGGGCTGTTTTATCTCCAGTGGATTGTTGATACCCATTTTCTTTTCCTGCCACCAGGCCCACCCGATATCGTTGTTCTCGGCTAGTCCAATTGCTTCGGTAAACCATGTATTCGAATTTTCACCCGATTCGCCCAGCCATAATGGTATATTGAATTTATCCCGCAACTGCAGGAACCGCTTGATCGATTCCGTGTTGTTGAAGTTGCCATATTTATGAAAACTCATCACAAGGTTATCATCCCAATCTGGTGTGATACCGTTGTAGTTGTTACCAAAACCATTGCCTTCAATAATGATGATGTGTTTTTTATCTACCTCACGTATCGCTTTGGTCAGGTCTTTGAGTAATTGCTGCAGTGGCACATTTCCTTTTTCTTCTGTGCCACGGAAATCTTTCTTCTCATCCTCAAAACCCCAGTTGGGTTCATTTATGATATCATAGCCGCCGATCCAGGGCTCATTGGCATAACGCTGCGCCAGTTTTTGCCAGAACGCGATCATTTTTTGTTTGTTGGCCTCGCTTTGCCATAAAGATGGCTTTGCCGGGTCACGGTCTGATATCGGCAGGTCATTCCCCTGCCCACCGGGCGCCGCATGCAGATCAAGTATCAGGTACATCTTATTCTGCCTGCACCAGGCAAGCAAACTGTCCGTCATAGCAAACCCTTTTTCGATCCAGGTGTTCTTTCCGGCAACAGGTTCCTCTTCTACCGGTAAAGCGTACAGGTTATAATGCATGGGCAAACGGATGGAATTAAAACCCCAGCGCGCCATCGAATCGATGTCTTTTTTGGTGGTATGATGCAGGAGCCACCCGGCATAAAACTGTTTTGTTTTCTCCTCACCTACCAGTTCCCTGATCTTTTCTTTGATGATGTATTGTCTTCCCAATGCGCTTAAACGGAACATATAACCTTCCTGCAGCATCCAGCCACCCAGGCCCATACCACGGAGAATATATTTTTCGTCTTTTTCATTAACGATGATCCTGCCCTTTGCTTTCAGGAATCCCTGCGCAGAAAGTGTTACCGAAATGACAAGGAACAGTGTAGAAACAAACAAGCACTTTCTTGTATTCATATAGCAGTTGATTGGCTGTCGATTCAACTCACTCCCGCATGATCTTTTGCAGTCTCCTGAATGCTTCCTGGTTCGCGTCATTGTTCAGCGACAAAGCGATATCTCTCTTCTCCGCTGCAGTCAGGTGAAAACTCAAACTCGCCGGCGCCTCCTTCCGGAAAGGAAGGTATTGAAAACTGATACGATAAAACTCCGGCCCATAGGCATCCGACATATATTCCAGCTCATCATGCTGGTAATAATCTTGCAGTTTGTACCAGTTATTCTGCAATGTGAGAAATGGTTTGGTCAAAAAGCCGATCAGGTTATTTCCCTCCGATGGCGAGTCCCAGTTACCCAGGCTGCGGTCACGTATCTGCAGTAACACCACTTTACTCGTATTGGCTTTCAACCATTCTTTGAACACAGTAATGAAACGCAAAGACGCTTCCTGGCCGAAATTATCCCGAAGTCCTGCATCCATTACATCGATCACCGGGCTTGTGGGCAACCATACATTGGGCAGCACATAGGGGAATGTGGCATTCATCCGCAAAGCAGAAAGCAGGTTCAGGTTCAACGGATCCTGTTTTTGAAAGAAAGAATGAAAGTCTACCGCATCAGGATCGAATGGTGTAATAGCGAGCGTATCGGCAATAGGCCGCATCAGGAAACGCGCGGGATGTGTGGAGATGATCATTTTTCTTCCATCTGAATTGATCACCGAATTGAACAGCATAACAGGTATTAATGCTTCCGCCTCAGGCTCTGCATAATAACGCATTGTTTTAGACAAAACGCCCTGCGTATTCTCGTTGAGCTTCTGCTCAAAAGCGTAACCACGATCCTTGGGATAACGATAGCCACCTGCCTCAAATTTCTGCACCGGACCAATGATATCCCGTGTTACGAATGATGAAAACAAAGGACTCAACAGATCCCGCGATATATCTTCTGCATATTTATGGTCCTGCAAATTGATATCTGCGCCTTTCAGTTTTTCGTAATACAATTCCCTGAAATACGCAGCGCCTAACATACCACCCGAGGCGCCATTGATCAATACTGTCTGCTTCATCAACTGCCCGCCAAAAATGCTGTCGAGCCGTTGCAGTGTATTCATCGTGAATGAAGCGCTGCGGGTACCGCCTCCACTGGTATTGATGATATAAAGTACCGGTTTGGGAGATGATTGCCGTGCCTTCCATTTATTCAACACTTCGATAAAATGTTGTTTATCGGCATTCATCGCAGAATCATTGGCCAGTTCCCAGATGGTTTCCCTGTTGTAAACGGGACGCTCTTTGGTGTTCAGGTAATTCAATCCATAGGCTTTGTTTCGCGGATCGATCCATTCATTTTTATACAGGAAATTAACGAACAGGTAAATCAATACCAGCACAGGAATACTCCAGCTGCGCAAAAACATCGCCATGGCGCCTGCCAAAGCGATCAGGATCGCAAATAAAATGGTGATGCTGGCAGCAGCAGGCAACTGGAACAAGCGGGTGTCCGAGGTATAGCCCACCATCACCAGGAAAATAAACGCGATCAATATCGCGATCACTGCGGCTACGTGATGGCGTTTGAAGATCGAATCAAGAAAGCCTTGCGTATAGTGACGTACATCCCTGGGTTTACGCAATCCCAGCCGCGCACTCAGGAACCAATCAATATCCATCTCGCTCACTTCTTTTGGCAACACTTTTTTACGACGCATGCGCCTGTCATGCCGGGTATTCTCCGCCTGAATCGCCAATCCCATACTCCTGTAGATCGTTCTGTCGGCGCCAAAAAAATAACTGAAGGCGATGATCAAACAAAGTATTAACCCACCAACAAAACCCAAAGCGAGAAATAAAATCTCGTGCGCTTTCAGCAATTCCTGGTAACGCCCATAGCTCGCAGCTTTGTAAAAATAGAAGATGAGAAACAGGAGCGGTATCACCGCATTATTGATACAATATTTTAAAAACGGTTGCGCGGTAGTGGCAAGAAATAATAAACTGCGGCTATGCAGAATAAAAGTCGTGATATTCCAACTCATAATAAAAACGCCAACTGCAAAACCCACAATCGCCGTGCTCAGCATATTTATCTCGCCAAAGTATTCAGGAGCAAGAAAAAGCGAGTCGGCGCCAAACGTGTGCATGAAGTAACCTGCTACCGTAGCGCCAAGAATATACCAGAAGATCAGCAATACCTGGTAACGTCTGAAATGCAGCAGGAACAACTGCACGGGCAGGGAATGCCAAAAACCAACCAGGTATTTTTTCATATACAGCAGGATTCAGAATAGTGATCGTATGCTGATCACGGTTTTTCAGGATGAATTTATCGGAAATTTCGCAATTGGGGAATTCATATTCGCTGAGGGAGGTGGAACGACTCCCTTACCGCTTTCCCCCACGTACAACAAACAACATCCACACCAACGACAACAACAACAACATCCCCACCAACTGGTGCAACTGCGCCATCCATTCAAAAACACCCCAATGACCGGGAACGATCCGCGTACTTGTTAATACAGTTACAATACCCAGCACCGCCTGTAACAAGACGATCGCCAAAGGCAACCACCTTGTCTGACGGAACAGGTGAGTGCCTGCTGTTTTAAACAAACGGAATGACCAAACACCGATCCCTATCAGCAAAATATACGCCAGTCCGCGGTGGATAAAATGGATCAGTACTTTATTATCGATAAAGTTGAGCAGGAAAGGCCGATCAACAAACAAATTATCGGGTATCCATTGCCCGTTGATACTGGGCCAGCTCGCGGCAACAGTAGCGGCTTTATGTCCTGCCATCAATGCGCCATACAATAATTGGAGTACCAGCAAACACAGTAAGCCAATATTCCATTTACGCAAACCATTGCTGGCAATGCGTTGTTCCTTCCTGACCAGCAGTTGCAATGCAAACCAGAAAGTATAGCAAAGCAGTCCTAACGCAAAAATAAAATGCAGTGCCAGTCGTGTTGGTTTAACATACACCGCATCGCCTGTTAAGCCGCTGGCCACCATGATCCAGCCCACTGCACCCTGCAAAGCACCCAGCAGGAAAAGGATCAGTAACGGGTTGATCATTTCTTTTTTGAAATGCCTTTTTACCAGGAACCAGATAAACCCTGCGGCAAATACCAGTCCGATCAACCTGGCCCACAAACGGTGGAACCATTCCCAGAAAAAAATGAATTTGAAATCGGAGAGATGGAACTCGAAATTCAGGAGATGATATTGGGGTGTCTGGCGATATTTTTCAAATTCCGCCATCCATTGCTGCTCGTTCAAGGGCGGAAGGGCGCCGGTGATCACATCCCATTGCGTAATGGACAACCCACTACCCGTTAAACGGGTAATGCCACCCAGTGCGATCTGGATCACCGTCATACCTACTCCGATCAATAACCAATTGGCCACCAGTTTCGCCGAACGATCCGTTGGATGCATGTGTTGTGTTTTTTGTATTCAGCTATTAGCTGTTGCTTCCTGCTGTTGTAGAACATTTGATGACAATATGCTGACGGCCTGAGGGGCCTTAAGCGCAGCAAAGGTACAACGGGGCAATTGATAAAACAGCCATCAACTGTTGGTGATTGACCGCGGGGAAATCTCGCTACAACTAATTTATTGCTACTAAACCTGCGTGTATATGAATACTAAACCGCTGTAGATGCAGGATTTTCGCTCGCGGCCGCTGGGCCTCCTGCCTGCTACCGTCCCGAGTACTCGGCACATCCGCAGGCACTGTTTAGGTTTTCGTCTACAAAAGCTGGAATATCTACATGTGTTAATCCATTGTTTATTGCATATTCTAATTACAAAACACGCTAAAAACCAACAACCAACAGCCGCCGTGTTAATAAAATCGTCTTGGGAAACAGCGGCGGAATCCAGACTTTTGTCCAGTGTTACAATCTCATCACCAGACAGTATTGATCGAAGCCGGTTCCGATGAAGCGGGCCGCGGCTGTTATGCCGGACCTGTATTTGCGGCGGCGGTGATATTGCCTGCGGGTTTTGAACACCCAATGCTGAACGACAGCAAACAGGTAATCGAAGAAGAAAGGGAGATCCTGCGGGAGATCATTGAAGAAACAGCACTGGCCTGGGCTGTTGCCTGTATCGACAACGACGAGATAGACCGGATCAATATTCTCAAGGCTTCATTTAAGGCCATGCATGTGGCCATCGCGCAGCTCAATCCCAAACCGGGTTTATTATTGATCGATGGAAACCGTTTTACCCCTTATCCCGGTGTTCGTCATCATTGCATTATCAAAGGAGATGGCATCTACGCTTCGATAGCGGCAGCGAGCATACTGGCCAAAACTCACCGCGACGCCTATATGCGCCAGTTACATAAAGAGTTTCCGCAATATGGCTGGGACAGGAACAAAGGCTATGGAACAGCCGAACACCGCAAAGCCATACAAGAACACGGCCTGTGCAGATACCATCGTAAAAGTTATGATATAGAGCCGAAAATGGTTGGATTGTTTGACGGGATCCCGGAGATAGAAGATATTGTTGATGATCAGTTTTAATGTTCAATATTCAATGCTCAATTTTCAATGTTCATTATTGTATTTCCCTGCCCATTGAATATTGAACATTGAGCATTGAACATTGAATATTGAAAACTCCCTACTCCTCCCAAACACCCGCGCCTTCCCTGATCACCTCGTATTCGTCTTTTGTACAATCAATCACGGTTGATGGCACCATGCCCCCCGGGCCGCCATCGATCACGATATCGACGAGCTTTTCAAAATTCTGGTACATCAATTCAGGATCGGTGTATTCTTCTACCATTTCACCGGGTAAGGAAGCGGATAATAAAGGATGGCCGAGTTCGTGCACGATTGTCCGCGCAATATTATTGTCAGGCACGCGCAAACCGATCGTGCTTTTTTTGCTGTGCAGTATTTTGGGTACTTCCTTGCTGGCAGGCAAAATAAACGTATAGGCGCCGGGAAGGTAGGTCTTCAGCATCCTGTATAATGGAGTGGAAATGCTTTTGGTGTATTTGCTCAGGTCGCTGAGGTCATAACAAACAAAACTCAGCTGTGCTTTAGCGGGATCGACCTGTTTGATGCGTGCGATCCGCTCAACGGCTTTATGATGAAAAATATCACATCCCAAACCATAAATCGTATCGGTAGGGTAGATGATAACACCGCCATCCGACAGGCATTCCACCACCGTTTTTACATGGCGGGGATTGGGATTATCGGGATGGATTGTAAGGAGCATAAGTGAATATAGGCTTTTGGCTGTTGGCTTTCAGCCTTTATTATTAGTAAGACCGATAAGTTCCTTAAAAAATCAAGCCAATAGCCCATACCGAAAGCCACACGCGGCACTCATCAGTTTTAGTAATTGCTTAACACAATCAACTTATTAATTTTGTACAAACAAGGATTTATGCAGTTACGTTCTGTTGATACGGTAGCAACTATCAATGCAGAGGATTTTAAAAAGAACTACTACGATCCCAAACTTCCCCTGGTGATCAAAGACCTTGCTAAAACCTGGCCGGCTTACACAAAATGGAACTGGGATTATTTTAAACAGCTGGTAGGCGATCAGCAGGTGGCGCTTTATAATAACGTCAAAAGTGATGCGTATACGCCGATCAATACCGCTGACGACTATAAAACCTTTGGCGAATACATCGATATGATCAAACAGGGACCAGCCGGCTGGCGGATCTTCCTGTTCAACATTTTTGACCACGCACCGGAACTGATCAATGATTTTACCTGGCCCGAACACCTGATGGGAGGTTTTGTAAAAAAATACCCGATGTTGTTTACCGGCGGGCAAACATCGATCACCCACATGCATTTTGATATTGATGTAAGTCATATCCTGCATACTCAATTCTCCGGCCGTAAACGCGTATTGCTTTTTCCGAATGAGGAACAGTACAAGCTATACCGCAAACCTTTTGAAGTATTGAGTCTGGCCGATTTCAGCAACTATTATGATGTGGAGAAAAGCAAACTTGATTTTGATAAATTCCCTGCCTTAAAAAAAGCCGAAGGATATGACCTGGTGCTGGAGCATGGCGATACTTTGTTCATGCCCGCCGGCTACTGGCATCATATGGAATACCTCGACAGCGGCTTTGCGATGAGTTTGCGTGCCATGCAATCATCCGTAAGCGGCAAACTAACCGGCGTATGGAACCTGTTTGGTATGCGCAGCATCGATACCCTGCTGAAAAAAACAATTCCCCATCCGTGGTACGACTGGAAAAAGAAAAAAATCTTCGAGAGGGCCGAAAAGGAGTTACAGAAAGCCTGATCCTCACCTATTGTTCCCTTTGTTTTCCCTATGTACCTATGTGTTGAAAAAAGATCAACACATAGGTACATAGGGAGAAAAAAGAACACATAGCATTCAAAAAGCAGCGCAGCAAAAACATCAGTACATAAAAAAGGCGGCAAAAGCCGCCTTCTTCGTTTGTAACCCCCGTTAAAAACTAAATAGAAAAGTGAGACTTTTCCTGCGTCAAATGTAAGGGGATAGGTATTCAAAAACAGGTAGTAACTACGCTAATTTTCCGGGTGTTTAAACGGTATTTTTTCGGTTAAAAACACGCTACCAAATGTCACAGAAATCACCAAATTTGAATAGCACAAAGCCTGCGTATGACAAGTGTTGCTTTGGTAGATGATCATCGTCTGTTGCGGAATGGGCTTGCGCAGCTGATCAATTCATTAACAGGGTACCGGGTTTTGCTGGAAGCAGATAATGGAAAACACCTGATCGAGCAACTGGATCCCCGGGATCCGCCCCAGGTAGTGCTGCTCGACCTGGAAATGCCGGAAATGAACGGGTATGAAACGGCGGTATGGCTCAGGAATCACTACCCGCAAACAAAAGTGATCGCTTTGACAATGGTGAATGATGAGCGCGCGGTGATCAAAATGCTGCGTAATGGCGCCAAAGGCTACCTCTTGAAAGACACCGAAATACCGGAACTGAAAAAAGCGATGGATGCGGTGGTAGACAAAGGGATCTATATCAACGAGCTTCTATATAACAATATCGTGTTGTCGATGAACAGCCAGTATGTTCCCGAGGAAACAGAACAGCAGCAGGCCATCGATCTCACAGAACGGGAAAAAGAGTTTTTACGCTGGCTCTGCACCGATAAATCCTACAAAGAGATCGCTGCATCCATGTATCTCAGCCCGCGTACCATTGATGGATACCGCGATATCCTGTTTGAAAAAATAAAAGCTGCATCCCGTATAGGACTGGTCATGTTCGCCATCCGCACCGGGATCGTCAAAGTTTAGGTTCCGCAGTTGGTTTTAGAGAGAAAAAACCCCCGCTATTGCGAGGGTTTTTATTTATTTTATCACGGATTAAGGGGATTTGAAACCTGAATTTAAGGATTAAACTCCGTGTCCTCTGTGTCCTCCGTGCCTCTGTGTTGAAAAAAGCCCGTGTCTCCCGGGTATTAAAAATCACGCCTGACCTCATTCCTCTCCTACCAAAAATCCGTGTAATCCGCGATCAACTCAGTGATCACATGATCTCCCAAACTTCCTTCCCTCTCAATAATTTATCCAGATCACCCTTCCCCTTTGTAGCCTTCGCCTCTTCTATCTGCATCGACATGATATCTTCATAACAAGGTCTGTCTGACTCAAAGAATACCCCAAACGGTCTTGGGAAATGCCCGCCTTCCTTGTTCGGGTTATCGAACATACGGGTAAGTATCTGCGCTTTATAGAAATCGCGGTCATCATGGATCCAGAGATCATCGGCACTTACCCCATCGCCTAATTCCACCACTACCGGTTTCAGTCCGTCCAGTTTGATGCCTTTATTCTGCGTAGGACCAAATACCAATGGTTTGCCCTGCTCAAGGAATAAGGTTTCTTCCGCTTTGGTACCTTTTTCAGTAAATATTTCAAAAGCGCCATCATTAAAGATGTTGCAGTTCTGGTAGATCTCAAGGAAAGATGCGCCTTTGTGCTGGTGCGATCTTGTGAGCATGCTCTGCAGATGCTTGGGGTCACGGTCCATACTGCGTGCAATAAAAGTAGCATCCGCACCCAGGGCCAGCGCCAATGGATTGAAAGGATGATCGATACTGCCGAACGGCGTACTCTTGGTTACTTTATTGGGCTCGGATGTGGGTGAATATTGTCCTTTGGTCAACCCATAGATCTGGTTATTGAACAACAACACATTCACATCAAAATTCCTGCGCAGCAGGTGCATGGTATGGTTACCACCGATGCTCAGTCCATCGCCATCACCGGTAACGATCCATACGCTGAGTTCCGGCCTGGCGGCTTTTAATCCGCTGGCAACAGCAGTTGCACGGCCATGGATGCTGTGCATGCCATAGGTGTTCATATAATAAGGGAAACGGCTGCTGCAACCGATACCACTGATGATCACAATATTTTCCTTGGGTATACCGATCGAAGGCATCACTTTCTGCACCTGCGCCAGAATCGAATAATCCCCGCATCCCGGGCACCAGCGGACTTCCTGGTCAGTGGCGAAATCTTTAGCGGTGAGCGTGGCCGCCGGCGGTGTTGCTATCTCTGACATCGAATTAGTAATTAATAATTGGTAATTAATAATTGTTTTGACTATTTACTAAAGTAAGTCATATTCCAACAACAAAAATCCTAATTATTCACTATTAATAGCGAATTATTAATTGCCGCTGAGTTCCTCCCAGTATTCCGCCGCCCTTCTCGTATGCGGTATCACGATGGTTCCGCCCACAATATTGGCTACGGCAAACAATTCGTACATCTGCTCGGTAGTTACCCCCAACTCATGGTTTTTGCCCAGGTGGTATTTGATACAATCATCACAACGAAGCACCATACTGGCCACCAGACCGAGCATCTCCTTGGTCTTTTTGTCCAGGGCACCGTCCTCATAGGTATTGGTATCCAGGTTCCAGAGACGTTTCATCACTTTATTGTTCTTACTCAGGATCACCTCGTTCATTTTCTCGCGATAGTCATTGAACTCCTGTACTTGACTCATATGTTTTATTTTAAGATGTAAAACTAGAGAATATTGAATATCGAACAGGGAATATTGAATATCGAAGGAAGGATTTTTCTAATTCCCAATTCCATTCGATATTCAATATTCCCTGTTCGATATTCGATATTCAATTCCCTATCGTATTTTACCTCTTCAAACCATTTCCCGCATGAGAAATCTCCTTTGCGTTCTGCTGCTGTTAGCTGCTTCCCCGCTATACGCGCAGAAAAATGAGCAACTGGTAAAAGTGACCGATATGCTCAGGATCAAACAACTGAACAGTGTAACCATCAGCCCCGATGGCAGCCGTGCCGCTTTTATAGTAAACAATATCGAACCCGATGGCGACAGCAAATGGGAATACAAATATGTGAACCAGCTATACATTGTGCCAACAGATGGCTCTGCGCAGCCACGCCAGCTTACCCGCGAGCCGGCCTCACAACCTGCCTGGAGCCCCGATGGGAAACAATTGGTATTCGTGCGGGCTGTGGAAGGCAAGAGCCAGCTTTTTCTTTTGCCACTAGATGGTGGCGAAGCAGTACAACTCACCCGTTTCCGCTACGGTGCCGCCAATCCCAAATGGAGCCCGGATGGAAAACTCCTGTTATTCTCCGCCAGCATGACACTGAAAGAGCTGATCAAAGACACAGAACTAAATCCCCGCAGGGAAATACCCAAATGGCCGGTTGAAAAACCCGGGTTTGAAAACAATACACAGCTCCGGCCCAATACTGCCAAAGCCGATCCCGATGGAACAACAGAAGAGATCAGGGCCTATCTCGATAACAATGCCGCGGACAGGAAAGCGAAAGTGATCACCAAACTCAATTTCCAGGAAGAGTCCACCACTTCGTCAGAAACATCATTCAACCATTTTTTCGTGGTGAAACCAGAAGCCGGCGCACAGCCTTTTGAGGTAACACGCGGTTTTTATCGCTTCAATTCTGCCGAGTTTACTCCCGACGGGCAGCAATTGCTGATCACCGGTGATATCGACTCCACACAACACCCCGATCGCTCACTGGAAAGCGCGATTTTCCTGGGAGATATCAATGCCGGATCATTGAAAATGTTGCTGGGTGCGGAAGGGAAAGCCTACAACACCGCCAAACTCTCTCCATCAGGAAAATGGCTGGCGTTTTTATATGGCAGCACCGCTTTTGTAGATGTACCGGCATTGGGTATCATGCCATTGAATGGAACAGCAAAAGACATCATCACCATTCCATTCGACAGAAGCAAAGGCGCCCTTACCTGGAGCAGTGATGAAAAATACCTCTATTTCACTGCGCAAAGCAATGGCGCTGTTCCACTCTATCGCGTAAACATCAGCAACAAACAGGTAGAAACATTAACCGATGCCAATTCCGGCATCAGCAGCTTTGATCTGCGCCAGAATAAACTGGTATTTGTAAAGACAGAGGTAGCAGATCCTTTCGATCTGTACACGGCAGATGCTACAGGAAAAAACATCACACGCATCAGCAGTTTCAATTACGATTGGGTAAAAAACAAACAGCTAAGCATCCCGGAGAAAAGAAGTTTTGTGAATGAAAAAGGATTGACGGTTGAATACTGGATCATGAAACCGGCCAATTTTGAAGCCGGCAAAAAATACCCGGCCATCCTCGACATCCATGGCGGTCCGACCGCTATGTGGGGACCAGGTGAAAGTTCCATGTGGCACGAATTCCAATACTATTGCGCGAAAGGCTATGTGGTTGTTTACAGCAATCCACGCGGCTCAGGTGGCTATGGCGCCAATTTCCTCCGCGCCAATATCAACGATTGGGGAACAGGGCCGGCCTCTGATGTGTTAACCGCTTTGGATAAATCTGTTGCGGAAGGATTTATCGACAGTTCCAAAATGGCTGTTACCGGTGGTT
>Ga0247757_10001749_pt1 | contig 13194 bp, 15 predicted proteins | sample UWRJL126311R4_FD_180929 | JGI IMG/M metagenome (GOLD analysis project Ga0247757, IMG submission 180929) | Plant litter microbial communities from Arlington Agricultural Research Station in Wisconsin, United States - UWRJ-L126-311R-4 | ecosystem: Environmental > Terrestrial > Plant litter >...
TGTGCCGCGATCGGTCCCCCCCCCCCCCCCCCCCCGCCTACTACCCCATTTATCCCCTACCCCTACGTCCTTGAAGGAAGTATCGGAAGCGGGCTTACAGTTACAAGGTATTAACAAACGCAAACAAGACCTAGCGAGACTCGCGGCGAATAAGGACTGCAAGGCTCTAAAGGACCATCCCGCGCCCAAGCCAACCATCTTCCTGACGGCATCCCATCTCGTAGAGCAAGCAGCAGACGATCTCGCAAGCTTTTCGAACCTCTTCAACGTGTGGTTGACCATACACATTTCGGGGACGTGCACCCCTGCGTATTCGACCGGTACGCCTGCGTCGTCGAACTAGTACTACCGCAGAGTCGCCTGCCTCTATGTGTGCCTAGTCTATACCTATTTCCACATCGTCATTCTTTGTGGGAGCGCCAGCTTCTTCGCCAGCTTCGGCTTCCTTGGCAGCTTCTTCGGCTTTGGCTTCTGCTTCCCTTCGCTGCTTGAGTTCCTGCTTCTGTTTCTTAGTCCTATACCTTTCCGTATATTTGTCGGGATTACTCTGCTTCAGATCCCGCTTCTTTCGATCACGATGCATCTTTGCCCTTTTGTTCTTATTTCCCTTTTTTAATATCCTCTCCTCTTTGGCAAGTAGAGCTTTCATAGCATCGTCTCCCCCGGCTGTCGTTGGAATCGCCTTCTCCAGTACGTTCGCGGGGGTGTGTGGTTGTCCATGAACTGGCCGTTTCTGTTCGTTATGTGCACCGGGTGTGTAGCCGTCCAGCTTCGTAACATCTCGTTCACCTCTTCTTGGGTGACATCCAGCAGGGCGTTGGTGGTCGCAGGCTCCTGCACCCCGGCGTCGTCGTCCCTGTTGACAGCTTGTTCGCTGGGATCGTCGGACCAGTAGTCTGAATCGGTGCCCGAATCCTCGATGTTATTATATATGGGACCTTGGGGGTTACCTGTATCGGTGCGCATACGATTGTCATTAACGTATTCCTTTAGTTAGTTCCATTATTTGTAGTACTTATCGATGGCCTGTTATACTACTTTCTTTGAAGCCTCGGCATGCGCTGCTTGGCTGCGGTTGAGCGTGTGTAGTTCTTCCCTCCCCGACAGCCTGATGGCAACATTCTTCATCCTTTTATGGGCGTCTGCTGCTTTTGCCTTTGATGGAAGCCGTTTCAGGAGCCTCTCCAAGCAATTCTTCCTCACCTTGTGCGCCGTGGTGCGCGGTTGGTACTTCCGCCATTCGAGTGGCATTGCAGCCTCCAACTGGGCTTTCGCGGTCGTCCTGAGGCGCTTTTTCTTTGCAAACGTCAGGCTGCGCATGTCCCTCCTCTTCAAAGTATCCCTCCTCTTCTTAAGCGGTTCGCGAATCCCACCTCACCCACCCCCTGCCCCTTCTAGGCTCCCTGCCCCTTCTGGGCTCCCGGGCTCCCCCCCGCCAAATGATAGCGGACAATACACCGAAGGGTGGCCACTGTTGAGGCCTAAAAATCAGCTACCAACGCGCTTACAGAATGGACTCCAAAGCTCTTACCTTAGCCCCAGCTGTAAGAGCAGCCAAAAACTCCCTTGCGGGCCCCAATGCCGCCTCTGGCCTACGAATACATTAGCAAATACCCTTCAGACGCGCTGAAAGGAGCCTCGAACATGACTTACAGAGGCTGACATTGGTGCCCATGGGCGCACCGCACGCAGCGACCACCCCCTGCCGCATTGTCGCGCCCATGAAGAGCGGAGCGCACGCACCGATCACAAGGATCGGCGCGCAACGCTCTCGGGCGCGGCGCGCGGCGACGGGATGGGCGGCGCCTGTGAAGCGTCCAGCAGTAGGATGACACGCGGTCCCTCCATGGGGCCGAAGACGACAATGATGATATAGGCTGCGGCATGGATACCATCAGACGTCATTTTCTAGAAAATAGCATGCTTTTGCAGAAAAACTTTCTTCCAGAAATCAGGTTTTGCCTTATTATCAGAGTTCTAGTCTTTAAGACGCTGTAATTCCTGATCTGAAGTACCATCCCTTCGTTTCATATTCTTAGCTGTACTGGCGTTTGATGCGTACTCGTGAGGCAGTTTCCTTTTTTTTCAGAGACAAATGCATTTCTAGGTCTATTCATACTGGCTGTTCAGGAACCTCGACAACTACTAGAATACCGAGTGGGACAAGAACACCCAGTTCCGGGAGGAACATTACCGTGACAAGTAGCGCGTACGAGCACAACCCCTTTCCAGCCCTGTAGAACCCGTATGTACATCCCCATCTCATCTTATATTCGTCTAACACGGATAGGGCTTCTGCGACCGCTCAGTGAGGTATTTCTACGTCTACCTCGCCCGTGGAATGCTTCTCATGGGGTATCCAGTCTCGCCCCTGGATCTCGTAGACGATACCTACAAATTTTTTCGATTCTCTATAAAAGTAAGCATTATGCCATACCACATCTTCGTCATGTGAAATTTGCATTAGACCGCACAAAGGGGTTAGCATTTTTCCCTTCCAGGTAGTTAGTCTAAGAATACTAATACTGATAGTAACACGAGTATAGTACTACGCGATAAACGTTCCTTAGCAAGCAAGTTTACTTACTAGTATATCCGGGCTTGATAAATTCATTTAGTTATGAATATAAGTATAAGAGACGGTTCGCATGCATATGAAGGAAAAAAAAAAAAAAAACTATTCTTTAATCATTCTATCTTGCTCAACTGCTGTTGCGAAGGGTGTGAGATACGTACTTTGATTGCATAGTACCGGCGGGGGATGGACGGGAAAGTATTTGACAATAAAAGTATTTAGGATTTTTCGAGCGCATTTACCTACCAAACTAGTCCTAAGCTGAGAAAAAATCCACGCATGTGTTTGTTTGTATTTTTTTCTTTTCTTCAAGAAATGTACCGATTTGCCTTTCGTGTGCCATCAGGTGCTGTATCCTCTCTGCCATGTGTGTGATAGGGAAAAAAAAGGAAACGGTTGAAAAGACTACGAGAAGAAACTCTGGCTTTTCTTTGAGGAACGGCGAAGGGATAGATAGAGAGAGACAGGCCACGTAACCAGTCGAGACAGACAGACGGACAGTCCATTGCCAGCCCTCGCCCGACACTCAAAAGAAAAAAACAAAAATATCAAGAAAAAAAAAAAGAAAGAAGTGAGAGACAAGCATACATCATGCAAACGCTCCTCTCCCTCCCGCCGCTAAGGGGAGCGGAAAAAAAAAAAGAGCGCCTCCAAACACCCTAAAAATCGTACCACGTGTGCATGCTCTCATTTCACGATTGTATCGAGCAAACTTTCGCACTCAGAAGCCACCAGGCAAAATATTTTTTTAGGGAAAAAACCTCCCTCACCCCGTAAAGTAAGTATGAATGCCAGCCAGCCAGCAGGCCAGCCACTATGTGGGTTGCCATATCTAATCGCCCTGGCCTGCTACCTAATCACACTTGAGACCAATTAGCAACACACTCTGTCCCGGTACCTGTTTTCGCACGGCGGGCGCAACCCACCAACTACCAACCAACATCTGACCCCCATCTCCTCCTCAACGTATCCGTCGCTCAACGGGAACCCCGTGCAACTAACTTTTTCGAAAAGCCCCCGAACGATAGCAAAAAAATAAAAACTCCACCCCACGGACCGCGTGGCTTAGCCACGCTTCCTTAGGAACCTAAATACACCAGCGCAACATGCCCGTCGTTTCAGCCCTAGCCCTAGCCAGCCCAGCGAGGTCTCGGTGCCCACGATGCAGCTGCAGGGGCATGAAATGCAAGCTGCGCTGGATGCGATAGGGAGGACATCAAAAAAGAAGCCTCGAGGCAAAGCAGATCTGGATTGGAGGTCACGCTAGGTAGCGTGCTGCTTCTGCCTCGCTGATCCCTGTACAACACGGAAACACCCGTGCGAACCCTCCTGTACATCCTCTGCTTGAGAGACGCAAACGACAGTCCCGACACCAACTCCATCGCTTGAACGACCAATGAACGCGGGACCCTGTCCCCGGGTACGAAAATGCTGTCAAATGGTTTAGAATAGTATAGTACATCCCGGCCAAGCGTGCCTGCTTGGGTGCTTGGCCTGCACGAGATAAACGAAAAGATGGGTAGGTAGACTTTTTTGCTTCTTGCCTCGTTTCGTCCCTGAAATCCTCCTGCCTGTTCGGTCGCGAGTCGGGTTGCGTCGACTCGCATGCACTGCGTCAGGAAAAAGCTTCACATCGTCCGCTGGGCTCGCTTAGCATAGCCACGAAGGGTGAGGGGCCGATGCGAGGGCTAGACCCGCGGCATGCGACTCGCGTGCCGTCCTGGTCTAGCGTCGGATGGACACGAGTGTGGTCAACGATCGTTGTCGGGCTAGAAGCGTCGAAGAATTTCTTCGACGGCGCGTACCGTACATGGCACGTGGCACGTGGCACGTTTTTTTGATGGCTGCCGATTGTCGGAAATGAGCTTCGGTACATGTTCCTCCCGATCGTGGTATGCATTCTTTCAATACGAGGCCTGTGAGTACGGACGGAAGAGCTGGTGACTTTGCTGGATCATCTGCTCGATCTTACTGGTCTCATTGGCCTCGAAATCCTGCATCAACTGCACCTGTTGCTCCTGGTTCAGCCCAAGCCCTCTGCCAAAGCTCTCTTGACTCCACTGCGGGTAGAGGTAGTCCGTCATGGGATACCCTTGGTGTGCAGCATACGTCTCGTTGTAGATGGGAGAAGCCATCGATTGCGTTACCGACATACCGAAGGGCTCTTGCTGGGGCATGGAGAAGGTCGGGGTCCACTGAGTGAGCTCCGCATAGGTGGTTGGCAACGAGCTGAACTGCGTAGGAGCCGAGTAGTTGAAAGCGGGAATGTTGGTGTCGAGCGACGTTTTGGGATGATGCTCGGCAAACGACGACGGGCGCATTTGCTGCTGCGGCGAGGCTTGAAGCGATGCGGGCGGATTGCTTGGAGATTGCGATACGGCTGTGTGCGAGCCATTGAAATTGAACAGTTGGTTCTGATTAGTAGGCAAATAGCCGAACGGAGGTTGTATGGTTTCTGACGGCGTTCTCACGGATGCGGTCGACACCGAGGCCGGACTGGTGGTACGGGATCTGTTGATACCCTCGACGTTGTTGGAAACGACCGAGGCCGTATCGGACGGGGAGCCGGCAGCAATCGGTATGTCTCCATCCTTGTCGAAGATCCTCATGCACGCGCCAATGAGGTTGTGATAAAGTTCCAGGGCGGATGCTACACCAGGCCACCGCTCGGACGCTAGCTCGATAGATTCAAGCGCTACGCGGAGATGTTCCTCGACTTCTTCCCGGCTGTGGTTTTGACGGACCTCAGAATACGAAAGACTCCAAAGCATGACATTTACCACCATGAAAATGGATTGAGTAAAGATCCAGGTCAAATCGATGCTCTTCGTTTCGATCTGCTTGCGAGTCATGTAAATGTTGTAGCGGCAAGCGTCGAAGCATAGCACTGCGGCTCGCAGCGAAGGGCGCGGGATCTGGGGAGACGGACGGTAGAGCATGCACACCATGGTGTTGTACCTGCCGGTGAACCTGCTTTGCGTAAGACGGGGGGTTTTGCTTGCAGAAAGGGAGCGGTGCCTACCAAACTTTGTTGAGACCTGAGCCCCCGTCCATCTCGGGACTTGTATCTCTCCAAGCCTCCAACTTGGCTTGCATCGCGGCAAACCACGGATCCTGATCATCCCTGGGTTCTGGCCGCTTCTTAAGATATAATTTCCTCCGCATCTCCAATTGTAATAGGCGCATCTTGTAGAAGTGAATGCCTATCCACTTCTTTAGCGATGCCTGCGGGGCTGGCCGAATGCCCTCCTTGGTGATGAACACATCATCCACAAGCTCGCCAAACCCGACATCGATATGCTCCTGCCTCGTTGCAAAGTGACTGGGCCGGCCAAGACTGTGAGAGAGTCCGTAGTCCATGGTCAGAATGCTCCAAAAGACGCGACGGCGCATGTCAATCTCGAGTGGGTCGGCAGGCCTGCCGCCCGGACCTCTGGTGATTGTCTTTTCCTCGTGCAGGCCCAAGGCCTGGCACAGCCTGATCCCCAACCCGATTATATAGTACACGGCGGTCCTAGTTGGCGTCAGGAGAGAATAGCCTGCAATTAGTGAGAAGCACTGCAGGGTCTTGAGGTTCATGGGCTTGATGGCTTTCTCGAAAAACTCGAGCGCGGCGAGATAGTAGCTGTCAGCGAGGCCAGCGTACTGGGCATCCCATCTTTGCAGACTGATGGCAATGACCATGCGAAGGCAGAAGTTCTGGTAGGGGTCGGTGGAGCCATTGTACACTTCTTCGACTTCTCGGGTGAAGGTCGGCTCATGGAAGATGGGATACATGGGGTGCACTGTCATCCGTCAGCACCTATTTTGGGCAGGAGCTAAGATGGTACGCGCCTTTGCAGTAGAAGAGCTCTACGAGGAGATTGGTCAAGTCTCTGTTGGGTAGGTCGTCTGCTGCGACGTCGCTGACGAGAGGATAGACCTTTGATGTTGGGCGGGCATCCTCCTGGTCGAAGGTGGCCTTGATCGACTGTGCGCGGGCATGAGGCACAATCTCAGAGATGCTCTTGGAGTCTGTGAACTGCTTGGCCAGCTGCATGACGAGACGGGTTATGTTGATGCCGCTCGACGGCCCCAGATACTTGGACTCGTCTGTGTCTTGAACCTTGACGGCAGCGGCGTCGCGCATGACATCCTCTGCATCGGGCTCACCGTCGTCCTTTTCGAGCTGGGCCAGCTGCTTCTCGAGGTCGCGGACCTTGTGCTGCAGATGCACAACGTAGTTACGGGGGATCTTCCGGGCTTTGGCGGGATCGTAGTACTCGCAGTGCGAGCTGGTGCGCTCGCAGGGCCCGCAGCGCGGCAGGCCAGGATCGCATCGCGTCTTGCGCTGTGGACACGGTCTCAGCATGGACAGGACCCCTGTGGAGTGGTGGTGGGGCTTACCGTGCGGCAGCGACAGCAGGCCGTGAGGGTGTGGGCGATGCGGTTCGATGAGCCAGCTACGTCCTCCTTGGACGGCAGCACGCCGTTATGGGCGCGCTGCTGGCCGTTCGCCTCCATGGTGGTCATGGTGGTCATGGCGAGGGGCCGCGGGCTCTGTCTGGCAGCAGAAGGCCGGTGTGGGGAGCGTCAGCGGATATAGGGACGGCGGGCTCGTCCATGCCAGGGCCGTGGGCGGGCGACGAGACGAGACTCTGGCGCGGGCAGCGGGGGAGCAGAAGAAGGGTGGAAGAGGTCAGGCACCGAGCTCTCACTCGTGGCACAGCCAAGCACGAAGGGCGCCACAAGACGCAAAAGATGGGCGTCCGGCGACGAGGTTCAACGGTGGGAGTGACAGCCGCCGGCGCACGTCCAATATCTAGCCGGGGCCCTTCTTGGAGACGCCTCGTTCCCAGCTAGCGGAGCGGCGGGCGGCCATGGACCACGGGGGGGCATGGGCAAGGGCTCTTGGACACGGGCACGGGCATGGGCATGGGCATGGGGGTTACGGGACGTCTTTGAACTTGGCGAGCCGAGGCTTTGCTGCGTGCTGGCTGGCGCTGGTGGCCATGGGCTTGTGGTGCCTGTGGTGTCCGTGGTGCTTCTGTGCTGGGTTGGGTGTCGCGCCAGCCTGATAGGCATCTGGACATCTCGTTAGGGGGCGCAGGACGGTCTCTTCTGCAACAGGGTGCAAGTACATACATAGGAGGCGCCCCAGTCTGGTGGTGGTGTGTGGTACTTGTCCGTGCCGCACCGCACACTCCCGCCGCCATTCACCACCGCAGTACATCCACCTACCTCGCCCAAACGCGCTTCTGCCTGCTGCTGCTGCTGCTGCTGCCCAAACCCGAATAGCCTTCCTGCGCTGCGCTGCACTGCACGCTGCGGGGCGCCCTCCGGCACTCCAGGGCTCCATTCCTCCCGCACCCGCCCTCAGCCTGGCTCGCTCCCGACCATCCGTCTCAGAGGGCTGAACTGGACTTGCGCACTGCGCGCTGTGCTGCTGCTGCTGCTGCGCCTCGCCCCTCCCTGTTCCTCGCTCAACACCACTCAACGCGCCACGATAGAGCGACGCACCAGCTGAACTGCCTGGTCGCCTGCGCTGCCTCCTACATACATCGACGACCGCTGGCCCTGTCGCGCTAAGCCTTTATTGTGTCCTTCACCGACGCTGGTAGGTGCCTTTTCGTCCCATGGAGACACAAACTCAGCCCTGCCTGCCCAATCTCGTGTTTCCATAGCTTTCTTCCACCGGGGCCCTTGATCACCGGAACCCTCATCTTCTCGCCCCGTCCTCTATGTGTCGTCATCCTCGTGGTCCCCGTTCCTCCCATCGTTTCCCCCGACCCAGCCCGTGTTTATGACCCGCTGTTGATTCACTATGAGTATAGATATCGATATCGACCCCCTCGCTGGGAACGACCTCATGGTGCTGGAAACCCCGCTGCTCCGCGTGAGCCGCCCCGTCGCTGCCTGCCAAAGATGCAGGGCTGCTAAAATCAAGTGCGACGGGAAGCTCCCCGCCTGCACGGCTTGCGAGAAGTCCAACCGTGCATCCGAGTGCTCGAGCACAAATGACCAGTTTGCGCGTGGCAAGGAAAGGAGCTATGTTGCGACCCTCGAGGCCAAGGTGGAGAGATTGGAGAAGAAGATTGCGGAGGCCAAGGCGAGGCGGAAATCGTCAGTCGTAATGCTTGATCACCACGATGTAGCCTCACACCGTCGGTCGTCCGTGGATACGGTCAAGGCTGGCTCCCACAACCGTGAAGCCCAACGTAGAGAGGCTTCCGACATAAACGAGCTCGTGTCGGATTTTGGCCTTCTGTGAGTCGTGTGCAGCCCCGCCTGCCAACGTGCGACTGACCAGCGCCAGCGCCGTGAACGCCACGGCCAGGGACTTTTATGGCTTTACGACCGAAATGTCATATGCCCGGCTAATTCTGTCTGCAAGCTCCAAGGAGCCCATGCCTGCTGGGTGGAACAAGAAACTCCCACCCAGGTATGCTGCGACACCGCTGATCCAGCAGTATGTAAACAACATCTTCACCCTCCTGCCCATATTCGAGGAAGCTACTCTGTATGCTTGCGTCGACGCCGTGTATCATCTTGACAGCATAGCTAAACCGTTCGATATCTGGGTCGTCCGCATGGTGCTTGCCATTGCTTGTCTCTCGCAGTCAGAACAGCGGGGAGACACCTTATACTCGGATGCCGTTGGCCATGCGAACGCCGCACTAGGCCATGCTGAAAAAGTGCTGCACCCTGGGTTCATCAGTAGCATCCAAGCACTGGTGCTGCTCGTCATCTATGCAACCATGGATCCGCATCACTTTGATAGCTGGACCCTGATTGGTGCAGCATCCAGGGCCATGGTCGATCTTGGCATCCACCAGGACCCATCCAAGAGCGCAGCCGCCTCGCGAACGAAAGTGGAGATACGGCGTCGTGTGTACTGGTGTGTCTACTCGCTCGACAGGTAGGTTTCGTGAAGGGTGCCTTGACCTCGTGTGGTTCTGACGGTAAGGCAGGTCAACGTCTCTGGTGCAGACCCGCGCCTTCTCTTTCTCAGACGACTCTGCTCACGTGCACCTTCCCTTCCACAATTCATCTACATCGTCAAAACACTCTTCACCCCAGAGCCAAGTCTTTCTGCAGACCTTCGATTCCGCTCTCGACCTGTTCAGAATCCGTCAGATCCAGTCGGAATGGTACATGGACCTCTTCCAATCTGGCCGTGACCGCTGGGATGAACCTTATCCATATATATGGAATATGTACAACCGAATGACGGAGTGGTTTCAGTCCATGTCCCAAAGCACTCTGCCCGCGTTGAAATCATTCTTTGAGCTTGAGCTGCTCTATAGCTACGTTTACATATTGTCACCCAGCTCCCGCGTTCCACACATCCAGGAGTATGCTCAGCGGCTCATCTTTGAGCATTGCATTGCATACGCAACCAATCTGCTTTCACAGATCAGCAAGCCATCCAACACCACAAAGCCGCCAGTCACCTTCTACGATGCAATGCGGGCGTACATGACAGGTCGCCAATTCGTCGATGTACTGTCTCGAAATATGGATGCAATGCTAAATCCTTTACCACCAGCTCCGCCGGCTCCTCCTGCCCCTTCCATTGTATCCGAAGATCCACTATCGCCGCCGGCACCTGTCTCCCCCCCATCTTTTCCACTACCGCTCTTGCCAGATGGACAGCACATGCACCAAGATCCGGCCACGCGTGCTATCAACGCCATCAATGATTTCACAAGCATTCTTTCCAGTTTCGGGCTACGCTTCGGCTTCACTCATTGGCGCGATCGCTTCCAGCGCGAATCCCAGTCCTTGCTGGCACAGTTGTACAATCGCGTACCAACGTCGCCTCAAACTTCGCCCCCAGCACAGAACATCCCTCAATACTTTTCACAACAATGGTCGAGCATCCCTGCGACATCGCCACAGCAGCAAATGTACCAAAATGGACTGCCAACGACACCGCCCACAATCTTTCCACCACAATCAAGTCCTTTCTCCACCAGCCCATACAACGCGCACGTTAGCCCTTTTCCAGCTCACTCGCCAAACCAAATAGTAGATTGGACGACACCGTCGCCGCAGCCCATGCCAGACATGCCGCAGCCAAGTGAAGGAAGAGTGAGGCAGGCTCTTGTTTATGGGCCATCGGTTCCGGCTTCCCAGCAGGCAAGCTCACCGGGAGTAGATGCAGGTGGACCCGTTCAGCATCCCGGGCCTACTCAAGGAAATTGGGGTTGATGAGCTTTTTGAGCTGGTTCAATAAGCTAAGCTGTTATGCATTGGGTCAGCTTACATTCTCCGAATCTCGATAGCGAGGTCAGCGTGGCGTTGGAGGCAGTGTATCGTCACGATCAATCGGCCTATTCAATGCCCACACTGCCTTTTCTTGGCATTGCAACGTGCTTGAATTCCATTTACATTACGTCCTGCGACCCATTGCGTCCTGGGAAATGGCAGAGCTTGCGAGATGAGCCATGACTTTTATACAGACAGATAAGCTTGCAGAACCTTCAACATTACACCGGAAACTGCCAAGAAAGCATAGCCACTTTCGAATGATGTAACGCTGTTTACGCAAGCAGAGGCTTGGTCACTCGCTGTGGTTTGAGCCCCCGCATCCCCCAAAGGACCTTCTCGCCATGTTCATAGCTCCGTTCGGTATGATTCTGAAAAACCTTTAAGTAGTGAATTAAAGTACGAATGCCAGATGACTTTGCTTTTTGGAATCTCCCCAGATGCTTTATATGGTTCCTACACTTGCGTTCGAACAGCCAAGGCTTGGCTACCTCTACGCGAACGAATGAAGTGCTCCGTCAGGCCCCCCTTGAGCACATTCTAGCCCAGTTGACAATCCTTCGGTTGCAAGCAAACCGGCCACGGAATGAAGACGAGGGAGTTTGAAGCATTCAGCTATAATAAAGGCTGGGTACATTCGGGCTTGGTATCCATATAAGCAGCATCCCTCAGCCCTTGTCGGTTCTAACCCACGTCAGGCAACCGTTTTGCGAGCGCCGACCATCTCAGCCCCAGGCACCACAAAGTAGCAAGCCTTTAAGTACGCGTATTCATGCCTGGCCATAGACACCTGTCTGGGTAGCACTACAGTATGGTAAATCTTGGGCGTTCGTGGGCTTGCCGAACATGTAAACAACGACGGATTAAGTGCGACGAGACGGAACCGGCGTGCAATCGATGTAAGAAGAGCGGCCTCACATGCCCAGGATACCATTCCGAGAAGCCGTTGAAGATTAGATTCAAAGATGAAACGAAAGCGGTGACGTACCGCGCACGCGAGCTGGATCGCGGCCGGCAGTTCCCACCCAAGATTGCCATGCATGATGATTCGGAGACGCTGGGCTTCAACTTCTTCATACAAAATTGGGTTAGGTCTGGCAGACGTCCAAATGCTAGCCGAGGTCTCTTCGAACACATCTTGCCTATCCTGACAGTAGCTTCACCTAGCTCGCCAGCCATTGCTGCGGCCACATCGGTTGGGGTCTTTATGTTGGCTATATGGCAGCATGAATACAGTGGACACGGCCGGGGAATCTGCATGCGCACCACCAGCAATGCTCTCAAGAACCTTCGCTCAGGGCTTCAAGGTTGTAGCGCAGACACCGTCACACAACAACAAGGGCTTGAGTCCCTACTAGCCATCTTGCTCCTGCAATGGCAGGAAAATATCGCCGCTGTATACGATTTTCGTACCGCTTCCGGCATACACTACCATGGAGCACTGGCTCTCATCCGACAGCTGTCGGCGTCGGGCTTCCCCACGCCAGCACAGGGAATGCTGCTGGGAATCTTAAATACCGAGGTCGCTTTGGCGATACGTAAAGGCCAACCTGTTGATCCAACTCTCATACCATGGTTCATGTCGCTCCCAAAATCGCGGCCGCTCAATCCCGCCAACACTCTCAACCTTATAGGCATACAAGTCGCCAATATCCAGCACCGTTTCAACAACCTCTCCCTCGAACACGCACACTGCGCCAGCGCGTCCTGCCCCCACACCACAGCCATCACCTCACTCCACAACGAAATCCTCTCCTTCGAAACCGCCTGCGCAGCATGGCACAAAGCCCTACCCCAACACTGGCAACCACATCCCTGGCGCCCCTCCGCGCAGCACCCAAACCTCCACATTCCCATGTACAACAACACATGCACCGTCTTTCATTCCGTCCAGATCGCATCTACCTACAACACCTACCTCGGCTACCGCCTCCACATCTCGCGCTTTCTCTCCATCATGCATTCCCACGCCTGGCTCCTCCACACACCCTCCCAGCCAATCCTATCGCACATACACGAGTCCATCCAGTCCCTCGTCGACGCCCTCTGCGCCGCCATCCCCTTCTTCCTCGGCACCTACACCGCCATGCTCTCTCTGCACGACCTCACCCTCCCCCCTTCCTCCGAACACTCCTTCCCTTCCTTTTCCAACATGCGCGACCCGCCGCCCACGCCGCCGCCCGATGGGTTCCAGCTCAGCGAGGAAGAGCACACAAGGCATGTCACTGCGCAGGGGGCGTGGCATGCGATGGTCGCGCTGACGCAGGTCGTGAGTGTGCTGAGGAGGCACGGGGAGGGGTGCGGGTGCTTGGAGGGCGTGTTGAGGGAGGGGCAGGGGGAGTGGGTTAGGGGGCAGTTGTTCAGGGCGA
>Ga0247757_10001750_pt1 | contig 13181 bp, 10 predicted proteins | sample UWRJL126311R4_FD_180929 | JGI IMG/M metagenome (GOLD analysis project Ga0247757, IMG submission 180929) | Plant litter microbial communities from Arlington Agricultural Research Station in Wisconsin, United States - UWRJ-L126-311R-4 | ecosystem: Environmental > Terrestrial > Plant litter >...
AAATTTGAGATCTGACTTATAAGGGATGACAAAATTCTTATCAGTAATTAGCCCATCCTTTAATTTAAAATGAACAAGAGCCGTATTATTGTCTATATAATCAGATACGTTTTCCAGAAAACCTATTACAGTTCCAAATTTCTGCTCCGGATAATCATCAAAGTGAAGTCTAACCATGTTATTCTTATTGACTTCTCTGATAGTCTTCCTGTCTATTGAAGCCTCAACATAATACTCCGCTTTTCCAGGGGGCATAATATATCCGATAATCATGCCCTTTCCGATAAAGTGGTTAACTTTAATCCCATTCGAATATTTTACAATACCATCAATTGGCGCTCGAATTACACGATCCCTAATCCACATTTCTATTTGATTACTAAATATCCGAAGTTGTTCTTTAAACGTTCGCTTTTGCGAACTAATTGCACACTCCAATTCAGCAATTTCATTAAGTTTTTCCTGTTGGAGATCCTCATGCTGAATATGCTTCAATTCCATTTTTAATTTCACTAACTTTCGCACAAATAATCCATTTCCTAGATATTCATTCACTTCCTTACACTTTGCAAAAAATCCATCACAACTAAACTTCAGTTCACCTAAGTTTGAGGTGTTGGTGTTAAAACTTATACCAGTCTCTTCAAACTTATCGTCAAGCAATCTCTTATTTGCGGATCTAATATCAGAACTCAATGCCATTACATATGCATACTTTGCACCACTGCCGACGAGTCCGACAACTTGACCTTTACGAACATTCCATCCATCTTTAATAACAAATTCAATCGTTCCACTATATTCTGCACGCATCTCTTTGGGGAGATTTTGGATCAAAACATTTTTCCGGCTTACTATTAATTCAGGTCTCCTAATAAGTCCCGCCAACAGGAAAATAGCTAACACGATTGCAAGCATAATCATAATACCCCAATCCAAAATAAAGCTATCCCTACGACGTACAAACTCTACCATAGCATCGCTTCGAAGATCTTCATATTCTGAATACAGCTTACTGCTATTTTTTTTTATCTGCCTACTCATTTTAAGCCCTAATTTTAACCTCCTAACTCTAATTGATTTCTAATAAGCTCGACATATTTACCGTTCAGTTTAGTTAATTCTGCATGTGTACCCTCTTCAACTATTTTTCCCTCTTGGAGAACTACAATTTTGTCTGCATTTTTAACAGTACTCAATCTATGCGCTACAATAACTACTGTTTTGCCGACAAAATACTTATGAAGATTTTCGACAATAACCTTCTCTGTATTTGCATCAAGCGCATTAGTAGCTTCGTCAAAAAATATATAATCTGGATTTTTATAAACAACTCTGGCTATCAGCAACCGCTGCTTTTGACCTTGACTTATACTGACGCCGTTGGCACCTAAAATTGTATTAAACCCATTTGGCAGACTTTCAATAAATGAAAGTATATTGGCTACCTCGCAGGCTGATACTAACCTTACAAAATCAACTTCTTCAAAACCGACTGCAATATTTTTGGCAATTGTATCGTCGAAAATAAAGCCATCTTGAAGAACAGCACCACAATGACTTCTCCAAAAAGATGGACTTAGCCGTTTCAGTAGCTGACTTTCGGCCTCGCAAGTGTTTCCAATTGCTATTTCACCATCGTATTTTTCATAATATTTTAAAAGTAAATTGAGTATTGTAGTTTTCCCGCTTCCACTAGTGCCGACAATAGCAGTAATCTTATTTCCTGGAATTTTAAAGGTTATATTTTCTACAACGTTTTTGTTACCAGCTCCAGGGTAAGCAAAACTGACATTATCGACTCTAATAGATTTCTCGTTCGGCAAATTCTTAACTCCCCCGTCCTTACTGAATTGATACTCTTCTTCAGTTAGTTGATGAATTTCATTTACTCTTTCCAAACTTATCTTCGCATCCTGGGCACTTTGTATAAATCCAGCAAACTGTTCAATCGGACTATTTAATTGGCCAATAATATACTGAACTGCTAACATTGCACCAAATGTTAGCTGGCCTTTTAGTACCATCTGCGCTACTATAAACGTAATTGCAATATTCTTTCCCTCATTTATTAGTATACCTCCAGTTTGCTGTAGTTGATTATATGATAAAATTTTAAACTGGACCTTATACAATGCCGCTTGAACCCTTTCCCATTCCCATCGTTTTAGATGCTCAGCATTATTAAGTTTTAGTTCTTTTATACCCTGAACCAACTGAATTGATATATTATTTTCACTGGCTGCCAATGAAAATGTTTGATAATTAATTTTCCTACGCACTGAAAGAAATAGTCGAATCCACAAAAAATAAATAATACTTGCAATAAGAAATATAAAAAAAACATTCAGGCTATACCATGTAAGTATAAACGAAAAAACAACAAAATTCAAAAGTGAAAAAAAAGTATTTATAGCATTTCCAGTCAGAAAAACTTCTACTTTCTTACTATCATTTAACCTTTGAAAGGTATCTCCGGTATGAATTGTATTAAAATAGCTTATTGGCAATCTTGTAATCTTAATCCAGAAATCAGAAACAAGTGCGAAACTCAAATTAACCGAAATATTCATAATCAGCCTAGCTCTCATAAATTCGATAACAGTGCGACTAAATACAAGTATTATTTGGCCCGCCAGAACAATTGTTAAAAACTTAAGATCATGCCTATTTATACCGACGTCAACAATACTTTGAGTTAAAAATGGAGCAGCGATTTGAACAATTGACGCAATAAACAATGCCAGAAAAACCTGTGATATTTTCCAGCGTGATTTGACTAAATAATGGCATATACGTCCAATGTCTAACTTCTTATTTCTTATTTTTTCTTGATTGTAAAATTCGATCGTTGGTTCCATAAGAAGCGCTGGTAACTCCAATTCATCAAAATTGCATTCTCCCACTTGACTGCGCCTAACGAACTCTTTTTTTGAATACGTAATAATCCCTTTGGCAGGGTCTGCAATTACAATTTTGTTTGATTTTTTGCCACTTTGTGGCAAAAGCACAACAAAATGATTCTGATTCCAATGTAGAATACAAGGAAGCGGAGCTTTTTCAAGAAGATCACTCACTTTTACTTTGATCGCCTTTGTCCGAAAACCAATTTTCTCTGATGCTTCGCTAATACCTAATAAGCTGACGCCATCTTTTCCATAATTTGCCACTTCACGTAGCAATGTAATATTTTGATGTCTGCCATAATATCTTGCGATCATTTGAATACATGTAGGACCACAGTCCATTATATTCATTTGTTTATAAAAGGCGAATCGCTTCAAACTCAACTACATTTTTTCTGGCCAATAAACGGCAGAGGTCTCAAAAATAAAAAGGAATAGTATATCGGTAATTCAAATTCACCACCCCAACTGGCGTATTCGCTACTAAGCTATTCCTTAACAAGCCCTAATTAGTGCGCTTAGTTTCTATGATATTATTAAACTGTTCGAGGCTTAATTGTTTGGCGATTATGCGCTTGTCTTTGTCCAGTAAATATATCGTGGGCGTTTTATAAATGTCGTATAACTGGCGAAAATTGGGGCGGCCTGCTTTTTCGGTAGCGATTTTCGCCGCCTTCGTTTCATATGCTTGAACCCAATCTTTCGATATATTTTTTTCAGCAATAAATTTTTTCCAGGCAGGTATTTCGTTTTCGTAGATATTCACCGAATAAACCGCCACACCATAAGCTTTCCACTTCGCTTTGTACATAGAATCCAACCTTGGGATCTCTTCTTTGCAATGCCCGCAATTAGGATCCCAGAAAGCGACCACTGTAAACGGCGCCTTAATATTGTATAATGACGCAGTTTTCCCTGTCGTATCGGTCAGGTCCAATGCCGGAGCTGGTTGGCCAAGCTGGTTTGCCATCAGGCTATAGGCTCGTTCTGTTACCGTTTTGCGCGATGCTGGGTTTAAAATCATTGTATCGCCTTTTGCATAAAAATTCTCAAAAAGAAATACAAATACTTTATCCTGTCCCATGTATTCCGGATTCATGTATTTGTTAGTAAACTTGGTAAGTAGGTACGGGTATATTTCTTTTCCAGTTCTTGCCGATAACAATATATAATTAACTTCTGCGATAACTGAATCTGGTTCAGGTGACACCATATTTTTAAAATAGTCGTCCAGTTTAGGCTCAAAGAACGGCGTACGTAATAAACGGTCATCATTAAAACTTACATTATCCCAGTAATGCTCTTTTACATAACGATATGGATAACTGGAATCTGCCTTACCATTCTTTATAGGTATTTCCGGTGGTGTTGGACGCTTCAATGCATTCAACAGTACCGCTAATAGGCTATTTGAATGATTTTTGAGAATATCATCCTGATATTTTTCCATCTCCTGATTGATCTTAACTATTTCATTGCGCAAACGCACTGAGTCTTCCGCTGATTTTGGCGCCTGGAACTCACGCACCAACTGCGCCTTCCGGCTTCCTTTTTCGTTGGTAAAAGTAGAATAAGCCTTGAACAAATCATTATCGGGCGATCCGGTGATCGTTACGCCTAGTTTATCGGTAGTGTCACATACTATACTGAATCGCTGCTTGCTATCCATGAGGAACTCAGCTTGTTGAGTCATTTGAGGTGTTACCAGGAAATAAATTCCATTCACATACTTCTTTCCTCCCTTGAACACGCCATGACTCTTCTCATTCAACTTTAAAGAATCCATCACTATTAGCTTTGAACCACTACCGTTGTATGTGCCTAAGTAGATAGTACAGTTTTTCAACGGTCTAAGAGTAATGTCTATGTTTTTCTCGTTATTTTGGGGAACTTTTACTTGAGCACCACATATTATACAAAGAAAAATCGAAAACGAAAAATATAACAGTTTCATATTCTAAAGGTATAACTTGACTGGCAGCTTTAGCGCCTTAAGCTAATTTAAATACGAATGTCAAATCCCTACAACTTCTGTTTCTCCCTAAAATCACAATCTTCAAGACTTATTTCAGATATAGATTTATATAATCATAAAAATATTTTTAAAAATATGCTTTTTAGTTATTTTAGCTAATCATGATTAATTAATATTAAATCAAAGTAATCAACCACTTTCCCCCCAAAGTCGTTTGATAATTACATCTATGTTGTTGATTCCATCCGCAACGAAATAGAAATTGTCAAACAAAGGCCCAAAAAGTCAATATCGCATTAATTAAATATTAAATATTTTGGATATTTTCAGCATAATCCCTAAAAAATGCTGATAGGCAATTTCGACTGCCGATGCCGAAATGGGAGGCAATTATTAATTTAAAAGTTTTGGCTACATTTTTATTAAAAATGAGCATTCCAAATGAACAAACTCAGTTTTGAACTTGGGGTACAAATTTCCCGAGAAGAAGCAAAAAGAATTACGGGCGGTAAGGTCGGTGGTGACTGTGAAAGTGGTCCAAAATGTGGTGATTTGAATGATCCGGCATGTCCAGCAGGCAAAACGTGCTCCTATCAGTGGGCAGTTTGCGTTTGCACTATCGTAAACTAATTAAATTTTTACGTTTCAATTTCAAGGAGGTTGCTATGACAGTAACCTCCTTGATTTAACTTAATTGGGTAACCTATCTATTGCAGTGCTCAAGTTCATAGTGTCATCTTAATAACCAGATTAATATTCTTCGAAATGTTTCCACTTTACGGTAACACAGTTAACACTTTAAGGTCATTTATCAAAAGCTTAGATGTAAATTCTACCAAATCAGGACTAAATAGGACTCTCCGAAACCACCTGGAGTACCCAAGTTTACTTTCACTTACAGACACGCTCGCTAGTTACAACATAAAAAGCACCTCAATAAAGGTTCCAAATGAAAACGTTTTAAAGATTCCAACCCCATTTTTAACGTTCCAGGGAAAAGATGAACCAGAATTAATTGCAGTTAACAACATTATAAATGATACTGTTTGTTATGAATTTAACGGTAGAAAACTAAAGGCTCGGCTAAATACTTTCTTAGATAACTGGAATAATGTAGTAATTATCTCAGAAGCTAATCAATTCAGTAATGAATCAAACTATAGTACAAACAGAAAAACCGAGATTCTAAATGTCATAAAATATTCAATCCTGGCAACTTTTACACTGATATTTCTACTGTTCCCTGGCGGTCAATTAATTCTTAATAACGATCTGACTACCACCACAATATTATCCAGTACGGGACTCTTGAAAGTTGGGGGTATTATCGCTACCACATTGCTTTTAATTTTTGAAATTGATAACGCAAATCCAGCGATAGGCAGAATATGCAGCAGTATTAAAAATGCTAATTGTGCAGCCATTCTTAATAGTAAAGAATCGAAATTATTCGGATTAATAAACTGGAGCGAGATTGGGTATTTATATTTTTGTACGACATTTCTTTTGCTGATACTCTATGGAAGTGTTTCCATTATATTATTATCGATACTTAGTGCTCTAGCATTCCCTTATGTAATTTTTTCTATTTTTTATCAATGGAAGGTCGCTAAACAGTGGTGTACGTTATGCCTTATTGTACAACTAATATTAACGATCGAGTTCGCGTTAGTATTAATGAGGGGAAGCCTAATTGGAATATTTGAACAAAAAGAGTATTTCAAATCATTTCTGGACTACCGCACAGTACTTTCGATCGGAATACCCTCGATTTGGTTTCTATTGAAGCCCGTATTTGTTACCTCTCAAAAAAATAAGCTTGAAAATGTTTATCTCAGGAGACTTAAATATATGCCTTCCGTTTTCAAACATCTACTCGGCTTTGTCAAGAAGATTGACGATGTTCCTCCAAGCCTGGGTATAACGTTTGGTAATAACAAAAATAAATTAACAATAATAAAAGTATGTAACCCTTATTGTGGCCCATGCGCAAGGGCACATGGCAAAATCGAAGAAATTATCAACCAGGCTCCGAACGTAACTATACAAACTATTTTTACCTCGAGTACGGATCCCTCAGATAAAAGTGCGTTGCCAGTAAAACATTTTCTGGCAATTGCCGCTAAAGGCGACGAGATACTAACAAAGAAGGCGCTTAATGATTGGTATTCGAGCAAAGAAAAAAATTATGCGTTATTTTCAGAGCAGTACCCAATTAGTGATATGGAATTATCGATGCAGGACAAAAAAGTTGATGAAATGCTAAGATGGTGCATGAAAGTCGGAATTAATTACACACCTACAATCTTCATAAATAACGCCCTTTTACCGGACTCGTACGATCTAGACGATTTAAAATATTTTATTAACGCAGGGGAAATTGAAATTAATTGAGTAAATGCAAATTATTAACGGTATTTTTCTCATCAACCATTTAAGTGATTACAAACGGGGTGCCCGCAGTTGTTCTTGCCTTTTGAAATGACGTAGGAACAGGTACCGCAGGACCTTACCCCTCATCGATACCGGAAGATCCTTAACCCAAGAAATGCAGGCCAATCGCTCGATTGCTGGCCGGTTTTCCCCGTGCGAAGTTACAACCTCCGGCAATGAAAAACGGAAGGATAAATTTTACCAATTGCCCAATCTGCTTTCGCTCGAAAAAATGCAATTAGAATAATTACCGATAAACCCGCGCCAGCTTATACTGGCACGGGTTGCTGTTTTGCCGGAATGTATCAATGTCGTTGGCTGATATCATTGTCTTCCACTACCCCTTTGCCATTGGCATCGATGTCAAGAAGAAAATCCTCCTTGTTATCGATGGTGGATTGCACAACACAAGGCAGGCTGCCGGAATTGCATCCTCCTGGGTCTTCTGTCAGCGCTTCACTCCAGTAATCGGGATTGAGATAATCCTCGATATCGGTCGAAGGTCCCGAATAGACAAAGAAATAGTCATCGGTATGCTTTGCCGCATTTTTTTCTGTGGGGCGGAACGCAAATGCGGTGGTGATCGCGATGGCAAATACAGCCATGAGGATCATGCTTTGGATCTTTTTCATGTGATGTTGTTTAATTTGTTTTGAATGAAGAAAAAAAATCAAGGCGCCGTTCCTTGTCACGGCAGTTATGATAGATATTGCTTACTCTTTTTACAGGTTTTCAGCGTACTCCCTGGATTGTTGTTGATTTTTTATGATCAAAAACGCATTTAATAACAGGAAAAAACAGTTCAATACGATATGTTGTTTCCAGCTTAATTGACTGATCACCCCTCCGCAGGCACAAGGCAGATGCGGTGTTAATAAAACGAGGACGCCGAGATATACGGTCATTATCATCAACAACACAAATGAGATATATAATGCCATCCGTTTGGCGGACGGCAATAACAATAGGACGGCAACAAACAGTTCTAAAGCTGGAAGCGCATACCCAACCAGGCTCGCATATGTTCCAATTACTGGGGAATGACTAAGGGCGTTGCGGAATATCCTAAAGGAAAGAAGTTTGCTGATGCTGGTATATGCGAATAGGAATACCAGTAAGGATTGCGAGATTACCAGCGCTATGTTGATTAGCTTTTTCATGGCACTGTAAATATCTTTGGCTAACAGCCTGTCTTAGTAGGGCGAACAGACATATTAGTTGCTCATTTGGCTATTTTCTTTGTTTTCCCTGGCGTCACTCCATAATGCCGCTTGAAAACTTTGATAAAACTGCTGACATTCTTATACCCGCAGGCGTCAGCGATCTCTCCCACCGGTATCGTTTTTTTGGCCAGCAGGTCTCTGGCGATCGACATCCGGATAGACTGCAGATAGGTGAACGGCCCCATACCGTATAATTCTTTAAAGCCGTTTTTCAACGAGGTGGCGTTCATAAAGAATTGCCGCGCCAGTTGCTCGATGCTGAAATGTTCCGAATAATTGGATTCGATATATTGCTTCACGTCAGCCATTTTTTGTTGTTGCGCGTTCTGCAACTGTGTGTGTCCCTGGATCCATAAAAGATGGTTACCCAAAAGCCTGATCAACAGCTCTTCGCTTTTAAGCGCGAATATTTCTGCTTGCATGATGTCTATCACCGTACTTTGGACCAGTTGTCTTATGACGCCTCCTATCTCTTCTGATACGGAGAGTGCCTGGCGTCCCAGCATACACGGAATCTGGGCTTCATACTGGCTGGACAACTGTCCCAGCAAGGAATGCCGCTCAAGGTAACGGCAGAGCATGCCATACGGATAGAAAATGTCCAGTGACAGGTATTCGCCCGGTTGATCGATGCACTGTTCCACGCTGATGGATGGCAGCAGGACGAGATTACATTCATCGGGACCAAAGGCAATCTCGGCTCCGCCGTTAACTCGGTAAACCTGTCTGCCTTTGATCGCCGCATGGATGCCTGTATAACTTCGCCGATACAGGAACCGGACAGTGCAGGCATGAGTGAGCTGGTAATACCCCTGCCATATCTCGATACCGCCTGCAATGATTTTTTGAAAAAAGATGGAACCGAACGGCCCCTGGATGATATACAACTCGCCTCCCCTGATCGCTGTTATCCCCGCACGGTCCGGAACCCTGTCCGTCTTTTTGAGCGGGTACACTTTTGCGTCAACCCGGATACGGTGCATGGCTATTCAGTTGCAGGCGCGGATTCCGCGGCCCCGGTAGTGATCATGCTGCAGGATTTACACGAGCACGTCATCGTTACATCACCGTTGTCTGCGATGATCGTACTGACCTTACAGGTGCATTCTTCGCCCTCGCATTTAGTGGTAGAAGGAAGCTGGTTGGGATGAAGCAGGTCCCTGGTGATGACCATATTCTTCAGACCAAGATTGGAATGGTAAAATACCACGGCCAGGCTTTTAGCACGCGTGTCGATATAAGATACGCTCTCGATACGCTCCGCGATTTCTCTTGCGCCATCACTTTCCTGCCTTTCATCGAGCGCCAGCTGAATGGTTTGAAGCGCCGCGTTTTCACTGGCAAAAAAGTCCGTTCTTTTTAAAGCATGAATGCTGGCAGCCTCTTCTTTTTTACAACACAATAGGCCCAGGCAAAAAATAACGATTGCTGATTTTCTCATCTGTTTTGGTTTAGGAATACCAAAACTGCCGGGCGTCAGCGGCCTGTTTTGTCGGTGTTGTGTTGTTGACCATAACCGCTGTGTATTTGACCCGTTTCAGGAGGTAATGATCTGGTTAGCCATAGTTCATTTGGCAACTTATTGTCGTGGTATTTTTATTTCGCGGATTCCATACATTGCGAAACAATACCCTGTTGTGAGGCCAATACTGCTATACCTGCTGATGATCCTTTGTTCCACCTGTTTTGGACAGCGCCGCGACTCGCCAAATGTTCTCTATGTTGGAAGTATCCCGCTGGTGGTCAGATCCGGTTTGTATATCGACAGTTTGCCGCTTACACGGTCCTTGTATACCCTTGATGACCGCATACACGTCATGCTTGCACCACGCAGGACCAAATTTGAAACGGAACATACTTTCTCCGCAGGCAAACCGATATCGATCGCCGGTTATGCTGACATTGAATACCGTTTTGGCTTCGACGGGGGATTTGTCACCCAATGGAGGCCACTGGATTTACCGAAAGAACACCATCCTTTCCCGCCTTATGGTGGAACCCTGGTTGATACGCCTTTTGGTGATCACCGCCTGCTGGAAGTACAGTTTCGTGATCGCTGGACAAAACGCCTGGTTCAGCAAAACAGTTTTGAGCGGCTTGTCCAGGTGCCGGTTGTTACTGGCTATCGCATAAGAGCCGAACTCGATTCATTGGATAACAATATCAAATCACGCGCAGTCAGGAGCACAAAAAAGAACCTGGGAGGCTATGATTACCTTACCACTGAATACCTCGATATCCCCTCTGGCAGACAGGCGGAATTGCAGATTGCCAAACGCGCTTTGAGTATTGACTCCTGTGTGGAGTTTCGTTTACTGAAAAATGGAAAACATGCAGATACGACATGGCATCTGACAGGTCACCTGCTTTCCATCAGTAATATTCAGCCGGGAAGTTCTTACCTGTTACAGCTGCGGTATGCTGGATCCCGCCAATGGAACACCTACCGGTTAAATGCCATGCCCTTCTGGTACCAGACAAAATTGGGGATAGGCGTCCTTGTTGGTTCCGGTGTCCTGCTACTGACTGCCTGTCCTTACTGGTTGTACCGGTATCTGTTGCGCAAGGAATCCAGTAAACGGTTCCAGATCGAAGAGCAACTCAAAAAAGTGCAAAGTCAGCTCAATCCGCATTTTGTTTATAACGCGCTCAGTTCCATAGAAGGCCTTGTCTCCAACATGGAAAATGAACGTGCCAACGAATACCTGACCACGTTTTCCGACATCATGCGCCAGACCCTGCATAATTCTTCCGCGGTCCTGATCCGTTTGAGCGATGATATCACCATGCTGGAAAAATACATACAGATTGAACAATTGCGTTTTGAGTTCCGCTACCAGTTCAGCATTGATCCGGGCCTCGACCTGGATGCCGTTGAGTTCCCGCCGATGCTCCTGCAACCGACAGTAGAAAATGCGGTAAAGCATGGACTGGCTGGCATGGGCGCAGATGGCCGGCTGAAAATAAATTACTCAAAGGATCAAAACGATCTGCTGGTGAAGGTGACCGACAACGGGAAATCATCGGGTACACAACATAAAGGAGGCGGATATGGCACCAAATTCACCCGGGAACGCATCGGCTACCTGCAAAAGCTGTATAAGAAAGAACCATTAGTCTATTCGTTCGAGCAAAGCGACAACGGCTTCACTGTAAAATTCACTTTTAAAAACTGGCTGGCATGACATTGAATGCGGTAATTATTGAAGATGAAAAACAATCCAGGATCCGTCTAAGGAACCTGATCGAAAAACACGCGGACCTGATTACATTAGTTGGTGAAGCGGACTCAGTTGACAATGGTTACAGGTTGATTGAGAACACCATGCCGGACCTGGTGTTCCTGGATATCAGGCTATCACAACAAACCGGCTTCGATCTATTGTCTCGCTTGGGAAAAGTCGACTTCGAAGTGATCTTTGTAAGTGGCTACGACCAGTATGGGATCACAGCCATTAAATTTTCCGCGCTGGATTACCTGGTAAAACCTGTACACGAAAGGGATCTTACTAACTCGATCCGAAAAGCCCTCCAGCGCCATGAATTGAAACGATCACAGACACAAATTGCTAACCTGCTCTCAATTGTACAAAACCCAGCGCGCTCTTTGCACCGTATAGCTTTGCCATTGATGAAAGAATTGCGCTTTGTTAACCCCTCCGAAATAGTTCGCTGTGAATCTGCAAATAACTGTACCTATTTTCACCTGAATTCTGGAGAAAAATTGTTGATATCAAGAGGCATGTTTGAATATGAAGACGCACTGTATGAATACGGTTTTATAAGATGCCATCATTCCCATATTGTAAACCAGCAATATATCAAAAGCCTGTTACGGAAAGATTACACATCGGAACTTATCTTGACAACTGGCATTAAAATTCCCGTTTCCAAACACAAATTGGCGAACGTAAAAGCAACAATGATGAAATAGTCAGCAAAAAAAGGTATTGGAATTTTAATCCATAGCGTATATATTAGTATCGCAATCTCCCCCTAGGTCACAAGCATCCCCCGTGCAATGTGAGCAAGTATCAATTACTTGTATTAACAATTTACAATAATAACTCAATTGCCATGATGCATTCTATCTCGAATCGCAGGTGTTACCCCTGTGTGGTTTTAATACTTGTGATCTCTTTGATTTTCCTATCAATCGAATCAAAAGCACAGGTTCCCATTAAGAATTCTTTCCAATTCAGAAAAAATCGATTTGAAATAACTGTGACCAGGCAAACGGGCGATTCAGCAAAAATGACGCTCCAGAATTTGGATACAGTAGTGAATGCAGGCAAAAAAGACACATTACTAACCCGGTTTAGCAGGCCGGACGAATTCAGGCTTAAAATGGGCAAACTGATGGAACAAATAGCAAGCAATACCAAATCCAATGACGAAGATTTATTGAATCTGATCGACTTCACAAGACAGGATTTATTGGAAAAAATAGAAAGTCAAAACCAATACAGCCAATTACAAAATAGTCTTGCCGAAACAATTAATAATTATACCCAAAAAATAAAGGACACTGTAAAGACTTTACAGTCTAAAGTTGCGGAAGCGGAAAATAAAAAAACCACCCAGGATACATCTGTTTACGAAGACAAGTTTATTTATGGAGATACAGCGTTATTCAGGATTGTC
>Ga0247757_10001751_pt1 | contig 13180 bp, 12 predicted proteins | sample UWRJL126311R4_FD_180929 | JGI IMG/M metagenome (GOLD analysis project Ga0247757, IMG submission 180929) | Plant litter microbial communities from Arlington Agricultural Research Station in Wisconsin, United States - UWRJ-L126-311R-4 | ecosystem: Environmental > Terrestrial > Plant litter >...
TGGCTGGTACCAACCGTGGCGACCGTCCTATTCTGGAATCTTGTTACAACTTCCATCTCCTTTTCGGTAAACTTCCACCATGAGCTACCATGACTGTGCGGCATGCCAGCCAGGATGAGGTCATGCTCCTGTCTTGGGATGGCATCAGTCAGCGAGTGATTGATAATAGTAGCTGTCACCTTGTTCAGGGACACCGGTGGCGGTACTGGTGCTGGCAAAACTGTACCGAAGTCGACAACAGCCTCTCCAGGTGTGAGATTGACCTGGAAAGATCCTTTGGCACTGAGCTGCAGGGACGGTTGGCGGCCGTCGTAGTTGCAAGACACGCCATACGATAGGCATTTTCGGCATTTTGGCCGTGCCTCGTCACACTGTGATTCTTCAGTTATGCCTTCAATTGGCACATCAAGGCCGATGCAAGAAACCAACCTTTACGTGCCTGAGCTTACAGTTTCCGCATCCCTTCCTCGACTTGGCGTGGGCTTTCCGCTTACGGTCCGGCACAGGCTGCTGTGTTCTGGATACGACGACGGGCATAGTGACTCCACCTTTTCCACTAACCTGGCCTAGCGAAGGGACAATGGAGAATGAGGAAGTGGGCATGCGATTCTCCCGCTGCAATAGGCATCGTGAGATGAGGTCGTCTTGCGCTAGGAGATTGACGCTAACCCCGCGTCGTGTCCGAGTCAGTTTTACAGTTTAAAGCCGATCGCCATCTTCGCTCAGCCTCCCACGTTAGATGGAACCATGTTTATCAAGATGATCTTTCGGCAACCTGCGTTGAAGATCTACAAGCGCGATGCACGTAATGCATCTCGTCAGGGTTCCGAGAGAACGTCTGTCTCATCATATTCCAATGTAATAGGGTTTTACTCATGGAAGGAAGCAGTAGACGAGAAGACAGGCAACACTTGATACCAGTCATTGAGCAAAAGTAGTGTAAGTCGTAAATGTGGATGTTACTATTCCTTTCTACAATCCATCGCACCTTGTTCACCAATCCGACACACCCCAAACTGTACATAGGAGAATAGAAGTTAAACAAGAGACAGTACGTGCAGATAGTAAGACACACTCGAAAAGCGCATCTACCATCTGGATGTATGATGTGCCCAAAACCCGAGTCCGACAAGTAGTAAAGTCTTTTAAATCCCACCAAACCACGCTAAAACGCCGCATTCTCCATGTCACCGATCGTCCTCTAGGAGACGTAGACCTTACCAGTCATGGAGAGGGACGATCCAGTGCCGAGAAGGTTGAAACGCGCATCGAAGTTACCGACGGCGAAGTAAGAGTAACCAACACAGCTAGACTCGCCGTCAAGGAACTCCTGGGCCTGCTTGAGGAAGTCGGCAGACTGCTGAGGGGTTGCGTCGGTGAGACCAAACTCGGTGACCCAGATCCGCTTGCCGCCGAACTGGCTGGAAGCCTGCTGGTAGTGGGCCTTGAAGGCATCGAAGCCAGCCTCCGGAGGGCCATACCAGTGGATGTTGATGTCATGGAAGACGGCTTCGGGGCACTGGGAAACGAACTGACTGAGATAGTCAAGACCCTGGCCCTTGTTCGCGCTGCTGCTGACCGAAGGACCAACAATGGTCAGATCAGGATACTTGGAAGCGACAGTATTCATGTTCGCCTTCCATTGGTTGCAGAGCTCAGCCACGCCGAGGTTGGTCTGGCCGCCATTGTCTGGCTCGTTGTAGCCGAACACCACCTTAGCACCGTTGGCGACAGCCTCGTCAACCTTGGCGGGCCAGGCGGTGTTCCCATCTGGGGTGCGAAGGGTGGGAATGAAGTTCTTAGCAAGGCCGCCGATGTCGCCCTTGGTATCAGGCTCCCAGTTGTAGGCCCAGCCAAAGTTGTTGCCCTCGAAAGACTTGCAGTCGGCAGCACCATCCCACCGGTAGGCGAGACCACGCTTACCACCCGTGTATCCAGGAGCGCTGGAAGGCTTGCTAGCGGGGGCCGATGAAGCAGAGGCAGATGAAGCAGAGACAGATGAGGCGGGGGCAACGCTGGACGGAGTGACAGATGAGACGGGGGCAACGCTGGATGGAGCGACAGAGGTAGTGGCGGCCTCCTCCTCAGGAGCAGGAGTGGAGGAGCTCACAGGAGCAAGAGAGGAAGACTTCTCAGCCGGAGCAGATGAAGAGGCAAGGACGAAGGACGTAGCGGCCTTGTATCCGGAAGTGGTGGGGATCTCAGGCTTGGGAGCGGGAGATGAGGGGAAGACTGGGGCAGCAGAGGAAGCCTCGGAGGAAGATGGGACGGGGCTGGCTGATACAGTCACCGTCACCCTGTCGGTGGCAGTGACATAGATAGTGGCAGGTCCGCAGGCAGGCTCCTCGGACGAGACATCCTTGACACCAACCGAGGTAGGAGCAGCGCTCTTGGTGTTCACGGTGAGGTAAACAGTGCGAGTGGTGGTCGAGGTGATGGTGTAGTCGATGTCGGTGGTCGCCTCGCCGGCGGGGGTCGAAGAGCTTGGCTTAGGGCTTCCGGTGCCGACAGCCTTGGAGGTGGAGTTGTAGCCCGACCAGCCCCCAGTGGGGTATGCGTGGCCGTTGGCTGCAGAGGGGGTCTTGTGGCCATGGCCATGGCCGTGGTTGTACTGAGGAATGGCAGCAGCGGCGCCAACGAAGGCTAGGAGGGAGAGCTTCATGTTGGGAGACATAACTATGCTGTGCGTTCACTTTGGGCGTCTGACAGAGGGATAATTGATGCTAAATGGACGGAGAAGGCGAGTTGCGGCTTCGAGCGCACGAGTATGTTCGGGCCGACCAGGGCGATTGCAATCAAAAAGAGAGTGACGTCTGGGTAGACAAGGAATGCAACGAGCGAGTGCTCAGAGGGAGTGAACGCAACAGCACCGTGGTCCTTCGTCGGGAGGGTGAGGAAGGCCAGGGGTGCCGGGGCATAGCGGGCTCATATAGAGGCTCCCAGCAGCAGGCCAGCTGAGTCTGGACGGCGTGGCAGCGGCAAGTCAGCCCCAGGGGAACGAAATTTTCATGGCACCAATTCGGCGGCACAAGAAAACAGCGGGTAGCCATTCGAGGTAAGCGCCAGGCACGGCGGTGGCAGCGTGTGGCAGCGTGCAGGAGACAAGGGCTATGGAGCCATTCACGGCCCCTGCGGACGAGGTGGCACGCAGACGAGCTAGCCCCCAAGGAGATGGCGGCTGGCATGCGATCGTCGACACAAAAGCTTGTCTGTGGCCGTGGCACTCTTCGATTCGACGCCGACGGGCGCCGCTGTTTCAGCATGCTGGAACCCGCAGCCAGGCCAGGAACAGGAACAGGAACAGGCACAGGCACAGGCACCAGGGGTCAGGGGGGCGCCGTCGTGGTGGGAGATGGATTTGACGATTGCCAGCGCGATGCACATGGCGGCGACGAGCAGGCGCACCGATTTCGCGTCCGGAGTGACCCGTCGCGGCAGCGACATGGCTACTTGTCACTCGGGTGAGGCATCCGCGCCCAGGTGCCAGGGCGGCCAAGACCATGCAGTGCTGACGACGACGTTGCGGTCGCTTCCGAGGCGACTTTTAAAGTGGTGATGAACTCCTGGGCGCCTCGGATGCTCGAGTGGATCCCCGGCGGGTCAGTGGCACCAGTTGGCCTTGGTGGTGGAAGCCCATCCTGCTCGGCTTCATCTCCGTGGCCTGGGCCTGGGGGATGGTCTTCGCTGTGGAGTCTTGTCGCGGGGCTTGGGCCCTGGGCGACGTTGGATCGCGAAGAGGCGGACGCGTGGTGTCGTGGTGTCGTGGTGTCGCGGTGCAGCGCTGGAAGAGACGGTGATGGAGCACGAGGTGGTACTTCGGGCGAATGATGACGACAACGGCAGCCGCAGCACAACATCCGCTCTGGCCTCCTCTCCATCACCAGCGCTGGCCAGGTCATCTTATTTTTGATTTGACCTGTTTCCACCCGCCCTGCTATGTGCTTCCCTTTGCAGCAGCCGCGAGACTGTGAATAGCCTACTTCGTGTTCTCAAACGCTCCCCGTGCGCCCTCATCGCCCTCCACAGGCACTGCAGGGGCACCCTCGATAATGTGTCATTCACGTCCGTCGCTCCCATCCCGCCCCAGCTGACATCATGCACCAACAAACATGCCAACGACTGCAGTCGACGACAAGAAAAAAAAACGAAAAAGATGCCATCTAGAGCTGCAGAGCTGCAGCGTCTACTCCACCGCAATCTCCTATCGATACCGGGCCGGCGAATAGGAAAAGCCGCGTCCGCCCGGCCAAGCTCACCGTCTCTCCTGCTGAGTAGCCCCCGCATAAGCGCGCACAAAATCTGCACAAAACTAATGCGCGCCGCAATCCCCTCTTCATTTCTCACCTTCCACCGAAAGCTCCCTTCTAAGCTGCCCAAAGCGCTGCCCAACGCCGGTCCACCGCCCTCGTTTTCATTTGCCGTACCAGAGCAGAGCCTCACCAGACGGGGGAGGAAAGGGAGTGAAGGGGGTGAAGGAGGTTGCTTGCGTTCTAGACGTCTGCTGGACGGCGATCGCTGCTCATCGTTGCTCCACTTTGCTTGCGCCAGAAAAGGGTCGTCGAGATCGTAGGATCCATCTTCGCTGATGTGCTGCTGCCGATATGCCCAAGGTTCCGGCACCGTTGAGCGATCGTCATGGCCGGCTCGATTCGTCCCGTAGCTATCCGCGTAGCTCTGCGCATGTGCTTTGCTTCTTCGATGCTTTGCTGGGTAGATCGCCCTTGCAGTACATTCTTCGCTCCCTGCATGCCCCGTTGGCTTCCTACGCAGTGAGGTTTACTCTCTCGACATCGTCACTGCCCTGTCCATCCTGTGCATATCCCGTCTGCCATCATGCTTGCTGAACATCGCTTCTCTCATCTCCTCCTATCCCACTATCGCTGGGGAAAAAGCATAGAAATCGTGCCTTCGCCGAAACGAACCCAGCCGAGTTGCAAGTTTTTAGTAATACTAAGTAAACTTTTTTTTAAAAAAAAAAATTGCAACACTGGTTCAAAACAGTAACAGTCTACGTGGTACAAGATTCCCTACGTAGAGGAACTCTACACCGTGGGAGCTCTGCCAATTGTGTTATTGCTTTGATTGTGAAGCCTACGTAAAAACTACAATCCCGGATTTCCGAAATGCGTCCACGCTTTCCAGATTGTATTACGGCCCGCTGCTTTGCTGCTGTATAACTCCTTCTTTGTCTCTCTCCCACAGACGCCAGTACCGGAACCATGCAGCTTGCCATCCATGGCAAAGCCATCACCAGGAGAACGTTGCCTCTGCCATCTTCTTGATTACCTGTGAATAGAAAATCCAGACGCCATGCCAATATGCGAATCCATCTCTACTCACATCTTTCGAACCCAAGATGGAATAGAACTAAATCCTGCCATCAATTGCTCAAACGCTTTTCAATAATGCTCACTCATGCTAAATACCGATACGAGTCGACGCTTGCGCCTTCGACGCGGTCTATGTATTCGCGCTCGATGAGCGATTCGATTCGCTTCTTGATCATCGTCACCTCAGGCTTGAACTGCGCCTTGAGCTGGCTGATCGTTTCGAGAACCAATTGCTGATGGGCAAGCTCTTTACGTTGCCTGCAATCGGTTAGCACCCATCCATTTCACCACGGCCACTAGGGGAGAGACGTACTTCATGATACGGACGATAGCAGCCTCTATGACAAAGTGCCGCTCGTCGTCGTTCTTCCTTTCCGTATCTTTGCGCTCTCGGTCGCCCTCAACCTTGTTGCCCCCGCTCACAACCCCAACCTTGATCTTCACAAAGTTACCCTTGAAGCCCTCGTTGAAGTAGAACTTGTCCGTCGCCTTCACGTCCTTTGACATGGGCTCCTTGATCAAAACGCGTGTCTTGGGTGCAACGGCGAGCGATTGCAGATTGCGCACCAAATCGTTGTCGGGAATGTTGGTTCGTGCCTGGATTTCCTCAAACGTCAAGCATTCCTGCGCACCAAGATCGTTGAACAGCAAGAGGATGACCATGGCGTACGTTGACACGTTGAGTTCATGTCGACGCTCCTTGAAGGTCCCGTCCTTCTGTGGTACCCTGGGGAAAACAGCCTTGATATCGGCCGTGCCCATGTTGGGAAGCCATGTCAGCTCTCGCCCGTTATGCTTCTGGTTGTAGAACTTCTCGAACCCACGCTTGACCTTCTCAACGGCGGGTGGGAAGTTGCATTTCGGTCGCCTGTCATCTTCGCCCGAACCGCTGATCGATTCCATAGGCCAGGTCATCTTCGTCAGGACGTTGATCGAAAGCTCTATTCGCTTTGGATCAAGCTCGCCGAGGCCTTCAACGTGCTTCTTGTACCCGCTCGTAAGCTCGGCCGAGATGAACATGTCCTTGAACATGGCATCCAGTTTCGTGGTGAAGCTCGGGCCAAGCTCATGCTTCATCTTTTCTATCATCTGCTTCTCCGCCTCGTTGGACACGGATTTGTTCATCAGAAGCCTGCGGCAAAGATGCTTCTTGTAGTAGCGCTCAAACAGATCCTTGTCCTGCACATACTTGATCAACGTAAGGGCCTTATCGAGGACCTCGTCTACTTCCCTCTCCGTCTTGCCCTTGATGCCCTTCTTCATGTTCTCGTCAATGAAGAGGGAGATGTATTCGGACGAACGCGGAAATAGAGATGAGTTGATGAAATCGCGAAAACTGTTGAACATGGCCGTGTCCAAGAGGCCGTCGGATTGGAACGACTCCCTCCAGATCCTATCAAATTTATCCTTCAAACCAAGCACGTCTTCGACCCATTTGATGGCAGCCTGGGTCTGGATATTGATGCTTTTATCTTGCGCTTGCCGTGCCTTGTCTGCGCTGTCGGTAGTGGGCGCGGGTGCGAGTGCTTGGGACGCAGCAATGGCTTCATTATTAACTTCGAAACCCATGTCGAGAATGCGTTTTTGTATAGCCCGCGTGAGCTCGAGTTTCTTAGAGTCAACTCGTCCATTCAAATCATAGACCAAATTCAGCTCGTCCAGCCTGTCGTTGTCGATCATGAAGCGTACCCCACTGTCCATCTCAACTAGTTCGTGGATACGACCTTGAATAAGCTCAGCCTCCACCACCGCCCGAATCTTCGGAGTTGTCGATTCCAACAGGGTCGCGCGACATCTGTCCTCCTCTTCACGAATCCGCTTCTTTGCGTGTCTACAATAGGCACCGGCGCTGGATTCTCGCAAGATATTCTCCGCCTCGGTCCGATAAAAGATTTTGCTCATCTGTAAATACTCCTGCTCGAATGACACATGATACAGACGCTGGTCCTCGGATTCCAAGTCGTCGGCGTGCAATCCGTCGAGCATATGTACGCACGATTTGATCAAATGCTTATCAATCACGTCGCCGTCCCGTTCCATTTGTATTTGTTCAAGAATGACATGGTTGAGCAAGCTTAGGACGATTCTATTGTCCAGTTCTGATATTTGCGATCTCAGGATCTCGTCTCGGAAAAGGACCATGGCGGCAGAAAATATGGAGGGCCTCCGTTGATCTTGACAGAATACACGGTCCTTGTTGCCGCTGTTAGCCTAATCATTGTCGGAGCGGGGGTGTATTACCATATACATGAGAACATCAGCGACCATGCTCATGCACACCTGGTGATCACCCCATGCCTGCTTGAGGCCCTTGAGGAACTTTTCCCCCGACACACGACGCTCGTTAGTCGTAGTGCCAACGATGCCCTGGGTATTCGCCAAGAGATTGGGAGAGAGCAGAAGCTGGATGTCGGCACGGACCTCGCTGTTTAGCCACTGCTTCTCAAAGTTGTACACCTCTCTATAAAGATCCTCTCCTTTCTTCTTTAATACGATTTTATACGCATGTCGGTAGAGTGCCTCATATGACAGCTGTGAGGCGTTCTTGGTATGGATTTCGCGAAAGGCTGCTTCGATAATCGGCCAGACGGTACCGAAATCGACGTCGTCGCCATGTAGACCCTTGTGCTTATTAGGACGCCGAAGAACAAGAGGCATATTTGTAGTGACCGAGGTGTGTTGGAGGCAGGCTGGTGCTCATATAGAACAGCGCAGCCGTAGCAGCGGCACGAAGTGCAGTAAGGGAAATCGGACAAACTTACCCTCCGAGGTGGCCGTATCCGTTGTCTTCCTCGGCCAGCAATCATAGTAAAGGTGGACGTTTGAACCTTGACTTAAACAAAGCTTAACAGTATAGAGAAGAAGGCCTTGATAGTGTATGGGGACGCAGGAGTGGCGGGCGGACGGTCGAGATTTTGTTGCGCCGAGGTCTTTGTGGTAGATGGCAAAACGAAAAGAAAGGGAAGAGCACTTCTGAGAAGTATCGTGTGGCGGGGAGTGAATGGAGTGTTTGGAGAGCAGCGGCAGTTCGGAGGGTGACTGCGGGGACGAACCAACGGCGCCGCACGCAGTGACGAAGTGGAGCCGGCGCGCCAAGCAACCTTTGCCATGCACCACCCGCGACTCCCACCGAACTTTCACATCGCACACTTTCTCGCTCGCGGCTGTCGACAGCTTCATCCACATTCCCAGATTTCGGAAATGCCTCCTGCTCCGTCGTCTCTGCTGCGCTGCCCCGCACGGCCGTCCGTTTCCCGACTCGTGTGCGGCGCTCTCCCGGAATGCATTCCGATACCAAAGCGACTTTTCCACGCGCCGCGAACGTCTTCTCGGCCTCCCGTCCGACCCTTGGCCATAGCATTCCGCTCGCAGCTGAACCGAACAACAACGATACGGCAGAATTCAAGCTCGGCGAGCAATTCGCCAGATACAACAACGTCGGCGCCAGAATCACGATTGGACCGCGACCAAGTGCCCGCATACGAGCTCACCTTCACCTGCAAGGCTTGTAGCACGCGATCGTCGCATCGAGTATCAAAGCAGGGCTACCATCATGGAACTGTTTTGATCTCGTGTCCGGGCTGTAAGAACCGGCATTTGATCAGCGACCATTTGAAGGTGCAGTGTGCGCCTGGCAGGCTTGGATGCAGCTGACCTGCGACAGATCTTCTCCGACAAAAACGTCACTCTCGAGGATCTCATGCGTGAAAAAGGCGATCTCGTCAAGCGCGGCACCTTGAGCGCGGAAGGCGACGTGGAGTTTTGGGACGACGGTTCCACCTCGCCTCGATCTGCGCATTTCCACCCCAAATCCACGACAAAAAGCGACCCTGACGCTCCAGAAGGCACGTTGACCGAGCCACCTACTTCTTCCAAGTCCGAATGATTTTTTTTTAAAAAAAGGGGGGGCTGGCCGCTGTTGTAGGCATATTTGTAAGATGGTCGAATGTGTACTGGATGTGTAAGATAGGGGCGCAAAAAGTCATGGGCGGCGCGGAACACAGTCTTGGCCAAGTGATTTAACAGCTAAGCAACTATTTGATCTCAAGAAAGACTGTAACTTATAATGTGTATACGAGGTCTTGTACTATGGATAGATTGATTCTACGAACGCCTTTACGATGCTAGTATTTGACCCGTGAAGGTATGCTGTCACCACTACTACCATCACCACCATCCTCGTCATCGGTACATGTACTACAACGTCTGTAAGCTTGAGGTGTCCTCGTGGCGTCGGACGATGACTTTGTAGCTGCAGGCCAAGTGCACCGTGGCGAAGGCTACCTGCTCAGAGCAAAAGGCCGCCGCGATGCCAGCGCCGCCCGGGCTCCTTTGGGTACTTTCGGTCGACCACGGATGCTCCCGCTAGCCTACCTCATTTTGTCTGTGGGCCCTGCTCGTCGTCGCCAGTCTTGCCTATCTAAAGTACGTGACAGCATCGCAACATGGTCCCTGGCGGCAGACGTCGTGCCACATATTGCCGCCAGCGCAAGACGTCGCACAATTCTGCACGAATCCCCACCCATCACCACCACATCCATCATGGACACGCACCCGGCAGCAGGAGAAATTGCCGGGCTTCTCGACGGTGCCACGGCGGGTTTTTTGTGACGAGCGCGTGGCAGACCCCCGCGCCTACAACCATGAGCACAGAGGGGATAGAGGGGTACCTGGCGCCGACGCCTTACGGCTTGCGGATGCCCAGGCCGGCCAGAAGTGCCTCCTCACCTCCTGTCTCGAGTGTTTTTTCCCACCTGCCGCCAGCGACAAGGGACCTGCAGCGACGAGCTTATCTGCCGGGCGCCCGGCTCCTGCGGCGTGCAGCTGCGCGCTCAGTCATGTCGAAAGCCACCCGTTTCAAAACATGTCCGTTGCGGCAGCCAGGGGAAACCAAACACCCAGTCCGGCCTATCGATAACCGGCCGGCGCCTCATGGTACATGTGCGCGCGCCTGCTAGCTCTGCTGATCCATTTACGTCTGCAGGAACCCGCACCGTCCCTCATTTCGACATGCATGGCTTTCGCTAAAGAGGAAATTACAGCGCTTCCACTTCGCTATCTGACGGCGCGGCCTGCCAAAATCAAAGGTAAGCCGCCGCCTCACGATGACTTCTTAAACAGTCGTCCCCGGTCCCGGGGAGACCCTCACCAAGTCCGCCGCTTTCTTCATTACTTCTCGCTCTTTTGACCTCCAGGTTTGATACCTGTGCCATTCATTCTTTGCGTTTCTCCAGTCATTCCTTCGTAGACATTTTGTCTTGCCATTCATTCACTCCTTCATTGGTTGATTCGTTCATTTCTCTACTCGGGCAGTATGCAGTACCTTGTTGGCATCGCAGCTCTTTTGGCTGCTCCAGTTAGCAGCACCTTTGTAGTGCAATGTTACTCGTATGCACCCTACCCTCCCATCGCTATTTCTATTTTTCTGATCGCCCAAGTCGCCTCTTTGACCAGCGCGCCGATCCCGTCGTTAACCCAGGAGTGGCTTCAGGCCATGTCCACACCATCACTGGCGGCTCCGGCTTTAACTTTTCCATGACGTACGATGATGCACGAGCATCTTCGTGCTCTACTTGCAACATCAAACAAGGTCCGCATATCATAGCAATCCGTACAACACTGGACTAACCGTACTAGATCTCTCCAACTACTGGACCCCAAAGCTGTATTTCAAGGCTCAAAATGGCAGCTTCTTGGATGTTCCTATCGTTGGGGATACGGATGGTGGCCAAATGGGAGGCATGGCCATCTATTACTGTGCGTGTGTCCCAAGCATTCCAGCCTGAATTCGACTGACACCTCCCAGTGACGCGCAGTGGCCCAGACAATGATAAGCTTACCGCTTTCCCTCCTGGGTTCCGCATGCTTGCTGGTGATCCCCTTAAGCGAAACCAAACCGATGACTTTGCCAGCCGAGCTGTGTCTTACAAATGTGTTGGCGTATCGGGAGACGACATCCGCCATCTTCCCACTGACAAATGTGACCAGATCCGAGCCCAGGTTACGGTAAGCATTGTACCAAATTCTACTTGACCAGCAACTAAGCCTCCACAGTTTCCTGCTTGTTGGGATGGTAAGAACCTTGACTCGGCCGACCACAAATCCCATGTTTCTTACCCTGTCGATGGCAACTATGATGGGGGTCGATGCCCCAAGAGTCACCCCGTGCATCTTGTTACCTTGTTCTCTGAAGTGTACTACGACACGAGGGGCTTCAAGGACATGTGGTACGGTGACAAGCAGCCGTTCGTGCTTTCAAGCGGAGATGCAACCGGCTACGGGTATCACGGAGACTTCGTACGCCATCTACTATCCCTGCCCAAGTGAATTTTTACTTACATGGAACAGGTCAATGGCTGGGATGTAGAAGCCCTCCAGAAAGGCCTTGACACCTGCGTTGATGGAGTCAAGGACTGCCCGGAGAAGGTCTTTGGAGAGTTCAACTCCCAAGACGAGACCAAGAAATGCAAACTTCCTCCCATGATCGATGAGCCCGTCGCCGGTGTTCTCGAGGCCCTTCCCGGTTGCAACCCGGTTACCTATGGTCCTAACGCTGCCTCTGCAACTCAGAGCTGCAAAGCTCCTAAGCTCTTGTCTGCACCCACGGCTGAGATGGCAGGCTACGTCGATGTCACAAGCAAGGGCTTCAAGTACATCGGATGCGGTCAGGATAACGCTGGCGAGCGCACGTTGAACGAAGAGCTGCTCACGGGAGACGATATGACTGTTGATAAATGCGTCGACTTCTGCAAAGGCAAGGGAAAGAAATATGCTGGTCTTGAGTACTCTGGTAAGCATCTGAGTAGCTTCTGTCTTTACCGTCGATATGTAGCTTACCATATCCGTTCAGGTCAATGCTACTGCGGTAGCGCTGTCGCCGAGGACCGTGCTCCGACAAGTGCACGTGGAGCAGTATGTTTATCGGTCCAACCGTGCAAACTCAATAGCTAACTGTAATTCAGGGCAATTGCCTCATGAAGTGTTCTGGCGACGAAAGCCAAGTCTGCGGTGGAAGCGACGCCATCAGCTTGTACGAAGCTTGCTCAGGAGGCGCTTGCACAAGCGCAGCCAGGCGGCAGAGCCGTCGCCTTGCGAACTTGGAAATCGCGCGTGCCGATGCTGCGGCACGATAGAGTAACAGGCCTGGATTCGTCATACTACTGACTGCTTGACTCACGTCCTAGCTGTGCACAAGACGACGTAGCTACTCGCACTCGACTCTTTTTTCAATGTTTATTTTACCCCAGTCGACGACGAATTGAGTTCATGTAAATAGTTTGTTTTATTCTCATACGCATGCCGTGTGCATGTGTACCCCCAAGTTCACAGAATGAAGGATAGCTTGAAGGACCGAAACGACCATATATCAACGATCAATGCAATACATGCATTCATGACAATACTACAGCTGCCTTTTCTTCACATCCCACCTTGTGCTATCTATGGCGTCAAAACATCCACAGCACCCACGAGGAAACACGCCCAAGAAACCACATCCACACTACTCCATCTCATCCTATGCCACCCCCTCCACTCCTTAACCAGCTCCTCTGCCTTGCTCTCGCTAGCCTCACCCCCATCCTCCCCTTCGCTCCCCCCCGAAAAACACAGTCCGTACAACCCCGCCACAGCCCCCATCACCGCAGGCACAAATGCATAATGCCCCACCGCCGCCGCCAACCCACCCACATACCACCTCCTCGCGCTCCCCAACCCCTCTGGACAAAGCAGCAAGTTCGTAGCGCAGGAAAGGAGCGTCGCCGAATTGAGCCCCACGACAGACAAGACGCCCCTGTCGAAGAAGTTGGCGAACCAGATGGGGATGAAGACGGCTCTTGCGCGGCTGGCCT
>Ga0247757_10001752_pt1 | contig 13176 bp, 11 predicted proteins | sample UWRJL126311R4_FD_180929 | JGI IMG/M metagenome (GOLD analysis project Ga0247757, IMG submission 180929) | Plant litter microbial communities from Arlington Agricultural Research Station in Wisconsin, United States - UWRJ-L126-311R-4 | ecosystem: Environmental > Terrestrial > Plant litter >...
TATTCTAGCAAGCTCGTCAGCTAGGATCCAGCATGGCTGCAGTTGTTCATTTGATGGAGTTTTCTACAAGTTTCTGCGGCTCGCATCGGCTGAGGCAAGCTGATCTACAATGTTGCTTACTAGAATCGAGCTCTCCAAGCGACGTAGCAGTAAGAAAGAAGCTCGATAGAGTCGAGTGAGGTAGTTCCCGGGCCAGGTTGTGTTTGGTAGCCATGCTATCTGCTGTACGGCGTCAAGTCATCAATGTTCAAGCAATTTTTCATACTCTTGGGGACAAGTCGTATGTGTTGAAGAAGTTTCTCAAGGCTCAACAGACATACGAGGGCCTTTTGCAGCGTCGTAGGCGTGTAACGGTGGGTGACGCTCAGGACGTAGAAACTCTACACTAAACGAGAATCCCGCGATTGTTGGCAGCCCCCTTCTCTCGCCCTAACCACCAGCGCTCCCACTTCAACAAGATGCAAACTACTTATACTTGCATATGCACATCGTCTTCTCTTTTTAAACTAGGTTGTTCGCCGTTCCCCTCTCGTACTGCATTGCTGCGGCGGCTGCGGTCCCATCGAGGCTTCTAGCTTCGCACTCTTGCCACACTTTCCGCGTTCACCTGTGGTCACAGCAGAACGAATATAACATCGAGAGGCATCTAGGAATATCCCGCGTATCTCCAAGAGCCTAAGAAAGGCGCTGGTAGTGCGCACCGGTAAAGAGGCTCTGCACCGTACTGCTATATGCGCTGGACCTTTCGCAGTTGCTGGAGGAGCACAATGGTTTCTATGGTATGCCGCTTGAGCGATCATAAGACCATCAGAAGCGCCTACACTTGAGCGATCAAGTCTCCAGCAATCGCTCTATCGACGGCAGCTATTGAACACTTTGCTTGGGAACAGCTGCACCCGCCATTACAAAAGGCGCACGCAGTAATGCAACACGCCGCTCGCTTCGACTGCCCGCCGCGGATACGTATACTGCTTCGAGTCTCGTGAAAAACCGATCGGCACGCCGTTCATCCACCTCAAGGTAAACACAATGGGAAAGGATAAACACAGTGATGTCGCCGTAAGGGCGAAGCTGTGAACGAATCTCCTGCAAGGCAACAGATGCTCTTCCTAGACGAGGCTCATCTATACCACGCTGCGGAACTGTGCGCTGCCCCTGTAGACCACGTGATTGCCCAAGACTCGTGCTCGACAGTTTGCTGCATCTTATACAAGTATTCTTTGATACTCGCTCTCGAGCCCAGGGAATTCCCCGATGCGTTTCGCCGGCTCCCGACACCGCAATAAGGATTGCATATCTTTACAGAGTTGGCCATTATATCCTTTCAAGCTGTGCTTGGTGTTGGGCGTTTATCAGTACGCCGGAATTGACTCGCTTCAAAGCGTCGATTCGATGTGGGTGTCTACCTTGACTTAATCGCCGTTGTTGGTGCGCGGCTTCCCTTGTCAGCTTCGTAGTCTGAGACCGCGAAGCTGGTAGCCGCTCCTAGGAATGGGGTATGGTCTGAAAAGGGTGTCGTATAGCTACTAGGCGTTCGTAAATTATGAACCTGATGGAGAGCGCAGCAATCAGAAACACCTGTGTAAGATGATGTAATACAGCGAAGCGAGTCTCATCCCGACCCATTGATCCTGAGGAATATGTTCGTTGTGTCGCAGGTTCAATGCCGTTTGAGCTACCTTCGGCGGCCGAATGAGTGTTGCTAATTTCTCCTTTCATACAGTGCGCATATTGCTCGTATAGCTGTCCTTCTCTTTTTACATGCGGCTGTCGACTATCATGGGAAGCTGATCCAAGGTACTTGAACCTTGTTCACCAGTGTCACTCTGTCTTACGCTTGTCAGAAATTTTCTGAGGTCCTTCCAACCTGCATTTGTTTCTAGCATAATTCAATCAACCAGTCGGACTTGCGGCCCTCGCCACTGGCCATGTTGTAAATACACTGGCTATGCCAAGGCGTCATCACCCCATTTTTACTTCTGGGAGGATCAGAGGATATCTTATTTCTCGTCTTCCACCATCGAAGATAACTATAGTTCATATTAGTATTTCAGTTAAGCAGCTAACTATAGGACTTTCTACTGTTTTGTGAGATAAACTTAGAGCTGTAATTCTTTTATAGCTTGTCGGCTAATTTGAGGCCATTGCGATTCAACTTCTTTTCCAGTAGTCAAGAGTCTGTTCCTCTGCAGTATAGTAGCGAAGACATGACACACTAGAAAAGAGCCAGGCATGTCACCCAGTTTTCGTCAAGCGTAGTCGTATTCAAGCGTAATATGTGCGGTATCGACGCTTCGTGAGGGGTTGGTGTTCGCTTACCTAGGTATATCAGCGTCATAGCCACTATACCGACACCCCGAGTGAGCCATCTTTCCCAAGCCAAACAGACTGCAACTGCAACCACTACTACGAGGTCCTTACTGCCCTTTCTGTTATCCTTCTCTTCTATTTTATTCAAAATCTCCTGCCGAGAGTCCTCAAGGTGCTATGTATTTGGCCTTTCGTGCCCAACGCTAAATAGCCAACAGACTGCAAGGGATTTATTCTTCTTGTTGATCAAAAAAGAGTGTTCCTACCGCCTGAGGCATCTTCCTTGGAACTTAAGACTAACACCTGCTAGCAGAACGAGCGCTGCAGAGTGCCGCGCCCCGCCCCTCTAGCTAGTGGATCACAAGCAATCATTTTGATCCATGGTTGTATTTCGTTATAATCGCGAGGTATTCCCGATCGGCGCATACGTTCTGGATAAAAAGCAGTCATTTACTAATTGCCAGTTTAGAGTCCAACAAGGGAGATGCCTTATCATGGAAAGGTTCTGCTCCCGTCAGGAGGCTTCTGCTGTTTCTACGGCAGAGGCAATGCATAAACGCCTCAAATCATGCTTAGAAGAGTAGTGTTTAAGTCCTCTTGGGCGAAGCACAGTGCATTCCGATGCAGTCGTCTTGACGAGGCAGGTGGTGACCCAAATAAACAACATGGTCCGCCATGCATGATCCCGGGTTGACAAAACAACGGTCCCTATCTGCGCCTTCATTCTCTTTTCAGCAGATAAATGTCTCGACTTGTGGTGGAACCGAAGGACCTACACTCAGAACAAGAGCTAACCTGCCAATGGGTTGAAATGACGGTGGAAGAAATACTGAGCCACAGTAGTCTCAGCCAGTCAGCAAGCCCCAAGGGATATGCTCTCATTCAAGTTCAAGCAGTTTCGTAATTAATAACTCAACGTTGCGAAGCGTCGAGTCAAAGCAGAGCTAAATAACTAGGGAGGGAAATGCTGGATCACACCAGGCGGAAGGCTGCAACGAATCTGTTCTCTCATAAATTGAAGTTGCCCTGGTGTCTCTAAGTTCCATTGGTGTGGCTGTTCCGGAAATTCAATATGCTCGGGGTTATTCAGGTATTAAAACCAGTACCTGAGGGAAGCTCGACCGTGGACAATATCCTGCCAAATCCCTGGTCTACGTCAAGGTACCACTTTCTTTGTTCTGCCGCCGCCAGTGCCGGCCATATCATGCTGAAAAGGGCTTGCGCATGTAGGCCGTAATTATAATCTAAGTGCCCTAATATCATGCGTAGATTGTCGAGCAATCTTAATAGTGAATGCTGCTCGATACGTTGAGCCATGGTATCGGATTCGCGTCGTACAGCACTCAGTGGGCCCCAAAGCTGTCGCCGGCGGCATGTTGCCGGCTGGTCTTGCATACCACATCGGTCCTCCAGGTAGCTGAGAGCCTGTTGAATATTGCATGATGCCTGCTCGTAAAGCTACGGGCATTTCCTGGTTGTAACTAACCTTGGTGTGAGAACCGAAGACGATCATTTCGTAAGTGTGGAGCAGTAACAGGGAAAACCGTGTGTGGGAGGAGATGGCTCAGACGAGGAGCGCATATTGCTGTTGTCGTTGCGGCGTTGTTTGTGAGGAAGCAAGGACGACTTCTTGTCAGTAAGCGCCCTTTAGTGCGTTCTCCTATGCACGTGGCTACCTCTTGACTAAACCTATTCACGCACTGTAGGATCAAACAGAGGAAATGACTTGATGGGAGAGGGATGTCCATTCTCGTATGGTGGAAATACTGAGAAGACTATCGAGTGTCTCGCGGCGCTCGACGAGCGTACCTTTGGAGACTAGTGTTTTGACTCGCCCTTACGAACAGGCACAACAGCTGTCCCTCATGGTTGAGGCCTGTAGTTTCCTGGCATTATACGCAGCTGTCAGCATCTTCTTGAAGTGTTGACTGCAGGTTGGTCCGCAGCAAAGAGGGAGGATCCAAGGCAAACTTACTTTTGCAGACGGGTTGAAGTTAGCCTCCGACGTGACTCTGTTCAGTGTAGAGTGCCAAGCCTGCCGTGGGAAGGTGCGGAATGCAAGGGGTGGCCCACAAGCTGGCCACCTTGCTAGGTCGCTGAGAACGGGCCGTATGACCATACATTTTGGAGCGAATATGGCTACTGTCTTGGTGATTTGGCTGCGACTTGCCCACACGCTCCCCTCACCATGCCTCCCATGTTCCACCGCTGCAAGGCCCTGTCCTTTCGCCACCGTTACATTCTGAAGCCTGTATGCATCTCAGGAACCGGTCACTGTAGTAATGCGATTCCCAGTGACTGGTCTGCAGCTCACAAGAACGGGGTTTAGGGGAGTAAGAGGGGACGCACTGATGGCTGTTTCTAGCTCGCAGAAGCGCTCAGGTCGCCACGACAGCCATGTGGTGCCATTACGGTCCTCTCAGGACCTCGAGGCTGTGAGTACGGGGAATGACCACAGCAATTGGTGATAATATCAGAGCATCTGCCCTTCCCGATGCTTTGTAGCATGTAAGACAGCAGGAGACCAGTGATCCCATCTTCGTAGATACCCTCCTTGAATCGCATGTTGAAACCATACAGACTTGCTAGGCAGCGGCAGGGGCAGGCGGGTTCGAGCGATACAACGGATCAGAGATTGCATCTAAAGGGAATAAAGAAACCGTGAACAAGATTATATGACCACTCATCTGTAAGCAGCTGTACACTGCAGCCTTATTTTCGAACACTCTTAGGTCACTACATCACATTGAGAATTGAAGAATCTGTTATGCATATCATTGAGGAACTCTACGCTAGTAGCTGAACAGCATCTATGTGAGTCCTAATCGTGAGTTTGTATCCATGTATCGCCAATAGAGAACATCATCTAGTCCAGTTCCTATCCGTTGATCCGAAACTCCCAATAATTATAGCAGCCGATCAATCTCATGAGCGCATCTTAAAGTTCACACGGATGCTAGTCGGGGATGGGCACCGTCCAGATTATTCTTTAGCCGGGAGAATCGCCTGTTCAGAGTAATGTACAGCATCTACAGGCCGCACTGCTTGACCAGGTCATCCCACTCCTCTTTGGTATAAGGCTTGCCGAAATCGAAAGCTAAGCCGAGACGTTGGACCATGGTCAAGGTGGTGAGAATCTCGTCCAACGGGACACCCAACTTGAGGATGCCAGCCGCGATCATCGTGTCGTTGACCTGGTCGAACTTAGCGTCGCCAACCTTGAGCGTCTGCTGAACAGTATATGCCAGGGGCACAGACTCCAGCATGTTCGTGTAGACGTTCCAGTCAGCGTCGTTCATGACGTAAGTGTACGAGACCTCGATCGTGGGGATAAGTCGGTCGTACTCAGTTGCGAACTGACGACCAGCTGGGCATACGCGCTCGAGGAAGCTGACGAACTCAGAATCTGCGAAGTCCGGCTTCTTGGCCTCGACGCGAAGAATGGCAAGAGGCGCAGCTAAGACCTTGCGAATTGGAAGAGTCGGGAACATGGCCTTGATCTTGACTGCCTCCGGGATAGAAGCATAAGTCGATGACTGACAAACTGGCTCTTTGACAGTTGGCTCTTTGACGGATGGCTCTTTGATGGGTAGCTCTTTGACGGGTGGGTCAACAAAGACATCGAAAGCTGCGAGAGTGGCAGCATCTCCACCAAAGGGGACAGCAGTAGCTATAGCGGGAAGCACGCTCGCAGCCATTGTGACAAGCGGCGAAGTCGAAAATCTAGTGGGGATATGTCAAGGGGCTATGAACTTGGTCGAGGACAGCAACAGAACTCGAGGGGACAGCTTGAACGTAAGAAGAGAAGTCTACAGAGTGTATGCGGGCGTGGGCCTGGTATTTAAATTTCGAAAAACTTTGCCGAGCGACATTGCTTCACTTAATGCACTGGCGAATTGTTGAATTGAGAGGAGCGGTCTTGCGTCAACGAGTGATTCTTGCTGGATCAAATACTTCGGTACCCCGGGAAACTCACCCTAAAATATTCCGATTGACCCCACCTGACCAATCGCTGCCTCTTCAGACTAAAGTGATGGTCCAAGGTGGCTGAGGGAAAGCCTTCCTGGGATCGTGCTCGTACGTCCACCGTCGAGCTTTGTCAGACTTGATCTGTTGACAACCTATGAAAATAACAACAACTGAATGCCTAGAAACGCACAAGAAACCACCGAACTTATCCAGCCAGTTCCGTACCCGTTAGAGCGGGCTCTCTTCGCCCTTTATCACTACAATAACCTCTACATAAGAGTAGAACAGCACAGAAGCTCCCTTTAAAATAGAAGTGAAGTTCCCTTCATGAAGACAACAGCTGGTTTGGAAATCTGTCTTTGAGGGAGTTAGCACCGTTTGTAACCCGGGGATAGGTCTGCAGGCAAGGCCTACAGTTAGTGGATATGCTGCCTTGCATCCCTACTAGCTGGGGTTTATCCAATCAGCAAAGGTAGTCGTTAAGAAAGGTTGAATAAGGATTTGTGAATTGGGCAGAAAGATTATGCTATTTGATGTCAACATATCATCGGCAGAATGCCATGATGAAGAGGTCTCATGTTTCGAGCAGACTATGATAAGACCTTGAGTTTTCCTGTTTCTCCATGCCCAAGCATACCCATCCAAAAACGCCATATCCCTAGCAAAAACAGGGCTAGAGCCCTTACAATTTGCGTTGGAATTAACAACTTCAGATAAACCGATGCTCGCCTCCCAAAGCGTTTCAAGACACGCTGCAATTGATATAGTCGTCTAGGATATCCAAAGAGCTTGGAAATAAACATAGATGCCCACAAGCACAGCGCCGGCCCCGGATCGTGCCAATCCCACCACTCTTCTTTGAAGTTGATGACCCATACCCAACACATCATGCTCATGTGTGCAAGGCGTGCCCACCGGTCCCAGCGCCATGGCCTGAATGCATATAATATGTGAGCTAATTCGGCGGCAGCTAGCGACAGTGAGTATATGGCCTTTGGGGCATCGGCGTCGGCTGAAAGAAGGATGGGAAACACATCTCTGTCGGTTGGTGAGGTGTATGCTAAAGAAAGCTGGTGGCGTAGCGCGGGTACAGTGGCCAGTAAGATGAGGCTTGCATGCGGCTGGTTGTGACAACTCGTAACGGTGACTCGTCGGAGAAAATCACCATTGGATTTAACTTCGTCCTTAACATGAAACGTTAGGCTCAGATGGTTTGCAACCACACTTTGCCAGCTATCGAGTGCCTCCACGAGCCGCATTGTAAATTCGTACAAGACTTCAAAAAGCAGCTGAGTAGGTGGAACAAGAACAAAGTCCTTGTTAGTCGCACACCCGGTGGTGACCACGAAGGTCCGTATCTGGCCGCTATGTATGAAAGCATGAGCTGAGTAGAATGAGCCGCCCTTGGCAGCTTCGACCAATCGATACGGCTTGGTATTTGATATTGGCAGGCGCTTGATCGCTTCTACTGTTCGGTCGCTGAGGGTCGAGAAGGAAATTATGAGTGGCTTGTCAAGTCCGAGGTCAAGGGACGACGCTGCTGGAGGGCCAACTTCTACGAGCGTGTCCTCGTCATCACTCTCATAGTATGGCTGGGGTTGGAGGGAGAACGTCGAGGTTGATCGACAGCTCAGTATCTCGGCGATGCAGGCTTGCGAAGTCACCGTAAATGATGCGGGGACCTTGACAACTGAGGGAGTGTCTCCTGCGTTGTCGATGACAGTGGCTCGAACGAAGTCCTGGAAGTCATAATCATCGTGCGTGAGCGTCTCGCCCACCAGATTCGCGCCTCCTCTCCGGATATTTTCTGCCACATGACGTGGGATGGGCCCAAATGGCACCACTAAGTCCACCTGGCTCCCTACTTCTTTCCACAGCTCTGCAAGGCCATAGCTCCCGGTAAGGCGGTGGAAGCGGCGGTAAGCGCGAGAATATCGAGCCGGTGCCGAACCCCAAACTTCCTCTTTTTCTACAGCATGTATCGTGTGTCCCTCCGCCTTAAGTACTCTCGCTAGAGCAAGCGCCGTCGGGTTCGAAGCCGAAGTGAACAAAATACGCATCGTGGTCGCGGAAGGTGTATCGCGGCTCAAGCCGCAATTCGCAGTTGTATGTCAATCGGCATCCCGGGAAGATGACGCAAACGATGAAAGCTTCGCGCGACTCATAGCAGATGGGCCAGAAAGAAGAGGGAGAGGAGAACCAAAAGGTTCTGAGACGCGTCGGTGTGCTTGATGACGGGCGGATGCATACCAAAGCTACGGAATGTGACTTGGGGGGCGGGGTCGGGCGGGAGTACACCCTATAGGACCACGTCAGAGGCCGCGGAGGTGACCCCGTTATGATCCATGCGGTCACACAAGTTAGCACATATGTTCTGACATGTACGTGAAAGTTGGCAATTGCACGTCGAACCAGTTGTTCAAATAGTCGAGGGTATCACTTGATTTTGTACATGGCCTTTGACCTATTGTTACAGGTATCATGGCATCGCCACCTCTATCCATCTGCTACCACCTCAGTCCTGAGCCAGCGTACTTGGATCAGTTGGTGGCCCATCCTTTCCGACACTCCGTAAATCTCGCAATAGCAAGTCCAGATGGCTCCGCCGATTCTGGTTGCTGCCCCAGTTGACAGCCTGCGAATAATATAGGATGTCCCATGCATCATCTGATAGGTTTTGTAAGAAGGTTGGTAATGTGCGCGCTTTCGAATAGGCCCTCCACAGGATGCGCCGGATATCGTCGTTGGCTCCAATGTACGCGAATTCAATCGCTTCATTGAACGTCTTCAACGCTGGCGTGGCACTAAATGGGGGTAGCAGATTGACCCTCAAGGCTTGCAGGGCCGAAACATGCTCGGGGTCACTGCGTGCTGTCTCTAGGCGATGCTTTAGACTTGTGACACGGTCTGTGTTGAGCGTCAATGGATCGGGGGCAGATGCATGCTTGGAGTCGACAAGCGTCGCCACCTTCTTCTGCTCCTGTTCAATGATATTCTTGATGTACATGAGTTTCTCCATGAGCTTGGGATCTTGCATAATCCTGTCAACTTTCGCTTCAAGTTCTGGATCAACATTCTCGTCACAATCCTGTGCCTTGGGCGCGGCTGTACCAGGCAGTGAAGACTTTTTGGCAAGCTTTGCAAGTTCAATGGCCAGCTCATTGAAATCCATCTCCCTTTCTAAATCACCCTCAGTCTCCTCCGAGGGATTATCATTGATGACCGCATCCAGCTCAGCTTCCAACTCGCGATCGCCACCCATGGATTGCATGAGATCTTTCATGTGCAACAGCAGTTTATCGAGATCCTCGGGCGTCTGTATCGGATCGTTCTCGCTAATCTCGCTCAATTCCAATTGGGCAGTGTCCTGGCTTGTCCGGCTTCCTCCCTGCTCGGCTTCCAGAGCTGCCAGTTTCCGTTGAAATGCTTCGTTCCCAGCAAGCTTCTCCTCCACCCTTGAAAGTCTTTCTTGAAACTCTGGGTCATCCGGATTATCCTGTATTCCTGGCATTGTGTCTCGCAGCTCTTGTAACTCACGTCGTATATCTGCGAGTTCCGGATCATCAATCAATCTTTGCAGAGACTCATGGGTATTCAAGTTCACCCCAGCCTCAAATTCTTTAGCCTCGGGCTCCGTTTCTTTCTGCCATTTATCTGCCTGCACCCTTGCCTCCTCCCTTGTCATTATGCCTTCCCTCATCGCCTGCAGGTCATCTGTTAAATCGGCGAAGTACGGGTCTTTCATTAGATCGTCGAGTAGGATGCGGTTCAGCGTTGCGTCGTCATAATTGGGGTTGTTCGCGTCCTCCTCGAGCATCTTGCTCAGTTCATTATGTCTCCTACGATCTTCAGGCGTGGCTAGACGCTCGACTAGGCGCTGGGGGGCTGCACGGTCGAGGTCCTGCTCATACCAGGTTATCATGGGCGTGTCAGGGTCGTTGATCAATTCTTCTGATTTTGGCCCGGTGAGCTTCTCAGCCTCTTCGAGCGTTCTAGGCATCCGCAGGCCAAGAATTTTCGGAGCGGGAGGTTTTGTGGACAGGTAGCGGGCGACAGGACCCCGCGCAAGTGACCATCGTGGGCGAGAGCATAGCTGCTGCCTGCCGCCACGCACAGTTTGGTACAACCTATTCATCCAGAATCCCGTGGTAGAAGAGTTCTGTATGTTCTCATCGAGCTATTGACGGTCGGGACCGGTGGCAGATGGCCTAGGTGGATCGGGTGTCTGGGACTTTCGATCGGATGCAAATCACACAAACATTTGCTTGGCGCACGGAGGTCCGCAACACAATGCATAATCAGCACCATCGCAGTTTCTTCGCAGCGACAGTGCTAAAGCTACATATGTATGTGAATTTAGGGCCATGTAGCTTAACTTGAGGAAACTACTTCGCCTAAGGCATACAACGCCAGCAATGTAGAAGACATTCAGAAGTGAGAATTGTACTCCCAGGGTATCTCCAGCCATAAAACGCCCATGCACAAACAATGAACCTAGCCGAGCTCTGATTCTCTAGCCCTTCATGAACTCGCCCTCAATAAACTCGTCTTCAATGTTTTGGTCCCCAATGTTGTGGTCCTCACCGTTTTGGTCCTCAACGGCTTCGTCCTCGATAAGCTCACCACTTGCCTCGCGCCATACCTTGGACATAATCATATACGTGGGCTCCACGACCCTCCTCCTTGTGCGTCGTACGCCCGGAGAAGACTTGTCTTTCGTATAGCCCATCTTCTCATACGCCTTGATGGCTTTTTGGTTGGCCATAAAGACAGTCAGCATGGTTTTGTTGATGGAGATCATGCCTGCCATGGCCTCGACGGTAAACATGAGGAATTTGCCCAAGCCCTTTCCGCGCCAATTGTCACCGATGTGCACCTCGTAGATGTAAATGACGCGGCGGTCCTGTCGCGGCGGATCATCTTGGTCAACCATGAAGGAGATGAAGCCAATGATGTCGCCCGCGGTATCAAGCGTTGTTGAGAACTGCTCCCCAGCGGCGCGAACAAGGATGTACAGCATGCGCGATGTCTTCATTTCCAAGGTCTTCTCTCGCTCGTTCCAGCCTTTCTCTGATGCCCTATAGTGGGCTTTCGAAGTGTACTCTACAATGGCCAGACAATCGTAAAAGTCCATTGCGGGGAGCTGGCTGGCGGCACGCAGCTGCAATGTCACTTGAGGCAGGTCTTTGAGCTTGTCTTTCTGCGCATTCCAGACACCGGCGAGCGCATCATCGTTCCAATGAGATAGAAGCTTTGGAGCCGACATCATGGGGTCCTCGTGCATTTTCTTAGCGTATGAAGGATCCATCATTGGGTTAACGCTTAAGTAAGCAGGATGTTGGCGCGGGTCATTGACCTTTTTTGCTTTTTTCATTGCCTTTGACCACCGGTGGGGCAGCTGGGTCCTTGGAACATATTTGCCCATCTTTTCCAAATCTTCATCGGTAAATTTTATTTTGGTGGGTAGCGGGTGAAGTTTGGATTCCTCGGCGCGATATTTGGAGATGAGGTAAGGATTGTCGTTGACTTCTTTGTGCCGTTGCACCCTTACCGCGTTGCCGTATCTACCTGTATAACGGATCGGTTTTTGTTTCGGTGGCGGAACGGGACCCTGATTACCAAGTCAGGTTCTCACTCCAGTCAGCGAATCCACTCAGACGCCTAACTTACATCCCAACCTCCAAGTTCGTCTACGATGTAACCCCATCCAGTTGGTGGTTCAGTAGACCCCGTTTCGATCTCAAAATACTTTTCGCGCGCATCTGAAGATGTCGCTTGGTATGCATTGTCGCTTGGAGCCTGGGAACCAAGCTCAGAGTCCCAGTATTCCTAAATTCGCAGTGATTCAGTACATAGTAAACGAGCGATTTTCCACCTAAGATGCAACTTACTTTACCGCTTCCAGACGGCAAATAGTCAGCAAAATCCCGCTCCGACATGGTGGCTGCTCTTGTGGGCGCTTGTATAACGATGCGCAGGGCCAAATGGGTTAAGTGGCGTGGAAGTGGGGGCGCCGTGGGGGGACGTGTTTTGGCAGGGACGCGCCGACACGCTTCTTATGTCATGTGATCTGGGGGGCCTTCAAAGTATCGGCTGGGAGGGCAAGGTCAACAGTGCAAAATGGCTCATCGAGTGAAAGGCCTTGTAGAGTCTCTTAGAACGAAGAAAGTGCGGTATGGGTGTATTCGAGAGTTTATGATTGCGATCGATAGGCATATCTCTGCCATCAATGTGAACACTGTCTGGGCTCAGAAGCATGGACTTGGTGCTTATTAGCACTTAGAGGCCCGGGTCTTGGCCGCAGAGCCTCCTACACCCACATATCTACATCCGTTATTTGGTAAGATGGTCCCAGTCTCTGTCTGTCTGAGTCCCTCGTTACAAATATCGCGTGAGGGGACAATGAATAGCCTTCGGACCTTTGCTACAGCTGCCAAAGCGACCCCTAGCCGACTGCGATCACGGGGGAAGACTCCCCTTGGCCTGGACCACTTCATTCAGCGTCAACGTGCCCTGGCACTTTGGAGAGACATTCTGCGAAGTGTCGCCGCGATCACCCACGATGGCATGCAGCAAGACATGCGCGCTTATGCGCGAGCAGAGTTTGAACGGCATCGGCACATCACGGACCTTGGTCACATCCGCTATCTCATTTCTGTACGTCTCATTCTCCATTGCTGTCTCGTGCACTCTAACGGCATCTCACTGCAGACTGGCAAAACCCAATTCGACACCATGAAAGGCACACTTATCAATTCGGGTATCCTGACTGAGCTTTGATGTAAGCTAAGCCATATGGAGTTCGGCCACAGGGGGTTCTCGGCCACCTGGCCGAGAACCTGGCACCCTCACAAAAGCCACCATTACTATCAACAACGCTCTTCAATATGGATCCCC
>Ga0247757_10001753_pt1 | contig 13160 bp, 16 predicted proteins | sample UWRJL126311R4_FD_180929 | JGI IMG/M metagenome (GOLD analysis project Ga0247757, IMG submission 180929) | Plant litter microbial communities from Arlington Agricultural Research Station in Wisconsin, United States - UWRJ-L126-311R-4 | ecosystem: Environmental > Terrestrial > Plant litter >...
GGTGCAGCTGCCCTACACGATCGGTCACGAGAACGCCGGCTGGGTCGCGGCGATCGGTTCGGCGGTCACCAACGTCGCCGAGGGCGACAAGGTCATCGTGCATCCGCTGATCACCTGCGGCTTGTGCCGGGCCTGCCGGTCCGGCGACGACGTGCACTGCGAGGCCAACCAGTTCCCGGGGATCGACACCAACGGCGGCTACGCGGAGTACCTCAAGACCTCGGCACGAAGCGTGGTGCGCATCGACGACGCTCTGGAGCCCTCCGATGTCGCGGCCCTCGCCGATGCGGGCCTGACGGCGTATCACGCCGCGGCCAAAGCCGCCAAACGGCTCGGCCCGCGGGACCGAGCGGTGGTGATCGGCGCAGGAGGCCTGGGCCACATCGGGATTCAGGTTCTCAAGGCGCTCTCGCCCGCCGAGCTGATCGTCGTCGACCGTAACCCGGAGGCACTCAAACTCGCCGAGGCGATCGGCGCCGACCACGGGGTGGTGGCCGACGGCGGCCAGGTGGATCGGGTGCTGGATCTGACCGGCGGGCACGGCGCCGAAGTCGTGGTCGATTTCGTCGGCGAAGGCGGGGCGACGGCCGAGGGGGTGGCGATGTTGCGCCGGGCGGGCGATTACCACGTCGTCGGATACGGCGAGAACATCGACGTCCCGACCATCGACATCGTCTCCACCGAGATCAACTTCATCGGCAACCTGGTCGGCTCCTACAACGACCTGTGCGATCTGATGGCGCTGGCCGGTCGCGGCGCGGTGAACCTGCACACCCAGAAGTACGCGCTCGACGACTTCCAGTCCGCCATCACCGATCTCGACAACGGTGACGTCCGCGGCCGAGCCATCCTGATCCCGTAGAGGAGTTGAATCGCAGTGATCTTCATCGTCGTGAAGTTCCGTCCGAAGCCCGAGCACGTGGAGGACTTTCCCCAGCTGGTCGCCGAATTCACCCAGGCGACCCGCAACGAGCCGGGCAACATGTGGTTCGACTGGTCGCGCAGCCTGGAAGATCCGTCCGAGTACGTGCTGGTCGAGGGTTTCCGGGACGGCGACGCGGGTAAGGAGCACGTGACTGCCGACCATTTCAAGAAGTTCGTCGCCGAGGCGCCCGCACTGCTGGCGTCCACGCCGCTGATCATCAGCCAGACGATCGACGCGACGGGTTGGTCGGAGATGGGAGAGATGACGGTCGGCTAGCTGTCGCCGCCTGGTGTGCGTCCCGAGCGGGATCCGAGGGGCATCCTCGCTCTGGCCGCACACCAGGGTGTGCGGCACCACGCTCGACGTCCAAGACTGTGCGGGCGGGGGGATTCGAACCCCCACGCTCTTTCGAACACGGACACCTAAAGACCGCGCGTCTGCCATTTCGCCACGCCCGCAGCGACGCCGATCGTATCAATCCCGACCGCGCTCGATGAGTTCGTCGGGCCGAAGGACCGCGCGGTACCGTTGTGGGGTGTCCACTACGCGGCGTAGGAGGCCGGCGCTCATTTTGTTGGTGACCGCCGCTGCTTCCGGTTGCCTCGGGCTGGCGTGGTGGCAGTGGACGCGCTTCGAGTCGGCCTCCGGCGACTTCCAGAATCTGGGTTACGCCCTGCAGTGGCCGCTGTTCGCGGGGTTCTGCGTGTACGCGTACTACAAGTTCGTGCGCTACGAGGACGCGCCGCCGCAGATTCATTCGCCCGACAAGCCGACCGAGATCCCGGCGGGGCTGCTTCCCGAACGGCCCGCGGCCGCTCGCGCCGAACCCGATGTCGGCCTGCGCGAATACAACGCCTACCTCGCCGAACTGGCCGAGGCCGACCGTCGTGACGCGACGACCCGAGATTGACCAGACGAGAAAGAACCGGCCTGTGACCGCACCCGAATCTCCCTCCCCGCTGTCTTCCGTCGACACCGTCCGCAAGGCCCTGACCGGCTACCGCGTGATGGCGTGGGCGACGGGCATCTGGCTGATCGCGCTCTGCTACGAGATGGTGATGAAGTACGGGTTCGGCGACGACTCGCTCAGCTGGATCGCCGTCGTGCACGGTTGGGTGTACTTCGTGTACCTGCTGTTCACCGCGAACCTGGCGGTCAAGGTCCGCTGGCCGATCGCCAAGACGGTCGGCGTGCTGCTGGCCGGCACCATTCCGCTGGTCGGCATCATCGTCGAGCACTTCCAGACCGAGAACATCAAGACGCAGTTCGGCCTGAACTGACCGAGCTCACAGCAGCGTGCGCAGCGCCGGCAGCAGCTCGGCGAGCGCCCGACCGCGGTGCGACGCGGCGTCCTTCTCCTGCGGGCTGAGTTCGGCCGCGGTCCGCGCCGAACCGTCGGGCAGGAACACCGGGTCGTAGCCGAACCCGCCGTCGCCGCGCGGCGCGCGCACGATGGCGCCCCTCCACTCACCGCGCACCACGACCGCGTCGTCGTCGGCAGGTCCGTGCACCAGCGCGCATGCCGACACGAACGCCGCACCGCGGCGTTCGTCGGGTACGTCGGCCAGCTGAGCCAGCACCAGCGCGGTGTTGGCGTCGTCGTCGCCGTGCCGGCCCGACCACCGCGCGCTGAGCACGCCCGGCATGCCGTTCAGCGCGTCGACCTCGAGGCCGGAATCGTCGGCGACGGCGGGCAGCCCGGTGGCGGTGTAGGCGTCACGGGCCTTGGCCAGCGCGTTCTCCTCGAACGTCGCCCCCGTCTCGGGCGCCTCGTCGAACGCGGGCACATCGGCCAGCGACAGCAACGTCACCCCCGACACCCCGGCGGTGTCGAGCACCCGGTGCAGTTCGGCCAGCTTCTTGCGGTTGCGGGTGGCAACCAGCAGCCGGGTCAGCTTCCGAAAGCTTTCTTCGCCGGCTCGCCCGACTCGGGCAGCACCCCGGGATACGGCAGCTCGAGCGCCGCCCGCTGGATCTCGAAGAGCTGATCGCAGGAGGCCATCGCGGCGTCGAGCATCTTGTCCAGCGTCGAACGCGGGAAAGTGGCCCCCTCGCCTGTGCCCTGGATCTCGACGAGCGTGCCGGTGTCGGTGGCGACGACGTTCATGTCGACCTCGGCGCGGGAGTCCTCGGTGTAGGGCAGGTCGACGCGGATCCGTCCGTCGACGACGCCGACGCTGACCGCGGCGATGGCGCACGACAGCGGCCGTGGATCCTTCAGTTTGCCGCCGGCGGCGAGGTAGGTGACCGCATCGGCCAGCGCCACGTAGGCGCCGGTGATGGCCGCGGTGCGGGTGCCGCCGTCGGCCTGCAGCACATCGCAGTCGATGGCGATGGTGTTCTCCCCCAGCGCGGCGAGGTCGATGCAGGCGCGTAGCGAGCGACCGACCAGCCGGCTGATCTCCTGGGTACGGCCGCCGACGCGGCCCTTGACCGACTCGCGGTCGGACCGTTCGTGGGTGGCCGCGGGCAGCATCGCGTACTCCGCGGTCAGCCAGCCCTGACCCGATCCTTTACGCCAGCGCGGCACCCCTTCGGTGACGCTGGCGGCACACATCACCCGCGTCTGACCGAACTCCACCAGCACCGACCCGGCCGGGTGGGTGGTGAAACCGCGGGTGATGGTGACGGGCCGCAGCTCGTCGTCGAGCCGACCGTCTTCTCGTCTGGACACCGGCCAACCCTAACCGGTCGCGGTGACAGACCGTTCCTGCGGAGCGGTCAGGACCGGGCGATGTCGAACGCCTCGTTGGCGACGACGGCGTGCACCGGTCCGTCGAACTCGGCCTTCGCCTCACTGATGACGTCCTCGCGGGACGTCCAGGGCGGGATGTGGGTCAGCAGAAGTTCTTTGACGCCTGCCTGGGCGGCCGCGCGGCCGGCCTCGGTGCCCGACAGGTGCAACCGCGGCGGGCGCGAGGGGTCGTGGGTCCACGATGCCTCGCACAGGAACGCGTCGGCGTCACGGGCCAGGTCGATCAGCGCGTCGCAGTACCCGGTGTCGCCGCTGTAGACCAGCGTGGCGCCCGACGGGTCGGTGATGCGCATGCCGTAGGACTCGGTGGGGTGGCACACGACGCGCGGGGTGACGGTCAGCGACCCGAAGTCGACGGTCTGGTCGTCCACCCAGTGCCGGACGTCGAAGATGTCGGTGAAGTCGTCGATCTCGCCGCCCTCGGGCGACGACGCGGCACCCAGGCGGGCCCAGGTGTTGGCCGGCCCGTACACGATGCCGCGCTCCGGTGCGGGGCTGGGATGGTAGCGCCGCCAGACGAACAGCCCGGGCAGATCGAGGCAGTGGTCGGCGTGCAGGTGCGACAGCAGGACGTGCACGGAATTCGGGTCTGCGTACCGCTGCAGGGCGCCGAGGACACCGCCGCCGAAATCGATCACCAGCGGTGGCGTGTCTGGTGCGGTGACCAGATAACCAGACGCCGGCGAATCGGGTCCGACCACGCTGCCGGAACACCCCAGTACGGTGATTCGCACGCCCACTAGCTTGCCATGCCCACGTTGGTCTTGACGAAAACATCGCCGCTTTGCGCGACGATCGTCACGTCCGGGTCACGGTGTGGGGCCGCACCGATCGCACGCCGTCGAGACTCGGCCCGAGGAAACGCGCCGCCAGGCTGGTGAAGGCCTCGGGATCCCCGGTGGCTTCGAACACCCGCCGCGGCGCCGGCCCACCCTCGTCCGGATGCGGTCGCAGCAGGTCGCGTTCGGTGAGCACCCGCAGCAGGTCCTTTGCTGTCTCCTCGGCGCTCGACACCAGCGTCACCTCCTGGCCCATCGCCAGCTGGATCAGCCCGGACAACATCGGATAGTGCGTGCAGCCGAGCACCAGCGTGTCGACCTGCGCGCGCTGCAGCGGCTCGAGATACCCCTCCGCCAGCCCGAGCACCTGCCTGCCGCTGGTCACGCCGCGCTCGACGAAGTCGACGAAGCGCGGGCACGCGACCGTGAACACCTCGAGGTCGCGGGCCGCGGCGAAGGCGTCCTGGTAGGCCCCCGAGGCGATCGTGGCGGCCGTGCCGATCACCCCGACCCGGCCGTTGCGCGTCGTGCTGACCGCCCGCCGGACCGCGGGCAGGATGACCTCGACGACCGGGATCGGGGCGTACCGCTCGCGCGCGTCGCGCAGGCAGGCCGCTGACGCGGTGTTGCACGCGATCACCAGCGCCTTGATGCCACGCTCGGCCAGGTCGTCGCCGATCGCCAGGGCGTGCGCGCGGATCTCGGGCACGGTCAGCGGTCCGTAGGGCCCGTTCCCGGTGTCACCGACGTAGACGATGTCCTCGCCGGGCAGCTGGTCGATCACCGCGCGAGCGACGGTCAGGCCACCCACGCCGGAGTCGAAGATGCCGATCGGCAGGAGCGCACTCATCGGGGCAGGCGCGGCGACGCCGTGCCGCGCCGACGTGTCTCGCGGGCCCTGCGCTCGGGTCCCGACAGCAGATAGGCCGCGAGGACGCCGGCGATCGCGCCGGAGAGGTGGCCCTGCCAGGACACCCCGAAGGTGCCGGGCAACACCCCGAGCAGAACGCTGCCGTAAGCCAGCAGCACGACGACGCCCACCACGATCTCCCACACCTTGCGGGTGAAGAAGCCGAAGACGATGAGGAAGGTCAACCAGCCGAAGATCAGACCCGACGCCCCGATGTGGTTGGTCTCGCAGCGCCCCGCGACGTACGGGCACTGCGCACCGACGTTGCCGATCAGCCAGGTACCCACCCCGCCGAGCAGCCAGATCATCGCGGTGGCGAACAAGAACCGCGACAGCCCCGCCAGGGTCATCAGGAAACCGAGCACCAGGGCCGGAACGGTGTTGGCCATCAGGTGTTCCCAATTGGCGTGCAGCAGCGGCGCGAACAGGATGCCGGCCAGTCCGTCGGTCTCCAGCGGCCGGATACCGTTGGCGTCCAGGCGATGTCCGGTCAGGGTGTCGACGAGCTCGACCACCCACAGCAGCACGACGAAGGACACCACCGTGGCGCCGCCGACGACCCAGGCTGGGCGTTTGGTCGGCGCCGAGCCGGGATGTCCGCCAGTGCCCGTCATGCCCATAGTTGCCCTTCCAACGCGTCTTCCGCGTCGTCGAGGCTACCGGCGTAGGCGCCGGTCGACAGGTACTTCCACCCGGCGTCGCACACCGTGAAGGCGATGTCGGCGCGCTCCCCCGCCTTGACCGCCTTGGCGGCCATGCCGAGCGCAGCGTGCAGGATCGCGCCGGTGGAGATGCCGGCGAAGATGCCCTCGATCTGGATCAGTTCGCGGGTGCGGCGCACCGCGTCGAAGGAGCCGACTGCGAAGCGGGTGGTCAGCACGTCGGGATCGTAGAGCTCGGGGATAAAGCCCTCGTCGATGTTGCGCAGCGCGTAGACGCCCTCGCCGTAGCGTGGTTCGGCGGCCACGATGGACACCCCGGGGACGTGCTCGCGCAGGAACCGCCCGGTGCCCATCAGCGTGCCGGTGGTGCCGAGACCGGCGACGAAGTGGGTGATCTCGGGCAGGTCGGCGAGCAGTTCAGGCCCGGTGGTGTCGTAGTGCGCCGCCGCATTCGACGGGTTGCCGTACTGGTAGAGCATCACCCACGACGGGTTCTGCGCCGCAAGCTCTTTCGCTTGTGCGACGGCGGTGTTGGAACCGCCCTCTGCCGGTGAGTAGATGATGCGCGCGCCGTACAGCTCGAGCAGCTGGCGCCGTTCGATCGACGTGTTCTCCGGCATCACACAGATCATCCGGTAGCCCTTGAGCAGCGCAGCCATCGCCAGCGAGATGCCGGTGTTGCCACTCGTCGGTTCCAGGATGGTGGTGCCGGGCTGCAGGCGCCCCTCGCGTTCGGCGTCCTCGATCATCCGCAGCGCGGGCCGGTCCTTGATCGAACCGGTCGGGTTGCGGTCCTCGAGCTTGGCCCACAGCCGGACGTGCGGATCGGCATCCCACGCTGGTGAGAGCCGCTGCAGACCGACCAGGGGCGTGCCGCCGAGGGCCTGCAGCAGCGAGTCGTATCGGGCCATCAGCCGCCCGCCACGGCGGGCAGGATGGTGACCGAATCCCCGTCGGAGATCGCGGTGTCCAGACCGCCGGAGAACCGGACGTCCTCGTCGTTGACGTAGATGTTGACGAACCGGTGCAGCTTGCCTGCATTGGCGGAGTCGACGAGGCGTTCGGAGATGCCCGAGTAGTTGGCCTCCAGGTCGGCGATGACGGCCTGCAGGGTGTCCCCGGAGGCCGACACCCGCTTCTCGCCGCCGGTGTGGGTGCGCAGGATGGTCGGGATGGACACGGTCACAGACATGGGACTCCTCGGGTTCGGCTTCAGTACTGCTCGACGACGGTGACCGGTTCCTCGGTGACGACGCCGTCGACGATGCGGTAGCTGCGTAATTCGTGCTCGTGGGGGTCGCGGGTGGACACCAGCACGTAGTGGGCGTCGGGCTCGGAGGCGTACGAGACATCGGTGCGGCTCGGATACGCCTCTGTGGCGGTGTGCGAGTGGTAGATGACGATCGGGGCGTCGTCCGCGTCCTCCATGGCCCGCCACACCGTGAGCTGCTCACCGGAGTCGAACCGGTAGAACGTCGGGGACCGCTCGGCATTCACCATCGCGATGAACCGCTCCGGACGGTCCGAGCCCTCGGGGCCGGCGATCACTCCGCACGCCTCATCCGGATGGTCCGCGCGGGCATGGCTGACCATCGCCTCCACCAGGTCGGCACGGATCGTCAGCACTTGAACCCCATCACTCGGACGTCACCTGAACGCTCCCGGCAACAGACCACGGTAGGTCGGTATTCCGGCGACGGGTTCGGCGGCCAGCATCCCGACCAGCACGGCGCTGGCCAACACGTCGGCCGCCGCGGCGCCGACGGCGGTCATCAACGCCAGCTCCGGCGACATCGACGCCGGCGTCGTCGGATCCGGATCGACCTCGACAGCCCCGGTGGCCAGCGCGAACACCGTGTCGCCGTCCAGCGGGGTGTGGCAGGGCCGGATCGTGCGCGCCAAGCCGTCCTGCGCGGCGACGGCCACCCGCCGGCAGGCCGCCTTGCTCAGGGCGGCATCGGTGGCCACGACGGCGATGGTCGTGTTCAGCGGGCGCAGCTGCTGGTGCCGGTCGGCGTACCCGGCCAGTTCGCCGTCCGGCGGCGTGGTCAGCCCGAACTCCCCGACGTGCTGGGCCAGCCACGGCAGGCCGGTGTCGGGGTCGACGACGTCGCCTGCGGAGTTGACGACGACCAGGGCGCCGACGGTGACGCCGATGTCCAGCGTGACCGATGCGGTGCCGACCCCGCCCTTGAGCACGCCGGCCCGCGCCCCGACCCCAGCGCCGACGGTGCCGATCGGCACCTCGGTGCCCGCGGCGGCCGCGGCGCGGTACCCGAACTCGGCGGTGGGCCGGCACTGCCAGCCCCCTACGGGCAGGTCGAAGATCACCGCCGCGGGGACGATCGGCACCACCCCGCCTGCGGCGCCACCGTCGAGGCTGATCGCCACCCCGCGCTGCTGCTCCTCCAGCCACGTCATCACGCCGTCGGCGGCCGCGAGGCCGAACGCGCTGCCCCCGGTGAGCACGACCCCGTCGACGTGGCGCACCGAGTTGCTCGGATCCAGCAGGTCGGTCTCGCGGGTGCCCGGGGCACCGCCGCGGCTGTCGACCGCGCCGACGGTGCCCGGCGGGGTCAGCACCACCGTGGTGCCGGTCGCCCACCCCGAGCCCAGCGCCGCGTCGTCGTCGACGCGGTGGTGGTGGCCGACCTGGATGCCCGCGACATCGGTGATCGTGCCGGCCATCAGCGCACCCCGCCCGTCAGGCTGACCACCAGCCAGTCCTGCAGCACGGTCAGCCACTGGTACACGTCGAGATGGCCCGCCATGGGGTGATCGGTCGGCAACCGGTCGGGTCCGTCGGCGCCGATCTCGAGCATCGTGCCCAGCGCCAGTCGCACGTCGTTGATCGCCGCCACCCACGCCCGCGCCTGCGGTTCGGTCAACTCGAACTTGCCCCCACCGGCGGGGACGGTGTCGAGCAGTTCTTGCGCCGCCTGACGTTTGGCGTCGATGATCTCGGGCTCGTGCAGGCTGCGCAGCGCGCTGTTCAGGCTGTCCGCCGGCCCAGATCCGGCCGGGTGGTCGGTCGACCGGCGATAGAAGTCAGGGAGCAGCCGTTTGAGTGTGTTGTCCTCGGGTGCAACCGAATTGCCGGTCCGAATGCCGGTGATCTCGGCGAGCTCGTCGACCGGGGCCGACGCCGCGCGATCGTCGAGCATGCCCATCAGAGAGGACACCAGGTTGGTCAGCAGATCGGCTTCGTGGGCGGCCAGCGATGACCGGAACCGGGGACCGTCGCCGCCGTCGGCGCGCTTCCACTTTCGCACCGCGGGGTCAGCGGTCCTGCTGCAGCGTCGCCCACAGGCCTGCGGCGTGGAGTTTGGTCACGTCGACCTCCATGGATTCCCGGGTGCCCGCCGAGACCACGGCCTTGCCCTCGTTGTGCACCTGCAGCATCAGCTTGGTCGCGTGCGGCTCGCTGTAGCCGAACAGCGTCTGGAAAACGTACGTCACGTAGGTCATCAGGTTCACCGGGTCGTCCCACACGATGGTGACCCAGGGGCTGTCGGCTGCGGCGTCGGGGAGCACCTCGCGGTCCTCGCGGGTTTCCGGTCGTGCCTTGGCCGGCGTCACCATGCTGGCCAGAATACCGGGGTCCACCCGGCCCGCCGAACCGATACGGTTGGGCGGTGACGTCGCCGCTCCCGGACCCGTCGACGGCGTTGGCGCGCCCGTCGGGGTCTTCGCTGGCCCTGCTGACCGACAAGTACGAGCTGACGATGCTCGCCGCGGCGCTCGCAGACGGCACCGCGCACCGGCAGACCACCTTCGAGGTGTTCGCCCGCCGCCTGCCCGACGGCAGGCGCTACGGCGTGACCGGCGGTACCGCGCGGGTGGTGGAAGCGTTGCCGCGGTTCAGGTTCGGTGACGACGAGTTGGCGGCGCTTGCACCATTCTGCGACGAGGCGACCCTGGCCTTCCTCGCCGGTTACCGGTTCACAGGGGACATCGACGGTTACCCCGAGGGCGAGTTGTACTTCCCGGGTTCCCCGGTGCTCTCGGTGCGGGGCACGTTCGCCGAGTGTGTGCTGCTGGAGACCCTGGTGCTGTCGATCTTCAATCACGACACCGCGATCGCGTCGGCGGCCGCGCGCATGGTCAGCGCCGCGGAGGGCCGTCCGCTCATCGAGATGGGCTCCCGCCGCACCCACGAGGAGGCCGCGGTGGCGGCGTCGCGGGCCGCGTACCTGGCGGGGTTCACGGGGTCGTCGAACCTGGAGGCCGAGCGCACCTACGGGGTGCCCGCCCTGGGCACCAGCGCGCACGCGTTCACCCTGCTGCACACCGTGGCCGGTCAGAGCGCATCCGACGGCGAGAAGGCCGCCTTCCGCGCCCAGGTCGATGCGCTGGGCATCGACACCACGCTGCTCGTGGACACCTACGACATCAGCGCGGGTGTGGCGAACGCGATCGAGGTGGCGGGCCCGGGGCTGGGTGCGGTGCGCATCGACTCGGGAGATCTCGGGGTGCTGACACGGCAGGTCCGAGATCAGCTCGATCGCCTGGGCGCCACCGGCACCAAGATCGTCGTGTCGGGCGATCTCGACGAGTTCGCGATCGCCGCGCTGCGGGCGGAGCCGGTCGACCTGTACGGCGTCGGGACGTCGGTGGTCACCGGTTCGGGCGCGCCGACGGCCAGCATGGTCTACAAGCTGGTCGAGGTCGACGGCCTTCCGGTGGCGAAACGCAGCAGCCGCAAGGAATCTCACGGCGGTCGCAAGCAGGCGCTGCGGCTGGCCAAGGAGTCGGGCACGATCGTCGAGGAGATCGTGCACCCCTACACCGAGCCGGCCGCGACACCGGACGGCCTGGTCGGTCGCACCGTGACCACCGCTCTGGTGCGCGACGGCAATCCGGTGGCCGACCTGACGCTCGGACCCGCGCGTGAGAGGGTGCAGCACGGTCTGCGCAGCCTGCCCTGGGACGGGTTGAAGCTCTCGAAAGGCGACCCCGCGGTGCCGACCCGGATGATCGCCCCGCGCGGTCGGTAGGCCGATGGGTAACCGGCAGGGTGGGGTGAGCGAGCTGCTCGCTGCCGCGGTGAGCGCTCTCGGTGGCGCCGACCGCGCGGGTCAGGTCGAAATGGCCGAAGCCGTCGCGCGCGCCTTCGACAGCGGAGAACACCTCGCCGTGCAGGCCGGCACCGGCACCGGTAAGTCCCTGGCGTACCTGGTTCCGGCGATCGCCCGCGCGGTGGCCGACGCACGGCCGGTCGTCGTGTCGACGGCCACGATCGCGTTGCAGCGCCAACTCGTCGACCGCGACCTGCCGCGGCTCGCCGATTCGCTGACCCCGCACCTGCCCCGCAGGCCGGAGTTCGCCTTGCTCAAGGGCCGCGGAAACTACCTGTGCCTGAACAAGATCCACAACGGCAGCACAGGGGGCGTTGCCGACACGGCCGATGAACGGCCGCAGGAGCAGCTGTTCTCACCGGCCGCAGCTAGCGCGCTGGGCCGCGACGTCGCCCGGTTGACGGAGTGGTCGTCGACGACGCAGACCGGCGACCGCGACGAGGTGGTGCCCGGGGTCCCCGACCGGTCCTGGTCCCAGGTCAGCGTGTCCGCGCGGGAGTGCATCGGGGTGTCGCGCTGCCCCTTCGGCACCGACTGCTTCGCCGAGCGGGCCCGAGACCGCGCCGGTGCCGCCGACGTCGTGGTGACCAACCACGCCCTACTGGCCATCGACGCCATCGGCGCCGCCAACGTGCTGCCCGAGCACGACCTGCTGATCGTCGACGAGGCCCACGAGCTGGTCGACCGAGTGACTGGTGTGGCGACCGCCGAGCTGTCGGCGGCCGCACTCGGGGTCGCGCAGCGCCGTGCCGCGCGCCTCGTCGACCCCGAACTCGCCGAACGCCTCGAGGCGGCCTCGGCCACCCTCACCTCGGCCCTCTTCGACGCCAGGCCGGGACGCATCGACATCCTCGACGACGAACTGGCCAGCTACCTGGGCGTACTGCGCGACAGCGCGAGCCGGGCCCGCACCGCGGTGGAGACCGCGCCGAGTGATCCGGCGACCGCTTCCGCCCGCGCCGAGGCGGTGACCGCACTCGGCGATGTCGCCGACACCGCCGCCCGGATCCTGGCCTCCTTCGTGCCCGCCGTCCCGGATCGGACCGACGTGGTCTGGCTGGAGCACATCGAGGACGCCCGCTCCGGCGCACGCACGCTGCTGCGCGTCGCGCCGCTGTCGGTCGCGGGACTGCTGCGCGCCCGCCTGTTCGGTCAGACCACCGCGGTGCTCACCTCGGCGACACTGACGGTTGGCGGCGACTTCGACGCGATGGCCAGGGCATGGGGGCTGACCGGGGACCCGGACGCCGCGATCTCCTGGCGCGGTCTGGACGTGGGATCACCGTTCGACCACGCCCGCTCGGCGATCCTGTACGTGGCCGCCCACCTGCCCCCGCCGGGCCGCGACGGCACCGGTTCGGCCGAACAGCTCGACGAGATCGCCGCCCTGGTCGCCGCGGCGGGTGGCCGCACGCTGGGGCTGTTCTCGTCGATGCGAGCGGCCAAGGCGACCGCCGAGGTGATGCGGCAGCGGCTGGACACCCCGGTGCTCTGCCAGGGCGAGGACACCACCGCCGCGCTGGTGACGCGCTTCGCCGCCGACGAGCAGACCTCGCTGTTCGGCACCCTCTCGCTGTGGCAGGGCGTCGACGTCCCCGGCCCGTCACTGTCGTTGGTGCTCATCGACCGGATCCCGTTCCCCCGGCCCGACGACCCGCTGTTGACCGCACGGCAGCGCGCCGTCAGCGCGCGCGGCGGCAACGGGTTCATGGCGGTGGCGGCCAGCCACGCGGCGCTGTTGCTCGCCCAGGGCGCGGGACGCCTGCTGCGCCGCGTCGACGATCGCGGAGTGGTGGCCGTCCTCGACTCCCGGATGGCCACCGCCGGTTACAGCGGGTATCTGCGCTCGTCACTGCCGCCGTTCTGGGCGACCACCGACGGTGACGCCGTCCGCGCCGCGCTGCGCAGGCTCCGCCCGCCGGACTGAAGCCAGGTTCGCCGTCTACCGGGCGGCGGGGGCGACCGATCTCTATTGTCGACAGCGCAGATATACGGCGCGAAAGGCGACGTCATGGGTGAGGGAGCCACACGAAAGCTGGCTGTGATCGGCG
>Ga0247757_10001754_pt1 | contig 13153 bp, 11 predicted proteins | sample UWRJL126311R4_FD_180929 | JGI IMG/M metagenome (GOLD analysis project Ga0247757, IMG submission 180929) | Plant litter microbial communities from Arlington Agricultural Research Station in Wisconsin, United States - UWRJ-L126-311R-4 | ecosystem: Environmental > Terrestrial > Plant litter >...
ATTGAAGGGGGTGGGGCATGGAAGGGAGAGGATCGGGCAGCGAGGATGTACGTTTTTGAGAAGGAGGCAAAGGAAGAGAAGAGCGAGGGCCATAAGGGGAAGGGGAAGAAGAGGGCAAGGGAAGAGAGTGATGAGGATGAGGAGGGGTGAATATGGGGTTTGGAATGGAATAGGTGAGCTCAGAACGGTTGATATCCACCTGGAAACAGTGAAGGTGTCAAATACCACACTGCATATTGAAGATGCAAAAGGGGCCTGGACCGGAGGCTGAATGCTTATGCGATCCATAAACGGTCGACCAGCTCCTGTACTCCGTAATCTGCGGATGAAGATGCATACGAGTAAGGAGATTTACTATGCCAGCACAAACGAACGATCGGTTGTGTCTATATACCATGAGATGGTATCATAGTCATATTCATAAGAAGACGATAGACAAATAGTCGTAGAGAGGAGACAGAAGCACGCCGATGTCCATCTACTTCCGTACCGGAGCATGCATACATACCATACGCTAAAGATTCCCAGTCCCAGTCATAACTAATAGGAACACCGCGCTATGCAGTAAAGAAACGAACTAACGTAACGTCCTTCCTAAACCGTATCTTTAAAATCACAATCACATAATAAACACCTTGCTGACCTCAGCCTCTGGCCATTTCTCTCCGCCTAGGCCCTCTGCGGGATCTCGGACCCAGCCAGGCTCGACGCCAACTTTCTCGCAGAACTGCCTGAGTCGTTCCTTTCCGTACACACGGCCGTTGGGTAGGACTACAGGGTCGACTTCTACCAAGCTCTTGCTGTGGTGCGCGTAGGGTACGTTGCGGGCCAGTTCGTTGAGCTCGGTACTACAGATAGGACAAACAGAGGTGGATGTCGGGGAAGAAAGTGGAAAAGTCGATGTGGCGGTATAAGCCGAGTGACAGGAAGGAGTCTTCAGGGCAGAGAGGCCAGCCGATAGGGCGATGTGCAGGAGCGGTCGTGGCGGAAGGGAGTACAGCGTGTGGTGAGTAGTTAAGAAGAGCTGAGCAAGATGGGCCCATCGGGCGTTAGAGTAGAGAGACTGGGAGACAATTAGTACAGTAACAAAGATACTCCAGACACGGTTGTAACATACCACGTAGGGCTCCACTTCATCCCGGGGTCTATATGCCAGCAAGCCAGCAGCTTTGCCCAGCAACTCAAAGTCTCCAGTCGTACTAAGATATTTCTTTGCATGCACTCTCGCTTCGACCAGCTTCGTCTCTCCGCCACCAGGACCAGAGAACCCACCATCCAAGCTGATCCCATGCATTTCCTGCACTTCATCCATATCCACATCTTGAATCCCTGCCTGATGCCCCTGTCTCACCAGTTCGATATACTGCTGTAACCGGAGCTCAAACTCCAGCATGCTACCTTGCTTCTTCAGTTCCTTTGCGTTCTCCTTGCACCAGTTCAGCGCGAGTGCCGTGTTCTTTTCTTCCCTCAAGCTCTTCTCGATCCGATGGCACGCCACAAACGCCTCTACATCCACCAGCTCCTCGATGCCCTGGCTGGCTGCCAGGTGCGCCGCACTCTCCGAGTATCCCTCGCGCAGCAGGTAATCGACCAGCAGTCGCGACAGTCGTGTGCGGGACCACTCGTCGTACTTGACGTCCACCAGACTCTGCACCTCGTACAGGTCCTGCAAATGCCGCAGCCGCGCCCGGTTCGACTTGTGGATCCGCATCTCTTCGTCGTGCAGGGTTTCGAGTTTCCGCTTCAGGCCCTGCATCTTGGATATCATGCTGTCGATCGAGGAGAGCGTGGCGGCCGGCGAGGCAGATTTGGTGGCGGATTTGGTCGTGGCGGTCAAGGTGCTGAGCAGGTCTTTGGTGCCGTTTTCGACGTATCGCTGGGCGTTCTTTTGGTTTCTTCGGGAAAGCTCGTGCGGCATGCGGAGAAGCGGTTGGTCCTGGAAAAAAGTAAGTATCGGCTTCGCAGTCATTGCTCTGGGGGACCCGTAGCGTACTAGTAGGAGGTGAGATTCGGCGTTGAGCTTTGTGGTTGTGAGCTCCGCCATGATGGGCAGCTATCAATATATATAAACGAGGCTTAATCTCGGTTTGGCGGATTAAGTCGTAAAACCGCAAAGAGTGTGGCTTCGGGTGGATGTAGTGAACAAGAATAGAGAGTCGTGAAAGTAGTATAAGCTCTAGATCGAGCGTGTAAGTTCGCGGGGTCGGTCGTCACTGTTGCTCAAAGCTCGCTATTCGGCACGTGCGGAAACCTGCTATCTGACGGGTCGGATGTCACGACAGGACAGCTACGGTCAGGACACAAAGTTCACACAAAAGCCCACACAAAAGCCATTCTACATTGTCGTCTACGGATTTCATTTTTTCGTAAGTCGCAAAAGTCTAAAAACTCCTCTAAGACCCAATGCATCATGAAGTGCAGAATCCAGATGCCCCTACATTACGCAAGATGGCACTGAAGCAGGACCTGCCGAGCTGCGTGCCTCCCGCAGACTGTGCACGTCTGCTCCCGGCTCATTGCTTTTCGTACCTACCCTGACTCGTGACCCAAATGCATGCAATTTGCCAAAGTACTGAATCCAATTCCTTAGAGCGCACCGGAAGCAAACATCTTCTTTTGCAGATGCTTCTTGTACTCTCCAATGCTGCCATCCCATCGCCGCACCGTCTTGTGTTCGCACACCATGATGTCCTTTGCAATCTTGTCGAGCAATCTAAAGAAATTAGTCTCATCGTTGCCAAGCATGTCGGGCTGAAACTTACCGGAAGTCGTGGGACACGACGACGACACCACCGCTAAAAGCATTGATAGCATCCGCCAAACTGTCAATAGTCGGAATATCCAAACCATTGGTAGGCTCGTCGAGCAGCAACATGTTGGGGCTTTCGATGGCTAGCAGAGCGAAGACGATACGGCTCTTCTGACCCTCAGACAGTGTCGCCATCTTGGCCGTCTGTGAATCACCGCTCAGACCGTAGCGGCCGAGCTGCTGTCTCCAGTACTGGTAGTCCTGGGACGTACTAGAATACTTGTCGCGAACGAAGTCAAGCGCCGACTTTGTGAGGTCGAGCTGGTCCGCAGAGTGCTGGCTGTACATGCCGAGCTTCAAGTGAGTATGACGGGAAACAATACCTCTGGTGGGGGAGAGCTGGCCTGTGAAGATACGTAGGAGCGTCGATTTGCCAACACCATTCGGTCCGACAAGAGCTGTTCGAGAGTCCATGTCGACACCGAAATCCAGGTTTTCGTACAGGTTGTCCTCGGCCTTGCCAGAGTAGGAGAAGGTCACATCGTCCAAAGAAAGCACAGGAGGGGGGAGCTTCTCGACATCGGCGAAACGGAAAGTGAAGACACGGTCAGGGATAACGGGCTGGATGAAGCCATCTGCTTCCATCTTGTCGAGAATCTTTTGCCTGGACTTGGCCTGCCGTACCAAGTTGGCATATGTACCGGCGGAGGCAATGAACTTCTTGATGTGCTTAATTTCCTCCTGCTGCTTCTCGTAGGCCTTCATCTGGTTGACCTCCTGCTCAGTGCGCGTTTTGATGTAAGTGTCGTAGTTACCACCATAGTAGATGAGCTGCTTCATGCGCATGTCGATCATGTTGGTGCAGACACCGTTCAGGAAGTCCATCGAGTGCGAGACAAGGATAAGAGTGCGGTCCCACCTCTTAAGGTATTCTTCCAGCCACACGCAGGCCTCCAAATCCAAGTGAGCGGTGGGGTCATCGAGCAGAAGAAGAGAGGGCTTGACGAAGAGGGCTTTGGCGAGGGCGACTCGCATCTTCCAGCCACCAGACATATCCTTTGTCTTCTTGTTGATGGTCTTCTTGTTGAAGCCGAGACCGGTAAGAATGAGTGAGGCGCGAGTGTGGAAGGTGGACGGGTCCATACTCTCTTGTCGCTGTGACACGTTAGCGATGACGTTGTATACGATCGACGATGCTTACCTCGTAAATCTCCTCAAGCAGAGGGCTCTCAGGGCCTTCCTTTTCAAGAATGTCCTCGGCCAACTTCTCCAGACGGTTCAGCTCGTTCTCAGCCTCTCGCACCACCCACTCAAGGGCACCAAGCTCGGTGGCGGGAGCACCCTTGTCTAGTAGGTAGATGTCGATGTGCTCGGGAAAGGGGAATTCTCGTTTATCGATGGCCTTGAGGAGTGTCGATTTTCCGCAGCCGTTCTCTCCGAGCAGTCCATATCGGCGGCCGTAGTTGACCTCGATAGTTGTGTCGTTGAAGAGGACGCGGCCGTGGAACACCAGCGAGGCGGAGGAGATCTTGACGTCGCGAGAGGCTTCGAGCGAAGCCAGCACACCAGTCGTCACGCGGTCCGAAAGGCCGTGCTCGTCTTCCTGCATGGTAAGCTTCTGCACCTCCTCGTTGAGATCGAGATCCTCAGCATCGCCGTTGACGGATGAAGCCTTGGAGGCATTCTTAGAAGCAGCCTTGGATGAGACTTTAGAGGCGGCCGTCTTCTTGGGCTCCTTGCCTTCGGCGGCACGCTTGGCCTGGCGGGCGGCTTTGGATGCGGAAACCATAATGTTCTGGATGTGTAGAGGGCGGTGTCCCGGTGGTGGAGAAAAGGCGAGGAAATTTCGTGTAGTGGACCAACGTCAGGCTGCCCCGCTAATGTCTGGTCGGTCTTATCGATAGGCGCCCGATGAATGTGCAAATTCCACCCGAGACGCAGCGGCGGTGAGAAAACGAGTAGGATGGAGGAAGGTTGAGGAGGCTCGGATGCTACAAGCGCGTGCCGTGCAAGAAGAAGAAAAAATAATACCAAGCAGGTCTGACAAAGGCGGCTGCAATTTTCATAGAGCCGCTGCGAGTGGCGGGGTGTGCGCACAGGCCCCCCCGATCAGCCTGGAGACTGGCTCCCCGGTTCCCTTTCCTCTGGAGGACTCGATACAGGACAGCACATGTGATGCTATCTAACCGCCATTGGCTTTCACTCTTCTACGACGGGCCACAATGGAATAGCATCTGGCAGTGATACAACATGACTCATCATGAATTATCGCTTCCCCCCTCCCGACTCGGCACCATCGTCATGTTCGCCGTCGACCCTGTCGACACTGACCGCGTCGATCCAGCACCTTTTCTTTTCTCCAGCCTCAGTCGCAATATCTCCAACGTGGCTGCCTCCTCGCCATTGAGTGCCAAGTCATCCGGCAGCGTAATTCCCAGTGCCGATATGCAAATCTCCTGAGCCTTCGTCTCGCCATCCTCTTCTCCTCCTTCGCCCTTCTCCTCAACCCCACCGGTCCCGTCTGGTCCGACCTCGACGTCATCTCGGATCGTTTCTCTCAGTGGCAGATTCGTCCACCACCACATGGGAAACTGCCTCTGAATATTATTGATGAACAAGCCAACAATGAGCATGAGGGTCGTGCCCCACATAACCAGCCCAACAAAGTACCAGCCCATCTCCGTGATCTCAGGCGACGTAGCAGCGAGGACAGCGGATGCGCCTCCTGGAGGATGAACCGTTCCTGTTACCAGCATGGCGGCCGATGCGATGCCACACGAGATGGCGCCTGCAATCCATTTGATCTTCTCAAAGTCGGACCGAAGGCGAAAGAGTTTTGTTATCGCGACGCCGATGAGCGCCGAGAAGGTGTGTCCCAGCAGCGCATTCCGTGGTTGGCCCAGAGGTGAGCGGATGGCGTTGTACTCCAGCACGGCTGAAGCTCCCTTTGCTGTGTCAGCATCACCATCACGCGACAGTAGGTCAGAAGTGAACTCACAAACGAAGCTATCAGCGCAGGCGGATGGCGTATCTGAATGCTTTCCGTGTTATTGAACACCGCCGCAATGACTGCCAGTCCGCAGAAGGCGCCCACACATGACCAAAATGCTCCCAGCACGTTGCCTACATCCTCCTTTTGGTGCTTCCTGTAGCCCAGGAACCTCGAGATGGGCGTCGGAAGTCGGTGCAGCGGAGAAGGAGGAATTATGCGGTTGATGTAACGGTCGATATCGATGTTCCATTCCTCTGATCTGCGTAGGATGCCCATGGTTGTATGCGCGCAAAAAAACCACGCTCGCTACCTAGGCATGCCTATCCGACTCACAACAAATCAGACGCAGAATTGTATGACCACACAGCACGCGAACACGAGCAGCCAAAGGAAAACGGGCAGGTAAACCGATCTCAGGGACAAAACAAACAGGGCTTCGCAGACCCTTTCTCACCGCTCGACTTTGGTCCGGCACGGCTGTCTTATAATACAGGATCGGAGCGTCCGGCGGGCTTGAGCAGAAATCCCATACATGTAGTCGTTCCACGCCATCCCTATGCATTCTCGCGTCTTTCTCGGCTCTTGCGTTTTTGCATCACAGACCGGTGCGGTCCCGAGGCGACGATCCATACAGAAGCCGGCGGACACGGGGCACTTGTGCTGGGCGTCTGACCGCATCCAGGTTTCTGTTACCAAATAGTGACCCAATGGAACGTTTCCGTGTATAACACAAACCAAACAACGAGCCCCCATCTCCTCGGTCCCGCGGAAGACCACACTTGAAGCTGCGTTCTCGCGTGCGGCGGGAGAGGCTCCTTTGCGCTGTGTTACGGCTTCCCTGTGTGACTTGTAACGGGCGCCGGGGGGTGGCTATTGTGTGGTGAGTAGGGTGGGAATGACGAACGAGGCGCCGACCGTTGGTACTAAGCATTTTGGTGGCGCCCTTCCGCCATGTCTTAAACCGACCACCGCGGGCAGCGAGTGCGATGGTGAAGTGCTGTTGTCGGTGACACGGTGACGGTTGACTGTCCACCCGTGTTTACCCAAGATCTGGGGAAGCGGCGATCAGCCCCACGCGAGACCGCTAGTCGTGTTTCGCCAAATTCGCAGCACGACATACATTAGTCGAAGCAAGAGTGCGAATACGGCACCAATGAAATTGCCCTTTACACCATCGTGTGAAGAGAGTATGGGTATTGTTCCCCGGTGGCTTTTTACCATAATTTCGCAGCACTACACCGCATGTCCTGCAAGGTTTCGTGTCGGCTTTGCACTTGGCCGTCTCACCGCCTGGCTGAGTGATTTCGTGACACCATTTTACTTGTCCATGCTCAGTAATTTGTATGCATGCCCATTTTCCTATTAGAAACTCGGCACCACTCGTGCACGTCCTCTCTCGGAATTCCGATCCAAGCTATGGTAGCCTAGTCAAACTTAGATTCAGAGACTTAAGACTATTGGCGAATAAAGTACACCACATCTAGGCATCACGCTCCCATGCATCACACGCATACCAGGAACACACTGTATACTGAAGACCGGTCTGAATTACTTTTTAGTCTAGAGACTACTCACTACCAACACCCCAAGAGAACGAACTCAATACCCCCGCACGGCCAATCGCAGAGAAATATTGGAAAGAGGCGCGCCATCCTGTCCACAACGGACCCATCCCATCCGTCCACACTACCTCACCACTTCTAGTTGCACCGGTACGAGCTGATCTGGTCGTTGATGTTGGGAGACACGGTGCCGAAGTCGATGATGCCGGGGTTGCCGAAAGTAACGGAGGCGCCGGAGCAGCCGCTATCCCTATGATTCCATGCTGGTTAGCCGACACGAAAGCCCTTGCAGCAGCTCGGAAAGAGCTAGCGGGAACGTACTGGAAGACAGTGCAGGTGAAGCCACTGTCGGGGCCGGCAGAGCTGATGCTATCCTGGAAGGGGGAGAACAGGTTGTCTGGGTCTATGTCAGCCTATGCTCCTCCCGCAGGCCCGAATCGGCTCGGCGGGAACGTACTGCAGACGCCGGTGGTGAATTGAAGGTTCTGGCAAGTGCCCTGGAAGTTGAAGTCGGTGCACACGAAGAGGTGGCCAGCGCGGCGCCTGGTGCATTTGCGGTCAGCAAGTGGTTTCTCTCGCTCGGACTAGTCCGAAGATGCGGGTACTTACCTCTCCAGATCACGCTTCTCAGCTTCAGCGGCTACCTGGGAGACAGTCAAGCTGCTGGCAGCAGGAGCGCCCGGGGCTCGGAGCTGGATACCCGGCGTGAGGTTGGTGACAGCGGCACTCAGGGCGACCGAGGAAAGGCTAAGAGCCAGAGCAAGAGTTGTGAACTGCATTTTGAATAAATGGAGTAAAGGGGCTTTTGAGGCTGCTGAAGCGGATGCGGCTGGTCTGTTGTTGTTGAGCTGGAGACTGGAGAAGAGGCTGCTGGAGAAACAAAACGAGGTGAATTGGAGGCATATTTATACTCCAACTTGGACTCGGAGAGAGGCTTTGCAATTCCCAAAGCAGAAGTACAAAATCTGGCCATACTGCTTACTACGTTTCTTCCCCATACTTTCAATGCTTAGCTGACGCCACGGGTGACCGTATTCGAGGCTGACGCCAGCGACAACCAACGTGGAAACTGGGGGCTATTTCACAGCAACCAAGCTAATTGTAATGCTATAGCGAATCAGCGATGGGCGCTAAGTTTGAACTCAGCTCACTGTGGGTTGTGCGGCTAGCCACTATTCCAAAAAGGACTGTCTCGTTACCACTTTCGTAGCTTAATTGCCTGTATAACTGCAGTGGAACCATAATCCTATATGCAAATTTCAAAGACTAAGCATATATTGCCGAAACACGTACTGGGAATTGAACTCTTCGTCAGTAGCGAGGGGAAAGGCAAACTTGTTACATTAGAAACCATCATTCTTCTGTCTGAAACGCTGCAATGTCGATTTTCCGGACGAAGGTAAAGTAGGCTGCCATACGGTGAGTCTTGTGTGAGCGACTGGGAAGTCTTGGGCTCTTGGTGATGATGATGATGATGATGATGATGTTAAGGTTGTACATGGACCACTTGCCATATTCATTCAAGATCAAGCTGCCTCACGCTAGGATGTGGTAATGTCTCACTAGATTGGTAACAATAAAGTTTCTCGTCGTGTAAGACAAATGACTACGATAATTTTGCTGATGGTATAGTAGGACTGGATCATGTTCATCAAAATGCAACACTTCGAATTTTTTTCTACACCATGCTCTTCACGCAAACATGCGTAATTCTCGATGATATGAGAGCTTGTGAACGGTATGTTATTCTGGCTACTTGGTGACTATGAACTATTTCACAATTTGCACACGTAGTTGGGCGAGTGCTCGCCCCGTGCACTTATTAAAGTTCGAAGAATCATGCGATGATCCACAACGCTTGACTGCGACCAGTGCCTAGACCTCTCGATACACCTATGACCCACTCTAAACCATTCATGATTGATGACGCCTAAGCATCACTCCTCATACTAAACCATGACCACATCTAACTACATAATTCCTTAGTGATCGAGTGCCTAATTATAGTTTTAGGAACCGCGGAAAAGAAACTGCAGATCTTCTGGACTCAGACGATCCATAGCAACCTTATCATTGTTGACAGTTCCAGCAATCATAGCCGCCTTCTTTTCTTGCAGCGCAACCATACGCGACTCTACGCTATCTTCAATGCAAAGACGAGTGATGACGCAGGGGCGTTTTTGTCCTATCCGATGGCATCGATCAGCGGACTGCCATTCGGCAGCAGGGTTCCACCACCTATTGTGCATTAGCAAGCTGACATGGCGCTGGATTGCATTCAACGTACGGGTCGACGATAAAAACTCGAGAAGCCTCCGTCAGATTCAAAGCGACGCCTCCAGCTTTGAGAGACACAAGGAAGACTTCAATATCTGGGTTTGTCATAAAATGTTCGATGCTCTTCTGGCGCATAGCGGGGGTCATAGAGCCATCAAGCATGACCGTGTTGAAACCAGCGCGACGGAGGCGCCACTCGATTAGCTGAAGCATAGATGTGAACTGACTGAAGACAATCGATTTGAGGGTCTGCTTCTTGCTGCGCAGCTTATAGAGGTCGTACACCAGCATTTCAATTTTCGTAGAAGATGTCCAGTTTTCCATTTTAATGCGGTTGATAATGGATGTCTTCTTTATAGAGTCTTCGTCTTGCTCAAGCTCAGGCTGCTCAAAGTCGATTGACAGAGCGATATGGCACCGAGGACAATCTGCATCGGTCCCAGACGCTTCGCATGTGTCTACGAAATCCTTGACACACGCTCGACAAAATTCGTGGCGACAGTGAGAGCGCACTGCATCCTCGGCCGGCTCATCGCAAATATTGCACACATAGACATTCTGGCTACCTTCGGCAGCACTCTTTTTCAAAAGCAAATCTGGGTGGTTAGCGACTTGACGCATCTGCATAATAAGCCCGAAGATGTTAGCGTAGTTATTGAGCATAACACCTTGCGCCACATAAGTATCAAATCTTCGGGTTGAGTTGGACATAATCGAAGTAGAAAAATCCCGCTCAACTTCGCTGAAGAATTCATTGTGAATCACAACGTCCTTCATAGGAAGCTCCATAGAGTTGGTGTGGTCACGCTTCATACGACGCAACATGATACGAGCAGCAACCATATGTAGCTTTCCGAGTGCGTCCTCGCGAAGCTCTGGGTCATCGCCAGTGATAGGATTGAGAAGCTCTTGGTTGAATACTGAGATATGTTCAGAAGCACCGTGATGACATGCCTTACACATGTAATCGTCATCGACAGACCTAGAAGAGAGTTGTTGGTCCTTGCCCTTATGTGTATTATGATATTGACTTACCAATGAAGCTGCTCACAACTGCAGCTCCTACAGAAATAGTCTGCAAAAGGGCGGACCTCGAGAAACCGGAGAAGAGAAAAGAACTCCCCGATGCGATTTTGAACTGGTGTGCCCGACAAACACCATTTATACGTCCCTTTCAAGGCGAAGCAGGCCTTGGCAACTCCCGTGGTGCGCGATTTGATGCTATGGGCTTCATCGAGTATCAGTCGGTGATACTTGATGGCGTGGAGAGGTGAAGCTTCTTTGATGATTTCATCCCCGCGAGTCCATCCCTTCGTCTCTTTACGATGAAGTGACTCAAGGCTGTTGTATGATACCATGATGACGTCGAACTTCCTCAAGTCCTTAACAGTCATCTTTTTGCATTTGGCATTGGTACCGTGGTAAATAAGAACTTTAAGTTTACCGTTGGTGTATTCACCAATCTCGTTGGACCATTGCATCAGTGCAACGGGCGGGACCACCACAAGCGTAGGCTCCTTCTGCGGCCAGTCCGACATAATGAGCGAGACTGCTTGTATAGTCTTACCCATACCCATTTCGTCACCTAGAAGGCCCCCCTTATAGGCAGTCTTCTCTTGACGTGTCATCCAGCTGAGGCCTTCGAGCTGGAAGGGTTTCAGTCGACGGTTAATCGACGCCGGTTGTTCGGCTCGTTGAACCTCAAGTACAGGCACTTTTTTGAGATCGTTCCACATGGTGAGCAATTTCGGGTGAGATTGTTCCGCACGCTCACGATTCATAGCCCGCTTGCGCTCCCATTTGTCTTGAATATGGTTGAATCTAGCTAGGCGAAGGGCTCGTTCTCTTTTTTCAGCAGCGGTCAAAGTCTTTTTCTTCCCCTTTCCAACCTTTGGAGTTCGAGTCTTGTTGATCGTTTGGTGAAGTGATTCATCATCGCTGGAGCCACCATCGACGCTAAGAGCTTCATTCTTGCTGTGGGATAACATTTCCAGGTCGTCTTCATCTAGTTCAAAATCATCGTCGTCCTCAAGGTGATCCAAATCTGAGTTAGCATCTGCAATGCTCTTGGTCTTGCCTTTGCCGCGGGAGCGGATTGGCTGATGTTTAGAACTAAGTTTACGAGCTACCCTCCCCTTACCCTTCCCTTTTGAGCTGGATTGTGTTGGCATTTTATCAGAGTCCTCGTCTGAAAGATAATCTGAAAGGTCCTCAGATGAAGAGAGAAGGTCTTCTGGTAAGACCGGGTCATCAGCCCGTCTCATCCAATCGTCTACGCGTGAGTCTTCAATTTCAGCTTCTGTTGCCTTGCCTTTACCTTTGCCCTTGTACGGTAGCGCACGGCGTTTCCGAGGCAGCCACTCATTTGATGAGACCGCATCGTTAGTATCATCGTTTCGTCCCTTAGAGCTCTGCTCTTCCTCCAACTGCATTTGCATGGCAAGCTCAGCATCAACATCGATAGCGTCGAGCTCGTCATCTGTGTCGGCAATCTCCGCATGAGTGCGTTTGCGAGAGGATAAATTGCCTAAGCTGGGTCTTATAACGGCGCCGAGATGGCTCTTACGACTTGGTTTTGTGTTGGATCTAATTGGCACTGCCGGCGTAGTAGAGATGCTTGTTCCAGGAGTATCATAATCCGAATTTTCAAACGAAGGTGAGCCTACAGAACTCTCATGCTCGCCAACCGGGCCATGTCCGGCGGCGACTTGTCCGCGAGTAGATCTAGAGGGTGGAATCACAACCGCTTTCAGCTTTTGTCTAGCGCCACCGGATGGCTGTACAGGATGGTCGGACTCGACGGCGTTCTCGGCATCGGATGAATCGGGTACGAAGGAACGAGACAGTTTAGATTTCGAGCGAGTGCCTCTGACTGGTTGAACCTTTGTAGAACCACTCTCTGTAAGAAAAGATCAGCAAGCATTTCACAAGATGGCCTTGAGAACATGTAGGCAGATTCGATGGGAAAAATGAGAATTCCGAGGACATACTCAAAGTCGAAGTAGCTGAAGCATCGGCAGCTGCCTTGCCATCGGGGAAGGATTTCCGGCTAGACCGTCGGGGTGCCATTGTGAGAGGCAGCTGCACGAAAGTAAACGGCACCTAAAGAGAATGTTGCTAAGAAGGACCGCAGGCGGCAAGGCTGAGGGGGAGCAAAGAAGCGTAAAGGTAGAAGACACTAGGCTGGTGGTGAACCAAGGGCGGGATGCCGACCCCTGATGGCGCGCCACCGATTGGATCACGTTTGAAAGTTGCGCGCGATCACGCTGGCGGTGGCGAACAATGCGGAATACGAGAACAGAGTAGGGGATGAAGAGAGTTGCGGAGAATCTAACAACACAATGGTTGCGATCAGTCTCCCGGTGCCTACGGCGTGCTAGATTTTGTGTGACAAGTGAGGGGAAGCGCCGTCGCGCGTCGCCAGGCAGCACGCTCAAATGTCAGCCGCGAAATCACGTGACCATTTAAGATAACGCGATGCGCTAGGCAGCAGGGCGATAGGGTAAACGTGCAGTAGACATTCACTTCATCGTTCCGCTTTCAGTCTCGTTTCTTTTCCGCGCTGGCACAGCT
>Ga0247757_10001755_pt1 | contig 13149 bp, 11 predicted proteins | sample UWRJL126311R4_FD_180929 | JGI IMG/M metagenome (GOLD analysis project Ga0247757, IMG submission 180929) | Plant litter microbial communities from Arlington Agricultural Research Station in Wisconsin, United States - UWRJ-L126-311R-4 | ecosystem: Environmental > Terrestrial > Plant litter >...
ATGGACTGCCCAGAAATGGAGAGACGCCGGATTCGACAGTCGGATCGAGGAATTCCCCATCTGGGTCACCTATCCCGAGCACAGCAGCTTGACTTTGATCAGACCGGACAATACCACACACAAGGCGAATCTTGTCGAGGATGTCCTTGCCGAGGATGATACTTCGTCATACCCGAATGTGATTCCAGCGTTCCATGCCATGAGCGCTTCTGGAAACGTAACAGCCGAATATGTATATGTCGGGTAAGAATACATTCGCGAATCTCTACAAACTCCATGTTAATAAGTTCTAGGAGAGGAACAAGAGCTGATTTCAAGGTGCTCAAAGATGCCGGAATTGATTTGAAAGGTAAAATTGCTATGGCAAACTATGGAGGCATCTACCGGGGCACAAAAGTGAAGAATGCGCAAGATAATGGGTAAGACCTCTGCTTCTAGAATATTGACGCTTGATTAATCTTGAATTGAAGCATGGTTGGATGCATCATCTTTACCGATCCACTGGATGACGGTGAAATCACTGAAGAGAATGGGTATGAGGCTTATCCGAGTATGAATGTAAAGGCTATATTTTCTTCCTCTGAAGCTGACGATATTCAGATGGTCCTGCTCGCAACCCATCCTCCATACAACGAGGGAGTGTAAGGTTCAGTTCCCTCTATTCAGGAGATCCAACGACTGTTGGCTGGGCTTCCTCTTGGAACTCTTCCCGAGGGGATGTAAAGCCTTACAACCCATCCATCCCTTCTATCCCACTCAGCATGAAAGACGCGCTGCCACTGCTTGCCGCTCTGGAAGGCAATGGCGTATCAGCCGAAAAAGCGAATAGAAGTGGTTGGCATGGTGGATTCAGTAATATCACTTACCACAGCGGTCCCACACCTGGCGCTCTTGTCAACATGGATCACAACATGAAAGGTTATATTGCCCCTGTGTGGGATGTTATTGGCATAATCAACGGAACCAGTCCAGACGAAGTTGTAGTCGTCGGTAACCATCGTGACGCATGGGTTATAGGCGGAGCCGCTGATCCAAACTCCGGATCGGCCATCATGGTGGAAATGGCAAATGCCTTTGGCAAACTTCTCGCGAAAGGATGGAAGCCAAGGCGAACCATCATCCTCGGAAGCTGGGACGCAGAAGAATTCGGCCTGCAGGGCTCGACCGAATGGGTGGAGACTCATCTACCTTGGCTTCAGACCACCGCCGTTGCTTATGTCAATATGGATGTAGGTGTCTCCGGACCTCGAACCAATTTCGACGGCGTTGGTGAAATGCAGTCCGTGGTAGTCGAGCAGATGAAAAAGATTCTGTATCCAGAAGGGTGGGGAGATTTCCCTACCATCTACGATATGTGGTACAATACTACCAAAGGCACCATCTCACCACTTGGTAGTGGATCGGACTATGCCGGTTTCTACCAAAATGGCATCGCAGCTGTAAGTTTAAGCCTGATTGTTTCTCGGTGCCAACTAACAACTTCGATCTAGATCGACGTAGGGAGCAGCAACGGAAAGAAGGACCCAGTCTACCATTACCACAGCAACTATGACAGCTACCATTGGATGTCAACATTCGGCGATCCTGGTTTCCGCCTACATACGGCCATGGGCCAGTTCCTATCTCTGATCGTGTACCATATCGCGGACGATATCCTCATTCCCTGGGATCTCCCGCACGCCGCCACCGTCCTCTCCAACTACATTACCGAACTGAATGAGACAATCACCTCTTCAGACTATTCGACCCTCGACATTACCCCCATCGCCGACGCAATCGCCGAGTTTACAACGCAGGCTAAGCGTATCGACCAGATTGGCAAGCAAGCCCTTGCTTTTAATGACACGAACATGATAGGCGTCGTGAATTCAAAGTACAGGGATTTCCCACGCGGATTCACCAGCGTAGGCGGGCTTCCTGGGAGGCAAACCTTCAAGAACATCATCAGCGCGCCAGGAATCGACAACGGCTACGGCGCCGACGTCTTTCCGGCAGTTACCGACAGCGTTGGTGGAGGGAATGAGGCGGCAGCGAAGGAGTGGATCGAGAAGAGTGCCAGGGCGGTTTCGAGGGCGGCCGAAATACTGAGGATTGGGGAGTAGAGGTCAAAATAATTGTCCATCTACGTAGTTTTTGAACGCTTTCGCGAGTGCCAGAACTGCGTTTCTTCGTCCATGCAGCCCGGAACGTTGATTTTGTGATTTGTACAAAGGGTGAATCCATTTGAAGAATATGCCAAGTCCACACCAAAAAAGCTACTCAACACTGCCACCATGACGCGTGGACGTCTGGTTGTATACTGGATGAAAAACGATGCGATTCATATCCTGTTTCTATATTATTCTGGCTGCGAAAAGGTTATGTAGCATATCCGCACGATTTTGGTGTTCCTGGACCCATTTATCATGTGATTTTTATATCAAATGGATTCGCCCTTTGTACATGTATGCTTGCGCCTGACTCTGAGGCTCGGTAATCCTGCAAGGACCTGTCGTTGTCTTCTGTATGCACGTGGTATTCGATCGAATGTTCTGTAGTTTTACCCTGCTGAGGCATATCCCTGGTGAGTCGTTTAATTCTTCAATTTATGTAGTAATGCTCAACAAATTAGTGCAGAACACTTCGTTACTTAGGGATATTGTCAGTAACAGAGCACACAAGCTCATAGTAGGCATAATTAACGCTTTGTAACCAAAGTTCAATATGGTTGTATGGTGTCTCGGTGTATAAGGTTTTTTATCCCTTAGTATCTATATACTAGTAGGATTCAATTGTAAGCTACAAGTCAAGTATAGGTAGGCTATAAGGTGAGCGTGACTATACAAAATGATCCAATTGTTACTCTAAACGTCCTTGTCCAAGAACCCGGAATCGAATCTCTTGCCCTCAGCTGACCTTTCACACTTTACCAACTAGGTCCGCTTTGCTACTTTCCCTGCCGAATTTCAAGTATCCCAATTGTACTTCAAGTCCGTGGTTTTCGCCCACCACCCACCCATCTTGATCTTTCCTCTGCGCCTCGTTGAATTCCTTGACCAACTGAACGAATTTACCTCTTGCCTCAGCCGTCTTAAAGAACCGGTTGTCAATGAATCTGCCTATAGTGATGTGTGCGGAAGGCGCCGTATAACACATATCGATCTTGACGCCACTTTCCAATGCCATAGCGTGCATGTCACTCCTGAGGTGATGATATGTGTATGATCCGGCGTCCGATGGGAGGTAGTTGAGTGCAATACCCATTTTGTCGAAGGTGACTGTTGGTGCCACCAATCCTGGTTTAGTGCTTAACGTCGAGGCTTGATCGAGGATCTCTTGAATACGCGACGAACCGATTTGGTCCGACACATTACGAAGCTGCGGAACTGTGTGTCTATGTGACAGCTCGATAACAGAGAGGTGCAAATCTTCCCTTGGGATCAGATACAGGTCATTGCCGACGAGCTGGAGTAGATCATTCTGGATCTTCTGGATTGTATCAAGGACAGCTGTAGGGGGCCTTGCCCAGATCACGCAGCAGTTGATTTCCTGATCATCTGTGTTGTCCTTCTCGTCTGGGTCCTGGCCATTGCGAAGTTTCTTTTGGCGAGCTAGGTGCTTGACAAGAGCTTGGTCGGGTGTCACAGGATTCGTTTCTGCCGTAGAGAACAATTCAATTTGCTTCGCCCTCCAAGTGTCTCTGTGGGTTTCATAGGCTTCTTGGACTCGGGTCTAGAGGCTGTCACTTATTTAGTCAAGTATTCTCTTGTACTTTCGCTTACTGGGTTGCCATTGCACCCGGGGTCGTCGAGAAGTTCTTTATACCAGTTGCGGCAAGAAGGTGGTCCTGCGGACAGAGGCGGAAAGCTGAATTTGGTCATGCCGATCAACTGCGTAGAAGTCTTCCAGAATCAGAAGTGTTGTGACGTAGAAGGCTGCGAAGCTGTTTTTATGAGAATGATTGACACAATAACGCCATGCAATGTCGTGCTCCACAATGTCATGCGACGACACGGCTACGATTAGGCGGCACCAAAGTTTGCTATGGCAATAATACTGATTGCGCGGGGAAGATGCAAAGACGTGCATAAAGCCACGAAAGGCGCCGACAAGGCTGACTCCACAGCTGAACCCAACACTAGGCTAAATTTGGCAACGTACCCTTCTCTAGGTCAACCCTATTGCGAGATCGCTTTGACCGCATACTGTTAATCCTAGTGAGACCACTGCTCATTGTGGCTATATAGCCCCGCCTTCGTTGCCCCTTGAGGCTGATTGGCTTAAACTCTTGTAGCTCAATGGCTTCTTTACCCTCATTCGAGATCTTGGTTTCTATGTCTTTCTCTGACTTTTTCCGCCACACTGACCAGCCTAGAAAAGTCAGAGCAGTCAGCGGTAGGATAGTTACAAGAAGAATCCACCAGTGAGCAGAGGCTCGGAAAGGAGAGCCTGTGTCACTCTCGGATTTCAGTTCCTCTTGAGTGAACAGGTTCGTGCCCAGAATGCCCTAGAGCTTGTAAGGACGTATGCAGTCCAATCGTGATCATGAACTTACGGAGATGAATGTCCCGGGCAAGAACATCATGGAAACTATGGCGATAGCCCTCATGTTGGCGCTTTCATGCATAGCCTGCCTTCCCACTTTCTCACTCCAGCGGGCACTCTGCTGCCCAGAAAGGTTGAAAATCTAGAAAACGAGTCAGCTATTGGCATGATCTAATGCGCACCATGTACTCACCAGATCTAATAGTCGCTGCGCTCTTCCGCACACGTCTTCAATGGAGGCTCGTTGGTAGTGAAGTTGATCGTCAAGCCGGTCGAGCTCCTCTTCCACACGCAAGTATAGCCAGTCCCGATCTTCCGGAGCTGGAATCTTCTTCACAAATCTATAGAACGACTCATGTTGCTTGCGTAAGCTCCTGATCGTACCGATGATCTGAGTGAGCTGTAGCTTATCCTGATCCAAATTGCGCATGGTCAAATGAAGCCTTCGGACGTTAATGGCTTCGACCTCGTTCTTCTTGTTCTTCGATATGTTATGAGCTTTTTCTTCTTCGCGTCTGACACTGTCCCTTGGTTCTCTCGCCGCTCGTCTGTACCACTGAGCGGTGCAGTTGAAATGTAATAATGACACTGCGAAAGGACTGTGTGCGATACGCGCTGTACTTCGTTGACAGACTAGCTCTTTCAGCCTTGAGATCAGATCGCATTTCAATTTTGTGGGTAGATTATTAAAGGATCGATACTTCAGCAACACAACCGTCGATTTTGTTGCTATGTTATACTTTGTCACAACAGTTTGCTTGAGGTCTCCGTCTTTATCGATGTCTCTAAAATATGCTCTTGCACGTATGGCGTACCAGAACTCTGAGCTGAGTCAGCAGATGACGACCAGGTAGGGTCTTGCAGACTGTAGGTGCAACTTACCGACAGCTGTCACTTCGTTCATCTCATTCTTTGTGGTGCGCGATCCAAAAATCTGTTCTTGTCCTCGGATGTGGGAGCATGCACCCGGTGCAATGTCATACTTGGTCATGATCTTCAAAAGTGCATCTCTGGAAATGTTGAGCCTGTCTTGCCTCCGATCTTCCAGGTATTCAGTATCAGCGGGGTCGATCACGTTCTCATCATACAGTTCATTCTTCTTAAACACGTCCTTTGTTTCCGCATATTGAAGGTCAGGCTCTGCAACCTTCTTAAGATCAGATCCTGCCTTATCTTTCGCTTCCGCTTTCTTCTTAGCTTTTTCGAAATCTGCTTCCGCTTGCTTGAAAAGCCCCTCTGCAATTCTCTCATGTACCGTAGGCAGCAGGAGAATGAAGCGGATCTGAGGTGGCGGCTCAGCCTGTTTCCTTGTTAGGTTCATGGCACACGCTAGACGAACTTCGACGACTGACAAGGACAATACCGAGTTCCCTATCGTTACAACATCGAATCTTACTCTCCCCATGATCATGATCAAGGATCTCGACACAGGAATCTTTCGCATAACCTTCGGACCGCCAGGATGGCTCGCTTTCCTTTAGCTCGTGTTGAGCGAGCTGACCTAAATGGGTGTAAGCCTTGTAAGTTTCTGCGAGTACTAAAGCCGGGCACATTACCATCATCGAATGCAGCGATATAAGAGGTTTGGCCGAACGGATACTCTAGTCGCACAGGCTCCTTCATCGCGATTCTGCCTTGTGTAGATACTGTACCCAAGACAACGTTGGTACAATGCAGTAGGGCTCCACTTCAAGACCGTATATAACCTTGTCATAATCCATAATCTTCATCAGGCTGAAGAACCTCGAGCCGCAGCGGCTATGTGGGCGCAGACATTGGAGGCTTCGTATACCGTTAGATTGGCTGGACAATATTGTGATTAGTCGCATTAGTGCAGCCAAAGCAGGCATGCGGTCCGAGAAAATAGTGACACACCAAAACTAGCCTCGCGTATCAAATCCTGCGTAATATTAATATAGCCTTTTTATATCTATAACATAACGTATTTTATATTATTTTACATACATGTTTTTGTCAGAATAGTACTACCTCTAGGAACACTACCGGAAAGCCGCCAGAAAGCTGGCAGCAGGCTAGTAGCTTTCACTAGCTAGAAAGCTAGCAGTACTCCCTAGGAACGCTGCTGGAAAGCCGCCAGAAAGCCGCCAGAAAGCCGGCAGCTTTCCTAGGAATGCCGTCGGAAAGCGTACCAAGGAAAGGAATATAATACGCTAGCAGAAGGAGCGATGGCGGTAACAAGGAACACCTTTTCTCAGAGATATATTCAATCAATCAATTCAATCAAAATCACACTTTCAGAACGATAGAAAATCTAACAATTTTACTAAATAGACTATACTAAAACATTCTATTAATTTACATTTATTAAAAACAGGTATATATTTATATCAGATTTTCGATATTCTAAGAAGGATAATTTTGATTGAAGTAATTGATTGTATTCTGTCCTCTGTCTGGAAAGGTGTTGATCTCTCTCCTTATATTCCTTTCACTCGTACGCTTTCCGCCAGCTTTCTGGCAGCTTTCCGCCGGTTTGCTGGCGGCTTTCCGGCGGCATTCCTAGAAGAGGTGCTATTCTGACAATTGGGTATTATAAAATTAGAAGTAGGAACCATACAAAGCACCCTTTATAGACTAATAAAAAAGGCGTAAAAAAGACGACTACTAGCACTTAACTCGTAAACTAATAATCGATAACAATAATAGTCACGTGGACTAAGCGAATATAACTATAGCAGTACAAGACACCTGATTTCCTCCTCATCCTAACGAAGTCAATTTAATATAATAGCTCCTTTAAAAGAGGTAAGGGCGTAGGCGGCTGCCTCTCTAAGAACTATAGTTCTCTCAGAGAGTTGAGCCTGCTACCTGCGCCCTTCTCTATATAAAAGCCAGCTTCTATACTATTATATCGAACACGTAACATCTAACTCTTCTATATCCTTCTATATAACGTTAATTCTAGTATAGCCACATCTCCAGGTAAGTGTGCACGAATAGCAAGTACGAAGCTAACCAAAACAGTACCCCACATTTCGTGTTTTTATAAGGGGCTCTTAGGGTGGCTGTGACGACTTTCCGCGGGTTTCAGCCTCGCGTTCGTAAGGAAGGTGTAAATGTACAGCCAGTAATAATACTATGGTCCAGACCCCTAATAATTATGTCCTTGCTAGCGCACGCCACCTTGCAGGTGATTATTCTTTCGGTTTTTAGATACGATTTATATATAAAATACGCTGAGACGTCAGTAGCGCGCTAGCAGGAGCACAGTCATTAGGGGTCTCAACCACAGTATTCGTCCCAACACCATTCTAGCTAATCTATAGCTGCAAGTTACTAATAATTTATAGCCTGCAGTAGAAGCAATTAATGGAACATACGTTTGCCTTCTCCTACCCGCCCGGAAATGGGAAATAGCGATAGCCTTTATACCCCCCTTCTTACCACCCTCCCTCGAGCCACCGGGCTATATACTTCTTTTGGAAATAATATATACATTATTAAGTATTAATACAGCCCCTAGGGTGTATAGTCAATTATAGGGGTTGTAGAGTGCTTCTATATAGGGCTCTATAACTCTATAGTCTCTACAATTAACCACACACCCTGGTTTTTAGAGGAATGGCGACCTATACAGGGGGGACTATATATAGGCAACGGAGGTTAAACAGAATAGGACAGACTCCGGAGCACTTAGTCTTACTATTTAGGAAGGTAAGCCTAACATCCCCCTCTTTCGATTAAGTTTCCAGAGAGGCTTTTTAGCATCAAAATAATTTAGAAAAATTCCAACTATCTTAACTCAATGGATTATAAACACATCTTAGACCAAACCGAAGACCGCCTCATGGATTCACCCAGAGAAGGGGAAGGAAGGAACACATTATCGTCCCATGCGACCCCGCAACCAGGACCTGACATGCCACCCTCAGGTGCTCACACAAGCTAGAGGTCCCCGGCTCTCATTATAGGCGTACTTTTAGCTGCGGTAGCCTTCTCTATAGGCCATAACCAATTCTTCAGCTACTTAAATGGGAGACAAGTAAATCAGGTTACAATAAGAATCGCTAGAAATGTAGAGTTTGATAACTTGGTTAATGTTAATGATAATGGCTCGGATCCACTGCCAAAAGACATAAGCAAGGCAAAATTACAAATAAAATAGGCTGGGAGCTAGTACTATAAGATATTATAGACTGATAAAGAGCTCGATAATCTAGAGTAGACTCTTGTATTGACACGTCGTACTAGCAGGCCTCTATTACTTCACACCGTGCGAAGAGAACACCGTCACCGAGTTCTTATTACACATGGATACTCTCGGGCAACCTGTGCGAATAAGGTGTGTACCGGCAATAGCGTTTGGTGCCACACGTCATCAGCCCTAAGCGGATCGACCGCCTAAACCTCTTGGTGTGAACTAGGCCATGAGACTCGAAAGACGCCAGCCAGAACTTGTAGCGAGAAAGGGGAAGCTGCAGGACTGGAACCAGTTTAATATCTATGAAAAAGCCTCAAATTAGCTAAGCGGACCATGGTAGCTGCAATTGAATGTATCTCCGCCGACGGTAGGTATCTTAGTCTCATGCGGACCGGCCCTATGTTTTGGGAGCGGGTCGCCAACACTAGGTTATCAATGAATACAGTAGTAGTGGCAAGAAAAGGTTTGCGGCACCTCTATGCACTCACTACAGTAAAGAGAGTAGAAATTACCAAGAGTATTAGATGTACGTGGCTTATTGAATCCACGGAGTCAAACCTGGCAGGAATACCGCGCAGAACTAATAAACTTCGCGACTAGACCTGGCTGTAATCTCTGTCCAGGAACTCCCTCTTCAGATTTAGTTCAGTCACTTGTTTATGCAGATTGTGGATTGCTCCATCAACCCACCACTTTTAATGTCTATGAAATGCTTGCCTATAAGGCACTTATTAGTAGGAGGCGTGGAGCGGCAAGTATTAAAGTATTGATTGAATAAATTCACAAATGAGACTTTCATCTCAAGTACGCTAAAAAGATCTCAGAGACAGCAGTGTTTCCCCTGCTGTGCAATAAATCGAAGATCGTACAAAGGAAAAATCTCGAAGGTTTTAAAGTATATGTAGTAGGGATAGTTAGCGCTTTGTAATCAAAGTTCCATATGGTTGCATGGTGTCTCGGTGTATCAGGCTGTCATCTTTCTATAAGGGGCTCTCGGGGTGGCTGTGAAGGCTTTCCGCGGGTTTCAGCCTGGCGTTCGTAAGGAAGGTGCAAATGCACACATAGGCAGTCTCATATGTAAGAAGTCTTGGCAGGGTTGCACTCAGCTCTTATCTTTCGGACAGTACGAGCGAGCGGTGAAGCGAGGATCATCAATCCATATGGGAAATGCGCTGGGACGGCCTTTGGCTATAGCCTATATATACACCTGTCGATATCACATATCAGCCGAACAGGAGAACATTCCGACTAACAAACGATGCGCGTGGTAATGAACCTCTCCCAACCTAAGCCATTCTCAGCCCTCGCAAAAAACTTGCCGTATATGGAATAGTTTGCACCGGAATAGCAACACGCGAAGCTTAGCTTCAATAATTTGCCGATCCAAGCGTTCTAAAAAAGGTCTAGGCGTCTTTCGTCCGGCTCTTTGGGGGCCAAATTATTCGTCCTCCTACCCCTACAAACCACGTTCTCCTACTTTGCCGCCCCGCTTGCCCCCCTTAATAATTCTTTTCGAAACTCTCCGGGCTCTGGGAACTTGGGTATTTATACAAAAAAGCGGTGCGGGGCGATGCGATAGCGTCTGCGTTGTGAAAATCAAGAATTCGTGTCGAAGGATCGAAGTAACTTGCTGTGCTGAGCTAAGGATACAATACACACAGTAAAGAGTATGGCGCGGTTTTTTCTGAATCGAAAGTGGAGACGGAGAGTGCTGTTTACGTGGGTGTGGCCGCAGGCGTGGAAAGCTAAAAGCAAGAGCAAGAAGAACAACGAGGAGCAAAAGCAGCTCGAAAACGGGACTGCGGATGCGGTGAGTCTGCGCCTTTTTTCTTTCCAGGACGAGTCTTCTCGCAACTCTTTCCTGATATTTCCCATGTGCTGACAGGGGTGTTGATAGGGCAATGGGGCTGGTCGTCTGCCTGAGGAAGGCGCGGCTGCCAGTGCGACCGATGCTGGTGCTGACGCGCCAGCTAAGAGACAGGACAGCCCAATCGAGGACGAGAAAGAGAAAGAGACGGAAACCTGTGCACGTTGCAGGGCCATTCCCTGGAAGAGGCTCATGCGGGTTAGTGGGAGGGAGAGTGTGATTGTGTATGAGGATATTCGGGATTCTAAAGCTAATCTGATAGCTTCGAGATGTGAGCGCATTGTTGCCAAATATTCTGATCATGAAGCTAATTATACATTTCGTAGGTGGAGTGTGTCGCATGCTGGGGTCTATTAAGAAGAACGACGAGGAGAACTGTTTGAAGTGGGTTATTGCTGGCGTAGATGAAGGCTTCGTTGGGAAATTGACATTCGTGGTGGAAGACGTGGTGCCTGCTCATGACGCACAGCTTTCTGGTGCGTACTTGGGTGTAATAGAGAATCCAATGGAGAAGCCGGAACTCTTGAAGTCGGTAAGTCCGCACCTCGACTTCAATGTTGTGCATAACTGGATTGGAACGGAATGCAAGCAGCATCACCAATGCACACCAGATGAGACGTCAGAGCTGCAGCGTTTCAAAGTAATTGATTGCGAAACGCGTGCAGTACAGATAGCACCCGAGAGGTGTCAATTCGTCGCGCTGTCGTACCGATGGGGCCCTGGGGGTGCAGAGCTTCCGGCAGAGCAGCCAGCCACTATCGAAGACGCTATTACAGTAACTCTAAAGCTTGGATTTCGGTATCTCTGGGTCGATAAGTATTGTATCGACCAGTCGAGCCCCATGGATAAGCACTTGCAGATCGACCAAATGGGCCAGATCTATGCTTCAGCACAACTTACTCTCATCGCTGCCGCCGGAACAGATCCTTCGTACGGACTTCCAGGCGTCAGTCGGCCACGCACCAAATACCAAACACAGACTGAATATCCCGGCCCTGTTACTCTGGTCCAGCTTATGACGACTACGGCCAATGATATCTGCAACTCAACGTGGGCTTCCCGAGGCTGGACATTTCAAGAAGGCATACTGTCGAGACGGCGGTTGGTGTTCACTGATCAAGCTGCCGTATATATTTGCGCAACTGATTACCTGCATGATCTCACACCAGGCTATGCTTCCGGCCTAAATTACGACCTTCTCAAACTCAGCGAGTTCATCTCTTGCGACCGCTTTCCTCGCGAGGTTAACCTAAAATCCAACTCGCGCTTCACATCCGCACTCCGTTATGTCGCGGCTTATAGTCGGCGTACCCTAGGAGACACCAACGATGCCCTGAATGCCATCATCGGTATCCTTAATTATCTCTCCACCAACAAGAACGAGCCTGTATCCCATCTCTGGGGCGTCCCGCTCCGTCCTCGCTCTTCTCACGCTGATTTCTGGCGTCTGGAAGATCAATATGAGTTCGCGCTCAATTGGGCGCACAGCTCGCCCTGTAAACGCAGACCTGGATTTCCCACCTGGTCGCCGCTTGGCTGGTTCGGCGGCGTCGACTTTCCAATCCGCTCGAGGGATGTGCGCGAACCAACGCAGGGCTCGTATGATGTCAGGATTACGCGTGCCCCTACCGGAGATTCCTACCTTCGGCTCGCACTTGCACATGGGCGCGAGGTGTTTTACAGCGGTCCGAATGCGATCACGTCACGGCTCGAGATTCTGCATCCAAGCGTGGCTGCGGTACGGAGGGTCGAGATAAAACGCGGAGTGTGGGGTGTCCGGTCCAGCGTTGAAGATTATCCTGAGACTGACTTCGAGGTACAGTGGGATGATGAGAGTTTGGCCAGTGGTAGCATAGAGCAAGGGGTTAACGAGACGTTAATCGCCTGGCGAATCGGTGTTGTGTGGAAAAACAAATATTATTATCTAGTTCTCAAGGCGGTAGGGAACAACATCTACGAAAGAGTGGGCTTGGTTACTGTCATGGAAGGGAGGGCTGTAATCTGTGCCCAAAGAGAGAGTTTCTGGTTAGAATGAACAGTGTGAAGGGAAGGCTGCCATACAAAATGACAGCCAACGGATACGAAACTAATATGACCCCACTATTAATTCTTTAGAGTTCCATAAATTCCTTATATACCATAGCTAACTTATGTTTAAGGACATTTGCAGGGGAATTTGGACAAATAGAAGACACATAAGGAACCACGTCTAGAAACATACAGACTCTACCCGTGTCAACAAGTTAGGACTGACTAGGTGTATCATTCCATGAACCTAAATGAATGTTATATTCGTTCGGCTGGCAGAGCTTTGGATACATACTTTTCAAGCGGAACTACGAGGGTAGGTATTGAACCGTTACCACTGGCGACGAGGGAAAGAGGGTAGTGCGGGTAAATGCGCAGGTTAGGAAGTAGTGGGTAGCAAAACAAGTGAGGGAGGGATGCGGGGTGCTGTATGGAGACAGACGGACTTAGGAGGTAGTGTTGTACAAGGGGGGAGCATGAACAGGGCGCCCCCCCCCCCCCCCGCCCCCCCCCCCCCCCCCCGCCCGCCCCCCCCCCCACACCACACCACCCCCCACACCCTCTCTCC
>Ga0247757_10001756_pt1 | contig 13146 bp, 12 predicted proteins | sample UWRJL126311R4_FD_180929 | JGI IMG/M metagenome (GOLD analysis project Ga0247757, IMG submission 180929) | Plant litter microbial communities from Arlington Agricultural Research Station in Wisconsin, United States - UWRJ-L126-311R-4 | ecosystem: Environmental > Terrestrial > Plant litter >...
CGGTGAAGACCTCCTCGTCGTGCTCGTCGGGCCCATCGTCGTCCCACTCGTCTTCGAACGACCAATCGTCCCAGTCGTCGTACTCGTCGGTCTCGAGCGGCGCCTCACGGGCGGGCGACGCGGGCGGCCGCGAATGCACGGGCGCCACCGCGGGTGCGTGCCAGGCGCGGTGGCGCCGCCACGCTTTGCCTCTGCTCTTCTTCGTTCTGCTCTTGCTGTTCGGCATGATCCAGACGCTAGAGCCGCCCACCGACAACCGGCGCACTACAGGATGTAGAGCATCTCCTGGTACGTCGGCAACGGCCACAGGTCGTCGGCCACCAGACCCTCCAACGTGTCGGCCGCGGCGCGCACGGCATCCATCGCCGGGAGCAACACCGTCTGCGCGTGCGTCGCCTCGTCGAGCGCAGACTCCGCGGTGTGATCCGCCAGACCGGCCTTCAGTGACGTGAGCGCGGTGGCCAATTCGCCGATGGGCGTCGAGACCGCCTCCAGCAGCGTGGTATCCGCGACCATGCCGGCCGCCGCGAGCGTGGCGACGTTCTGCGCCAGCTCGGTCTGGTAGCGCAGCGCCGCGGGCAGGATCACGGTGGTGCCGAGTTCCAATGCCAACTTGGCCTCGACCCCGATCGTCAGCGCGTACTGCTCGAGACGCACCTCGTAGCGGCTGTGCAACTCGCGAGCGTTGAACACGCCGTACCGTTCGAACACCTCGACCGCCTCCGGCTTGATCAGCTCGGGGATCGCGTCCAGCGTGGTCTTGAGGTTCGGCAGCCCGCGTTCGGCCGCCTCGACCTGCCAGTTGTCGGAGTACCCGTCGCCGTTGAAGACGACCGCGCCGTGATCGGTGATGATCTCGGTCAGCAGCTTCTGCACCGCCTTGTCGAAGTCCTCACCGTCACCGACGGCCTTCTCCAGCACGGTGGCCATGTAGTCGAGCGAATCGGCCATGATGGTGTTCAGGATGATCATCGGCACATTGATGGTCTGGCCCGAACCCGGAGCGCGGAACTCGAACCTGTTGCCGGTGAACGCGAACGGGCTGGTGCGGTTGCGATCGCCGGGATCGGTCGGCAGCTCGGGCAGCGTGTCGACGCCGATGATCATCGACCCCTTGCCCTTCGACGACGTCGCCGCGCCCTTGGCGATCTGCTCGAACACGTCCGCCAGCTGCGCACCGAGGAAGATCGAGATGATCGCCGGCGGCGCCTCGTTCGCGCCGAGCCGGTGATCGTTGGTCGCCGAGGCCACCGACACGCGCAGCAGACCCGCGAACTTGTGCACCGCGCGGATGACGGCCGCGCAGAACACCAGGAACTGCGCGTTCTCGTGCGGGGTGTCGCCGGGCACCAGCAGGCTGCCGAACTGCGCGTTGCCCACCGAGAAGTTCACGTGCTTACCCGACCCGTTGACACCGGCGAACGGCTTCTCGTGGAAGAGGCACTCCATACCGTGCTTCTTGGCGACGTTGCGGAAGATCGTCATCAGCAACTGCTGGTGGTCGGCGGCGATGTTGGCCCGCTCGAACATCGGCGCGATCTCGAACTGGCCGGGGGCCACCTCGTTGTGCCGGGTCTTGGCCGGGATGCCGAGTTTGAACAACTCCCGCTCGGTGTCCATCATGAAGCCAAGCACCCGCTCGGGCACCGAACCGAAGTAGTGGTCGTCGAACTCCTGACCCTTCGGCGGCTTGGCGCCGAAAAGGGTGCGCCCCGCGTTGATCAGGTCGGGCCGGGCCAGGAAGAAATGCCGGTCGATCAGGAAGTACTCCTGCTCAGGCCCGCTGAACGACACGATGTTGTCGAAGTTCTTGTGACCGAACAGTTTCAGGATCCGCTCGGCCTGCGCGCCCATCGCCTGCTGACTGCGCAGCAGCGGCGTCTTGTAATCCAGGGCCTCACCGGTCATCGACACGAAAACCGTTGGGATGCACAGCGTGTTGCCGTTGGGGTTCTCCAGGATGTACGCGGGGCTGGTGACGTCCCACCCCGTGTAACCGCGCGCCTCGAAGGTGCTGCGCAGACCGCCCGACGGGAAGCTGGACGCGTCGGGTTCGCCCTGGATCAGGGTCTTGCCCGCGAACTCGGCCAGGGTCTGGCCGTCGGAGACGGGTTCGAGGAAGCTGTCGTGCTTCTCGGCGGTCAACCCGGTCATCGGGTAGAAGACGTGCGCGTAGTGCGTCGCCCCCCTCGACAGAGCCCAGTCCTTCATCGCCGACGCCACCGAATCGGCAACGGCCGGATCGAGTTTCGCGCCCTTCTCGATCGTCGCGACGACGGACTTGTACACCGACTTGGGCAGCCGCAACTGCATCTCGGCCTTGGTGAAGACGTTCGACCCGAACACCTCACCGGGCGCCTCGGCCGGGTCGAAGCTGATTGCCGGGGGGACGTAGGCCTCGACGTTGTTGATCGCCTGCAGGCGCACCGCGTTACCGCTCACTGGACATCCTTATCCGCTGCGTCGTCCGCCTCGGTTTCACGAACGATTGACCGGCCAACAGTAGGAACTCCGCGTGCCGATCCTGTTACGCCAGCGTCAACGTCAGAAGGCATCGGATATCGATCTAGGCTGGGCCCATGTCCACGAGCCGCTCGCCCGTCGCACGTCTGCCCCGGAGGGGCGCGCCATGGGTCGGGTGACCGCGCGACGACGGGTGCACCACTTGACCGCGGACTCGGCGACCGACCGTCCCGAGACCCTGGTGGTCGAGGAACCGTTGGAGATCCGGGTGAACGGCCACGCCATCACCGTCACGATGCGCACCCCGGGAGCCGACGTCGAGCTCGCACAGGGCTTCCTGCTGACCGAGGGCGTCGTCTCCCGCCGTGAGGACATCGCCTCGGTGCGCTACTGCCGCGGCACCGACGACACCGGGGCCAACACCTACAACGTCCTGGACGTGACGCTCGCACCGGATGTGCCCGCACCGGAGGTCGACCCGACCCGCAACTTCTACACCACGTCGTCCTGCGGGGTGTGCGGCAAAGCGTCGTTGGACGCGGTCCGGCTCACCAGCAAGCATGCCCCCGGCGACGACCCGTCGACAGTGACCGCGCAGACGCTGTCGGCCATGCCCGGCGAGTTGCGCCGCAGGCAGAAGGTGTTCGCCGCGACCGGCGGGCTGCACGGCGCCGCGCTGTTCGACACCGCAGGCGTCCCGCTGGTCGTCCGGGAGGACATCGGCAGGCACAACGCCGTCGACAAGGTGATCGGCTGGGCCCTCGAGCAGGGCCGCATACCCCTGGGTGCCACGGTGCTGCTGGTCAGTGGCCGGGCGTCCTTCGAGCTGACGCAGAAGGCGGTGATGGCGGGCATCCCGGTGTTGGCCGCCGTGTCGGCACCCTCGTCACTGGCGGTGGATCTCGCCGGTCAGTCGGGTCTGACGTTGGTCGCATTCCTGCGCGGCGACTCGATGAACGTCTACACCAGGCCGGACCGGCTCGTCAGCTGACGCCCGAGTGTGCGTCCTGATACGTCCGGGTCGGCGCGTCGCGGATGAAACCGCACACGCGGGCAAGCGTGGTCAGGCGCTCTTGTCGCGCCGTTCGGTGCGCGGAGGCTTGCGCGGCACGATCGTCGGCAACACGTTGTCCTCGACGGTCTCCTTGGTCACGACCACCTTGGCGACGTCGTCGCGGCTGGGGATGTCGTACATCACCGGCAGCAGGACTTCCTCCATGATGGCGCGCAGACCACGAGCACCGGTGCCCCGGTGGATCGCCTGATCGGCGATCGCGTCCAACGCGTCCTCGGCGAATTCCAGTTCCACGCCGTCCATCTCGAACAGGCGGGTGTACTGCTTGACCAACGCGTTCTTCGGCTGCGACAGGATCTGCACCAGCGATTCCTTGTCGAGGTTGGTCACCGAGGCCACCACCGGCAGACGGCCGATGAACTCGGGGATCAGACCGAACTTGATCAGATCCTCGGGCATCACCTCGGCGAAGTGATCCTGGGTGTCGATCTCGGCCTTGGAGTGCACCTCGGCCCCGAAACCCAGACCGCGCTTGCCGACTCGGTCGGAGACGATCTTCTCCAGGCCCGCGAATGCGCCGGCGACGATGAACAACACGTTGGTCGTGTCGATCTGGATGAACTCCTGGTGCGGATGCTTGCGACCGCCCTGCGGCGGCACGGAGGCCTGTGTGCCCTCGAGGATCTTCAGCAGCGCCTGCTGCACACCCTCGCCGGACACGTCACGCGTGATCGAGGGGTTCTCGCTCTTGCGGGCGATCTTGTCGACCTCGTCGATGTAGATGATGCCGGTCTCGGCGCGCTTGACGTCGTAGTCGGCCGCCTGGATCAGCTTCAGCAGGATGTTCTCGACGTCTTCGCCGACGTAGCCGGCCTCGGTCAGCGCCGTGGCGTCGGCGATCGCGAAGGGCACGTTGAGCATCTTGGCCAACGTCTGCGCGAGGTAGGTCTTGCCGCAGCCGGTGGGGCCGAGCATCAAGATGTTGGACTTGGCGAGCTCGACGGGCTCGGAGCGCGAGTCGCGGCTCTTCTCCCCCGCCTGGATGCGCTTGTAGTGGTTGTAGACCGCCACGGCGAGCGTGCGCTTCGCGGTGTCCTGACCGATGACATAACCCTCGAGGAAGTCGCGGATCTCCGCGGGCTTGGGCAACTCGTCCAACTTGACGTCGTCGGCGTCGGCGAGCTCTTCCTCGATGATCTCATTGCAGAGATCGATGCACTCGTCGCAGATGTAGACACCCGGCCCCGCGATGAGCTTCTTCACCTGCTTTTGGCTCTTACCGCAGAACGAGCACTTCAGCAGGTCACCGCCGTCTCCAATGCGTGCCATGGTGCTGAGGTCCTACTTCCTGTTGCTGTCGCTGATCGATCGCTTCGGTGGGGTCGCACCGCAACATGCCCGACGCTACCCGCATCTTCGGACGCTGTGCGACTGATGGTCGAATAGCGCCACTGATATTCACGTGTGGTGGCGACAACATATCGCCTGTTCTCTCACCGATGGTCGCGGAACCCGCCACCGTGTCTCTGGCGTGTCGCCGCCGTTACTGGACCGAGAGTACCGACGCCGGCTGGGGACCGCGGCTGACGAACCTGACGACGCGCTCAGCGACCCGGACCGAGGGGGCCGGGCCCGAGCGGACCCGGTCCGACGGGGCCGGGACCGATGGGGCCGGGACCGATGGGGCCGGGACCGATGGGGCCGGGACCGATGGGGCCGACCACTCCGCCGACGCCGACGGGGCCGGCCGGCCCGAGCACCGGGTTGGGCGGATTGACGTAGACGGGGACGCATTGGTTCACCACGACGTTCCAGTACATCCCGACCGGGCACACCGGATTCTGGGCCTGGGCGACCCCCGTTGACAGGAGCAGCGCTGGGGACAGCAGCAGCGCCGCGGCCAGCAGTCCTGCGCCAGATGTACTCGTGCGCGCCATGATGCCCCCCGCTTATTGACGATTACGTCAGGCAAGAGTGACACGGACGGGCCCCACCACGGGAGCTTATCGCTGTTTGCTGCGCGGCGGAGACGTCTACTCTGCGGTCGTGGCCACCACTCTCACCGACGCCGTCGCGCTCGCCCGGGATGACAACGGACTGGCGGTTGTGTCGACGCTGCGCGCCGACAACACCATCCAGGCCTCCTTGATCAACGCCGGCGTGCTCGGCCATCCCGCATCCGGCGAACCCGTCCTGGCGTACGTGACGTACGGCCGGGTCAAGTTGGCCAACCTGCGGGCCCGCCCGCAGATGGCAGCCACGTTCCGGCGGGGTTGGCAATGGGCGACCGTCGAAGGGCACGCGGAACTCGCCGGCCCCGACGATCGGCAGCCGTGGCTCGCCTCGGACGCGCAACTGGCCCACCTGCTGCGCGCCATCTTCACCGCGGCGGGCGGAACCCATGACGACTGGGATGCCTACGACGCGACGATGCGCGAGCAGCGCCGCACCGCGGTGCTGATCAACCCGACGCGGGTCTACAGCAACAGTGGATGATCAGGCGCGCTGCGCCGAGAGCTTGCGGTACTCCAGCACCGTGTCGATGATGCCGTACTCCTTGGCCGCCTCGGCGGTCAGGATCTTGTCGCGGTCGGTGTCCTTGCGGATCACCTCGGCGGGCTTCCCGGTGTGACGGGCGAGGGTCTCTTCCATCAACGTGCGCATCCGCTCGATCTCGGCGGCCTGGATCTCCAGATCCGAGAACTGCCCCTGGATGACACCGCCGAGCGCCGGCTGGTGGATGAGCACCCGGGCGTTCGGCAGCGCCAGGCGCTTGCCAGGCGTCCCGGCGGCCAGCAGCACCGCCGCGGCCGACGCCGCCTGACCCAGGCACACGGTCTGGATATCGGCGCGCACGTACTGCATGGTGTCGTAGATCGCCATCAGGCTCGTGAACGAACCGCCGGGCGAGTTGATGTACATCGTGATGTCGCGGTCGGGATCCAACGACTCGAGCACCAGCAGCTGGGCCATGATGTCGTTGGCCGAGGCATCGTCGACCTGCACGCCGAGGAAGATGATGCGTTCCTCGAAGAGCTTGTTGTACGGGTTGGACTCCTTGACGCCGAAGCTCGAGTGCTCGATGAACGACGGCAGGATGTAGCGGGCTTGAGGCATCATTTCGGGATTCATTAGTCGAGTCCTGCTCCTGGTCCGTCGCCGTTGATGCTGGCGCTGGTGATGATGTGGTCGACGAAGCCGTATTCGAGGGCTTCAGAAGCGGTGAACCACCGGTCGCGGTCGGAGTCGGCCTCGATGCGCTCGATGGTCTGCCCCGTGAACTCCGCGTTGAGGCGGAACATCTCCTTCTTGATGCTGGAGAATTGCTCGGCCTGGATCGCGATGTCCGCGGCGCCACCGGTGATGCCACCGAGCGGCTGGTGCATCAGGATCCGGGCATGCGGCAGCGCGTAACGCTTGCCCTTGGTGCCGGCGGCGAGCAGGAACTCACCCATCGACGCCGCCATGCCCATCGCGTAGGTGGCCACATCACACGGCGCGAGCACCATGGTGTCGTAGATGGCCATGCCGGCGCTGATCGAACCGCCCGGCGAGTTGATGTAGAGATGGATGTCCTTGTTCGGGTCCTCGGCGGAGAGCAGAAGGATCTGCGCGCACAGCCGATTGGCGATGTCGTCGTCCACCTGGGAGCCCAGGAAGATGATGCGCTCGGACAGCAGCCGCTCGTAGACCGAGTCGACAAGGTTGAGGCCCGATGAGGCGCCACGCATGTCAGTCACGACTGGATTACCTGCTTTCTTCTGTGTACTTCCGACACGGAGACCGGTCTTCTGTGAACGACACTAACCAACGCGCGCCGCCGGGGAGTCCCCAGACCGCGCGCGTTCGCTCAGAGCATCACTTGCTGTCGGTGTCCTGCGCGGTATCGGCCTCGTCGGCGCCGGTCTCGTCGGACGCGTCGTCCTCGGCGGCATCAGCCACATCGGCGGCCTCCGCGTCGTCTGCGGCGGCCTCGTCACCCGAGGGACCGAAGAACTCGGTGGTGTCGATCTCGGTGCCGTCGGTGTCGGTGACGGTGGCGCCGTGCACGACGACCGCGACGGTCAGGCCGCGGCGGACGTCGGCGAACATCGCGGGCAGCTGGTTGTTCTGCTGCAGCATCTGAATGAGCTGCTGGGGCTCGATGCCGTACTGGCGCGACATCAGAACCAATCGCTCGGTGATGTCGTTCTGGCCGACCTGGATGTCGAGCTTGTCGGCGATCGCGTCCATCAGCAGTTGCGTCTTGATGGCCTTCTCGGCGTTGGTGCGGTTCTCGGTGTCGAACTCTTCACGGCTGCTGCCCTGCTCGGCGAGCGACTCGGCGAACTTGTCCTCGTCGTGGTCGAGGCCGTGGATGGCGTTGTGCAGCGTGTCGTCGACCTGAGCCTGTACCACCGCTTCGGGCAGCGGAACCTCGACCTGACCGAGCAGCTCCTCGATCGCCTTGTCGCGGATCGCTTCGGCCTGCTCGACGCGCTTGACCTGGGCGACCTTCTCGCGCAGGTCGGTGCGCAGCTCGTCGATCGTGTCGAATTCGCTTGCCAGCTGGGCGAATTCGTCATCCAGCTCGGGCAGCTCGCGGACCTTGACCGACTTGACGGTCACGGTGACCTCGGCCTCACGGCCGGCGTGCTCGCCGGCGACCAGGGTGGTGGTGAAGGTCTTGGACTCGTCTTCCTTCAGGCCGACGATCGCCTCGTCGAGGCCTTCGATCAGCTGACCGGAACCGATCTCGTGGGACAGGCCCTCGGTCTTGGCCTCGGGCACGTCCTCCCCGTCGACGGTCGCCGACAGGTCGATCGAGACGAAGTCGCCGTTCTCCGCGGCCCGCTCGACACCGGTGAGGGTACCGAACCGCTTCTGCAGCGACTCGATCTCGGCCTCGACGTCCTCGTCGGTGACGGAGATCGGGTCGACGGTGACCTTGAGCGTCGCGAGGTCGGGCAGGTCGATCTCGGGACGGACGTCGACCTCGGCGGTGAACACGAGTTCGGCGTTGTCCTCGAGCTTGGTCACCTCGATCTCGGGCTGGCCCAAGGGCTGCAGCGACTCGGCGCTGATGGCCTCGCTGTAGCGGGCGGGCAACGCGTCGTTGACGACCTGTTCGAGCACCGCGCTGCGGCCGACGCGGGCCTCCAGCAACTTGCGGGGCGCCTTGCCCGGACGGAACCCGGGCAGCCGGATCTGGGTGGCCAGCTGTTTGAAGGCGCGATCGATGTCGGGCTCGAGCTCGGTGAAGGGCACCTCCACGTTGATGCGCACCCGGGTCGGGCTCAACTTCTCGACGGTGCTCTTCACTGGTACTCCTTTATTGCTTTACGGGTGGTGGGTCGAGCTGGTCGGGGTGACAGGATTTGAACCTGCGGCCTTCCGCTCCCAAAGCGGATGCGCTACCAAGCTGCGCTACACCCCGGTCGTCGCTGCTGCATCGCGCGTCGCGCGCAGCGCCAGACCACCGGCGATCCTACGTCCTGACCTCACCGAAACCACATCCGGAGGTCGATTGGATGCGGGCCCGCCGTGGCCGGTATCCTCTGCCGGTACTGTACGAAGGCAGTGCATGCGCGGGCGTAGCTCAATGGTAGAGCCTCAGTCTTCCAAACTGATTACGCGGGTTCGATTCCCGTCGCCCGCTCCACCAGCCAACAGCACCGGCACCGATGTCGGCTGACGACCGTCCGCCGGCTGGCCTTGCGCCACGCCCGATCGCTTTCCCACGTCGGAGCATGGCAAACAATCGGCACACAACGGCAAAAGCCACCAAATGGTGACGGAAGCTACCGTCTCCCCAGGTCCGCGCGTAGCATTCCGGGTGGGGAGAATGTTCCACACGTCTGTTGTGAACCCGGCGGCTAAATGCAGCGCGGTCGCCCCGGCCCGCCGTCTCCGCACCGTCGAACGACACGGGCATGAGTGGTCTCATCGGACACGGATTTTCCCGCGCGTTTCGCACCGGATCTGCGCGGTCACGCGGTTGGCGCCGCTATCAGACACTCAGAAGGACGGAACCCATGAAGAAAGTCCTCGTCACGCTCCCGATGGCGGCGGCCGCAGCGCTGTTGACCGCCACGCCTGCCGTGGCAGACGTCGCCTACATGACCGGCCTGTTCGGTGCCAAAGTGAACTACGCCAGCATCGTGGCGCCGCCGGGGCAAGGCTGCGACCCGCGCGGGGGCTGCCAGCTGATCCCCTACGCCAACTTCAGCCCCAGCGCCGTCAGCATCACGCGCGGCGCCGAGGCGATCGAGAACTTCGTCGCCGCACACCCCGGTCAGAACACGATCTGGACCTACTCGGACTCCACCGATGCCGCCATCGAGTACGTGAACACCCACCCCGAGGACACCACCACCCGGTTCTATCTCCTCGGGGCGCCCAGCACGCCGGGCAACTCCAACATCACGGGAACCCATCCGACGCTGGGCAGTGGAGCCCACTCGAATGTGACCTTCGTTCTGCGCCAGTACGACATCGTCGCCGACGTTCCAGCGGGCACTGCGAACTTCGCCAGGTACAACCTCAGCCAGTCGGTGCATCGGAACGGCTACGACAACCTCAATCTCGCGAACCCGGCGATCACCTACACGGATCCGCGGACGGGTTCGGCCACCAAGTACTTCCTCACCTATCCACTTCCGGCGATCAACAAGTTCTTCAAGACACCGGCGCAGATCGCCGCCGAGGACCGGACGAAACGGCCTGGCATCGAGAGCCAGTACTACCTGCCCGGGAAGGTCCAGCGGCCGGTCGTGCTGCCCTCACCGACCTACCCGGCCACACCCGCAGCGAAGGTGACGGTCGAGGACGCCGCCGCGACGACAACGGCAGACGCGACCGATCAGCCGCGTGGCCTGCGGAAGGTGTTCGCGAGTGTGTCGGAGCGCCTCTCGGAGCGCCGGGAAGCGACCCGACCGGCGACCGCGACTGCCGAGAAGGACACCAGCGCGACGGCACCGGCGGCGAAGAAGGATCGCCCGCGTCTGAGCGAGAGGGTCGCGCAGCGGCGAGCCCAGCGCACGTCTCAGATCGGCTCTGACGCAACCTGATTCGGGTCACCTCCTCGGGCAGGGCGTCTGGTGTGCAGGGCCGGGGTCACGGCTGCGTGACAGCGGTCGCGGCTCCCAGGGTGGCGCGGTGAGGTCGCGACCCGCAGCTGACCGGTTGCGCGAACCGACCATCGCGAGGTGAACGTTGACACCGGGCCGATCCAGTGACCACGACCGCGTGTACCGCCGATCTGTCGGTCGCCGAACACCTCGCCGACGGACCGTTGCGCGCCGAGGAGATCGCCGCGCGGGAGTCCACCGACGTGGGCATGACCCGCCGGGACGTCGACCGCCTCTCGAATGCGATCTGGACGGTGCATGCGTAGCCGTCCGCCCCCTGGGTAGATGTGCCCAGACGACAGTTGCACCAGGAGGACACATGGTCGAAGGCTCAACCGGGACGGACCCCCTCCACGCCGCGCTGCAGGAGCTGCGCTCCGCGGGGCAGGTCCGGTGGCGCAGGGGGGTCGCCGGTCAGACCGTCTTCGCCGAGGGTGACGACGGAACCTGCCTGTACCTCATCCAGCGCGGCCGGGTCCGTGTCGGCCGCCAGGGTGGTGCCGAACGCGAGTGCCTGTTCACCGTGCTCGGCGCCGGTGACGTATTCGGCGAGGAGTCGGTTTTCGACCCAGGCCCGCGCAGCAGCAATGCCGTCGCCCTGACCGAGGTGGTGGTGATGTCCGTGGAACGCAGCGCCCTGGTCCCCCTGCTGGCCGCGCGCCCCGAAATGGCGCAACACTTCCTGCGGATCATGGCGAGGCGGATCCGCGCGACGTCGAGCGCGATCAGCGACACCCTGTACGCGGACGTCAGCGCCCGGGTGGCCAAGCGCCTGCTGGGGTTGGCCCAGCGGTTCGGCGTACAGGACCACGGAGTGACCCGGGTACCGATGGAGCTGACCCAGGAACAGTTCGCCCATCTGGTCGGGTCCTCGCGGGAATCGGTCAACAAGGCGCTCTGCGAGTTCGCGTCGCGGGGGTGGATCACCGTGGGAAAGGACGCCATCGTGATCCGGGCGTCCGATTCGCTGCGGACGCGCGTGCAGGGCACGCGCCGCCCCTCCCGCGCGGCTCCGCAACCGGTGCTGGCCAAGCGGTGACGCCGTGGATCTGCAGATCGCCTTCATCGGCAACGCCGCCACGCTGATCCGGTGCGGTGCGTCACGGTGCTCACCGACCCCGACTTCCTCCAGAAGGGACAGCCGGCGTATCTCGGCTACGGGCTGTGGTCTCCCCGGCGGCGCCCGCCTGCGATGACCATCGAGGACCTGCCCTTGCTGCACGGGGTGGTCCTGTCCCGCATGCGCGGCGATCACTGGGACCGCGTCGCCGAGAACGGGTTCGACCATGGACTGCCCATCGGGACCACACGAGCGGCTGCGAAAACGCTGTACCGCACAGCGTTTCATGCAGCGATCGGCCTGGACACCTGAAAGGCCTCCGTGATCGCCGGCCAGGGTGGTGATGATCGAACGCGGCCAGACCGTGCGGTTGTGAGCTCGGCGGGCACCGCGGTCGCTGTCGGTACGCTGTGAACCATGGAAGGTGTCTTGCTCATCCTGATCCTGCTGGTCGTGGTGGCGATCGGTGTCGCCGTCTACTCGTCGTCGAAGGCGGCCGGGCAGCGCAACACCGCCTCGTTGGCCGACGCCAAGGCCGACGCCCGCCGGCTCATCGAACGCCTCGGCGGCCAGGTGTACGCGCTCAGCGGCACCGACGACGCGTCGAAGCAGGCGCTGGCCGACGCATCCGAGCGGTACACCGCGGCGTCGTCACAAATCGAGCAGTCCACAACCGTGCGCCAGGCGGCGCTGGCCAAGGAGAGCGCCGTCGAGGGGCTCTACTACATCCGCGCGGCGCGCACCGCGATGGGCATGGATCCCGGACCCGAATTGGAGTCGCTGTCCGGTCAGCGTTCGGCGGGTGCGGTGACCGAGGATCGCAGCGTGGACTTCGACGGCCGCCAGATCGAGGCGTCTCCCGCACCGTCGCAACGCACACCCAACTACTACCCCGGCGGCCGCGTCGCCGGTCGCCCGGTACCTGCCGGGTGGTACTCGGAACCGTGGTGGAAACCGGCGCTCGTGGCGGGCGCGTGGGGTGTCGGGTCGGCGCTGCTGTTCAGCAGCCTGTTCTCCGGCATGTCCGGAATCGGTTACGACGCAAACGCTTTCGAGAACGGTTACGGCGACGGCTTCGATCAGGGTTACGACCAGGGTCAGCTCGACAGCGGCGGCGGGGACAACGGCGGCGACGGTGGCGGCGGCTGGGACGGTGGCGGTGACACCGGCGGCGGCTGGGACGGCGGAGGTGGCGGCTGGGACGGCGGCGGTGGCGGCTGGGACGGTGGCGGGGGTGGCGACTTCGGTGGTGGCGGCTTCGATTTCTAGGAGTCGCTAGAACCGGCTGTCGAGCCGCGCGGACACGCCTGCCTCCTGCAGGTCGAGTCGTTCCAGCATGGCCCGCACCGCCTCGTCGTCGACGGTGCCGTCGTCGCGCTCGGCGATGAGTGCCGCCCGCTGCGCCGAGAGCACGTCGCGGTAGAGCTTGGCGAACACCTCGGCGCGCAGGGTGCGGGTCTCCGGATCGGGCATCTCGTCGGCGTCCTGGGAGTGCCTGA